>FRDC01000308.1_pt1 | contig 34410 bp, 26 predicted proteins | sample 1106171 | NCBI WGS metagenome assembly FRDC01 (sample SAMEA3930566, study PRJEB13176) | freshwater metagenome | biome: Drinking water system; feature: drinking water; material: water | place: Singapore | collected 2014-12-20 | reverse complement strand
CGATCGACGAGGCGGCGGTGCATGTGCGCGAAGTAGTGAAGCGCGCGATGCAGCTGGGATCGGCGGCGATCATCCTGGTCCACAACCACCCCGGCGGCGACCCGAGCCCCAGCCGCGCCGATATCGACCTCACCCGCCGCATCGCCGAGGCCGCGAAGAAACTGGGGATCGCCGTGCACGATCACCTGATCATCGGGCGACAGGGGCATGTGAGCCTGCGGGCGCAGGGGTTGATTTGAGGGGGGCTAGCCGGAACCGCTTGATAGGTTGACCGTCTCAGCGGGGCATCAATATCGCCGGGAGACGGACCATGTTGCCTGCCTTGCTGCCGCTCGCGCTAATCGCGTTACAGGTTTCGAGCAAGGAGATCGTTTTGGACGGTGGCATCCTTCCTGACCGGACAACACTCAGACTGATGGCGGAGTGTTTGGGTAACCAAGTCGAAATTGCCCTAACCAGCGATTGCGAAGGCCCTTCAACCGTCACGCGCATCACAGTAAACGGCGTCGATCAGACCCCGTTACATGAATATCAGGACTTAGATGCCTATCTGAAAGATGTTCGCCTTTCCTACATTACGAGGGTCATTTGCAATAAAGACCGGATCGATATTTCGTTCGCCGGGCATAGCAAAGAAGGGGAGGGATCGTTTTATCGCGTAAGCTTACCGGTGCCAGCAAAAGCCCGGGCTCCGCGCTAAGCAGAACCCGGGCTTGGCATTACTTCGCCGGCTGCGCCAGGAAGCCCTTCAACTCCTCCTTGCTTACCGCGCCATTCTTGTCGGTGTCGGTCTGGGCGAAGGCCGAGTCGTTCCACTTCTTCATCTCGGCGGCACCGCCCTTCGCGGCCGGATCGTTCGCGCGCAGCGAGCTCATCCAGGCGGCGAATTCCTTCTTGTTGAGCTTGCCGTCGCCGTTGGCGTCATAGCTCGCCCATTGGCTGTCGACCGTCTGCGTCACCTGATCGGCGGCATTGGTCGCCGGCGTTTCGGTCGTCTGCGTGGTGCTCGCATCAGGTTGCTGCTGGGTCGGCGTCGTCGAGGATGCCGGCGGAATCTGGCTCGGCGAAGGCGAGGTCATGTCACTCGGCATCGCTTGGCCCTGATTGGGCTGGGTGACCGGCGGGGTCTGCGGCGGGGGCGCGCCCGGGGGCTGCTGCGCCAGCGACGGCGCGGCGACGAGAGCGGTGCCCGCGATCAGCAAAGTCTTCAGCATCGTTTTTCTCCGTTCATCTGGAATTAATCTAGCTGACAGCGGCATCTTTTCTGCCACCATCATGCGAAAGCCAACGCGTTACTTGATGGTTGGTCGCATGATGACGCGATTTGGCGGCGCGGTTCGTCCCTGCTAACGCCCGCCTCATCCCGCTTTGTCAGCCGAAGGCCCGCCCGATGGTTCCCCGCTATTCCCGCCCGCAAATGGCCGCGCTCTGGACGGCCGAGGCGCGCTATTCGATCTGGTTCGAGATCGAGGCGCACGCGACCGAGGCGCTCGCGGCGCTGGGCGTGGTGCCCCAGGCGGCCGCCGACGCGCTGTGGCGCTGGTGGGCGACCAAGCCCCGAATCGACGTCGCCGCGATCGACGCGATCGAGGCGGTGACCAAGCATGACGTGATCGCCTTCCTCACCTGGGTCGCCGAGCAGGTGGGCGAGGAAGCGCGCTTCATGCACCAGGGGATGACGAGTTCGGACGTGCTCGACACCTGCCTCGCCGTGCAATTGGCGCGCGCGGCGGACCTGCTGATCGCCGATGTCGACGGCCTGCTCGCCGCGCTCGAAGCGCGGGCGCGCGAGCACAAGCATACGCCCACGATCGGGCGCAGCCACGGCATCCATGCCGAGCCGGTGACGTTCGGGCTGAAGCTCGCCGGCTTCCACGCCGAATTCCAGCGCGCCAGCGCCCGGCTCGTCGCCGCCCGCGCGGAGATCGCGACTTGCGCGATTTCGGGCGCGGTCGGCACCTTCGCCAATGTCGATCCGCGCGTCGAGGCGCATGTCGCCGCCAAGCTGGGGCTGACGGTCGAGCCGGTTTCCACCCAGGTGATCCCGCGTGATCGCCACGCGATGTTCTTCGCGACCCTGGGCGTGGTCGCCAGCTCGCTCGAACGGCTCGCGGTCGAGGTGCGGCATCTGCAGCGCACCGAAGTGCTGGAGGCGGAGGAATATTTCTCGCCCGGCCAGAAGGGCAGCAGCGCGATGCCGCACAAGCGCAACCCGGTGCTGACCGAGAACTTGACCGGCCTCGCGCGAATGGTGCGCGGCTATGTGACCCCGGCGCTGGAGAATGTCGCGCTGTGGCATGAGCGCGACATCAGCCATTCCTCGGTCGAGCGGTACATCGCGCCTGATGCGTGCATCACGCTCGATTTCGCGTTGGCGCGCGCGACCGGGGTGGTCGAGAAGCTGGTGGTGTATCCCGAGCGGATGCGGCGCAACCTCGATCGCATGGGCGGGCTGGTGCATTCGCAGCGGGTGCTGCTCGCGCTCACCCAGGCCGGGCTGAGCCGCGAGGAGTCCTATGCGCTCGTCCAGCGCAACGCGATGAAGGTGTGGGAATCGGACGGCGCGCTATCGCTGCTCGCGCTGCTCCAGGCCGATCCGCAGGTGAGCGCGGCGCTCAGCCCCGCCGAGCTCGAAGCGCTGTTCGACCTCGATTATCATTTCAAGCATGTCGACACGGTGTTCGCGCGGGTGTTCGGCGCGGCCTGACCGCCTCACCCGCGCCCGCGATAGCCGGGGACGCCCTGATCGGGCACCCACACCCCCTCGGGCGGGGCGCCGGTCTGCCAGAACACGTCGATCGGGATGCCGCCGCGCGGATACCAATAGCCGCCGATCCTGAGCCATAGCGGCTGCATCTCCGCGACCAGCCGTTCGCCGATGCCGACCGTGCAATCCTCATGGAACGCCTGGTGGTTGCGGAACGAGCCCAGGAACAATTTCAGCGATTTCGATTCGACGATGCTCTCGCCGGGCACGTAATCGATCACCAGATGCGCGAAATCGGGCTGCGCGGTCACCGGGCAGAGCGAGGTGAACTCGGGCGCCACGAAGCGCACCAAATATGGACGCGCCGGGCGCGGATTGGGAACATAGTCGAGCACCGCTTCGTCTGGCGAGGCGGGCAGGGAACTCGTTTGGCCGAGATATTTGGGGGTAAGGCTCATGCGCGCCGATGTAGTCGTTCAGGAAATGATGTGAAGCGCGGTTTGATTCCGATCCTGGGCGATCAGCTGTCGCTGGGGCTGTCGTCGCTCGAAGGCGCCGATCCGGCGCGCGACGTGCTGCTGATGATGGAAGTGGCCGAGGAGGCCGGTTACGTCCGCCACCACCGGCGGAAAATCGCGTTTCTATTCGCGGCGATGCGCCACCACGCCGCCGCTTTGCGCGCGGCGGGCTGGCGGGTCGATTATGTCACGCTCGACGATCCCGCCAACACCGGCAGCTTCACCGGCGAGGTCGCGCGGGCGATCGCCCGTCACGCGCCAGAGCGGATCATCGTCACCGAGGCTGGCGAATGGCGCGTCGCGGCGATGCTCGACCAGTGGGAGACGCTATTCGGATTGCCGGTCGAGCTGCGCCCCGACAGCCGCTTCCTGTGCGGCCACGCCGAATTCGACGCCTGGGCGCGGGGCCGCAAGGCGCTGCGGATGGAGTTTTTCTATCGCGAGATGCGCCGCAAGACCGGACTGCTGATGGCGGGCGACCAGCCGGAGGGCGGGCAATGGAATTACGACCAGGAGAATCGCAAGCCCGCCGGGCATGACCTGACGATGCCGCGCTCCTTGAGCTTTTCGCCCGATGCCGAGACGCAGGCCGTGCTCGCGCTGGTCGCCGCACGCTTCGCCGATCATCCAGGGCGGCTGGAGAGCTTCGATTTCGCCGTCACGCGCGAGGACGCGCTGAAACAGCAGGCGCATTTCCTGAAGTATGCCCTGCCGCGTTTCGGCGATTACCAGGACGCGATGCTCACCGGCGAGCCCTTCCTGTGGCATTCGATCCTATCGCCCTACATCAACGCCGGGCTGCTCGATCCGCTGGAACTGTGCCGCGCGGTCGAGGCCGAATATCGCGCCGGCCGCGTGCCGCTCAATTCGGCCGAAGGGTTCATCCGCCAAATCATCGGCTGGCGCGAATATGTCCGGGGCATCTATTGGCGCGAGGGGCCGGATTATCCGCGCCGCAACTTCCTGGAAGCGCACCGCCCGCTCCCCGCCTGGTACTGGACCGGGGAGACCGAGATGCGCTGCCTGGCGGAGGCGATCGGCCAGACGCTCGACCATGCCTATGCCCATCACATCCAGCGGCTGATGATCACCGGCAATTTCGCGCTGCTGATCGGCGCCGATCCCTATCAGGTCCATCTCTGGTATCTGGAGGTCTATGCCGATGCCTATGAATGGGTGGAGGCGCCCAATACCGTCGGCATGAGCCAGTTCGCCGATGGCGGGCTGTTGGGATCGAAGCCCTATGCCGCCTCGGGCGCGTATATCAACCGCATGTCGGACTATTGCCGCCACTGCCGCTATGACGTGAAGGCGCGCACCGGGGCGAACGCCTGCCCGTTCAACGCGCTCTACTGGGATTTCCTCGCCCGGCACGAAGATAAGCTGGGGCGCAACCAGCGGCTCGCCATGCCTTATCGCAATTGGGCCAAGATGTCGGACGCGACCCGCGCCGACATCCGCGCCCAGGCCATGGCGTTCCTTGATGGCCTCGACGCGTCCGGCGCGAGCCGCTACTGAAAATCCACCCCAAGTTTCGGAGACGATGATGGACCTGCTGGTGACGACCGAATGGCTGGCGAACGAACTCCAGGCGAACGACCTGCGCGTCGTCGATGCGAGCTATTTCCTGGCCGAACATGGTCGCGATGCCCTTGCCGAATATGAGGCCGAGCATATCCCCGGCGCAGTGTTCATCGACCTGGCGGAGATCGCCGATCTCGCCAACCCGCTCCCCAACATGCTGCCCGCGCCCGAGAAATTCGCGAGCCGGATGCAGTCGCTGGGGTTGGGCGATGGCAGCCGGGTGGTACTGTACGACAATTCGCCGCTCCACACCTCGGCCCGCGCCTGGTGGATGCTGAAGGTGTTCGGCGCGCACGATGTCGCGATTCTCGACGGCGGGCTCGCCAAGTGGAAGGCCGAGGGCCGCGATTTGGCGAGCGGCAAGGAATCGCTGCGCCACCGCCACTTCACCGTCTGGGCCGACGACAGCCGGGTGCGCAATCTGGCGCAGATGAAAGCCAATCTCGAATCGAGCGCCGAGCAGGTGGTCGACGCGCGCAGCCCGGCGCGTTTCACCGGCGAGGAGCCCGATCCGCGCCCGGCGACCCATGCCGGCCACATCCCGGGCTCGGCCAACATCCATTATCCGCAACTGTTCAACGCCGATGGCAGCTGGAAGCGCGGCGACGCGCTGCGCGCGGTGTATGAAGGCGCGGGGATCGACCTCAGCAAGCCGATCGTCGCGACCTGCGGTTCGGGCATCACCGCCGCGATCCTGGTGTTCGGCGCGCAGCTGCTCGGCAACACCGCCTCGCTTTATGATGGCAGCTGGGCCGAGTGGGGCGCCGATCGCACCACCCCCAAGGCGATGGGCGCCGCCACGGCGGGCGCGGCTTGAGCGACGACAAGGACCGCCGCCCCCGCACGCGCGTCGTGACGGGCGGGCGGCGGCCCGAATGGACGCAAGGCATCGTCAACCCGCCGCTGTGGCGCGCCTCGACGCATCTCTACGAATCGGTCGCCGAGATGCGGGCGCGCGGGCGCGACACGCACCACAAGCTGTTCTACGGCCGGCGCGGCGCGCCGACCCAGTGGTCGCTCGCCGAGGCGCTGACCGAGCTAGAACCCGGCGCGGGCGGCACTTTCCTCTACCCGAGCGGCGTCGCCGCGATCGCCGCCGCGCTGCTCAGCGTGCTCTCACCCGGTGACGAACTCCTCTGCACCGATTCGGCCTATGACCCGACGCGCAGCTTCGCGACGGGGTTCCTCGCGCGTTTCGGCGTCCAGACACGCTTCTACGATCCGCTGATCGGCGCCGGCATCGCCGAGCTGATCGCGCCCAACACCCGCGCGATCCTGTTGGAATGCCCCGGAAGTCTCACCTTCGAGGTGCAGGACGTGCCCGCGATCGTCGCCGCCGCCCGCGCGCGCGGGGTGGTGACATTGCTCGACAATACCTGGGCGACGCCCTTGCTGTTTCCGGCGATCGCCCACGGCGTCGACCTGAGCATCCTGGCCGGCACCAAATATGTGAGCGGCCATTCGGACGTGATGATCGGTTCGGTCACCGCCACGCCCGATCGCTGGGCGGCGCTGCGCGACACCAGCCTTCAGCTCGGCCAGGTGGCGAGCCCCGACGATGCCTGGCTCGCGGCGCGGGGGCTTAGGACGATGGCGGTTCGGCTGGAGGCGCAGGGCGCGAGCGCGCTCGCCGTCGCGCAGTGGCTCGCCGCCCAGCCAGAGGTCGTCCGCGTCCTCCATCCCGCGCTCCCCGATTTTCCCGGCAACGCGCTGTTCACGCGCGACTTCCTGGGTGCCTCGGGGCTGTTCGGGGTGGTGTTGAAGGGCAGCGACAAGGGCCGCGTCGCGCTGCTCGACGGGCTGGAGCTGTTCGGGCTCGGCTATAGCTGGGGCGGGTTCGAGAGCCTGGCGATCGCCGCCGATCCCGCGCGCTATCGCACCGCGACGGTTTGTGATCTGGGCGGGCAGCTGGTGCGCCTGTCGATCGGCCTGGAAGACCCCGCCGACCTCATCGCCGATCTGCGCGCCGGGCTCGATCGGCTGCGCGCGGCGGAGGGCTGGTAGCCGATCCGGCGAATTGATGCTCAAAACGGGTAGCTCGTGCTTTTCCTATTGTGCAGCGCGGCAAAATCCGGCACCTTTCCTTAACGAAGAAATGACCATCCTGCGGAATCGGCGAGGTTCTGACTGTGGTGGCAGCAACAGCAGGCGGGACATCGCTCTTGGATAGGGGGGTGTACCATGCGACTGATGACTTCCTTGGCAGGCCTGGGCCTGCTCGCCGCCGCCGCGCCGGCGCTTGCCGATCCCACCGATCCGCCGCCGGCGATCACGGTCACGGGCAATATAGCGATCGTCAGCGATTATCGCCTGCGCGGCGTGTCGCAGTCAGATACCAAGCCCGCGATCCAGGGTGGCATCACGGTCGCGCACAAGAGCGGCATCTATGTCGGTATCTGGGGGTCGAACCTGGCCGGCTGGGGCACGTTCGGCGGGCCGAACCTGGAGCTCGACGGGATCGTCGGCTTCAAGCACCAATTGTTCAAGGGCACCGCCGATGTCGGGCTCACCTGGTACAATTATCCGGGCGGCGCGACGTTGACCGACTATGTCGAATTCTACGGCAAATATAGCGGCACCAAGGGCCCGGTGACGCTCACCGGCAGCGTCTATTACGCCCCGCCGCAGCGCGCGCTGGCCAATTATTCGAACACGCCGTTCAGCCGCCAGCAGCTGTACGACAATCTGTATCTGGCAAGCGACGCGGCGGTGGGTATTCCCAAGACCCCGTTCACGCTGAAGGGCCATCTTGGCTATTCGGTGGGCAATCCTGGGCTTGGCCCCAACGGCACCAGCGTCGCGCCGACGGGGAAATACTGGGACTATGGGATCGGCAGCGACGTCACCTGGCGCAACCTGACGTTCAACATCAGCTATGTCGGCACCGATATTTCGGCGGCCGACGCCGCCCGGCTCGCACCGCAATTTACCCGTGGGCAGAATGGCCGGGGGTCGATCTCGAACGGCACCGCGGTGCTTTCGCTGACGGCGGCGTTCTAGGGTCGTTTTCAGCGAAGCTGAGAACGACCCTAACGGCTCGGATCGCCTCATTGTTTGCATTTTCAGTCCGCGAGGCGTGGTTTTTGGCGGCTTGATCCGGTTCGGGCAACGGCGACACACCGCCGGCGCCCGATCGGTTCGTGGCGCACCGCCACGGGCGAGTCCCACCCATCCACGCCAGACGCGGTTCATGCCGCGGGCGGGCGCATCTTCTGCCAGTTATGGCATGGCGGTCGCTGCTCGCATGTCAGCTTGCAACCCGGCGCCTCGGCGCCCGTCGCGCCCTCGCCGATCGCGGCCGAGGGACTGATCTTCACCCCGAATGGCCGCGTGCCCTATTCGCCGCCGCGCGCGCTCGAAATCCGCGAGATCGACGCGTTGGCGGCCGCCTTCGCCGCCGCAACGCGCCGGGCGCGCTTAGCCGGGTTCGATGGTGTCGAGCTCAATGCCGCGTTCGGCTATCTCCCCGATCAATTCCTGCAGGACGGCAGCAACCACCGCACCGATGGCTATGGCGGCCCGATCGCCAACCGCGCCCGCTTCCCGTTCGAGGTCGTCGACACGATGATCGCTGCTTGGGATGCGCGCCGCGTGGGGGTGAAGATCTCCCCCGCCAATACGAGCTACGGAATCAGCGACTCCGGTCCGCTCGCGACGTTCACCCACGCCATTCGCGGGCTGTCGGCACGGGGCATCGGCTATCTACACCTGATCGAGCCCGACCAAGCCGATTTCGACAAGGGCCCGCTCGCGGTGCCGGAGGTGATCGATACCTTCGGCCCATGTTCGAGGGGCCGATCATCGGCAATTGCCGCTTCGATCGCGAACGAGCCGATGCGGCGATCGCGGCGGGCAAGGTGGCGATGGTGTCGTTCGGCAGGCTGTTCGTCGCCAACCCCGATCTGCCGGCGCGGATCGCGCAGGGCGCGCCCATGAATCCACCCGATTACGCGACTTTCTATGGCGAGGGGCCCAAGGGCTATATCGATTATCCCACGCTTTCCTGACGAACGGCGCGGTTAAATCGGTTTGACCTGCCGTCGGTCATTTCCCGGCGATCGGCGCTGGCACGAACCGCAGCGTGCCCCCCTTTGTCAGGGCACGATGGCTCACGCTGCCGCCAAGCGGCCGGCCGTCGAGCAAAGCGTCGCGCGCATAGTCGCGATCGTCCAGCGCCGGCGCGGAGACGATGAGCCGCCGTCCGCCCGCCAGCCGGAGCACCGCGCGCGGCACCAACGGGGCACCCAGCACATAGCGTCCGCTCGCGGGTTCGAGCGGATAAAAGCCCAACGTCGCGAACACGTACCAAGCGCTCATCTGCCCGCAATCGTCGTTGCCAATGATGCCGCGCGGATCGTCGCGATAGAATTCGTCCGCGATCCGCCGCACCAGCTGCTGGCCGGTCCAGGGGTGGTCGGTGAGGGCATAGAGCCAGGCGATATGGTGGCTTGGTTCATTGCCATGGGCATATTGGCCGATCATCGCCTCCTGCCCCAGATATTCGGCGCCTTGCGTCGGTTTCAGCTCGAAGAAGAAGCGGTCGAGCCTGGCGCGGAAGGCAGCGGGTCCGCCCATCGCCGCGATCAGCCCGGGTGGATCGAATAGCCCGGGTGTCCAGCTATACTGCCAGGCATTGGCCTCGGTATAATCGCCCGGATTGTTGAGCGGCGAGGTGGGGACGATCGGATCGAACGGCGTGCGCCACCGTCCCTGGCTGTCGCGACCACGCGCGAGCCGGGTTTCGGGATCGATCAGGTTGCGCCACGCCCGTGCCCGCTCCGCGAAGCGCGCCGCCGTCGCGCGGTCGCCGAGCATCGCCGCCATGCGTGCGGTCGCATCGTCATGGATGCCCGCCTCCAGCGTGCGCGACACCGCCTCTCCGCCCGCGATATCGAACGGGAAATAACCGTATTGCTCATATTGCGCCCAGCTCGATCGAGAAACGTCGTCGGCGGCGCGAACGCGGTTATCCTCCTGGCCGGTGCGGACCATCGCCGCGAGCGCCCGCGCGCCATCGAAGCCGCGAAACCCCTTGGCCCAGGCGTCGGCGATCACCGGGATGGCGGGCTCGCCGATCATCGTCCCGGTCTCGCCACCCCAGATCGGCCACATTGGCAGCCGGCCCTTGGTGCCCGCCTGGTCGATCAGGCTCTGCACGAAATCATCCACCCGTTCGGGCACGAGCAGGGTGTAGAGCGGGTGGGCGGCGCGGAACGTGTCCCACAGCGAAAGCGTGGAATAGCGCAGGCCGCGCGCGGCGGTGCGCACCGCGCCATCGGGCCCGCGCCAACGTCCGTCGACATCGCTCACCACGCTGGGGTGAAGGAAGGCGTGGTAAAGTGCCGTGTAGAAGATGCGCTGCTGCGGCACGGGCGCGGTGATCGTCGCGCGTGCGAGGAGCTTCTCCCAGGCTTGCTCGGCGGCGCGGCGGGTGGCGGCGAAGTCCCAACCGGCCAAGCTTGCGCGGTTGCGCCGCGCCCCCGCGACATCGACGGTCGAGAGGCCAACCTTTGCCTGCAGCACCCGCCCGGGCCCGAGATCGAAGCCGAGCAGATAGCGCTTGGCGGCGTCGCCCGGACGCGGGGCCAGCTCGATCCTCTCGGCGACCGGGCGATCGAAGACCAGGCTGAAGGCGATGGTGCGCGTCGTCCAGTTGCGGCGGCGCTGCACGCCCTCCACCCCGTCGCGCGTGACGCGGGTGTCGCTCGCGAGCACCGGCTGGCGGTCGCTGAGAAAAGTCAGCCCGTGCTGGAGGTCGACCAGCACCCACACCCGCCCGCCGCGATCGAAGCGATAGCGGTGGAAGGCGGTGCGGAGGCCCGCGGTCAGCTCCACCCGGACGCCGTTATCCGGTAGCCGCACCGCGTAATAGCCGGGCCGCGCGACCTCGTCTGCCTTGCGACTGCTGAAGTCGGCGCGACGGCCGAGGCTGGGCATCATCAGCACATCGCCCAATTCCGGGATGCCCGATCCGCTCGCTCGGTTCTGCGAAAAGCCTAGAATCTTCGGCGCGCGCAACTGATAGCCCGAGGTATATTCCCACCCCGTTTCGGCATTGTCCGGCCCGGGCTGGACCATGCCGAAGGGCAGGCTTGGCGCCGGAAAAGTGTGGCCGGTGCCCTCGGTGCCAATGAACGGATCGACCCGATCGACCAGGCGCTGCGCCGCCGCCGGCACCGCCAGCAGCAGCAGGGCGAGCGCGGCGAACAGCCTCACGCTGCTTCGAACAGCACGGGGTTGAGCGGCGAGGCGGCGGCCTCGCCGGGCTGGACGCCGGGCAACCAGGTGGCGAGATCATTGGCCTGCATCATATTGGCGGGCGCGGCGACCCTCATGTCGCGATCGAAATAGATCATCGTCATCACCGAACGCGGGGTTGCCGCTCTGTTGGCGCCGGCGCGGTGGAAGGTCCAGCCCAGATGGAAGCTTACCTCGCCCAAGTCATAGGGAGCTTCGTCGAGCGGGAAGGCGCGGGCTTCCATTGCGGCGGTGATCGCCGCCTCGCTCTCGTCCGAGATCGGCAGATCGCGACCGAACGCCTCGCGGTGGCTGCCGGCGAAGAAAGCGAGCGGCCCCATTTCGGGTGGCACCGGCTGCAGCGGGACCCACGCCGTCACCGTTTTGTCCGAGGCGAAGGGCCAATAATATTGGTCGGCATGGGCCGGGGTGATGCCGCCCGAGGGCTCCTTGTAGAGCGACTGGTCATGATACAACCGCACGCCTTGCGCGCCGATCAGCCGCGCGGCGATCCCTGCGAGCCTTTTCCCGAACACGAAGCGCCGCACCTTTTCCGAATGGCGCCACAGGTTCATCACCTGGAGGAAAGCGCGATCATAGGTGTCGCGCTCTTCGAGCGGGCGGGTCTCGGTGTTGAGTGCGAGGGTGAGGCGGGTGATCTCGGCGCCATAGTCGGCGAGCAGGTCGGCGGGGAGCACTTGCTTCAGGCGGATGAAGCCTTGCTGGTGGAAACGGTCGATGACGAGGGGGGCGAGCGGATAGGGGGCATCGAGCGGATCGGACATCGGGCGGCTCCGGCTGGCGGCGGGTTCCATCGGCAAAAGGCAATCTAACAGCTTCGCCCGCGCGCTCCAGCCCGTGCGAAAGGCGCTATGTAGGGAGCGCGTGACACAACTGGTCAGTCGCGCGGCTTCGCCTGCCAGTGGCGACAATATTCTAACAGGAAACTGGTGCCGCTTGCGTGACTCGAACACGCGACCCCATCATTACGAATGATGTGCTCTACCGGCTGAGCTAAAGCGGCGCCCGGCGCTGCGCCGGGCGGGCCCGTGCGAGCGTGAGCGGGGCGCTTATCAGCTTGGTGCGGGCGGTGCAAGCGCATCTAGCGGCGCTGCTTTACCGATCATTTACCACGGCCGGGGCACAAGCACCAACGGGGGCAAGCCGGCCGCCGGGGACTGACGCGCATGGACAGGCTGGGGTTCGACGAGGACGAGGCGATCGACGTCGCGGGCGACGAAAGGGCGGATATGAGTGTTGACGACAATCCCAGCCCGCAAATCGGCACCGACGAACGCCGGATGCATGTACGCGCCTATAATCACTGGGTCGCGTTGCTGAACGGCCGGCCTTATCCGGACATCGCCGATCTGGACCCGGAAAATATCGCCGATTTTGGGCCGAATTCGGTGCTGCTCGATTTCACCGGCGGGATCGAGGACCCGCAGATCCGCTATCTCGGTCATGCGCTGCGCGGTGAATGCGGTCTGCCCGGCACGATCAGCCGGATCAGCGAGGTGCCGAGCCGATCGCTGCTGTCGCGCCTGACCGATCATTATCTGCAGATCATCGCCAATCGCGCGCCGATCGGGTTCGAGGCCGAATTTGTCGGCTTGCGCGGCTATAACACGCTGTATCGCGGCATTTTGATGCCGTTTTCGTCGACCGGGGAGACGATCGACTTCATCTATGGCGTGATCAACTGGAAGGAGATGGTCGACGCCGCGACGCAAGCCGCGCTCGAGGCCGAGGTCGCCGCCGCGATCCGCCAGACGCCGCGCGTACCCGCCGCCACCGCCTGGGCGAGCGGTCCGAGCGCGGGGATGGCGCCGATCGAGGACGTGGCGCCGGCGCCGGGCGGTGCCTTGCCGCTCGCCGACCAGCTGACGCTCGCGCAGCAAAGCGCCGCCGCCGTCCGCGCCGCCGACACCCGCAGCCGCGCCGCGCTCTACCGCGCGCTCGGCCGCGCCTATGATTTCGCCGCCGCCGCCGAGGCCGACCAAGCCGCCTATGTCGCGCTGCGCGACGCCGCCGGCATCAAGGCGCAGGAGCGCGCGCCGATGACGCCGATCGTCAAGCTCGTGTTCGGCGCCGATTACGACAAGACTCGGATCACCGAATTTGCGGCGGTGCTCGCCCATGCCCGGCGGCATAACGTGCCGGTGGGGGCGCTCGCCGATTTCCTCGAAGTGAGCGAGGGCGGGATCAAGGGCGTGGTCGCCGCGGAACGCGCCGCCAAGCGGCCCGCAGGGGCGCCCCGCGACCCGCTCGCCAAGGCCCGGCGTAAACTTAACGCAGCGCCCGTGCTCGGCGAAGTCGCGCTGCCGGTCGAGGCCGATGACGGCGCGTTCGTCGTGCTCGTCGCGCGTAAGGGCAAGGCATTCGAGGTGATCGCCAGCCTGACCGCCGACGACCCCGCTGCCGCGCGCGCCATCGCCCGCGCGGCTGGCTGAGCACGGCTTACTTCGGCATTCCGCTCAGCCCGCTCGCCTTACGCAGCGCGTCACCATCGAGGCGGTAGCCGTCGAGGAACACGGTGTGCACTTGGCGCAGCGCGCCAATGTTCTTCGAAACATCGCCGTTCACCAGGATGATGTCGGCGGTCTTGCCCACCGCGATCGATCCGGTGCGATCGGCCATCCCGGTCATCCGCGCGGGAATGATCGTCGCGGTCTGCAGCGCCTCGGGGTTGGTGAGCCCGGCCTGCTGATAGAGTTCCAGCTCGCGCACTAGCTCGAGCCCATAGCCATCGGTGCCGGCGACGATCGGCACCCCCGCCCGGTGCAGCCGCCCGACCACGCCGATCATCTTCGCAAAGCTCTTGCGGAAATCGTCGCGGGTCAGGCCGCCGAACAGCGGATAGCCGGCGATCTTCCAGCCGCGCGTCACGGCGGGCGGCGCGACATCGGCGAAGGGTGAATATTCGGGCGACAAAGCGCTGCCGTCCGACGTCATCAGCGGTTCCCACACGGTCAACGTCGGATCGATGATCGTCTTGCGCTGGGCGAGTTCGGCATAGAACGCCTTCATCTCGGGTGAATCGAGATCGACATCCTTGCCGTACTTGGCCGGCCCCTCCAGCCGCGCGGCGGTGTTGGCCTTGTCGACCACCTCCTGCGGCATCGCCTGCATCATGATGAAATTGATGTGGGTGATCTCGTCATAGCCCGCGCGCACCGCCTCCAGCGGGCGCATCCCGGCGGGAATATGGCCGTGGACGTGCAGGCCGAGCTTGTGCGCCTCGGCTGCTGCCGGCGCGATCCACGCCGGGTTCATCGAGGTGTAGAACTTTACCCCCCACATGCCGGCTGCCTTGATCTTGCGCACCGCCGCGATCGCTTCCTCCGCCGATGTAACGGTGAGCGCGCCTTGGGCGGCGAGGGGATCCTTGCGATCGACGATCACCGACACCTTGCCATCGGGCGCGAGCAGATCGCCCGTCCCCCGCCGCTTGAAGATGCTGAGCGACTCGTCGATCATCGACCCGGGGCTGCGGTAATTGGTCATCCCCGTCGCGACATTCTGGAGCAGGTTCCAGTCGTCCCCACCGATATGGCGATGGGCGTCCCATAATCCTGGCGAGAGCGTCTTGCCGCGCCCGTCGATCACCGTCGCCCCGGCGGGAGCCTTGAGCGTGCCGCCCTTCGCGACGGCGGCCACCTTGCCATCGGCGATCAGCACAGCCTGGTCGGGCAGGTAGCGCCCGCCGACCGAATCGAACAGCAGGACATGATCGATCAGCGTGGGCGTGCGGTTGCCGGGGCTGAGGAATCGGTGCGCCACATCGCGCACCATGTCGGCGGTCGCCGCGTCCTGAATGTCCTTCAACCTGGGGCCGGCCGCCTCATAGCCTTCGGGCAGCAGCGAAATGATGCTGGCGAAGCCGAAGAAGCGGTTCTGATCGTCGAGCCACATCGGCGTGGGGGCGAAGCCCAGGCCCTGGACGAAGGCCAGCTTCACTGTCTTGGGGCCGTTGGGGCCGTCGATCGTCACCGCCTTGCCGATGCTGATCGAGGCATGGCCCTGCGGCAGCAGGTCGATACCCTTTTCCCCCGCCGCGACGAACGCCGCGATGTCGGTTTCGCCCGCCAGCCACGGCCCGCCATAGCTGTTATAGCGCCGGTTCGCGAACGGCGCCGATCCTTCGTCTACCGCCGTTTTCCAATGCGCGACGCCGGCTGAGTCGACGCTGAAATTCTCGGTCGCGTCGCCCGAGTCGGTGAAGCCGCGCACCGCGATCCGGGTAGGGCGTTTGTCAGGGCCAAAGCCGATCACCTCGTCGGTCTCGGTCACCCAGCCGCGCAGGGTCATCGACATGCGGTAGGCGGTCTGCCCATCGGGCAGCGTCCATGACCAGATGTCACCATGCTTTCCCGCGACCGAGCTGATCGTATAGTGGCGCGCACCGGCGGGCGGGACCAGCAACTGCTCCTTGGTCGCGGGGCCGGGCGTCGCCGAGGGCGCGGCTTCGTGCGCGAACAGTATCGCCGGCGCGGCGGTGGCAAGCAAAAGCGGTGCGAGCAGCAATCGGCGCATGATATTTTGTTCCCGAGAATGACAAGTGACAGTGACGCGATCAGGTGTCCAGTGCAACGCTCATTGTCGCCGCGAAGCCACTCGCGCCTTGCTCTGATCCGCTCGCCGCGCCTAGAAGCGCGCCATGGTCAAAGCCACGCTCAAGTCGTTGTCGGAGGCGCTTGCTGTCCGGCTGGTCGAAGGGGCCCTGCCGGGCGAGTTGGAGGGCTTCGGCGACGCCGAGCGAAGCGAAGCCGCGCGCTTCGTCGCCGCGACCGCCGGCGGCCGACCGGCCGAGACGCCTCGGCTGGAACTCGAGACGATCAGCGGTGACGAGACCAAGCGGCAGATGCGGCTCGCGATCGTTAATGACGATATGCCTTTCCTGGTCGATTCGATCGCGGCGACGATTGGTGCGCATGACATCGATATCGATCGCATCATCCATCCGGTGCTGCCGGTAACGCGCCAGGCCGATGGTACGATCGAGTCAGTCGGCAACGGCGCGCCCGAGTCGATGATCTATATCGAGATGGAGCGCGTCGACGCCCGTCGGCGCCGGGCATTGCTCGGCGATCTGGAACGGGCGCTCGCCAATGTCCGCGCCGCCGTCGCTGATTGGCCGCCACTCCAGGCTGCGCTCGCCGCCGATGCAGAACGGCTGCGTGAAAGCGAGGACAGCACCGAGCGCGAAGGCGGCGATCTGCTCAACTGGTTCCTTGACCGGCACTTCACACTGCTTGGCCATGAATGCTGGCGGCGCGAAGTCGGGGGGAGCGATAAGCTCGGCATCGCCCGGCTGGACCAGCCCGTGCCGATCCTCGCCGAGATATCACGCAAGCTCGCGCTCGATTGGTTCGCGGCGGGGAACCATGCGCCGCTGCTGGTGAAGTCGAACCTTATCTCCGCCGTCCACCGCGCGGTGCCGCTCGACCTGGTGCTGGTGCCACTGCGCGAGGGTGGACAGCTGACGGGCCTGTCGATCCATGCCGGGCTGTGGACCTCCTCGGCGCTGAATGCCGCGCCGCAAACGGTGCCGGTGCTGCGCGCGCGGCTGGCGGCGATGGAGGCTAAGTTCGGCTTCGATCCCAAGGGCCATGCCGGCAAGGCGCTGTCGCACGCGCTCACCCAATTGCCGCACGATTTGCTGATCAGCTTCGATCCGGCATCGGTCGAGCAATTGGCGCTCACCGCGATGTCGCTCGCCGATCGGCCGCGGCCGCAGATGGTGCTGGTGCGCTCGATCCTGGGGCGGCATTTGTTCGCCTTCGTCTGGCTGCCGCGTGACGATTTGACGACGGTCCGCCGCATCGCGATCGGCGATATGCTGGCCGAGGCCGCGCACGGCGCGCTGCTCAACTGGTCGATCGCGCTGGAAGACGGCGTCGTCGCGATGCTGCGCTATACCTTCGATCTGCGCGGCGAGGGGCGGTTGCCGGAAGTGGCGCCGCTCAACCTGCGGCTGCAGCGGATGGTGCGCGGCTGGGTGCCGGCGGTGGAGGCAGCGATCGCCGAGCGCGCCGATCCCGCGCGTGCCGCCCGGCTCGCCCTGCGCCATGCCAACAGCTTCCCCCAGGCCTATCGCGCCGTCGCAACGGCCGAGGAGGCCGCGCTGGATATCCTGCGGCTGACCACGCTGGAGACGCCTGAGGCGCGCTCGGTGCGGCTTTATCGCGGTGAGGGCGGACTGCGGATGAAAATCTATCGCTACGGCGGCGCGCTCGCTTTGTCGGACGCGGTGCCGGTGCTGGAGAATTTCGGCTTCCGCGTGATCGAGGAAGTGCCAACCGCCCTCGCCGACGAGGCCGAGGGCTTTATCCACGATTTCGCGTTGCAGCTGAGCCCCGAAGCCGCACCTGGCCTGATCGACGGCGATCCGACCATCCTCGAGACGGCGATTTCGGCGGTGCTCGAGGGGCAGGCTGAAAATGACCCGTTCAACCGCCTGATCGTCGATGCCGGATTGAGCCCGCAGGCGGTGGTGCTGTTCCGCGCCTGGTTCCGCTATCTGCGGCAGGCGGGGATGGCGTACAGCCTGGTGACGGTGGTGGACGCGCTGCGCCGCGCGCCGCACGTCGCCGCCGCGCTGATCGCCCGGTTCGAGGCGGCGCATGCGCCCGGCATGGGCGATGTGGCGGCAGCGGAGGCGGAGATCGCGCGCGGGCTCGACGGGGTCAGCGCGATCGACGACGACCGCATCCTCCGCAGCATCGCCGGGGTGATCCGCGCGACTTTGCGGACCAATTTCTATGCCCCCGCCGCGCGCGAGGCGATCGCCTTCAAGCTCGATAGCGCGAAGGTGCCGGGGCTGCCGGCACCGCTCCCCTGGCGCGAAATCTGGGTCTATAGCCCCAGGGTCGAGGGCATCCATCTGCGTGCCGGCCCGGTCGCGCGCGGCGGCTTGCGCTGGTCCGATCGGCGCGATGACTTCCGCACCGAAATTCTGGGGCTGATGAAGGCGCAGCGCGTCAAGAACGCGGTGATCGTGCCGACCGGCGCCAAGGGAGGCTTCTATCCCAAGGCACTGCCGAGCCCAATGAACCGCGACGCTTGGCTGGCGGAGGGGACCGAGGCGTATCGCATCTTCATCCGCACCCTGCTGTCGGTGACCGACAATATCGTCGAGGGCAAGGTGGTGCACCCGCAGGGGGTGCGCATCCATGACGGCGAGGACCCCTATTTCGTTGTCGCCGCCGACAAGGGCACCGCGACCTTCAGCGACGTGGCGAACGCGATCGCGCTCGATCGCGGCTTCTGGCTGGGCGACGCCTTCGCGAGCGGTGGCAGCCAAGGCTATGACCATAAGGCGATGGGCATCACCGCCAAGGGCGGCTGGCTCTCGGTGCAACGCCACTTCGCCGAGCGTGGCATCGATGTGCAGAGCGACAGCATCCGCGTCGTCGGCTGCGGCGATATGTCGGGCGACGTGTTTGGCAACGGGATGTTGCTGTCGAAGGCGCTGCGGCTGGTTGCGGCGTTCGACCATCGGCACATCTTCCTCGATCCCAACCCCGATCCAGCGAAAGGCTGGGACGAGCGCGCGCGGCTGTTCGCGTTGCCGCGTTCGAGCTGGGCAGATTATGACAAGGCGCTGATTTCGCCCGGCGGCGGGGTGTTCGCGCGCACCGAGAAGCTGATCCGCCTGTCGGACGAGGTTCGCGCCGCGCTTGGCATCGCGGCGACCGAGCTCGATCCGGCGGCGCTCATCTCGGCGATCCTGAAGGCGCCCGTCGATCTCATCTGGTTTGGCGGCATCGGCACCTATGTAAAGGCGGCGGCCGAGAACAACGTCCAGGTCGGCGATCCCACCAACGACCGGCTGCGCGTGAACGCCGAGGAGCTACGCGCGGTCGCGATCGGCGAGGGCGCCAATCTGGGCGTGACGCAAGCGGGCCGCATCGCCTTCGCCGCCGGCGGCGGGCGGATCAACACCGACTTCATCGACAATTCGGCGGGCGTCGATTGCTCGGACAATGAAGTGAACATCAAGATCGCCCTGAACCGCGAGATGATCGAGGGCCGGCTGGGCTTCGACGCGCGCAACGAATTGCTCGTCGGGATGACCGACGATGTCGCGCATATCGTGCTCGAGGATAACCGGCTGCAGACGCTGGCGCTGTCGATCATGGAGCATGACGGGGCGAAGGCGCTGCCGAGCTATGTGCGGCTGATCGAGATTTTCGAAAGCGCCGGCCGGCTCGATCGCCATGTCGAAGGGCTGGGATCGAACGACGATCTGTTGCGCCGCGCGCAGGATCGACGCGGGCTGACCCGGCCCGAGCTGGCAGTGCTGCTCGCGACTGCCAAGCTCGCGCTGCAGGAGGCGGTCGAGCACAGCCCGCTCGCCAATGATGCCGCGACCCGCGCCGATCTGTTCGCCGCCTTCCCGCCGGCGATGCGCGCGCAATTCGGCGCGGCGATCGACGCGCACCGGCTGCGCGGTGAAATCGTCGCGACCAAGCTCGCCAACCGCATCGTCAACCGGCTGGGGGTGCTTCACCCGTTCGAGTTGGCCGAGGAAGAGGGCGCGGCGCTTTCGGACATCGCCGCGATGTTCGTGGTGGTCGAGCATCTGTTCGAGCTGCCTGCGTTGTGGGCCGAGATCGAGGCGGCCTCGGTGCCCGAGGCGGCACGGATCGCGCTGTTCGACGAAGTCGCGCTCGCGACGCGCTCGCATATCGCCGATTTGCTGCGGCTGTCGGCGCCCGGCAGCAGCCCGCGCGCGGTGCTCGATCAGATCGGCGCGGGCGTCGAGCAGCTCGAAGCCCAGCTCGCGACGCTGCTGGAAGACGAAGCCCGCGGCCAGAGCGCGCGGATCGCCCAGCGGCTGCAGGCGGCGGGCGCGCCCGAGGCATTGGTGCGCCAGGTGGTGCGCATTTTCGAGCTCGACGGTGCGGTCGGCCTCGCCGATCTCGGCCGACGGTTGGGGGTGACCGTCGATGGCTTGACGCGCGCCTTCACCCGGCTGGGCGAGGCGTTGGGGCTCGATTGGGCGCAAACCCAGGCCGCGCGGCTCGATTCAAGCGATCCGTGGGAGCGGCTGCTGATCGCTGGCCTTGCGCGCGATTTCCAGCAGATCCGGCTCGAGTTTCTGGGTCGTGACGCGGGCAACCCGCAGGCGCGGGTTGACGCCTGGCTTGGCGAACATGCCCCGCGCGTCGCGCAGTTCCGGGCGCTGGTCGACCGCGCCCGCCGCGCGACCGCGCCGAACGCGGCGATGCTCGCTCAAATCGCGGGGCAGGCGCGGGTGCTGCTCGGGCGGTAGGCCGGGACGCACGCTGCTTCGACCCACCCCCGGCCCCTCCCTTACAGGGAGGGGTGTGAGTCGCGGCGCGCAGCATCTCCGTTTCAGCGGGGGCGTGGGGTAAGGCAGGGCCCCTCCCTGCAAGGGAGGGGTTGGGGTGGGTCGAAGCTCAGCGCAACGTCCCTATAGCCGCACCCGCAGCGTCGCCCGCGCGTTGATCGGCGCCCCGGTCGAGATGTTGTTGTCGGTGTGCGCGGTCGGGAAATAGCCCGCGTCGAACAGGTTCTCGATGTTCACCTGCGCTTCGATGTTCTTGGTGAGCTTGTAGTAAAGCGCCGCATCCACGCGCGTGTAGGCGGGCAGCGTCACCGCGTTCGAGATCGATGTCGCCCGGTCCGAGAAATAGCTCACCCCGCCGCCCACGCCGAAGCGCGGCGTCACGTCATAGCGGGTGAAGGCGGAAAAGGTGTGGCGCGGCACCAGCGGCACCCGGCGGCCAGCGGGGGCAGCGGTGGTGGTTTCGGTGATCACCGCCTCGGTAAGGGCGTAAGCGAGGCTGAGGTTCCACGCCTTGGTGATCTGCCCGCGCGCTTCCAGCTCCAGCCCGCGACTGCGCTGGGCGCCGGTGAGGACCGTCGTCCCCGGAGTCGGGCCGGGGGCGCGCGTGTTGGTGCGCTCCAGCTGATAGAGGCTCGCGGCGAGCAGCAGCCCCGCGCGCGGCTCCCATTTGGCGCCGACTTCGTAATTGTCGAAGCGTTCGGGGATCAGCGCCGCGCTCGTCACGTCAAGCGTGGTGAACTGGTCGCCCGATTGTGGCAAATAGCTGCGCGCATAGCTGAAATAGAGCGACACATTGTTGGTTGGGTGCCCGACCAGCCCGACGCGCGGCGACCAGAGCCCATCGGTGCGCACCAATGTCTGTCCGTTCAGGCGATTGAGCGCGTTCAGCGTGAAACTGTCGTACCGCAGCCCGAGCAGCAGCTCGATCGGTCCCCATCTCAGCTGATCCTGCGCATAGCCGGCGAAGATCGTCGATTGATAGCGCACCGCGCGCTGGCCGGTGCCGGCACGCAGGATCGGGGCGGGGATCACGATGGGGTCGCTGAGGCGCACCGGCAGCGTCAGCGCATCGGCACTCGCGCCCGGCTGGCCATCGAAAAAGCCGTTGAAGCGGCCATTGTCGCCGCGCTGATCGCCGAACTCGGCGCCGGCCAGCACCGTGTGGGCGATCGGGCCGGTCGTCACCCGCCAGACGAGATCGGTCTGGCTGAACAGATTGCGGCGGTTGTTGAAATCCTCATAGGCCTGGATCGGCACCAGCCCCGCCGCCGTCACTGGCGCGGACGGGAAGGCGTTGCGGTAGAATTTGTCATACTCGCCGTAGAGCAGTCTCCCGGTGATCTGGAGGTTATCGGAGAAGCGGTGGGTCGCCGTCACCCGCAGCACGTTCGCGGTGAAGGCGGTGCGGTTGAAGCCGGGGACGCCGAAAAAGGTGTCGCGAAAACCGTTCACTGGCCGCCCATTCTGCGAGGGCACGCCGCGATCGACCACGCGGCGATCGGCCTGATATTCGTAGCCGATGGTGACGCTCGTGCGATCGTCGAGCGCGAAGCGGACGACCGGGTTCACCGCGCTGATGTTGCCGCCATACAGATTGCGGTGATTGGCGACTTCCTCATGCACCGCGTTCACCCGCGCGGCGATCCCGGGGGCGACGGCCAGGTTCAGGTCGCCGTCGAGATACCAGGCGCCGAAGCTGTCGGCGGACGCGGTCGCGCCCAGGCCGAAGCCGTCGAACGGCGTCTTGGTGACACGGTTGACCACCCCGCCACCCCCGCCGCGTCCGAAGATCATGGCGTTTGGCCCGCGCAGTACTTCCAGCCGCTCGAGATTATAGACCGGGCGATAATATTGCACATCGTCGCGCAGATTATCGATGAAGAAATCGGCGGTGGTATTTTGCCCGCGCAGCACGATCTGATCGCGATTGCCCTCACCTTGCGCGGCGATCGCGCCGGGCACCTGGCGCAGCGCCTCGCCGATGGTGCGGACCGCCTGATCGTCGATCTGCTCGCGGCTGATCGCGGTAACCGATTGCGGCAGATCGAGCAGCTTGACGGGGGTGCGCGTGGCGGTGCTCGTCTCCTCGGTGCCATAGCCGAGCCGCTGGCCGGTGACGACCACTTCATCGCCGGGCGCCTCGGGTGTGTCGAGCGGCGGCGCGGCATGAGCGGCGCCGGCGATCAGCGCGAGCGGGCTGGCGGTAATGAGAATGAGTCGCAACAGAGCCTCCTGTGGGAGCCGTGCTATTGCGAGGCGTTCGCAGTGTCAACGCTATTGCGAGTCAATCGCAGCTTTGTGGCGGATTTGTCAAAAGCCAGCTCCGAAGCGCGCTGGCAAGGTTGGGCGGCGCAGGCGCCTGAATGCGCAGTGCATCAATGGCCGCGATGAGCGCCGAAAGCGGCAGCGCGCGCGCAGCAGCCGCCGCTTCGAGCGCCGCCCAGAACACGGGCTCCAGGCTGATCGAGGTGGGGTGCCCGGCGATGGTGACCGAGCGCTTCACCGGGCCGATAAAGCCGCCGGGGGGCGAGGTGATTGGGCTCACCGCCCCGGCGTGTCGAACAGGCTGGCCAGCTGTTCGATCATCGTGCCCCCCAATTGCTCGGCGTCCATGATCGTCACCGCCCGCGCGTAATAGCGGGTCACATCATGGCCGATGCCGATCGCGATCAGTTCGACCGGGGATTTCGCCTCGATCCAGCCGATCACCTGGCGCAGATGGCGTTCCAGGTAGGAACCGCTGTTCACCGATAAAGTGGAGTCGTCCACCGGCGCGCCGTCCGAGATCACCATCAGGATACGCCGGTCCTCGGGGCGGGCGATCAGCCGGGCATGCGCCCAGAGCAAAGCCTCGCCGTCGATATTCTCCTTCAGCAGCCCCTCGCGCATCATCAAGCCAAGATTGGGCTTGGCGCGGCGCCACGGTTCGTCAGCCTGCTTGTAGATGATGTGGCGCAGATCGTTAAGCCGGCCCGGCTGTGGCGGGCGCCCGGCGTTCAGCCAGTCCTCACGCGCTTGCCCGCCTTTCCAGGCGCGGGTGGTGAAGCCTAGAATCTCGGTCTTCACCCCGCAGCGCTCCAGCGTGCGCGCGAGGATATCGGCGCTGATTGCCGCGATCGAGATCGGCCGCCCGCGCATCGACCCCGAATTGTCGATCAACAGGGTGACGACGGTGTCCTTGAACTCGGTATCGCGCTCGATCTTGTAGCTGAGCGAATGGGTGGGGCTGGCGACAACCCGGGCGAGGCGCGCGGCGTCGAGCAGGCCCTCCTCCTGGTCGAAATCCCAGCTGCGGCTCTGCTGCGCCATCAAGCGCCGCTGTAGCCGGTTGGCGAGCTTGGTCACCGCGCCCTGCAGATGGACCAGCTGCTGATCGAGATAGGCGCGCAGCCGCACCAGCTCGTCGGCGTCGCACAATTCGGTCGCGCTCACCTGCTCGTCGAACCCGGTGCTCCACGCCTTGTATTCGAATTGCGGCGTCAGGTCGGCGGGGGAGCGATTGGCGCGCACCGGCATCATGCCGTCCTCGCCCTCGTCGCCGGGCTCGCCATCGGCGTCGTCGAAACTATCGTCCTGCTGGGCCTGGGCTTCGCCCTGGGCGTCGTCGCCCTCGGCCTGCTGGCTGCGCTGCTCGATTTCGCCCTGGCCCTGGTCGCCGGCGTCGTCGCTCTGGTCGCCTTCGTCCTGCTCCTGCTCTTCCTGGCCCTCATCGTCACTGCCGCCTTCCTCGGCGTCGTCGGGGGCGAGATCGCCTTCGACGAGTTCGAGGTCTTCGAGCAATTTCATGGAGAGCTTGGCGAAGGCGGCCTGATCGTCGATCGCGAGCGCCAGCGCGTCGAGATCGACGCCCGCCTTCCCCTCGATCCATTCGCGCACCAGCGCCATGCCGGGCGCGGCGAGCGCGGGGGAAGGGCGACCAGCCAGCCGCTCGCGGGCGAGCAGCGCGACCGCGGTCGAGAGCGGCACCTCGTCGCGGGTGCGGGCGCGGGTGATCGGGTCGCTCTTCAGCCGGGCGAGCAGCGCGGTCTCCAGATTGTCGCCGATGCCGCGATAGCCGCGCGCGCCGAGCGCCTCGACCCGCGCCGTCTCCACCGCGTCGAACACCGCGCGGGCGAGCGCTTCGGTGGGCGCGCCCTTCAGGTGGAGCGCCTGGTCGTGATGCTTGAGCCTAAGCGCGAAGCCATCGGCGAAGCCGCGAGCCTCAGCCACCTGCTCGGGCGGCAGGCTGCGCGCGGGCATCGGAATCTTCAGATGCTTGCCCGATTGGCTGGGCGCGTCGGCGGTATAAGCGAGATCGAGTTCGGGCTCATCGGCGAGCGCGCGGGCGGTGCCGCCGAGCACGGCCTTCAGGCGATCGAGCGGGGTTTCGGTGGCCATTGACCGCGCCTTACCAGATAGCGGCGGCGCCGGAACCCCTCTAGCGTCGTGCCGACGCGGAGGCTAAACGCACGCCCCATGAGCACGAAGACCGTAACGGATAAGCAATCGGCGGTAATCGAGCACCGCGACCAGCTGATCGCGACCTTCGCCAAGGGCGAAAAGCCGCCGGCGCGTTGGCGCATCGGCACCGAGCATGAGAAATTCGTCTATCGGCTGAGCGACCACCACGCGCCGAGCTATGACGAGCCGGGCGGCATCCGCGACCTGCTGATGGGGCTCACGCGCTTCGGCTGGCAGCCGGTGATGGAGGGCGAGCATGTGATCGCCCTGTCCGGCGCGGATGGGTCGATCAGCCTGGAGCCCGCCGGCCAGTTCGAGCTTTCGGGCGCGCCGCTCGACAATCTGCACCAGACCTGCGCCGAGACCGGGCGGCATCTGGAACAGGTGGCGAGCGTGGGCGGCGAGCTGGGGCTGGGGTTCCTGGGCCTCGGCATGTGGCCCGACAAGGCGCGCGCCGACCTGCCGATCATGCCCAAGGGGCGCTATGCGATCATGCTGCGCCACATGCCGCGCGTCGGCAGCCTCGGGCTCGACATGATGCTGCGCACCTGCACGATCCAGGTGAATCTCGATTATCAAAGCGAAGCCGACATGGCGCAGAAGTTCCGCGTCGGCTTGGCCCTCCAGCCGCTTGCGACGGCTTTGTTCGCCAATTCGCCCTTCACCGAAGGCAAGCCCAACGGCTATCTGAGCTATCGCAGCCATATCTGGTCGGACACCGATCCGGCGCGCACGGGGATGCTGCCTTTCGTATTCGAAGACGGCTTCGGCTATGAGCGCTATGCCGATTACGCGCTCGATGTGCCGATGTACTTCGTCTATCGCGATGGGCGCTATATCGACGCGGCGGGGCAATCGTTCCGCGACTTCCTCGACGGTCGCCTCCCCGCGCTGCCGGGCGAGAAACCGACCGTCGATGACTGGTCCGATCACCTCTCGACCGCCTTCCCCGAGGTGCGGCTCAAGTCGTTCCTGGAGATGCGCGGCGCCGATGGCGGGCCATGGGGGCGAATCTGCGCGCTGCCGGCTTTATGGGTGGGGCTGCTCTACGATCAGGGCGCGCTGGATGCCGCGTGGGATCTGGTGAAGGGCTGGGACATGGCCGGGCGCGAGGATTTGCGCGCGAGCGTGCCCAAGCTGGGCCTCGACGCACCGCTACCCGGCGGCGGGCGGCTGCGCGACATCGCCGGCGAAGTGCTCGACATCGCCCATGCCGGGCTTGCGGCACGCGCGCGGCACGACGCGGGCGGGAGCGACGAGACCGGCTTTCTCGATCCACTGCGCGAGATCGTCCGGCGGGGGACGGTGCCGGCGGAACTGTTGCTGGAGCGCTATGAGGGCGCCTGGGGCGGCGATGTCGCGCGGGTTTATGAGGAGATGCGGTTTTAGCCCAGTGCCAAGCCGCGAAGACGCTGGGCGCCGCCGCGGCTTGGCGTGAAACCCTAAACCGCCGCGCCCAGCTTTTCCGCCGCCAAAGCCTTCAGATCGACCTGCGGCCGCGCGCCGACATGGCTGATGATCTCCGCCGCGCAAATCGCGCCCAGCCGCAGCGATTGTTCGAGCGACATCCCGCGCGCCTGGCCATGCAGGAAGCCGGCGGCGAACAGATCGCCCGCGCCGGTCGTATCGACCACCCGCTCGATCGGCTCGGCGGCGACCACCGCGCTTTCGCCCCGGGTGATCGCGAGCGCGCCCTTTTCCGAGCGCGTGACGACCAGCGTCGGCACCAATGGCGCGATCGCGGCGAGCGCGGCCTCGAAATCTTCCATCTCCGCCAGCGCGAGCAGTTCGTTCTCGTTGGCGAACAGAATGTCGACCAGCCCGTCGCGCAACAATGCGCGGAAATCGCCGCCATGGCGGCTGATGCAGAACACGTCGGACAAGGTGAACGCCACCCGCCGCCCGGCACCGCGCGCGATCTCGATCGCGGCGCGCATCGCCGCGCGTGGCTCCTCGGGGGCCCACAGATAGCCTTCGAGGTACAGGATCGCGCCTTGCTCGATCAGCGCGCGGTTGAGCGCCACGGCCGGCAGGAACTGCGAGGCGCCGAGGAAGGTGTTCATCGTCCGCTGGCCATCGGGCGTCACGAAGATCAGGCAGCGCGCGGTCGCCGGTTCGCCGGCGCGCGCGGGGGTGTCGAACGCCACGCCGATCGAGCGGATGTCGTGGGCGAACACCTGGCCGAGCTGATCGTCGGCGACCTGGCCGATAAAGCCGCATTTGCCGCCTAGCGCGGCGATGCCGGCCACCGTGTTCGCCGCCGAACCCCCGCTCGCCTCGATCCCCGGGCCCATCTTCGCATACAGCGCGTCCGCCTCGACGGGAGAGAAGACGAGCTGCATCGATCCCTTGGTCATGCCTTCCTGGGCGATGAAGGCGTCGTCGGCATGGGCGAGAATGTCGACGATCGCGTTGCCGATCGCGACCACGTCAAAGGTGGCTTGGCTCACTTAATTCTCCCTAAAGGCGCTGCGTTCGCCTAATGGGGCGTGGACGATGGCGCAACGGGGTGTGCGATGCGGATTTTACCGGTGATGCTGTTGCTCGGCGGCTGCGCGACCGCCGTGGTGCCGCCCCCCGCGCCGCAGCGCGCGGCGCCCGTTCCGCTGCCGACGGTGAGCCGCGCCGGGCTCGAACGCGTGCTGGGCTCGACCGCCCCCCAGCTCACCGCGCTATTCGGTAAGCCCGATGCCGATGTGACGGAGGGGCCAGGGCGCAAGCTGCAATTTGCTGGCCCTATCTGCGTGCTCGACGCCTATCTCTATCCCAAGGGTAGCACGAGCGTGGTGACGCATGTCGACGCGCGCCAGCCCGATGGCGCGCCGATCGACCGCGCGAGCTGCGTCGCCGCGCTCACCCGGCGGTCTGGGGGGAAGTAACGCCAGGGCATCGTGGCCGCCTCACCCGGCCAGCGCCGCCGCCGCCCGCAAATCCGCGACGAACCGGGCATATTCCTCCTCGGCCCGCGATTGTTCCTCGATTCGCAGCAGGAAGCTGGGGTGGACCGTGATCCAGCCGGTGCCCCCCTCGGCGAGTTCGAACGCGCGCCCGCGCTCGCGCCCGATCGTCACCGCGCGGCCGAGCAGTGACCGCGCTGCGGTCGCGCCGAGCATCACCGTCACCTTGGGGCGCAGCAGCAGCCGTTCCTGCTCGATCCACCAGCGACAGGCGTCAATCTCGCCGGTGTCGGCCTTGGCGTGGATGCGCCGCTTGCCGCGTGGCTCGAACTTGAAGTGCTTGACCGCATTGGTGACATAGGCGCGCGCCCGGTCGACCCCGGCCTCGCCCAGCGCGCGGTCGAACAATTGCCCGGCCGGGCCGACAAAGGGGCGGCCGGCGAGATCTTCTTGGTCGCCCGGCTGCTCGCCGACGAACATCAGCGGTGCATCTACTGGCCCTTCGCCGAACACCATCTGCGTCGCGGGCTTGTAAAGCGGGCAGCGAGTGCAGCCCTTGCCCTCGTCGCGCAACGCCTCCCACGCTGCTTGCAGATTGTCGCCCGGCTGAGCGCGCGCCGCCTCGATCATTCTTGCCTCCCGCGCCTGCGCGCCCGCGATCAACTGCGGCACCAACGCGGTTTCGGGCATGTTTTTCCAGTATTTCTTGGGCATCTCCTTCAGCATCGCGCCGATCTTCACGCGGGCGGGGTTGAAGATGCTGGCGTAATAGCTGGCCCATAGCGCCTCGACCGGATCGTCCTGCGGCGCATCGCCTCGCTCCGCACCCGGGCCTTCGCGCAGAGCCCCGTCCCAGTGAAGCGAGAGCGCCGGCGTCAGGATCGACCAGGCAAGCGCGGCGAAGCGATTGACGAAGAAGCGGGCGTTGGCGCGGACGATATGATGCTCGGGCTCGAACCAGGCGACGAAGCGAGTCTCCTCGCCCTCGGCTACTTCGCGGAAGCGCAGGAAAGCGCGCATCTTGTGGATGTCGCGCCGAACCGCCTTGGCAAGTTCCTCCGCGCGACGCACCTGCGGATCGGCGCGGTCCTCGAGCAGCTTGCTATTGTCCTGCAGGCGCAACAGCAGCGCATAAAGTAGGCCGAAGCGTTCGGGATCACGGTGAAGGATCGCGTTCTGAGCCAGATCGATGAAGCCGCGCGGCACGGTGAGGTTGGCGCCCGCCGGCACCTCATGCGCTTGTGCTTCGCCCGCGAACAGATCGGCGGGGGCGCCTTCGATCTGCCACACCACCTCGCCCGGCGGCACCCGTTCGATCGCAAGCGCGCGCGCCGCGTGGCGCCAGCCGTCGAAGTCGTCAGGTGCTAAGAAATGAGCGGTGCGCATCAGCCGAACAGTTCGAGCTGCGCCGCCTTTGGCGCGACCAGCGGCTTCAGCTCGGCGCGATCGGTGAGTGCGCCGGGGTGCCAATCCTCGGCGACGATGAACGGGCGGAGCTTCGTGACCGACACCGTTAACCGCGCGACATCTTCCAGCCGCAACCGTCGCCACCGCCGCGCGGCGAGGATCGCGTTCACCGCCTTCACTCCCAATCCCGGTACGCGCAGCAGCAGCGCGCGATCGGCGCGGTTGATGTCGAGCGGGAACAGCGCGCGGTGCTTCAGTGCCCAGGCGAGCTTGGGGTCGATGTCGAGCGGCAACATGCCCGCGGCATCCGCCGCGTCGGCCACCTCGTCCGGCCGGTAATCGTAGAAGCGCATCAGCCAGTCGGACTGATAAAGCCTATGTTCGCGCATCAAGGGCGGGCGCTGGAGCGGCAGCACGGCGGAGGCATCGGGGATCGGGCTGAACGCCGAATAATAGACGCGGCGCAGGCCGAACGCGCCATAAAGCCCCGCTGCCCGCACGACGATGTCGCGATCGGTCGCGGCATCCGCGCCGACGATCATTTGGGTCGATTGACCGGCGGGGGCGAAGCGCGGCGCTGATTTGAAGCGCTTCTTTGCGTCCTTGGTCTCGACGATCGCCGCTTTCATCCCCGCCATCGCACCTTCGATGCGCGAAGCCGATTTGTCGGGCGCGAGCCTGGCGAGGCCGGCAATGGTTGGCAGCTCGACATTGATCGACACGCGATCCGCATAAAGCCCGGCCTGGCGGATCAGCTCGGAGTCAGCATCGGGAATGGTCTTGAGGTGGATGTAGCCGCGAAAGTCATGATTCTCGCGCAGTGACCGGGCGACCTCGACCAGCTGTTCCATCGTATAGTTCGAAGAGCGTATGATACCGGAGCTAAGAAACAGCCCTTCGATATAATTGCGCTTATAAAAAGCGAGTGTCAGCTGCACCACTTCCTGCGCCGTGAACCGCGCCCGGCGAACGTTCGAGCTTTTGCGATTGATGCAATAATGGCAATCGAAAATGCAGCTGTTGGTCAGCAATATCTTCAGCAGGCTGATGCAGCGCCCATCCGGCGCGTAGGCATGGCAGATACCCATGCCCTCGGTCGATCCCAGTCCCTTGCCGTCGCGCGAGTGGCGCTTGGCGGTACCGGAGGAGGCGCAGCTCGCGTCATATTTGGCGGCGTCCGCCAGAATCTCGAGCTTTTCCCGGGTACTGAGCTGCGCCATTCGTTCGATATATGTTCGCTGGCAGGCGAAGTCGAGCGGGACGCGCCGTTCACGGTGCGCTAAAGCACCAAGGCAAACGCTCAGTTCGGCGTGATCGCCGCTTCCTCGCGCGATTGCTCGGCGGCGCGTTCCTTGTTCTCCTTCCGCGCGCGGACGAACTGCTGGTTGGCGCAGCCGATGATGCCGCCGGCGCCCACCGCCGAGCAGCTGCCGATCCCGACTTGCCCCTGATCGACCACGTCGCGGCTGCGCGCCGCCCAAGCCTCATATTCAGGCTTGATCGAGCCTTCGCGCAGGTTCTTCGGAATGCGGAACTGCTCGCTGGCGTTCAGCCGCACGCATACGGTAACTTCGTTGCCATTGGCGTCGACCGGGCATTTCTGCTCACCATAAAGATAGGTGACGCCATTGATCGGCGCGTCGGGCGTCGAGCCCTGGCTGGCGCTCGGGCGCGGGGTGACCGGCAGGGTCGGGCCGTTGGTCTGCGCCGCGGCGATCGCCGGCGCGAGCAGCAGGGCAAGGACAGCAAGCTTCTTCATAACCGCTCCTTCGCGCAGACCGCGCTTCAAATCCGTTTCGACGCCTCGATCGCGACCCGGCAGCCGAGCCGGATCAATCCCGATAGAATGGGATAGGCCGGCGCCCGTTCCGCGCCTGCGGCGAGCGCGGTGTCGCGGTGCTCGACCTCCTCGGCCTGGAATTCGCGGATCGCGTCGGCCAGCTCGGGGTCGTCATCGCCCAGCTGCGCGAGCTGTTCGGCATAATGTTTGTCGATCTCGGTCTCGATCGCGGCGGTGCAGGCCATCGCCGCCTCCGGGCCCAGCGCCGCCGTCACCGCGCCCAGCGCGAAGCCCGCGACGTTCCAGAACGGCTGGAGCGCGGTTGGCCGCACCCCGCGTTCGGCGATCATGCGATCGAAGAATTGACGGTGCCGTGCTTCCTGGTGCGCCATCCCGGCGATCTCGCGCGCGGCCTGGCCGCGATCGCCCATCACCGCGAGCTGCCCGGCATAGATGCGCGTTGCGCCATATTCGCCCGCCTGATCGACGCGGATCATCGCATCGATCCGCCGCTTGGCGTCGCCCGGCTTCCAGCTCATGCCTGCCTCCCTTTCGCGAGCAGTGCCAATATGGTGGCCCCGCCGGCAAGCGAAAAGAGCGCGTTGAACCCCGCGAGCGAAATTGGGCCAAGCGTCCACTGTGGCGCGTCGCAACGCACGATTGGCGCGTTCAGGATCTCGCTCAGCGCGTCGCCGCCGTGGCTTGCCACGCGCGAACAGGGGGTGATGCCCTGCCACCAATGATATTCGACCCCGGCATGGAAAACGCCGATCGCCCCGCTCGTTAGGATCGCGAAGGCCGCGAGCGCGACGAGCACGCCGCGCGCCGGGCGCGGGGCGACGAATGCCAGCAGCGCCAGCGTGATCGCCGCATAATGCGGCCAGCGCTGCCAGTGGCACATCTCGCACGGGTAAAGCCCGCCGATAAACTGCGCGCCGAGCGCGCCGGCCATCAGCGCGGCGGGCACCGCGAGCGCGAGCGAACGGGCCGTGATCACGCGGCTCACTTGTTCGGCGCCGCTCCGGGGCCGGGCTCGACCTTCACCGGATTGGCGGGCGGCGCGAGTTCGGCGCGGCCGGGATTGGGCGTGCCTAGCTTGGCGATCATCGCCACCTGGGTCGGTCCGCCGAGCCGGGCGAGCGTCTGCAGCGCGTAATAAAGCTGATAATCGTCGATATTCTTCGCCTTCAGCGCATCGGGCGTCTCGGCGAAGCGCGGATCGGGCTTGCCGTCATCCTCGATCAGCTTGTTGTCGACCTTGGCGGTGTTGAGCAGGTGGCGGCGCAGATCGTCCTCGCGCACCACCGGGCGGTTCTTGTAATCGGCATCCGAAAGCTGCGGCACCGGCAGATCGGGGTCGATCCCGCCTTCCTGCACCGATCGGCCCGAGGGGGTGTAGTAGCGCGCGGTCGTCAGCCGGACATCGGTCTTGGGCCCCAGCGGCAGCAGCGACTGGACCGACCCCTTGCCGAAGCTGCGCTCGCCCTGGATCACCGCGCGGTGATGGTCCTGAAGCGCGCCGGCAACGATCTCCGAGGCGCTCGCGGTGCCGGCATTCACCAGCACGACCAGCGGCGCGCCGCCGGTCGCGTCGCCCGGGGTGGCGGCGTAGCGCTGGATGTCGAGCTTGTCGCGCCCGCGCTGCGAGACGATCTCGCCGTGATCGAGGAACACATCGGCGACCGAGACCGCTTCGTTGAGCAGCCCGCCGCCATTGTCGCGCAGGTCGATCACATAGCCGAGCGGATCGCGTCCTAGCTGCTTCTTGATGCCCGCCACCGCATCGCGGACATAGCGGCCGGTGCCATCGGAGAAAGTGGTGATGTTGATCACCCCGATCTCGCCCTTCACTTCCCAATTGACCGGCTTCAGAGTGATGACCTCGCGCGTGAGCGTCACCTGGATAGGCTTGTCGAGCCCCTTGCGCACCACCGTGATCGTGACTTTGGTGCCGGGCTTGCCGCGCATTTGCGCGACTGCTTCGTCGCGGGTCAGCCCATAGACGAACTTGCCGTCGACATGGGTGATATAATCGCCGGATTTCACCCCGGCGCGCCAAGCGGGTGTGTCCTTTTGCGGGGTGACGACCTTGACGATCCCGTCTTCCATCGTGATCGACAGGCCGAGCCCGCCATAATTGCCCTCGGTCTGGATGCGCAGATTTTCGTAATCGGCGCCGTCCTCGTAGCTGCTGTGCGGATCGAGAGCTGCGAGCATCCCCTCGATCGCCCCCTTCACCAGCACCTTGTTGTCGACCGGATCGACATATTTGGCTTTGACGAGATTGTAGACGTCCATGAACTGGTCGAGTTCACGGTAGCTGTCGGTCTCCACCTGGGCGAGCGCGCCGGTGGTGACGGGGATGAGCGCCAGCGCGGCGACGGTCGCGGTGGCTTGCAGCAGGACACGGGACATAAGGCACTTTCATTACGCCGTTTGGCCGGTTGTAGCGCGGCTTCGCCCGTGAAGAAATGGGGAATGGCGGACGCGAAGTGCTTCACCCCAGGAGCCGCGTGAAATCGACCGGCCGGTCGCGGCGGCGCAGTTCGATCGTCACTTGCGCCGTACCGGCGGTGGGCGCGGTGCCGAGCGCGGCGCCTTGGGCCAGCCGATCGCCCGGTTGCGTTCCGGTGGCGCCGAGCCCGGCAATCAACGTGCTCCAGCCGCCGCCATGATCGAGGATCACGACCAGGCCATAGCTGCGAAAGGTGCCGACGAAGCGCACCCGCCCCGCCGCCGGCGCGACGACGCGCGCACCGGGCGCGACTTGCAGCGTGATTCCTCGCGCGCGCGCACCCGAATCGGCGAGCTCGCCGAGCCCCGCCACCACTTGCCCCGCCACCGGCAGGCGATACGGTGCGCCCCCCGGCCACAGCTGTTCAGCCTTGCTCTCGGGGCGGGGCAGCGGCTCGCCGAGCGCGGCGAGGCTGGCGGCGGCCGCGGCGCTGCGCCGATCGTCGCTCATCTGGTCGACCAGATCGCGCGCCGCCTCGCCCAGCGCGATCGCGCGGTCCGACTCGCCGAGCGCGGCACGGCCGAGCGCGCGCGACTTCAGCCGGTGCTCGGCCTCAAGCTCCACCAGCGCGAGCCGCCGCGTTTCCAGCCGGGCGCGGCTGTCGGCGAGCGCGCGGACGGCGACCGCCTCGCCCGCCTCGAGCGTGCGGGTGCGCGCGAGTTGCTCGCGCAGCGCCGCGGTGCGCGCGCGCACCACCGGCGCGACCGAGCCGAGCACCGCGCGGACATGCACCAGATCCTCGACCGTGCCCGGCTGCACGAGACTAACCACGGTCGGGCGACCAGCAAGCGATTGCAGCGCAGCGATCAGCCGTACGATCGGCCCCTGGCGCTCGGCGATCGCCTGGCGCTGCTCGCGCAGCCGGTCGCGAAGCAGCGCGATCCGGGCCTGCGCGGCGGCGATATCGGCGCGGGCCTGCTCGACCTGCGCGGCGAGCGCGGCTTCCTCCTGCGCCGCCTTGCGCGCGGCGTCGCGCTCGGCGGCGGCGGCTTCGGCCAGCGTGTAG
>FRDC01002123.1_pt1 | contig 34415 bp, 53 predicted proteins | sample 1106171 | NCBI WGS metagenome assembly FRDC01 (sample SAMEA3930566, study PRJEB13176) | freshwater metagenome | biome: Drinking water system; feature: drinking water; material: water | place: Singapore | collected 2014-12-20 | reverse complement strand
GGCGCTCTGGTAGCCCGTGTTGGTCGCGGCGCTCAGGTAGCCCGTGTTGGTCGCGGCGCTCCGGTCGCCCGTGTTGCTTTCTTTCGCGTTCTTCCAATCGACGCGCGCAAGAATGAAATCAACGCCCCTCTTTATAAAATCGGGCAGCGACAATTCTGCTTTGATGGTAATTTCTGCGGAAGCGATTTTGCTGTCGCCACCTTCGCGCTTGAGTGACCCGCGCGCTTCTACAAGAGCGTAACGAGAGGTTGCGGGATAATAACCCCACACATCGAACGGCTCCTCGCAGGAATGAAAGCCTGATGAGCAAAGTTCAACGTCACCTTCGTGCTTATAAGTCTTTCCGACCTCAAACTTGAAGCCTCGGCACGAAAGATCGGGGTCGAAAGCCTTGTACGCGACAATAACTTCTTCGCCCTCGGTCTTCGCTGCTTTCTTTGCCTTCGTTGCCATCTCTCTCGTCCTTAGTTGGAATGATCGGAGCCGCGGCCACGCGGGTCGCGCTGGATTGGCTTGTCGCTGATGAGATAAATGTAGCCGCCGTAGGACCATTCGGAGATACGCGCGCCAGTTTTGGCATCGACGTACTCGTCCACCTTGCGCCCATAAAAGAGAACGCAAGTGCGCAGGAGCGCTTCGCGTTCTGTGATTTCCCGTTCGCCGTTCATTAGAGCGCCGCCCGGTTAGTGACGGCATAGCCCCTCAACGCGGCCCAATCGCGAGCCTGTTGCTCGGTATCGAAGTGGCCTTGCGGGTCAGTGTAGAAGCCGCGCCCGCCAAAATCGTTTGTTTGAACAGCCCACCAATAAGTAAGCGCGCGGCCATCGTCGGAACACATGCCCGCGCGGCCAACTACGGTTGCGACTTTCTGGTTTTTCTCGCCGTTCATCTCTCTCGTCCTTATGGGTTACGAGAGGATGACTAACGCGCGGAATGTTAGTGTGTCAACACGTTTCGTTTTATAGGCAGATAAATAAAAAGGGCAGGATGGCTGCCATGATTCGTGAATGTTAGTCAGGCAGGCGTTTCATGCTGTCGAAATATCGGCCTTCCGAGCGCTGGAGCCGGGCGGCTAGGCCGCGGACTTCGCCCCTGAGGTCAATTATCTCGCCATGCAGCCGCTTATCCTCGGCCTCTAAATCCGTCAGGACCCAGCCCACCCAAATCCCACCCAAAATGTAAGCTACCGCCTTCCACGGGTCGTCCGCCATTACGATGGCGTAGGCAACGAGCGCGACAATCAAGAGCCAAGTCAGCACTTTTTTCATGCCGCCAGCCCCGGACGCCACACGTAGCCAGCCCAGCGGATTTTCACATCTTCGATCGGCTCAGCATTGAAGCTGTCGAGACGGAACAGGCCCTTTCTAGACCCCCTACGGATGGTTTTGACCATTTTCCGACCGTCCGTGAGTTCAACTACGCACTCGCGCCCTATAAGCTCGTCTGGACCACGCCCATCACGGACATAAACGAGGTATTCCCCGTCATAGTAGCGGGGGTGCATTGACTCGCCCTTGACCTTGACCACAACGGCATTAGCCGGGACGCCTTGGGGCAACTCCACTTCCTCGATGCCCTCGCCCTGGGGAAAATCATCGATCGGGACCAGCTCGGAGCCGCCGGCCACATAGTTCACGACCGGATGCCGAATGGATTTTGAGGTAGGGGAGCCCTCGCCGGTCAGCAGCCAGCCCGCCGAGACCTTGAAGGCCTTGGCGTACTTTGCCGCGTCCTTGTCGTCGTAGTCGTTCTGGCCGTTTTCGTGTGCGCCATAGGTGGAGGTCTTCCACCCGAAGCGCTTAGCGGCGGCTAACTTGCTGACGAGCCCTGCTTTTTCGCGCGCCCATTGAAGGCGCTTACCCATGGTCTGCATGGGCATATAATTAGGCGCAATGTTAATATAATTCATGTTGACCGTTTCACATGCAGCATGTTAGAAGGGCGCTGCATGGAAACAGTCGTCGATATTTTCGATAGCCTTGGGGGTCCCGGTGCGGTTGCGGCCGCAATCGGGGTCAAGCCTTCAGCCGCTTCGGAAATGAAGCGCCGTAAATCTATTCCTGTAAAACACTGGCCAAAGTTGATCGAAGCCGCGCGCGAACGCGGCATAGAAGGCGTGTCCGCCGATATGCTTACCCAAATCCACGCGGGAGAAACCGCGTGACGGCGCTAGTTCAAATTTCCTACCCCAAAAAGCTTTCGCTTGGCATGCTGCGCGACAGCCGCGCTCGCCTGAGCAATACAGCGGGGCAGGGAATCCATCTGAATGACAAATCTTGCGACGACGACGCAGACGCATTTCCCGTTCTTCTGTCTGTCAGCGTAAAGCGTGAAGCGAGCGCACCCGCTTCCGAGCAATTCGATGCTGGTAATTCCGTCGATGTAAATGTCCTGAACCGGGACGGGCTCGACGGTAGACGGCACGAAAAACAAGCCTTCCATTGCTGGCCCCCGTTTGTGACACGGGAATTCTACGGAAAAAAAATCTCGGATGAAAAGGGCGGAACACTGTCTTTTTCAATTGCGCGGAAAAGTCAACGCGCATTCTCCCTAAACTTTAACTTTGCGGCTTTGGCTTCGTTCCCTTCAGCATTTATCGAGAAACACCCTCCACTGGTCGAACCAGAACAGCAGGGCCCCCGCGCTGACGAGCGCGAAGCCCACACCAAATTCAAATCCGAATTTCAGCCACATTCTATTCGTGAGCGCTCCGCGCCCTCCCCATGCGCTCCGATAGCCAGAGGCGTTCGCTCCCCCGGCGTCTCTGGCGCTTATTCACAAATTCCTCCCGAGCGGCGTTCCCGACTCCGCCGCCAACTTGCCGGGAGCGCAAATGCTCCCTGCTTTTTCTTCAAGCGCGCGTTTCCGCTGCGCAATTATTTTGAAAACACCCCATGCAATCGCGCCAAGCAATCTTGGCGGATGATTAGCGCGTTGCATTTCAGAGCCAGTCCTCATGCCGATCAATTTGGCATGGGAGTTGTTCAAAATGCTGCACAAGTTGTGCAAGGAGAAAATCGTGTCTGATCTAGCGCTTGAGATGCGACGCTCAATCGTTACCGCAGGCGGAACACGCGGCTGGCAGGAGAATCGTAAATCCTGGTTGGACAAGGCATCACGTCGCTTGGGGATTACCGCGCGGCAGGCGCGAACCCTTTTCTACATGCAAGGAACCCCACGGGCAGAACTAGTCGAGCGTGTGCGCGCGGCAGCAAACAAGCTCAACAAAGACAACGCCAAAGAGGCCCGCAATGAATACGCAGAAATCAGCGCCAGAATTGCGCGGATCGAACAAGCCCTTCGCATATCAGACCCGGAGTTTCATCAGCCTGAAATTGATGCGCTTCGCTCGATGGCTGGCCGTACTAATCGCACCTTGGATTAAGGAGAAATGAAATGGGAACGGTTGAAGCAATTGTTCTCTGCGTTTTCGTTATCTGCATGGTGATGTTGGCCCGCTAACCCCCAAGAGACAAGAGAATGGGAACGAAAAATATCTACCCGGCAAAGACGATTGCGGCAATGAAATACGACCGCGAAGTGCTTAGGCTGTCCTTTTCTTTGATTGCAAAAAGACACGGGGCAAGAGCTGACGAGATTCACGAGCTGATCGACCCTGTCTACGCAGCTCGTATTAAGGCAATGGCAAAAGAGCGCAACGCAAGGCGCGTATACGAGCGCGGCGGGCGATCTCTAACGGACTCTGACGCTAATATCGTTCCCCAGTCCGTTGTTGAAGAAAGAACAACTAGGCTGAGCGCACCGTTCCGGTCTCAATTCGGGGAATTGCTTGGCGAGCCGCGGGTTGGGTTCAGTGCCTTAGATCGCAAGAGTTTCGCGAAAGCGGAAAGCCAGCCGGGGCTGTCCGGTGCTTCTTGTGTTTTGGGAGTCTGCCAACCCAGTAAAGCGACAGAACACGTCTCAAACCTCATTGGGAAAGCCGCCTCTGATCTTAGGGTTGGAGGCGGCGACTAAATGACCCCCCGCATCAAAGCAGCAATAGAGAATGAGACGGGTCTTAGGCGAGTAGCCAAACACGGCGAGTGTGTCTCGATCAAGATACCAGTGCCGACCTCGGTAAACGCAATGTACCGGAATGTTCCCAAGATTGGGCGGGTAAAGACGAAAGAACTCAAGAACTGGAAATTAGAGGCGAGCTGGGAATTAGCTCGTCAAAACCCGCCGCGCTTTATTGGCCCCGTCGATATTTCAATTTCACTCCGCTTGCCGCCCAGGGGCCGCGCGGACTGTTCCAACTATATCAAGGCCTGCGAGGATTTGCTCGTCGAGTATGGGGTGATCGAGGACGATTCTCAAACCTACGTTCGCTCCGTCGCAGCTCGATGGTCACCGACCGAAACCGATTGCCGCGTTAACATCTATCACGCACCGGCGGAAAGCGGGGCGGCGTGAAGCTCTCTAGGGTTTGGGCGATGCCCTCAACGGAAACCTTCTCCGTTAAGCCAATTAAGGCGCTCATCGAGCGGCACATTGGTGCCGGCGGTCTTTGGGTTGACCCTTTCTGCCGTGACAGCATCTTCAAAAAACGCTGCGCGCTTACCAACGATATAAACCCAGATTTTGCAGGCACCCACAACATGGACGCCCTCGATTTTCTCCGGTCGATGCCGGCGGAGAGCGCAGACGGCGTTTTGTTTGATCCTCCATTTTCACCCAGGCAGGTGAAGGAAGCCTATCAGGGGTTTGGTCCCGCTGACACGTCAAGAAAGTTTTACTCAGAGCGAAAGCGCGAAGCGGCGCGAGTCTTGAGGGTTGGCGGTGTTGCAATCGTCTGCGGCTGGAACAGCCTTGGTCTTGGACGGAAAAACGGAATGGAGATCGAGGAGGTTTTGCTCGTAAACCACGGCGACCAGAACGACACAATCGTTACTGTTTGCCGCAAGGTATCCTCCGGCATGTTCGCAAATCGCGAGGCCGCATGACCGAGCTTCTTGAATTACTCCAGGATAGAACAACAAGAAAGGCATTTGCTTTTCTAGGAGCGTTTACAGCTCTTGGGTTTTTATTTTCGCTGGTGATGAGATGAATATAGCAAGCCCGCAGGAACAGTTTGCCAGCAGGAAGAGGCTTGATGCGCTGTTTCGTGCGCCAGCAAGACCAATGGCGGTTCGCGAGATACCATCATCGCCGGTGGTCTCACCCGCAGAAGCAAAACCAAAGCGCAAATATTGGCTTAAGGCAGACACCATACAATGGTTTGGCGATCGTTGCCCGTGGCCATGCTATGCCGGTAGCAACATCTGCGTCTCGTTTGAGCGGCCAGAGATAAAGGAGAGGGTTTCCGTTCGCGATATTATTCTTTTTGTTGCTCGTGAATATCAGATTAGCGAAGTGGAGATTCTTTCTCACCGCAGAACTGCGCCGCTCGCGCTCATTCGGCACATCGCCATGTATTTAGCGAAGACGTGCACGTGCAAATCTTACCCCCAGATTGGCCGTCAATTTGGGGGGCGGGATCATACAACAATCTTACACGGGGTAAAAAAAATAGAGCTGCTAATCGCAGATTCTGAAGAGTTCGCAGCGGAAGTAAATTCACTCCACACAAGGCTGGAGGACGGGAATTGAAGTTCTACAAGCGCGAAATTACCTCTTGGATGGACGGCACTGAAAACCTCAGTGACGGCGCTTACCGTGCCTATGATGTTATTATAAATCTTATCTATCTACACGAAGGACCAATCACGCCGAACGAGAAGGGTATCGCTGGACGATGCAACCAGTCCACACGAGCCTTTCGTAGCCACCTTCGGGAACTGTTCGATTCCGGCAAACTCGCACTGGTTTCGGGAAAACTCGTGAACATTCGCGCAGAAAAAGAGATCGAAACTCTGCGAAAAGTCACGAAATCTCCCGAACGCTCCGATAAGCCATTGGAAAACAATACGCCCCCGAACCCTGGCCCAGAGTTATCTTCTCTAGATAAGACTAGACGAGACGATACAAGACAAGAAGAGAATAGCGCTGACGCGCTCGAAGATGCTCGCCTAGTTTTGTTCGATGAGGGCGTAACCTCACTGGAGGCTATGGGCGTCAACTCGAAACGAGTGCGCCCAATGATTGGCCGATGGTTGAAGGACACGCAGGACGACGCGCCGCGCGTTCTCGATGTTATTCGGCGTGCAAAATCCCAAGCCGTTATCGACCCGATTCCGTGGATCACCGCAAACCTTAGCCCGAAGGTTATCTCCTATGCCAAACGAACTGACGATTTCGCAAGCGCCGTCGCTCAAGCTCACGCCTCGCTTACGGGCGATGATGGCCAAGGATTCACGCGGCGGTCTGGTTTTTATTAAACCCAGCGCGCCCGAGATCGGCGATGGGGTCAAGCGGCTGCTTGGCTGCTACCCCGCCGGCAAACCATCCGATCCGCAAGTTTATGTGGCTGCGGTGACGGCGGTGTTGGCTAAATATCCGAACGAAATTGTGCGGGAAGTTACCGATCCTGTCCGCGGGCTGCCAAGCACGTGCAAGTTTCTTCCTTCCATTGCCGAGTTAATGGAGGCTTGCGGCAAGGCGATGGCTCCGTATTGGAAAGAATATCGGGAGGCAGAAAGGGCCGCGAGGGATGCCGCCGAGCGCGAAGAAACCAGGAAGTACCGCGACTCCAATATGCGCGCGAAGGTCAACACGCTTATCGAGAAATGGAAGAAGGGAGCGATCGTATGAAGGCGAGAGAGGTTATATCAAAATATTTCTCAGAGGTTGTTCAGGTCTCCGGTGTCGGGAAAAACTTTGCTGGTCGCTTAGAGCGAGCGCTCAATGATGCAGGCTTCGTCATACTCCCCAAGGAACCGACAGAGGGGATGATCGAGAATGCGCCTCATGGTAGAATCGAAGAATTGGAAACCCTTTGTGGCGAACTATATCAAGTTATTGGAACACTAGCGAACGCTCATGGAGACTTATTCGATCACCCGGCAGTTATTAAGGCGCTTGATAATGCGTCCGGGGCAAAATTAATTCACGAAGACGTTTTGCCATTCATCGTGCCCCTAGAGGTTACGTCATAATGTCCCGCTCAAAAAGAAATAAGCAGAAGGAAGAGAGATGCTAGCTAGGCGGAATTTTCTTAGGGGCGCCGTGGCCGCGCCATTTGCGGCGAAGCAAGCTGCAGAAACTGCTGTTGCGTCTCTTTCTCGCGTTCAGACTGGTGGGCTTACGGGAAGTATGTTTGGCGAACAGAAGACCTGCGTTCCTGGGCCTATCGGGCCTATCGGGCCGAGTGCTGATATATGGGCGAAGGTTATTGGCAACACCGCGCTACGGAAAGAACTAGAATCTATTTATTTTGAGCGCGAGCGGGGCGTATCGAGCATAGACCCAGACATTGCGGCTTATCGCTCGTTCTCGCTTAACGCAAAGATAGCCTTCCAGCGTCAGCGCAACGTGCAGCGTCAAATCGACGGCCTTATTAGTAATCAAGGATGGTGGGAGCGCTTCTCAAAATTCGGGCAGAGGGTCATGGGGATCAAATGGTGAAAATCAACCGCAAGAGGCCCAAGGAAGTAGTCCATGATCGTAAGGCGACGAATATTCTCGCGGCGCTTCATTCCGATATAGCGGTTATCGAGGTAGATGATCCACTAGAGCGCGGGGCGCGAGACAATGTAATCGTTTCTCTCCGCGACGATCCGCTACGCCGTTACCACGTTCGGGGCTTCATCGATCAGGCTCAATTCGAGGCCGGCAGACAATGGCAGAATTGCTATGAGGCGGTTGAGTTGGGGCGGGGGCGCGGGGTTGATTACTCCCAACCAAAAGTCGATTGCAGCCATATTGCCGAGCCTTTTTCCGCTCGCCGCCAGGAAGCAGCGCGCGAACTGCAGGATATGTCCAAGGTACTCGGTATTATGGGCGAGGCGATTTTCCGCAAGGTTCTAGGCGAGCGAAAATTCATGGATCAAGTAGCGAGAGAGTTTGGTTTTACCGGCCAGCGGTCGATCGATTCATTCTCGTTTATGTTCCGCTTTGCGCTAGAGCGCCTTGCTGAGCATCGGGGGCTGATATCCCCCAAGCGAGCTATGGATTGTGGGTAGTCGACCGAGTCAAACAATTGCTTGACAACCCGGCGGGCATATGCTAGGCGAATTATCAAGATTCTAATTGCGCCTCTACAGCCGCCTCGCGGATTTCCGCAGGCGGCTTTTCGTTGGCGCCACGAAACCTAGCCAACTCTTGCCCAGCCCAGAATGACCTAGACACTTATCGTCAATGGGCTAAAGAGGCGGTTTGGCTAGATCAGAATCCCGCCGCCCTCAGCCCGATCATCATAGACAAGCAACCTTGTCACTAGGGGCATTGATGGTGCGGCGGGACCTAATCAATGGAGAGCAGGATGCTGGACGCCTTTGAGTGGGTGAAAGTTAACAAGCATCTCCAGTCAGTCGGTACTGCAACCTGCGATGTATCGAGCCTAGTTCTAGACGCCGACGATCTAAGGGCAGATGGCAACGAACGTGCCGCGTTCAAGGTCATGTCTGCCGCCAGAGATGTTTTGAAGCACAGAAAACTACTGCGGCTTCATTGCTCAACCAAAGCAAATACAAAACCAAGGCGGGGTAAATACCGCCACATCTAATCACTGGCGATTGATGGGCGGAAACCAGAAGGCGTTAAGTGGCTAAAGCAAAAGCAGATATTCGTTCTTTGGCGCGATCTCATACGGACGCTGCCATCAAGACCCTTGTAGGGATTATGAACCAAGGCAAGGCGCCGCCCGCCGCCCGCGTTGCGGCAGCGCAGGCGTTGATTGATCGCGGCTGGGGTAAGGCCACTCAATTCTCGGAAGTATTAATCCGCAAAGCCGCCAACCAAATGAGTGACGATGAGCTTGCAGATATCGCGTCAGGAAGCGGCGAAGGCGCTGCTGACGAGGCGGAAGCTACGCAAGTCACTCACTGAGTTTTGCCAGCTTTGCGGGTTTGCGCCGGCGAAGCATCACAAGTTACTCATCGAAAGCCTGGAGGCCGTAGCAAGGGGAGATACCCCGAGGCTTGCGGTATTCATGCCACCCGGCTCTGCGAAATCCACGTATGGAAGTATTTTATTCCCGCCGTGGTTCATGCAGCAGGGCGAGAGCGCGAATGTTCTGGCTGCAAGTCACACAACCGAGCTTGCCGAGAAGTGGGGTCGGCGCGTCCGCAATCTGATTACCGAGCATTCGTTTGATCTCGGGATTGAGCTTGCGCCGGATAATCAGGCGGCGGGTAGGTGGGCGCTAACGTCTGGCGCCGAATATTATGCAGCGGGCGTCGGCACGGGCATTGCGGGCTTTAGGGCCAAGCTCGGGCTAATCGACGACCCGATCCGATCGAGACAAGATGCGGATAGCGAGCTGATTCGCGAGCGCATCTGGGATTGGTACATCAACGACTTCTGCACGCGCCTTGTCCCTGGTGCGCGCAAGGTTCTGATTCAAACCCGATGGCACGAAGACGACTTGGCGGGCCGCGCACTTAATCACGAGCAATGGCATACAATCGAATTACCTGCAGAGGCTGGTGAGAATGACCCGCTGGCTAGACAGCCCGGCGAGTGGCTTTGGACCGATGGCGATTACGGCTATGGCAATCAACTTGCCGAGCTGAAGAAAACCACGCCGCCAAGAACCTGGTCCGCGCTTTATCAGCAAAGGCCAGCGCCGGAAGAGGGCGACTACTTTAAATCGGATTGGCTGAAGCAGTTCGACAGACTTCCAGATCGCGCTACCATGCGCGTGTATGGGGCGAGCGATTACGCGGTTACTGCGGACGGCGGCGATTACACCGTCCATATCGTTGTTGGCGTTGATCCTGAAGGCAGAATGTATTTACTCGACCTTTGGCGAGGCCAAACCGCAAGTGACGTTTGGATCGAAGCGTTCTGCAATCTTGTTTTGAAATGGAAGCCGCTCGAATGGGCGGAAGAAACCGGACAAATCAAAGCCTCGCTAGGCCCGTTTATCGATCGCAGGCAGCGCGAACGCAAGGCCTACGTCAAGCGAACACAGTTTCCGACTCGCGGCGATAAATCAATCCGCGCGCAGTCCATTCGTGGACGCATGGCGATGGAAGGTCTGTTTGTAGATCAGCGGGCACCATACTTCGCGGATTTCAGGGCAGAGCTACTCGGCTTCCCGGCCAGCAAGCATGACGACCAGGCCGATGCGCTGGGCTTAATCGGGCAGCTGCTAGACACCATTATTCACGGCTCCGCACCAAAGGAGCCAGCAAAACAAAACCGCAGCGGCTATTCGCGCTTGCAAAGCAGCGTGGCCGGAGATTGGAAATCGTACTAAATGGCACTTGACCGCGCCGGCACGAATAACACGGGATATGAAGTCGGCGGCTCAGCCTCGACCGCTACGCAGCCCAGCACTAGCACAGGCGGCACCGAATACTGGCCGCTGAGCAGGCTGAAGAAGACCTATCTAGACTACCTCGGCAACAAGCGCGAGGAAATCAATGAGCAGCAGGAGGCACGCCGTTATCGTCATTGTGCGCAGTGGACCCGCGAGCAGATCGAAACCTTTAACCGCCGCAAGCAACCCATTGTTACCTATAACCGAATTGGAAGAAAGATCGACGGCATCATCGGTCTTGTCGAGAAACTAAGGCAGGACCCAAAGGCGTTCCCGAGAACGCCGCAGCATGAGCAGGGCGCGGAGCTTTCGACGGCCGTGCTTAATTATGCGCTGGATCAGCAGGACTGGAAAGCCAAGTCTCCCGCGGTAGCTGAGAATGGCGCGGTTGACGGCATCGGAGGAATTGAAATTGAGATTACTTCCAGCGACGGCGATCCTGAAGTAGAGTTCGACGTAATCGACCAGGAGAATTTCTTCTACGATCCCCGCTCGTTCCGGCTGGATTTTTCCGACGCGCGGTTTATGGGCGTTGGCAAGTGGGTCGATGCCGAACTGGCCAAGGAAATGTTCCCCGACAAGGCGGCGGAAATCGACGCCTCGCTGGAATCTGGCAGCGACTTATCGACTAATAGCAATCGTGAGCAGCGGTGGTTTGTTTCTGACGGCACTACCAAACGCGTTCGCCTCATTGACCAGTGGTACAAACATAAGGGCCAATGGCGCTATTGCATCTACACCGGCTCGACCAAGCTCATGGAAGGCCCTTCTCATTTAGAGGATGAGAAGGGCAGGACCGAGTGCAAATTTATCATGTTCTCGGCTGCCGTTGACCACGACGGCGACCGTTACGGCTTTGTCAGAAACATGAAATCGGCAAACGATGAAATCAACATGCGCCGCTCTAAGGGGCTGCATTTGATTAACTCGCGCCGGATGATTGCAGAGGCCGGCGCGTTTGATGATGTGGAGCAGGCCCGCAACGAGGCAGCGCGAGCAGATGGTATTGTTATTCGTAACCCAGGGCGTGAGGCGACGTTCGACGACTCGTCAAGACAGATAGACGTAATGAACCAGCTAAGGATGCTGGAAGACGCTAAGAACGAGATTGAAAACTTTGGTCCTAACCCTGCGCTAATCGGGCAGGGGATTGAGAACAAGTCAGGCCGTGCCATTTCACTCTTACAACAGGCCGGCATTGCCGAGCTTGGCCCGTATATTCTGGCTTATCGCGGTTGGAAAATTAGGGTTTATCGCGCGCTCTGGAACGCAATTCGCACACACTGGACTTCAGAAAAGATTATCCGCGTGACCGACAATGAGGGCGCGCCGCAGTTTTTGACCATTAACCAAGTTCAGGTTGATCCGAACACGCTACAGCCAACGATGGTTAATTCTCTAGGCGATCTCGACGTAGATATCATTCTGGACGAGGGACCGGACCAGGTAAACATGATGGCAGATGCCTATGACACGCTTAGTATCCTTGCTGCTAAAGGTACGCAGATTCCGCCCGAAGTTCTAATCGAGCTTTCTCCGCTTACCTCGTCCGTCAAGCGTCGTGTTCTTGGTATTTTAGAGCAATCTAAGCAGGCAGGTGCGCAAAGCGCGCAGGGTGCGCAAGCTGGAGCTGAGGCAGAAATCCGCAAGATCAACGCGGAGGCTGACTATAAGGAAGCCCAGGCCATTCAAACCATGCAAGAGGTCGAGCTTGCTCCCGCGAAGCTCGCGCAGGGCGCACAGGCGCAGCAAGCAAAACAACAGCAGGCGCAACAGCGCCAATTCGTCTAGGAGATTTAAGAAGTGTCGCGAGAAAAAAACGAATTACGTCCGCAGCTGACGACATAGCGGCAACTTACGCACGCACCCCGCGATAGAGGGTGCTTTGTATGCGCCACGATACGGCGAAAAGCGAGAGAGCATGTCAACACAAACCGTCCCGATGGACGACAAGGAACTATTTTCTTCAGCAGTAAGTGACGAGGCAATACCCAAGGCGGAAGCCGCTCCAGTGCCGGAAGAAACCCCAGCACAGGAAGCGGAAGCCCTAACGGAAACCGCAGAACGCGCCCGTGACGCCAATGGCCGCTTTGTCGCAAAGACAGAGACGCCCCAGGCCGAGCAGGTACAAGAGCAACCTCCCGTAGAGCAGCAGCCCCAAGCGGCGGCTCAAAAGGAAGACGCTCACGTTCCGTCATGGCGTTTGCGAGAGGTAAACGAGGCGCGTGAGGCGGCAGAGCGCCGCCTTAGCGAAAGCCAAGCACAACTCTCTCAACTGCAACAGCAACTCAATGCCCCGCAGCGCCAAAGCCAGCAAAACCAAGAGCCGATCGACTGGTATCAAGACCCCAATGCGGCCCTGACCCAGCGCTTTGCTCCGTTCGAGGACCGGCTACAGGAATTATCGCAGGCCACGACCATTCAGAACAGCGAGCTTCGCGCGCTTATCTTCCATGGCAAGGACGCCGTAGATGAGGCAAAGAAATCGCTTAGTGAGGGGTTAAGGCTGCGCGATCCTGACGTGCTAGCCCTCGACGCCGCGGCAACGCAATCGCGCGATCCGTGGTCGTTGGTGATGCAATGGCATCAGAAGTCTAAACTGTTGAAAGAAACCGGCGGCAATCTTGATAGCTATCGTCAGAAGATTTTAGACGACGCGATGAAAGACCCGCAATTTGTTGCCAAAGTGATGGAAACGGCACGCGCTCAAGCAACCGGACAAACCGGAGCGAAGCAACCCGTCGTGCAACTCCCACCCTCGCTGAACAGGGCCGCGTCAGCGGCAAGCCCACATGAAGATTTGGGCGACCTGAGCGACCGGAGTTTGTACGCCGCCGCAACACGATAGACCGCTACACATAAGAAGCCAGCCCGCCCCTTGAGGCGGGGTTTTCTTTGAGCGGTCTTGCCTAGAAAGGAAATACGGCAATGGCCGTTACTACCGTACAGAGCAATAACAAGCTCGTAAAATTCACCCAGGAAATCAATCGCGAGTGGGTGCGCGAAAATATGTTCTCGCCTTACATGGGCGAGGATATCACTTCGATCTTCCGCCGCCGCCACGATCTCAAGAACGGTGGCGAGCAGATGAATATCCCGCTCGTTGGCCGCCTCACTGGTAAGGGCAAGGGCACCGGCACGCTCGCCGGTAACGAAGAGAAGATCGACAACTACGGCATGCGCGTCTGGCTCGACTGGGCCCGCCACGCCGTGACCACTAATAAAGCCGAGCAGCAAAAAGACTCCGCCGATATTTTCGGTGAGGCCAAGCCGCTGCTCTCCGACTGGCTCAAGGAGCTTCAGCGCGACGAGTTGATCGCCGCCCTGATGGCCCTGCCTTCGGAATCGTCCCCGGCTAACCTTGGTTCGGAGGATGGCGACCGCGTGAACGGTCTTCGCTATGAAGACGCGACCGCAGCTCAGCGCAACACCTGGAACGCGGACAACTCCGACCGCGTTCTTTATGGTGCCGCAACGTCGAACTACAACGCCACGCACGCAACCGCGCTGGCGAACGTAGACACGGCCAACGACAAGCTCACGGCGGCGAACCTCTCTACCCTAAAGCGCGTCGCTGAAAACGCCAGCCCGAAGATTCGTCCGTACAAGACCAAGGACGGCTACGAATACTACGTCGCCTTTGCCGGAACGAACGCCTTCCGCGATCTCAAGTCTTCGCTTGAAACCGTGAACAAGGATGCTCGCCCGCGTGAGGGTAGCGGCATGGACAAGAACCCGCTCTTTCAGGACGGCGACGTTATCTATGACGGCGTGATCGCCCGCAAGGTTCCGGAAATCTCGTCCTTTGTCACAAACGTATGGACCACGCTAACCACGGCAGGCGCCTCGTCGGCCCGTGTCGAGCCGGTGTTCCTGTGCGGCCAGCAAGCCGCTGCGTTCGCAATCGGTCAGATGGCCAAGCCGACCTTCCGTAAGGAAGACGACTACGGCTTCATCACAGGTACGGGCATTGAGGCCGCTTATGGCGTCGCCAAGATGTTCAAGAAACCGCAGGACAGCACCGCGCTGAAACAGTGGGGCGTTGTTACCGGGTTCTTCGCCGCGGCGACCGGCTAATTCGTAGGAACAGGAGAAACTAACATGACTGGTACTCTCAACAACGCGGTTCCTGCGACCGATCTGGGCTACAAGAACATCGTCCAGTGTTTCCGCAAGACGATCACGTTCTCCAACAACGGCACCGCGATCACCATCGGCAAATTGCCCGCTGGCGCGTGTGTTGTCGGCGGCGGTGCGCTTGTGACTACGGCGTTCAACGACTCCGGCACCGATATCATCGATATCGGTACTTCGGACGACGCTAACGCCTATGCGACCGACTTGGACGTGTCTTCCGTGGGCTACAAGATTCTCGACGAACTTGCTGCCCACGACGACTACAGCGCGGCGGCGGAGGTCACGATTACCGCGACCTACACTGGTCAGAACTCCAACATGACCGCCGGCTCGGCGGATATCATGGTGTTCTGGGTCGCCAAGTAACGGCAGACAGGGAGGGGCTTAACGGTCCCTCCCTTTTTTCTTTTAGGGATCGATCATGTCCAATACAGCAAACGACCTAGCTAAAGACGTTGGACTTGAGCTTAGCATTATCGACCCGACCGAGGATTTGGACGCAGAGCAGTTAACGAAGCTCATAACCCGATCCCGCAGGATTCACGCAAGCCTTCGGCGCAAAAAAGTTTGTTATTGGGACGAGGACGATATTCCAGACGAGGTTTACGAGGAACTTGTGCTTTACCTCGCGGCATGTAGCGCGCCCCTGTTCAAGAAAGCAGTCTCGGATAATGGGCTTGACGCAGCACGCACGCGGCTTGCTCGCTTAAGCGCCCTGTCAGCCGTTGCGGTGCAGCCCTATACCGGCGCGACATTGAAGACGACTTATTACTAATGGTCGCAATTCCCTTGGCGTCTAAATCAGACCCAGCAGAGCGAAAAGTAGTAACCCAAGAAACCCTTATCAATTTGCGTGCAGTAAAAGCACCTGAAAATGCGCGCTCTCTGTTTTACCTAAACCGCACCCCCGGCATGACGGCATGGAACAGGTGTTCCTCCGATTTGTGCAGGGGATTATTCGCGGCAACCAGTGAAGTGGCCCTGGGGGTTTACGGCTCGACGCTGTTTAAATTTAACACAAGCGGTAGCCCTACTTCGCAAGGAACGATCTCCGGCACCTCCGACGTTCGCTTTGCCATCAACAACGCTGGCGAGGTTGTAATTGTTACCGGGACTACGGCCTATCAATATGTAATCTCCACAGGAACGCTTACGGTTGTTTCTGACAGCGATCTTCCGTCCAATCCGGTCGATGTAATTTCGATTGACGGCTACGTGCTTTATCTGTTCGCGGATCGAAGGGTATTTTGGTCCGAAATCAACGACGCAAATAATATCAGCGCATTGAATTTCTTTACCATTCCAGGTAAGGGCGATTTGGTCGCGGGTATGACCATCGGCTCCCAGATTATTTTCTGGGGCGAGGTAGATTTTAATATCTACAGCCGCGACCCGAACGACGCGAACGAACCGTTCCAGTTATTGAGGGGTGCGGGCAAGCCCTTTGGCTGCATTAACACCCATGCCAACGCGAACGTTGGCGGGCTTATTTGTTGGGTCGATCAATACGGTGCTACCCGCTCTTTGGGAGCGCAATATCTCCCGACACAGCTTTCCAATGTAGGTGTGCATGCGGATATTCGCGAACTTGAAGACAAGAGCGAAATCAGGCTCTGGGATTATATCTCTGGAGAGGTGGGATTCCTTGTCGTTCGCTCCAGTGAATTTAGCTGGGTGTACGACTTCAAGGAAGGCCGCTGGCATAATAGGCTCAGCTATCGAAGAACGACATGGCAGCCGAAGTATCATATGCGGTTTGCCAACAAAGACATTGTCGCGCCGGACCAATCGGGCAATGCGTTTTATCTCGACGACAGCTCTCACACCGAGGACGGTCAATTCATCGTTTGGGAGGTAACGTGCCCGCCGGTTACGAATTTCCCGAATGGTGGCGACGTTAACCGCCTCGATCTCGATATTGAGCCAGGAACCGCGCTGGGCGCCGACGGATCGGATGCCGATCAAGAGCCTCACGTCACGATGTATCGTTCTATAGACGGCGGGAAGACCTGGAAAACAGGCAGGCAGCGTAGCCTCGGCACGCGCGGCACATGGCGTAAACAGGTTTCTTGGTCGCAGTGCGGAGACTTTAGACGCGAAGGCGTCGTGTTCCGATTTAGCGGATCGGCTGGCGTTCCGCACGCCTTGATGAACCTAAACGCAGATATTCTGCCTAACTGATGGAACTGAAAAAGCTACAGCCCCCTAATTCGGGGAGCATAGCCAATCCTGACGGCACGCCGGTTGTCTTAAGTTTCTACAACGATCTCGCCAAGTTTCGCGACCAGCTATTTGAATTGCTGGTCGCTGGCGTCATCGACACGATCAACTGGGAAATGACCTTTGTCGAGAACGGGGATTATTCCCTATTTCTCAATTCGCCTTACGCGTTTGAAATCAACTCCGTCACGACCAAATCTTCTTCAGGAACCTGTACCGCGACGGTCAAGATTAACACAACTACTTTAGGCGGGACAGCAAATAGCGTTTCGTCTTCCGAGCAGACGCAAGCACATACGACGAATAACAGCGCGGCAATCGGTGATGATGTAATCTTGACCATCAGCAGCAATTCGTCATGCGAGAGAATGAAGCTGTCTCTTAAGATTACAAGGGTTCTGTTTCCTTGAGCAAAGTAATTTTGATTGAGTCCGGTGGAGTAAAATTAGACTTTCTGGGTAACTATAAAGTTACGCCTGGCTCATCGTTGCAATATACCTTCAAAGATATCAATTTAGGAGCAGCGTCGTCTTCCGGGCTTCTTGTTTTCGGGACCACTACGATAGGCCCAGCTGCCTTGCCAATGTCAGCGCAAGTTAACGGAAACGCAGCAACGCTAGTTGTGACCTCTACGGTTACTCATGGCTGCGCGATTTTTGAGATTCCCGGCGTATCTGGGGCCGGAGACGTTACGATTTTCAGTACAGGTCCTGTAACAACGTATCATATCGGGCTTTATAAACTGCGCGGGCTGCAAACGCTTGCTGCGCACGACCTCGATGTAAGCACGACAGGCTCGCTTAGTTTTGATGTTCCAAGATTAGGCGCGGGAATCGCATTCAGCTCGATCAACAAGGCGGCACCCGCCGTAACGTCATGGACTGGGCTTACGGAAAACTTCGACGAGGGTGATGTAGCGTCGGTTTTCTCCGGCGCCTCTTTGAAATTTACTTCAGCGCAAATACCGCTTGCGGTATCAACCACCGATGGCAGTTTTTCGCGAAAAACCGTCGGCGCAAGCTGGCGCTGAATTAACGAAACATCTTGGACTAAACAACGCGCGAATTGCGCGAAGGAATTGCTATGGGTATCTTGGATAACCTCTTCGGCATCACGAAAGCGAAAAACGCAGCGATAAACGCCGCTGATCGCAACCGCGCAGAATCAATCTCGGCCTATTCGGATGCTCAGGGTATTCTCGCGCCTTATTTACAAGGCGGCCAGCAAGGCTTCGAACTCTACAAAAACTTCCTTGGTATTAACGGGCCCGAAAGCCAGCAGATGGCCTACGACAATTATGTGCGGAGACCCAATTTTCTTGCTGGCGAGGGTATTCGCGCGATTGACAATAGCTACGCCGCCAAGACTGGAGGAATGAATAGCGGCGGGCTGCTTAAGGCACTCACGAATTACGGTACGGGTATCGCGGCCCAGGATATGAATAGCTACCTCAACCGCCTTGCCGCAACCGGGGCAATGGGCCAGCAGGCTGCGGGCACGTTAACAGGCGCGCGATATAATTCCGCAGGGCTCACGACGGGCGCAAATACGGCGGAGGGCAACGCGATTGCAAACGCGTCGCTGGCTGGCGGCAACATTCTCCAAAACCTCATCACTGGCGGCATGAATCTGGCCGGCAACCTCGGCTGGAATCCCTTTGGCGGAACCGGCGGCGGGCAGCAGACGGGCCAGATGATGGGTAACAGGCCCTGGTAATGGCAAATCATATTCTCTGGCAACTCGTATCTGGTTTCAATCCGCTTGGTGAATACGCGAGCGGGCTAAATGAGAATCAACGTCAGCAGAACATATTGGAGCAATTAATCGGCCAACGCGAGGACCGTCAGTTTAACCGCGAGCGAGATTTGCGAGACTTTCAGTTCCGTACGCAGGAATCTGATCGCAACCAGCGCAACACGGATCGATCCTTTGAGGAGACCCGTTCCGATACGGCGTTTAATCAGCGCATGCAGAACGCAAATCTTGGCCTGAACCAGCAGAACCAGCAGTTCAACCAGATGAATCAGAACCGCGAGTTTGATTTAAAGAAGCGCATAGCGAACGAGGCGCAGGTAATTCCCTACGACCCCGAGAAGCCGCTTATCCGCATTGATCGACAAGGCGCCTCCACGCCGATTGTACCACCTGGATTACAGATTAATCCGACGAACCCCTATGCGCCTCCGGGTAAATTGACGGACGAACAAGCCAAGGCGGCGGGCTTTGCCAATCGCATGGCGGCCTCGAACGACATTATTGGGAAGTTCGAGAACATCAACAGCGGTGTGCTGGGCAATCTTGAGGGCGTGGTTAGCAACGCAGCCCCGGCGCTTGCCAACCCCGCACTATCTGCGAATCGCCAGCAGTTCATTCAGGCGCAGCGCGACTTTATCAACGCGATCCTGCGCCGCGAATCCGGCGCCGTTATTTCCGATCAGGAATTTGCAAACGCCCGCCAACAGTACTTCCCGCAGCCGGGAGATGGCGCGGACGTTATCGAGCAGAAGCGTCAGAACCGTATTGAAGCTACCAAGGGCATCATGGGCGCGGCTGGGAAAAATTACCAGCCCCCTAAGAGCTTCCAGCAGAACGCGCCACAGCAGCAAGCGCCGATTTTCGCGGTTAACCCGCAGACCGGCCAGCGTATTCAATTTCAAAATGGCCGGTGGGTGCCGGTACAGTAATGCAACTTCCTCCGGGGTTTGTATTAGAGGGTGGTCCGCAGCAACAGGCGCAGACCCCCACCTTACCCGAAGGATTTGTGCTTGATGGCCCGCAGCGCGTTCCAGCAGATCAGCTTTGGGGCGACTTACCAAAGACGCCGGGACCTGCCGTCAACCAACGCAACACTCCGTTGGAAGCCGAGGTTGCGAACGTGCTTGCGCGAGAGGCGCAAAGCCAAGACCCAAGACAGGCAAAGAACGCTCGCGTAGAGCAGCACATTCGCCGCATAGAAGACGAAAGCATAAATCCAGCCGCCGATGTTTTTATGCAGGGACTAACCTACGGCCTGTCTGACGAGCTCGGCGCAGCACTGCAAAAACTCCGCGGCGCCGGAAATTACGAAGACCTGCTAGACGCAGAGCGCGAGCGACTAAAAAGAATCAAGAAAGACAGCCCCGTTCTTTCGACGGCTACGGAAATTGCTGGAGCCATTGCTAATCCGATCTCCCGAACGGCTTGGGCTGCCCAAGCCCCAACTCGAATGGCGCGACTTGGCAAAGGCGCGATAGAGGCCGGCGTTCTTGGCGGGGTGTACGGGTTCAATCAGGGCGAGGGGGGCTTTGAGAACCGCGCAACGCAAGGCATTACGTCCGGCGTCGTTTCAGCGCTTTTTGGTGGCCCGCTAAACGCAGCGCTACCAAAAGCAAGCGTACCGGGAGCGGGACAGGCGGCGGCGCAAAGCGCTGACAATCTTGGTGTTGAAGTCCCGCGCTTCGTTATGAGCGATAACCGCGGGATAAATGCGCTAGGACAGGCGGCGCGCCAGATTCCTATTCTTGGCGGCAAGATCGACGACCGGCTTACAACGGCAACCACGCAACTGGAAACGGCAGCCAATAAAACCGCGGGCGATCTCGCAGGAGTTAGCGGAGCGCCTAACCGCGACACAATCGGCGCGAACGCTCGTACCTCGCTACAAAAAGGAATTGACGCAGCAGACGCGAAGGCGGACGCGGCCTATGGCGCGCTGCGCGGCTCCATCAATGCAGACGCTCCGGTTCCGGTGCCGAATGCCGTTATCAGCACTCTTGATGACATTGTAAAATCCAGAAACGCGGCGGGGGAAACCGGCGTTTCGATTGATGGGTTGCAAAAGGTTGTCGAACTTGTCACGCGGCCAGAGGGCGCGACATTCAACGGATTACAGCGCGCCCGCTCCGACCTCGCGAAAGCAATTAAATTCGACCGGCGAAATGGCGGCTTTAATCAGGGCGATCTAAAGAAAGCCTATGAGGCGCTTACCGATACGATGGAAAATGTCGTTCGCGCGACCGCGAAGGGCGACCCAGATAGGGCGGCGGCGCTTCTAACACAGGCCAACCAGAACTTTGCCAAGGCTGTCGGAGAAACGCGCGACCTTAGCAGATTTCTTTCTCAAGGCTCTGACGAACGAATTGTTGATCGCATCATTTCTTATGCGGCAGCAGGTCCCGGCAAGGGCGATTTGCAAAAACTGGGCTCGCTTCGTTCTACAATGGGCAGCGACGAATGGAATGCCATTGCGGGCTATAGCCTGAATCGCATGGGGCTTAATCAGGCGGGAGAATTTAGCTCGCAGATTCTGGCTACGAATTACGGGCGCATGAGTGAAGCGGGGCGCAATCTGCTTTTCGGGAAGGCCGGCACAAATACGCGCCAAGCGGTTGATGACATTTTCAATGTCGCAAAGCGGCTTGCGGACTCACAAAAAGCCGCAAACTTCTCAAACTCCGGGCGGGCACTTCTAACTGGGGCAGGACTTGTGGGCGCAGGTTATACGGTCGCCGATCCTCTCAACGCCGCTGCCAATGCACTAAAACTGGCCGCGATTGGCGTTCCTGTCGTTGCGTTTCTATCCAAGCCAGCAACGGCATTTTCAATGGCGCGATGGTCAACGGCTTATGAGCGCCTTGTAACTCAGCCGACAAGAGCAACGCTTAACGCGTTCAACGTCGCATCGCGCAATCTGTCAAATACGATTGGCTCGCAGTTTGGCGTTCAAAACAAAGTCGGAGAGCTTATGCGCAATTTGAGCGGATCGGTAAACGCAACCGCCGAGGATCAGCGCGGCCAGTGAAATAGGCTACGGCACAACGAGCCAAACGACAACGAAATAAATGAACAGGGCGGTCCTAACGGGCCGCCTTTCGCCTTTCAGCATCCCAAGAGGATACCCGAATTGACCGTTCGTTTCAACATGCCCCGCGCATCTGCCTTCGACGCGGACGGCGACCCAAGAAGCGGGGCCAAACTCTATTTTTACGAGCCATCGACCCTGACGGCAAAGGCCGTCTATTCGGACGCATCTCTAACCACGCCCATCACGCAGCCCGTCACGGCAACCTCTGCCGGGCTCTGGGCAACGATCTACATGCAGGCGTCCACGTATCGCGTCATTTTGAAAGACGCGAACGACGTAACGATCTGGGATGAGGACAATTACGATCCAGGCCTTGGCGCCGGGTTCGGCGTTACTTCGGTTGTAGGTATCGGGCAGGGCGGGACTGGTGCGGATAATGCTTCCGCAGCTCGTGCGAACTTAGGCGTTCCTTCTTCTGCTGCCGTCACCGCTGCGCAAGACGACATTACCGAACTTCAGGGACAGATTGCTCCTGGATTAAACGGCTCCGACTTGCTCGGAAGCGCGGCTGCAAAAGACATAGGAACGTCTGGCGACACCGTTCCTGTTCTCAACGCCGCTAACACGTTCTCTGCCGTTAACACGTTTACTTCCACTGGCGGCATACAAGCATACAACACCATCAAAGCCTACGTGAAGTTTTCGGTTTCTGGAACGACGGTAACCGTCGCAGCGGGCGAGTTCAATGTAACCAACGTGTCCAGAAGCAACGAGGGAATTTTCTCTGTCTCGTTCACGAACAATCTTCCGTCGGCTAATTATGTAGTAGTTGCAGTCGGACTTTCTGAGGGCGGGACTACGCCGCATGTGGGCCTTGCATCCTCTAGGTCGATTTCGGGCTTCACGCTTACCTCACGAAATACGATTAACGGAAGCAACCAAGACCCCGACCCCATGGAAATTATGGTTGTGGGGTACTGATGCCCCAGGGACTTTTTGTTAACGCCGCCTACAACGAGCAGCTTACTTTCACCTATCGAGACGACGACAGCACCGTTGATTTATCGAACGGCGATCTTGGCATGCGTTGGTGGAACGACGGCGCCACCTTTCCAACCGTGACCCTCACTGAAGGCAACGGCATCACGGTTACGAACGCATCCAGCGGCACCATCGTTATCACACTGACGCCCGCGCAAACTACGACGCTCGGGGCAGGTCCGGTCAGGGCCATTCTCTACACCAACTATTCCAACGACACGACACGCGACGTTCTCGTTGAGGGATCGGGCGCGGTTGAATCGGAGACTTTCGACGCATGACGATTACCTATCGTCCCGGCGTGGGGCTAAGGCTGCGCGTTGCCAAGGGACTTACCGGCACCGCGGCAACCGTTACGGCCGGCACGACCACGACTGCGGCGGAAGGAACCAGCGCGGCGGTTTCCAATACAGGAACAACCTCCGCTGCGGTATTTGCCTTCACAATCCCGCGCGGCGCAGTTCCCGCCATTGGGTTCAACTTCAATACGGCCACGACCGATGCAGACCCCGGCGATGGTAACGTGCGGTTTAACAATGCAACCCCGGCCTCGGTCACCCAGATATATTTTGACAACCTAGATCGTTCAGGAACGACGGTTACGTCCTGGCTCGACTCGTTCGACGACAGCACCAACACCGCCAAGGGGCATTTGGTTATTACCCCGGCGGCCACGCCTTCCGCAAAACTCATCTACAACGTCACGGGCTCGGTAACGGATGGCACGGGCTACCGTAAGGTTACTGTGACGCACGTTGCTGGCACGACGCTGCCGTCTTCCTCCGCGCATCTTGCATTTCAGTTTGCGTCCGCTGGCGACCAAGGCATTTCACCTGCCACGCAACTCACATTCGACAGCTCGACCACGGACGCCGATCCGGGTGCGGGCGAGTGGCGGTTTAATAACGCCACACTTTCCAGCGTAACTGCTATCTATATCGACAACGTAGACGCCAGCGGAAACACGATCACTGGCTGGCTAGATTCGTTTGACGACAACAACGCTACCGCAAGCCGCGGCATTATCGAGTTCATCGACATTTCGAGCCCCGCTACATTTTTCAAGGGGCGCGTAACTGGAACGATTGTTGACGGCACGGGCTATAGAAAAGTCACCGTCACGCACCTTGCGTCGAACGGTACTTTTTCTGGGCTTGCTACCGTCACCTTCGCGCCCTCTGGCGACAAGGGTGCGGATGGCGCCGGGACGGGAGACGTTGTTGGCCCTGCCTCCGCGACCGGCAACGCGCTTGCCCGCTTTGATTCGACGACCGGAAAGTTAATCAAGAACAGCGGCGTTATCGTTGACGACAGCAACAACGTCACGGGCCTTGGTACGGTTGCGAGCGGCGCGATTACTTCGACGGGAGAAGTGAAGGGCGACACGCTCGCCATCAACGACAGTGACGACAGCCATAAAATCGCAATTACAACCGGGTCGAACGCGACCGCAAACCGCACGCTAACGATCAACCCCGGTGATGCAGACCGCACACTGGACATTAGCGCCGCGAACACGACGATTTCCTCTTTCGCAACTACCGTACTTGACGACACGACGGCGGTGGCAGCGCTCGCAACGCTTACGGCACGAGGGCAGGGGCTGGAAACTATTTTCGTCCCGGCAATCGCCATGACCGCGCGCACGACGAACGGCGCCGCGACCGGCACGGCGGAAATGCCCACCAACAAGAATATGGTGAAGACGCTCGACTTCGATGCCTCAACACAGGAATTTGCCCAGTTCGAGGTTTGGTTTCCGAAAAGCTGGAACCTTTCGACCGTCACCTTTCAACCGATGTGGTCACATGCGTCAACCTCAACCAACTTCGGGGTTGTCTGGGCACTGCAGGGCGTTGCGCGATCAGACGACGACGCAATGGACGTGGCGTTTGGCACCGAACAGACCTCGACCGACACAGGCGGCACGACAAACGATCTTTATCTCGGGCCAACGTCTTCTGCGATTACGATTGCTGGCACGCCAGCTGCGGGCGATTCCGTTTTGTTTCAGATCAAGCGGAACATCTCTGATGGCGGCGACACGATGGCGATTGACGCTCGCCTCCACGGTATCCGGCTGTTCTTTACCACTAACGCAGTGACGGACGCCTAATCATGTTTATGGCGAACCAGCTTATAGGCTTTGGTGCTACTACGGCGGCCACGTTTCTGCCTACCGACATTGCCAATTTGAAAGTCTGGTATCGGGCGGATCAGGGCATTACGATCTCGACCGGCGTTTCGCAATGGAACGACCTGTCGGGGAACGCGCATCATCTCGTTCAGGCAACGGGCGCGAGTCAGCCGACGTATGACGCGACTAGTGGCGCGAACAGCCAAGCAGGCGTTACGTTCGACGGATCAGACGACAGCCTTGCCGTATCATTCAGTGCTGTCAGCCAGCCGTTTCATGTTTTTGCGATCATCAAGACCGTAAGTGCGCTTGACGGCGGATCGCGAGGGTTGGTTTGCGGCGGCGCCATTGGTGAGCGCATGATTACGCAGGGCAACGTTGTGGCAAATACCATTCACAACTATATGGGGAGCGCCTTCGTCTCTCTTTCTCACAGCAACACGACTAATCACTTCATTTGGGAAAGCCTTGTTAACGGCGCGTCTTCGTCGCTTATTCGTGGCAATACCGCCGCAGCAACCGGCAACCCAGGCGCAAATACCCTATCTGGCGTAAACTTAGGTATTCTACCAGGCGCATCAAACTCAAACATTATTATAAGCGACGTTTGTATTTACTCGGCGGCGATTAGCGGGGCTAATCTTACGAACCTTCGTTCGTATTTTTCCACGCGGTACGCCGTCACGACGACCTAAGCAGTACCAGACGCGGAAGACTTTGAAAGAAATTCTCGCAAGAGACGGCGGACTTCTTTCAGGTCCATGTCTTGCGAGAAAATAAGCTTGGCTCGCTCGTCACCAAACACGATGGCGATAAATTTGGTGTCTGCGGGCATCTGGTCCTCAATAGTGGACCGCGCGGCCTCTAAATCAAAATCAACCATAATCCCACTATAGCCCGTTGGGGTTTAGCCCGCAATGCCTCGTTTTCTGCCCGCCCTTGTGGCGGTTTTTTTATTGGCCGGGTGCCTGAATGACACAAAAGCAGAGACGTTCCTTGCTGGCGACTCTCATTGTGTTGGCCTGGCTCAGGCGGCCAAGCTCAAATCCGTGGCTAGGGTTGGGGCTTCGACGCGCGAGGTTGTTAGCCAGCTTAAACAAATGCCGGAAGGCGCGACTGTCATCCTATGCGCCGGCACGAACGACGCCCCAAATCGGCTTAATGGATTTCAAGCCAGTGTCGATGCCGTGCTGCGTGAAGCAGAAAGACGAAACCAAAGATTGATCTGGATAGGTCCGATCAATACACCGCTCTGGTGGGACAGGTATTCCGCCGAAGCTGAAAAATATCTGCAATCGAAAATCTCATCGTTCGTTTCAATGCGCCTCTCGTGGAAAGCGGGGGAGCATGACGGACAATTTCATCTAACGCCACAAGGCAGAAAACGCCTGTGGTCAATCGTGAAGGGAATGATCTAATGGAAAAAGCAAAGAAGGTATGGGACTGGTACGAGTCTTGGTTTTACGAGTATCCGCGCGGCGCTGCAATCGCATTTCTTGTGGTTGCAATTCTCGCGCTGTTCTAAATGAGCCGCGAGACTTTCTACGCAGCCATTCGGCCTACGCTTGGCGGCGTTGTAACCACGAAAGCCAAGGAAAGCATTGGCGCGGCAATAGACGAGTGGGATAGCCGCGAAGATTTCACCGACCTTCGCTGGCTCGCCTATATGCTTGCAACGATGCTTGGCGAAACCGGACAGAATATGTCGCCGGTTCGCGAGGGGTTTACAAAAACCGATATACAGGCTCGCGCCTTTGTCCGGTCAAGAGGTTATAGGTATGCCGCAGAAGTCAACGGAAATGTTTACTACGGGCGTGGAAACGTACAACTCACCTGGGATTTCAACTACAAGAATATGGGCGCGATTCTTGGAATCGACCTCTATAACAATCCCGATCTAGCGCTTCAGCCGGACGTTGCCGTCAAGATCATGTTCGAGGGCATGAAGCGCGGCACGTTTACCGGAAAGAAGCTGGCACACTATTTCAACGAGAAGGTCGAAGACTTCGACAACGCGCGCCGTATCATTAATGGCACCGACCGCATGGTTGAGATCGGCAACTATGGCCGCGCCTTTCATCGCGCGTTGCTCCAACATCTTCCAGAGCTAGGCCATAAGGCGGCAAAGAAGCCCCCGATGGAAACCACCCCTAAGCAGGAAGCGGTCGCCATTACGACCCCCGCAACGGGCGGCGTTGTTGCAGAGGGTGTCGCGCGTCAGGTCGAGAGCGCACCAAAGGTTGACGTTGGCCCCGATCAGGTTTCCGAAACGCTTGAAGGCTTACAGACCACGATCCAGCCCTATGTCGCGACCGGCCTTCGCATCTTCGCGGTTATCTGCGGCATCATCATGCTTATTATCGCCGCTTATACGATATGGAAATACGCCAAGGTCATCTGGTCTTGGTGGAGGCCGGCCGTATGATTGCTTGGCTTCTCTCTTTCCTCTCGGGGCCTCTGCTTGGCAAGTTGGTTGATGCGTACAAAATAAAACTTGAGGCAGGTAATACGCACGACCGTATTGCTGCCGACTTGGCTGCCCGCGAGCTTGAGGTTCAGAAAACCGAGATTCAGGCGCAGACACAGCTTCGCATCGCTCAGGTCGGTAAGTGGTACGAGCCCGAAAAACTTATGGGCTATACCGTCGCCGTTTATCTCGCGAAAATAATTATCTGGGACAAGGTTTTCAGGCTGGGAACGACAGACGAATTGTACGGCTTCGCGGCCATGGCCGCTACAGCGGTGATCGGCTTCTACTTTGGCAAGCGCACCGTTGAAAACGCCATCAAGATTTGGCGGACGAAATGACAAAGCTCACGTCAAATGAGCGGCTTGTCGCTCTGGAAGTAGAGGTAAAACATCTAATTGAATCGCAAGAAAAGATGGCCTCAAAAGTTGACCAGATGCATACGCTATTAGTACAAGCCAAGGGCGTGCGCTGGGTGATTATCGGCGGCGCTGCCGTTGCCGGCTTCATCGCATCTTTTGCTACGAATCTTGCTCCGTGGCTCGGCATTCCGCCTAAATAACAGGACATAACATGAAAACATTTATCGCCGCGCTGGCGATGCTAAGCGCATTGCTTATTTCCGACTCGCGAGCGGACGTAACAAAAGAATGGTGTGTGCAGCCCAAGGAAAACGCCACACCTGAGATAGCGCTTTATTTATCAAAGGGATTACCAGTCGAGACCCTTAATGAGTTTCAGTCTCAAGCTTATATCAAAGCGGCAAGAAACTTTATCGACATTCCAGAATTTCCCGGCGTCACGCTTGTTATCGCAGAAGTGCCGGGTCTGGGTGCCAGGGCATTTTTCTTCAAGGGCGAAAACTACTGCGCCCGCCTTACGCTTCCTTGGAAGTCGCATGAATACGCGATGAAGAAAGCCAAGGGCGTGAATATCTAACCCCCCGCAATAGCTCATAGGTGACGGATTGGGTAAAACCGCTATCACGGACAATGATTTTATCCGTTTAGTGAAGACCCGAGGACCTGCAGCAACCGCAAGACACTTGAATATCTCGGAACGCGGCGTCCACACCCGACGCAAAAGACTTGAACGCCGTCTAGGCGTTAAGATCGGCACCCCGCGCGGCGAAAGCAAAACCGCACAAACAGTCTATCCCGGCAGACTTGAAACAACCCTCCAAGACGGAACGATCCTAATCGGAGGCGATGCCCACTACTGGCCGGGCCATCCCTCCACGGGCCATCGCGCCTTCGTTAAATTCATCAAGAAGCTAAAGCCCAAGATCGTTGTCGTGAACGGCGACGTATTCGATGGCGCCACTATATCCCGGCATCCCTCGGTAAACTGGGATCAGAACCCTACAGTCATTGACGAGCTGGAAACCTGCCAAGCGCGTATGCACGAAATCCTGCAAGCAGCAGGGTCGAAGGCATCTCTATTCTGGACGCTCGGAAATCACGACGCCAGGTTTGAAGCGAGACTAGTTCAGGCAGCTCCAGAATATGCGGGGGTCAGGGGGACGAGTCTCAAGGATCATTTCTCCGACCGCTGGTCGCCCTGTTACTCGGTATTCATCAACGATGAAATCGTAGTGAAGCACCGTTACAAAGGCGGGCCTAACGCCCCCTACAACAACACGGTCTTTGCCGGGAAAACGATGGTCACGAATCATCTGCACTCAGCAAAGGTAATTCCGTTCACGGACTATGGCGGCACCCGGTATGGCGTCGATACCGGATGCCTCGCTGATTTAAACGGTAAGCAATTCGCTTACGGCGAGGACAACCCGGTAAATCACAGAAGCGGGTTCGCCGTGCTGACCATCAAAAACGGAAAGCTTCTTTACCCCGAACTCGTGCTGGTGAACGATGACAGAACCGTGCAATTCCGCGGCGAACTCTACCGAGTCTGATAGATTTGAGCAGCTTGCGAAATACGGGCTGGTCTACCTCGCAAGTCCGTACACAAAATACGAGAAGGGGCTTTATGCGGCTTTCCGAGAAGCCTCACGTCTCGCTGCAGAATTAGCAAAGCGTGGCGTTAGTGCTTATTCACCGATAGCTTACTCCCACCTTCTCGCCGTGCAGGGCGGCATTTCTCCAACGTCACATAACTTCTGGATGGGCTACGACAAGCCATATATGCGCGCGAGCGGAGCCCTGCTCGTTGCTAAGATGGAAGGCTGGTCAGATTCCAAGGGCGTGCAGGAAGAAATCCTCATCTTCAGGACGCTCGAAAAACCCGTCTTTTATCTCTCCCCCGATACGCTGGAGATTTCCTAGTGCCGCGAGAAATAAATGGGTTTTTTACATCATTTTTCGTGGACGCGAAAGGCAGGCCGATCATCAGCGCGTTATCAGAAGACCAGAAGGAAATCATCGACGTTGTTTTGGACGATCTAGCGGTTGCGCTTCTTATCGAGCGGGCTGCGGCGCATCTCGGGAATAAAATGCGGGAACGTAATAAATGACAACCGTCGCGTGGGACGGGGAAACAATGGCCGCCGATAGTGCCGTGCATGACGGCGAGACAATCGTTCATCGCATGAAAAAAATTCAGCGGATGCCGAACGGGGCGCTTGCGGGGTTTGCCGGCGACGTGGAGCAGGCAATGGCCCTTCTTGAGTGGCTTCGCGGCGGCCAGCGCGGCACAAAGCCAAAATCGAAAGACGTTTCCGTTCTCTACGTCACCCCGCAGCGTAGGGTGTACCATTACGACGGCGGGCGCAAAGCACACCCAATTGCCGAACCCTTTTTCAGCATCGGCACTGGCGCTGACGTGGCTTTTGGCGCAATGTTTGCTGGATCAAACGCCAAGACCGCTGTGCGCGCAGCAATCAAGCGGGATATTTTCTCGCGCGGCCCGCTTCAGGTTTTGAAGCTGTAGTTCAATTCTGGTGTTTGTATTTCGCTCGTAACCCATTGATTCTTAATGGGGCCGATTGTGGGGCGTTTGTTACTAAGCCCTTGATTCATTATATATAGCACTAGACTCTTAATCAGCGGGTCCCAGGTTCGAGCCCTGGTGCGCCCACCAAGATTTCAAAGACTTAGCCGTCATTTCGATTTGCGGGCAAGAACGGTTTGCTGACCGTTTGTTGTTTCTGTTCGCTTTTCCTTCCGCTCCATCTTTCTGATGGCGGTTTCCGCCAAGCGCACATCTCGCCCGAGATAGTGTTTCTCAAGAATCGCCTCGGCCTCTTTCAGATTGTGCCCGGTCACCGATACAATTTCAGGAACGGTAGCGCCATTGAGCGCAAGCCTTAGCACGGCGGACCCGCGAAAATCGTGGAAGTGCAAATCTTCCGTAATCCCAGCCAGCGCTTTCAGTTTATCGAAGGACGTTCTGAATCCGTCGGAAGTCCACGGGGAGTCTCTGGTGTTTGTCATTATCTGAGTGCTGACGCGCTTGGTGGCGTTTAGTAGATCGCGTAATGCCTTCGCGACGGGAACAACCACTGCCTTCTTGGTTTTCGATTGGGTGAGCCGGATATACTTCCCGTCATAGCCGGACCACGGCAGTCCGATTAAATCCCCCTGACGCTGACCCGTATATAAAGCAAGCATGACGGCGAGCGTCATTTGCTTGTTTGCCGCCGCCAAGAGCCTCCCCAGCTCCGCCTCTCCCCATATTTTATCGGCACGATCAGCCTCATATAGCCGCCCCCCTCGCTCACAGGGATTAACTGCTATTCTTCCGCGGTCCTTTGCAACCGACAGAACCCTAGCCAGCGTCGTCCAGGCATAGTCTGCCTTGCGCGGGGTTTTTGCCATTTTATCCCGCCAGGTTTTAAAATCGCCGCGCACGCGAGGATCGGAAAGAACGGAGAGTGGCATCGTGCCGAATCTTTCCTCGATTGCTTTCAAGTAAGTATTGTACGCTCGCTTTGAATCATCAGAGAGATTCTGGTAGTCTGATGACTGCTTGAACTCGGCAATGAGCGTGAATAAATACCCCTCAGCGGGCTTCTTTCTGAGTGCGATGGCTTCATTGTAAGATGCGATAAACTCAGCATCCCCCGGAAAGCCCCTTAACTTCGGCCCGTTCCGCCAAGCGTAGTAATGAATCCTGACACTTCCATCAGCTAGCTTTCTTCTGACCTTGTTTATTCCCCGCAACCTGACGCGCATTGTCGGCTTCTTTCCATCGGTCATAGGGCCGTTCTCCGATAGTAGCCTTGATGCCGCTTAATCTGTCTAGGGCATCATCTAAAGCCTTAATATCCCAGCGATGTGTGCCCTCCATAGGCCCCGGCACCCGGCCCAGTTTGCGCCACGCATCGAAGCCAGAACACGACAGCCCACAGTGAGCGGCGGCTTCTGATTTCGTGAGCCCGCGCCCCATTATTTACCCGCCTTGGGGTTGGGATCGGTTTCTCCCCTATTGGTTTGTAGGATAGGGAGAGAGCCATAGGTCTTCAGGTGGTGTAGAAATACGTCCTGCCGTCCGATCAGGTAAGCGGCGCTGTGTAGCAAGCTGTAGTTTTGTCGCGCCCTATTTGCTTCTGCGCTCTCGCCGTCAGTCCACAACGAGTCAGCCAAGGAGTGCAACCGCTTCGTAATTTCAGCAGTCTTATCAATCTCTCTCGCCTCTTTATCGAAATCCATGTTAGGTTTTCCTAAAAAGAATAGCCGCGCCCATTTCTGAGCGCGGCAGTTGTTAGGCGGCGCACTTAATGCACTCGCCATCCATCGCCACTTCGTAGCGGTCTTTCGTTTCCCATTCTGGGTGCATGTCGTCCATAAAGCGCTCAAACCGTTGCTGGTCGATCTGGCAGCACCCGAACGTGGACTTTCCTGCTGCCAAGAACTTCTTTGCGGCGGCGGTTGCCTTCTCTAGAGACGGATGGACTGAGTAAACGGCTGCCTCAAAGTGTTCGGCGTAATCGAGCATGCCGTCTTCTCCATCCCACCCGCGCTTGCGCGCTAGCGCTTCGTATCGGTCGTTGTCGATATGCTCAACGACAAAGCGAACGTCACCGATCATCGGCATTTTCATTCTCCAATTTTCAAACAGCGTGTCGGCACGAAATCTTTTCCGACAACACCATTATAGCAAATCGACTTTCTCGTTTTTCGCATGTGCGCGGCACCATCAATGACTTAGCGAGTGGCGGTCATTGAAATCATTGCGAAACAAATTTTCGTTTTTGCTATTGCAGAGATTTTTGCGACTCGCGCTCACCCCCGCTCCTCCTGCTTTGCTACTGGGTTGAATAGGGCGAGGATGGCGTCGGCTTTAGCGCCCAACTCTTCATAGGTGACCGGCATATCTTCTTTATGGTCAGCCGCGAGAGGATCAATGATGTTGACGATTTCTTCTCTTGTTGGTGGAGCAAACATACTTATACGCTGTTCGACGTATGTAAGCGCAGCGGTAGCGCTTCCCCATTGAAGATTTTTGGCCTCTTGAAAAAGTTTTGAAATCTTTTCTTTCATCTCCGCCTTCGGTAGGCGGAGAAGGCCAGAGAATTTCTCGACAAGAACTACGCGAAGACCTTCTGGATTGTCGCCCCACGCGAAATCAAAAATACGATTATCGCGCACAACTTCGTTAGCGAGAGCCGTCGCCCGCTCTACCACCTCCTCTTCCGTGAGGGGTACGGATTGTAGATGGTCTTTCACGACCGCCTCCGCTTCTGGAGCGCAACTTCAATTATTTCAATTTTACGAACGTCCTGATGCTGTGCCTTGGCTCCCGCGCGTGTGAGGAATACCGCGAGGCTAGGATGTGTATTTTTGCCAAAGCCACCCCAACCCATATCGTGCAGTTCGGCTCGAAGTTTTCCATCAACGAAGCCGCCCCACGCAAAGCGACGAAATTGTTTTGGTTTCTTCATTTCTTCAACTCCTCAACCCGCTCCTTGTTAGTGGTCGTGACTGGCCTTCCGTGGATTGTAGAAGTTTAGGAACCACCGCTGAGATATAATGACTGGCTAGCATTGTCGCTGCGCGCTCTGTGTAATCCAGCGCGAGATAATGCGCTTCGATCAGTTCGCGGATTGAAGGCTCTACTTGGTCTTCAATTAGGTTTGGTTGCACATCAAATGCAGCTAAAGCGCTCTCCCCCCGATACTTGGATAAGGCTTCATGGGCGGCATAAGCGCGTGCGAAGTCATCATGTTTAGGGCGCCTAGGAACGGTCTTTCTTTGGTCGGCGTAATATGAATCCAGTGCTTCGGTATATTTCGCGAATGGCTTTAGTGCTTCTAGAGCCAAGGTTATGGGGTTAGTCATGAGTGGCTCCAATAGCTTTCATGGCTGCGATGCAGAGAGCGATGGCACGGTTGCTGTCGCACTCGCCAATAAATGTTCCTAGAATAGGTTTGTCGCGATAGTCGCGAAGTTCAGCCACATGAGGAACGCGCTTCCCGTATCCTGCTTTCCATTTGAAGGCCTCTGGCACCAACGTCATCGCTGCGTCGATGGAGGATGTGTAGCGAGCGCTAAGACGCTTATTAAGAAATTCGTAGATGTTCCTGCTGCCGGTGCGGCCACACCAGATTTGAAATTCTTCTTTTGAGTAGTCGCCGACAGCCGCGCAAATATCTATGTCAAGCGATTTGCTGCCGTGCGGAGCCTTCTCAAGCCGTTCGATCAGCTTTTCCAGATCAGCTTTATCCATGTTCTTAGTCATAGGTGGGCTCAATTGCGTGGTGGGCTTCCCAAAGCTCGACGGCGTTATTCTTTGCGTTTGCTGCGTATCTCATTTCTCATTATCCTGATTGAGGGAGCGGGCTGCTGTTTCAATAATCTTACCATTCACGTCGCATTCAATGACCGGACCAGCACAGCCCTTGGCCTTGATCTTCTGCAGGTAATTGTCGTCGCTCTTTGGGGCGCGCATGTCTTTCAGCGCGACAGGGCACGCAAGGAAGCGCTTAGCATTACGCGCAAATTCTTTGGTCATCTTCGCGCAAGGCGAGAAGTGAAGACCGCCGCCACACTCAATTTTTCCGCCGTCCCAATCGGGCGCTACCGGCGTTGTGCCAGGCGTGTAATCGAAGCCATGATCCGATACGAATTTTTCGTTGACGCCCTTATAAAGAATGGCAATGCCGCCCTTGACTTCGATGCCGTAGTGTTCGCACCATTCTTCCGGCGTCGTCGGCATTTTGCATTCTAGAATACGCCCGCCCTCGATTGATCCTCTCGGCTCGCCCATCTTGGCGACGATGACTTGAAACGATGCCTTGATTTTGAGGGAGTCGAACCAGCGGACGAAAGAGCTTCCCCGCGCCACGACGCTGGAGCTTCCCCGCGCC
>FRDC01001309.1_pt1 | contig 34464 bp, 34 predicted proteins | sample 1106171 | NCBI WGS metagenome assembly FRDC01 (sample SAMEA3930566, study PRJEB13176) | freshwater metagenome | biome: Drinking water system; feature: drinking water; material: water | place: Singapore | collected 2014-12-20 | reverse complement strand
ACAGAAAAAGCGATTCACAATCTCTTCAATGAAGGGGTTAGCGAGAGCAATCAGTTTCACAACGATTGGAAGTTCATCCGAGAATACCCGCTCTCGGAGAAGCTATTGGCAATGTCCTGCGCTTGGAAAAAACCGGATGCACTCGGCTATGTCATCGCCACTAAAGGTGCCCCCGAGGCAATCATTCACCTTTGCCAACTAGGGGGCGATCAAGAGAAGCGGGCCCAAGCTGCCGTCCGAGCGATGGCCGAACGCGGTCTAAGGGTACTCGGAGTTGCAAGGTCCTCTGTACCTGACGAAAAACTTCCTGATGAACAAAGCTCCTTCCGATTTCAATGGCTCGGACTCATTGGACTGGAAGACCCTCTTCGCGCCGAGGTTCCAAGCGCCGTTCAAATCTGTAAAAGTGCAGGAATTCGGGTCATGATGATGACCGGCGACCACCCCTCTACCGCCAGCAAGATAGCATTGAAGGCTGGAATTCCTTCTAGCCCCCTCATTACTGGTGCAGAACTCAGTAAGTTGTCGGACTCAGAACTAAGTGAGCAACTAAAAAGTGTTCATGTCTTTGCTCGAATGATTCCCGAACAGAAACTTCGAATTGTGAAACTCCTCAAGGAACAAGGGCACATTGTTGGGATGACCGGCGACGGAGTGAACGATGCCCCAAGCCTTAAATGGGCCGACGTAGGAATTGCTATGGGTGAACGCGGAACCGACGTAGCCCGAGAAGCTTCTGACATCGTCCTTCTCGACGATAACTTTGCATCCATTGTTTCTGGAATAGAAAGAGGACGCCTCATCTACAACAATATAAAAAAAGCCATGAGCTATATTGTTTCAATTCACATTCCGATAGCCGGCCTCTCCATTCTCCCGCTCTTACTGAATTGGCCATTGATCCTTTTACCTGTTCATATCGTTTTTTTGGAACTCATCATTGATCCTGCCTGCACCCTGATGTTTGAATCTCAACCATCCGAAACTAGAGTGATGCACTCTCCACCGAGGGCTTTGGGCCTCCGATTCTTCTCAGCCAAAGATCTGCTTCGCAGTTCATTGCAAGGTCTTTTGGTTTTATTTGCTGTGATCCTTCTATTGAAGTTTGGGTCTCAGGCCAGCGCTGAGAGAACTCGAGCATTGGCGTTTGTGGTTCTAACCATGAGTAACATCGGTCTTATTTTCGCGGATATGAGCGGCGGATCCTTCCGTCATTTAACGGCCACCTTTAGAAAAGTTTCCAATCCTATCCTTCTTCTTGGCGTAGTATCCGTGCTCTATTGGATTACTCACGGCGTAGGCATTCGCTCGCTCTTTCACTTTGATCCTCTCAGCCCATTAGAATTCGTTGTAACCGTGGGAATAGGGTTCGCAGTCTTTGCGATTTTAAGTGTATGGAACTGGCGTGCTGCCTTGGCACCATCCAGCACGATGCCGTTTACCCGTTTACAATAACGCGATTTTGAAATAGGTAAGGCTCCTTCATGGGAGGGGTTCATGCCTCAAATTTTTCTAGCCGGGTTGATCGCTTTCACACTCAGTTTCCCAGCTTTTGCTTGGGAAGATTCGGACGGGGCCGAATACGAACCACCGAATTGTTGGTCTTCTTTTCGCTTGGCTGAAAAGGGCACCTTCCTCTTAAAGTTTCGTCGTCCGGCGGACTTTGGCCAGGTCAAAACAGTCCTCACCGAATTACAGGACAACAATCATTTCGCCCGTGCCCGCCTCATCGCCGGTGGAGAGTCCGATGACCATTGGTGGATCATTGCCCGAGCCCAAAAACCCGAAGACCTTCAAGTTCAGCCAGAAGCCCTCTCCAAGGCTGTTCATGCGGACTTAAGCAAGTATCTGGATTCTATTAATGGCCTGCTGATGTATTGCATCTGGGAGAACCAACCTCTTTAGAAATCGATGTTGCACCCACACCAGGGATAATGTATCTGTTTGTTCGGTTATCCACACCATTTGGCAAGGACTCGTAGCTCAGTTGGATTAGAGCGTCGCACTACGGATGCGAAGGTCAGGGGTTCGAATCCCTTCGAGTCCGCCATCTCTCTCCCCTAAATTTCTTTCCCAAAAGACTGAGCCAGGCGAGCATCCATGCTCCAAGCCTCCCATCGTGGTCGGCTTTTTATGTCTCAGTTTTTGGGAAAGAAATTTAGGGGAGAGAGATGGCGGACTCGACAGTGATGAACCGCGGAGCGGTTCGTGCCTTACGAAGGGATTCGAAAGGCGGATTTTTGAGCGGGAAGCGAAAAAATGGGTAGCGCAACGTGGGTGCTAAATGCACCCAAAATTTGCAGGATGCAAATTTTAGTGAGCAACCCCAAGTGGAGACCGGAAGGCGAATCCCTGAGAGCTTAGTTCTCTTGTGCTTTTTCCCTGACTCTGGAAAACTGTTCACTATGAAAAACACCCGTCTTCTCGTCCTCACTGTTTTACTTGTTTCCGGCTGCGCCAGCATGGCTCTTGAGAAAGAATTTAAGGAACGTGGATATTCTGAAAAAGATCGCCAAACTATTTCTGAGTATAAGAACCAGTACAATAAGCAACTGCTCCTGTTGGACAGTGGAAGGACCTCCGAAACAGCAAAAGTAGAAGCTGAAAAGCTCGTTCGAAAAGTATGGTGTAACTGCTACAAGAAATTGAATGACCGCTGCAGACAGAAGCCAGATGGACTGAGAGGCAACGATTACACTCTCTGGGCCAAAGGCAATGGTGCTGAACTTGCGCTACGTACCGCAAATGAATCGCCCAATCCGATGGCTTTAGATGAAGCTCAGTGCGATCTCTAATATTCACTTCGAACGGTGTGATCCTTGATGACATTTACATCGGTAGCGACCTCCGGTTACGCCCGAGATCAACAGGTAATTCCCTCCAATCTTGGCGAGCTAGAAATCGGTCTCCTGGATCGTAGTTCTCACAATAACGCACCCCTTTTTCTGAAACCTTATTGTATCTTAGGAACATGAAGCTTCCGCCGGAGAAATGGATCCCGATTGCACAAGAAATTTGCAGACAACACAATATTGTTGCGTCGAAGCTCACTCCTTATACGAACGGATCCAACTGGGTAGCGTCTGCCGACGGAAAAACGATAGTCAAAATTTTTCCAGACCTGCATCGCCACCAATGGGAGAGCGAGAGACGCGCATTGAAACACCTCGAGATCCACACCCTCTCTGTTCCCATTCCAAAGCTTCTCGCCGAGGGAAAACTTCCGAGCGGAGAAACTTATGTTTTGATGACCCAGCTCCCAGGAGAATCTTTGGAAGTAGTCTGGCCCAAACTCGATTTAATAGCCAAAGCCCAGACTTTGAATCAGATTGGAGCTCTCATGGCTGAGGCTCATCAAATTCCGGTGGGTTCCCTATCGGATCTTGCGCCCAACTGGTCAGAGCTTTTGAAAAAACAAATTCAGAATTGCCGATCTCGCCACGAAAAGCTGGAAATGCCGAAATGGTTTCTCAACTCGGTAGAAAGCTACCTTGAAGGTTTCACTCTGCCTAAAAAATCTTCTGTCATTCTCACAGGGGAATATACGCCCTTTAATTTACTCGTAGACGCCTCCGGAAAAATTCGAGCGATGATTGATTTCGGAGACGTGCTGATCGGCCACCCGGAATATGACCTAGTCGGGCCATGCACGTTTCTCGGAGAAGGAAATCCCAAACTCATTCGAAGCTTGTTTGAGGGCTATGGAATTTCACTCGATTCCCAGATTCGGAAGCGCGTGCTCGCCCTGAGCATCTTGCATCGCTATAGCGATTTAAAATCGCAAATCCGCATTCCCGATTGGATGAACCGGGTTGGTAGCTTTGAAGAATTAGAAAATCTCGTTCTTCCGATCTAGTCGAGATCGAGCACCGTACGCTGCCAAGCTCGTGCCGCCGAAGGCTGCGTCTTCCCGCCTACTACGGGCTGAAAACAACTGTAATAATATTTCGCGTCGATCGTAGGAGTTCCTTTCAGGAAACCATCTTCCGGCCACGACCAAACTCGCTTTTCTGGATTCGGCATACTCAAAGCCCGCACCTTCGATAAATCATATTTCCAAATGGGAAGTCCCCAATAGCCTACGATCAGATTTTTTGAATCGCTCAGTACCATATTGACGCCAGGATCGAGGCCCGTGAGCTCCGCTTCCACCTGCAAGGTGTCCATATTAAAAAGTACCACTCCTTTAAAAGGAGACGTCCCACCTCGAACCAGCGTGTAGGAATCCAGCGCAATGTAAGCTTTTGAACCTTGAGACGTGATCGCCATAGCCATCGACTCCAGCGGTAGCTGCGCCGAAACTAACTCTGCTTGGCGGACAATTTTTTTCGAGACGAGATCAAAAACAGTCACACCCAAACGGCCATGGGAAATGACCAATTTATTTTTGTAGAAAACCATTCCCGTGGGTTGAGAAGCAGGACCCCCATGTCCCCACGTAAAGGTGGGATACATCCCGACTTGCCTAGAGGTCGTCAGATCCCACTGTTCAATATTGCTTGTTGTAAGAACGTAGAGCTGATCTCCCTGGCGAATCACGTCCACCGGGGCAGCCCGCAGCGAAAATCCGCGCACCTGAGTGGGGTCCGCAACGCTTCGAAGAATGATTCTACCGTTCTTGAATCCCGTATACGCGTACTCATCATCATAGCGAATGAAGCTGTCGCAAGAATTGAGCGCTTCCACCGCTGTCCGAATTTGATCGGGCGTCGGAGCTGCTGCCCAAGCCTGAGTACCCGCCATCAAAGCCCATAAGATCGTCGTCTTTTTCATTCTTCCGTTCTACCAACGTTCTCGAAAAGCACTATGATTTTTTTCAAATATGCCCCGCGTTAATTCACAATTTATGTCTATTAAATCGCGGAAAATTCCGATCCATAAGTGAATGGGTGCGTCTAGAATTTCACAAACTCTATTGATTGTGGTGCTGAGTGTGTCGCTCTGCATTCCGTGTGCGTTTGCAGAAAACACCGAATCCCTCTTTCCCTCATGGAAAGAGCGCTGCGTAGAATTCTTCCACGACGTTGTTCCATTCCGGACTCGAAGACAAACAGAAGCAGAGATCCAGGAAGCGTTTAGAAAAATTGCGGATGAACTAGAAAATAACGATTTTCGGGTCACTCGTGATTTCGATCAGGTCGCCAATCGCTATGGCGCTCTCTTCAGAAACTTCCTCAACTCGCTTGGAAGCGAAGATCAATGGATCGACGTCGGCGCTGGCGCAGCGCTTGTACAGCGTACTTACTTCCCAAAAGATTTCCTCCACGGTGTAATTGGCGGCGGATCTTATAAGAATTCCCCTCGCCTCACGTCAGTTGCGATTCGCCGTCCTGCCGAGGGCAGAACCATCGGTCCAGATGGAAAAACTCTTTCCGAATTCGAGAAAGAAACCAAATCCCCGTTTCGATATATCGAAGGACGCATTCAAGACATCGACAAAGACCTACTAGGAAAAGCAAAACTGATCACCGACAACATTGCTGCTCGTAGCTACGATCCAGAGTTTTTGAGGCAACCTGAAGCTCTGTTTAAACTCTACGGCAACCTCTTAGTTCCGGGGGGACGTGCTTACATCTCACACCAGAAATTTTGGATATTAGACAAACGAGGAAAAGCACATCCATTTAAGGAATACTTTCACAAACTCAAAGGGTTTCGAGTCCTCAAAGCAGATGGAGTCAATACGATTCTCGAACGCACTCGAGAACCAGTGAGTGCACCAGCAATTCGACTTGTCCGTATTGATCCCGTTACAGAGAGCACCGCCAACCCGCCGTGTTACTACGAGTACGTCAATTAACGCGGCTTGCATTGACGATCTGAGTACCTCTCGCTAAATGCACACCCCAAGAGGGGGAATTTCATATGACAAAATACATACTCAGTATTGCATTAGTGTTTGCTGCATTCTCAACCGCAGAAGCAGGACAACCTTACGATTTACGCGGGGGTGATGCTCAAAACTTGGTGGATAGTTTACAAAGAGATCTTCGCGTGTGGCCTTATCAAGGACGCAGAATGACTCAAATCAGTTTGCAGAATTTTACCTGCTACGGCCCCTCTAACGTCGGCCGTCGCTACATTCCTGCTTACTGCGAGTTCAACAATCGTTTTGCTCCCAGCTTCCAGATGTATCGAGTGGATGGACAAGATGCGATGGACTTCATGAATATTTTGAGCCTGCTTCGCATTCGTATGGGCGGCGCAGATCAGAGATCGATCGGCTTCAGCGTGTTCGAATGCATCAACACGGGCTTCGGATTTAACTGTCATCTCGAAAAAAAATAAGAAGTCAGTTTGACACCTGTTTAGAAAAGCAAAAGGCCGAGAGCTCATGAAGAGCCTTCGGCCTTTTTGTTTTATTCAATAATTTCTGCAGCACTAATTTATTACACAGACAAAATTCAATAATACCCAACCCATCTAGTTTTAATAATTTGCTGATTTATTAAATATAAAATAATGAAAAAATATTGACGCAATAAACTATCCGTTTTATCTACGCCCCAACAAACGAACGGTCGAACCGGCAAACGGCTCCTGACTAGCAACCTCATGAGCTGCGTTGTTTGTTCGGTCACTTATGAATGAAAGGAAGGTTCGTTATGCAGGCACACAACCGTAAACACGGATTCGGAACGTACGCTCTCATTGCTACAATCAGTATGCAATTGACCTCAGTAGCATTCGCTGCTGATCCCGCAAAATCTAACGTTCAGTTGGACGCTGGATTGAACTACAACGTGGAATATTTCAAGAGCAAGCAAGGGGACTACAAGAACAACTTGCTGTTGAAAGAAACCCAAGTGACTCTAGGCGCAGTGATCGCAGATCGAATTCGCGCAAAAGTCGTCTTGAACGCTGACCGTCCGTTGGTCATCAACGGTGTAGATCAAAGCAAGACTTTCGATATGGCTGAAGCAGTTCGCGAAGCCACCATCGAAGTGGCTCTCGACAAAGAAACGGGTCAGCCCGTCGTGCTCGTGATCGGGAAACAGTTCGCAGCATTCGGTCAGCAAGCCACTGCTCTTCCGTACTCGAACAACAGCCCAAGCTACGATGCCGGTCACTATGAACGTGCAATCGGTATGACTGTTGCGTTGAACAAGAACATCTTTGACCTGTTCGACAAAGCAGAAATCTCGGCAATCGCGTCGAGACAAGACGAAACCGAACTCGGTAAAGGCGCCGGCGGATCCATCCGCTTGACCAAGGCCTTTACCAAGGCTTGGTCCGCTCAAGCATCCGCCATGAACGTCAAGAAAGACAATCTGGATGGTACCGATCGAAATGACAGCCGCGGCAGCATCGGCGTCGTCTATGATGACGGCAGCTGGAGTGCCTACGCAGAAGGCCTCGCCCTTCACGGCTATTCTGAAGGCGTCAAAGGAATGCAATATGGCGCAACTGTAGGGGGCGCAAAAGCATTCGGCCCCGGCAAAGTTGTGGCCGAATGGAACGTGATCGAAACCCAAGCTCTAGCAGCTTTGGGTGGAGAAACCACGGGCACCAACCAACGTGCAACGTTGGGCTACAGCATTCCGATCGGTCGCTACGTCGGCACGAATCTCTCGATTATGCCCAACGTGGTTCGCGTCGAGAACGAAGGCATGCCGTCTGACAATCAGTACGGCCTGACCGTCTCAGGAAGCATCGGTAAAGGAGCGAGCAAGAAGGAAAATTAACTTCCTCTCTCGCCGTTGTGACGAGGGCCTCTTCTCCCCCCGAGAAGAGGCCCTCTTTCGTAAAGAAAGGAGCCGGTCATGAAAAAATTCCTATTCATTCTTCTCAGCGTGACAGCTCTCCTTTCTCCCACTCGTGCACTCGCACTCGATATTTTAAAGACTCTCGGAATCAAAGACACCTTCCATTCCCTCGGTTCGAAATTAGGCGGCGCCACCTTCCACGAAGTGGATTGCGATCCCTACACCACAATCGATTTCCCCCACCAAGTGGGAATGAAGAACGTGGAAATAGCGAAAGGACTGTATGAGCGCGAAAAATATTGCGAAGCCGCTCAATGGTTCATCGCGATTGGAGAAGCTTACGACCGCATGGCGCCGATCGCCGCTGAAGAAGCGTCCTATTACGCCATCCTTTCTCTGCGCGCTCTGAAGGACTACGACAAGAGCATCACAGCAGCGAAGAAGTACATCTCTCGTCATCAGAAGAATCCTGAACGTTATGAATACGCCGTGTACAGCATCGGGGAATCATTTCTACTTCAGATGCCATCCGGCCCCGAGCAAGACCAACCCGAAGCGGAAAAAGCGCAGCGCGCGCTTCGCGCCTATCTCAATCAATATCCCGAAGGAAAGTTTGCCGACCAAGCCCGCGGTCAGATGAAGTACGCGTACAATCGATTGGCCGAACGAGAGATGATGGTGGGCCGGTATTATTTTAGGCGCGGAGAATACGAATCCGCCTGGCATCGCTTCTACACAGCGACCTGGGAATACCCAGGCGCCGAATCCCTCCCCGAAGGCCTTGCCATGCTAGCCCGGACTTTCAACAAGCTCGGTGTAACGGAAAAAACGTCGCATCAATTTTTAAAAGATTTTGAAGGCGAAGAAAAACCCCGCGAAGTAGCCGTAACTGTTACGTTAGATCAGGTCATGAAAACCCTGCTGGAGGTCTGCCCCAACAGCCCGTGGACGCTTCAAACCGCGGAATTATTGAAGTATCCGCTTCCCACCACAACCCAGCCCTTGGCAACCGTGTATTCGCCAGAAACCCCTGAAATTTCAAAGGGTAAACCCAAGTTTCTGATTCAAGACCCCGGCCCTCCCCCTTTCGACCGGTAGTTGACTGATAGCGTCAACAGGGGTAATGTCCGACCCATGAAAAACATTCGAACGCTGTTGGTAATGGGTGCATTGGCTTTCACGGCTTCCGGTTGTGAACACATTTACTATCTCACCCTAAACAATATGTTCATTAAAACCTATTGTGACGACGGCGAATGCACCACAGGCACCTACCGAACCGCAGAATTTAAGGACCTCATCGGCGCAGAAGTGACCTGCCGCGAAAGGCAGCTCGTGGAACGAACCTTCACTTCCGGTACGAAAAGCGAAAAGCTCCAAGTCTGCCCGAACTACTACTTCACCCAGAATGACGTTCAGTCCGACCCCCGCGTAGAAACCGCAGCCCTCACCGGTTACCGCATTTCCATCCCAGTCTCCAAGCCCGGCGCCTTCGGCAACATCGCCCTAGATTTAAGCAACGCCCGCGAATCCCAAATTAACTACACCGACACCAAGGTGGCCACCTGTGACGTCCTGGGCACCAACCTCCCCCGCAAAGTCTTCACCATAGATTACAGAAACCAAGCCATCCGCCTAGCCGCCCCAGCCGACTCCGTAACCTGCGAATTCCCCGCCCCGCTCCAGCAAGCGATTGTAGCGGTGCCGGATCGTGGGTAATATATTGAAATTATTTATAAATTACTAGTTCAGGCTCTCAGCTTTTTGATGACTTCTTCCGATAAGTAAACGGGGGAAATCATCCTTGCCACCGTTTGTTGACCTACTAGAAAAAAAAGCAAGACAACTCACGCGCCGCCTTGCGACGTGGGCAGGATGGAGTCGCATCACAAAGCGCCTAGAACTAGAAAATACTGCACGACACGAAACAGGACAGAAAAAAAATCTAAATAGGCTCCGTATATTCATCGCTATCTGTATCGCTAGCTCCATTCTGGTCTTCTTTTCACAAAGAATTGGATACTATTTCGACTACAGAGAGAAGTTCGAACTAGATCCGACTGTATTCGACCTGACCAAGAGCGGTGTCCAGTGGTCTATCTTCTACGGAAAATCAAAAAAATGCGGTGACATGGATTGCTTGGTGACCACAAAAGCTGACGAGCTTGAATATCAGAAGAGAGGCACACTACCATCGAGAGAGTTTCCCCTACTGAATTACAACCCAGGAGAACTCATCTATCTTAGAACCAAGTTCCGAGTGCCCGAACATCTACTAAAAGACAACCGGCCGCTTGTACTGCAATCTAACTATATATGGGCTGTAGAATATTCTTTCTATATCAATGACCACCTAGTTTCAAAAGGCGGCGAAGAAACTCTCTTTATAACTATACCGGTTGAATACATTCCAAAAAGTGGGGACGTTACATTTGCCTTTAAAATCGACCCAGGCAAGCTTCCATTCCAAGGACTAGCAAATAGGTCTCAACTTTTGCTGGGCAAGAAAAAAACCCTCCTTCCCCTGGCTAGCGTTGGATTAGAAACAAGCACCACTTACTATTTGTGGTTCTTGATTCCCAAACTTGTAATCCTTTTTGTTTTTGCGGTCTTGTATATCTATATTTACAGATACCCAGAGATGCCCCTATTTCTGCTTTTCGCATTTCTTTCGAGCTGTGCCGTATATTTTCATACGGACTATAGACCAAAGTTTTTAGATAACTACTTTGACGGTAGGCTTTTCTATATTGTTGTAGATATTTACGCCCAAATTTTCTTTTTAAAGTACGTACACGAATACTTCAGGCGACATTCACGCATTTTCAACTGGCTCTTTTGGATAGGTACGGTTGCGATAACCTTTTTCGAAGTAGCATTTCTCCTTGAATCAGACATTCGAACCCAGACATTAAACAATAACCTTGCGTACCAACTCAGAGATGGCTTGCGATTAATTAATATGATTTATGGATTCTCAATTTCTACTATCACCGCACTTTACCTCGCCGAAAAAGAGAAAAGCCGATTCCGATTTATTACCTCAACAGCGATGTCAGTCTTCTTCCTAGTATTCCTTCTACTGATTGGCCTGGACTTTATGGGTTTCAGCCCAAAAAACTCTTATCGCATTGTTGAACACATATTTGATCTGCTATTTTTCACGCTCCTATCCGCGATAGTCGCAGTAGAATTCGGCGTCGCAATCTTGGACAAAAATGAACTCAAGGGTGTGTTTCTAAGATTTGTAGACGAAATCGTAATAAATCGAATTCTAAAGTCTGGAAAGATGCTCCCAGCAGAGAAAAAGAATATTTCGGTACTCGTGATAGATATCCGAAGTTTTACAAAAATTTGCCAAGCTTACTCACCTGAAGAGGTCTGTGCCATGCTGGGCGAGTTCAGAGAGCAGTTCGTTGATAGAATAAAACAATATGGTGGATACGTAGACAAATACATTGGTGATGCCATCATGGCAGTTTTTGGAGCCCCCACTGAAATGGTAAATCATTCTGAAGCAGCGATCAAAGCAGCAATAGCGCTTCGAGCAGCTTTACTTGAGTTCAATCAGAATAGAAGGACCCAAGGATTATTCGAAATAGCCATAGGAATCGGAATTGCGACAGGCGACGCAGTTATCGGAGAGGTTGGTGCCAAAACTAAATCTGAGTATTCAGTAATTGGAGAGACAGTAAACAATGCTTTTGGACTTGAGGAGCTCGCCCCCCAAAACGAAGTCGACATCATGATAAATCATTCTGCCTTCAATGCTTCGAAGGCAGTGGCAATTGTAGCACCGGTTACAACAACGCATGAGCGCGCCAGCAGAGAGCATCCAGTTTATCAGCTACTAGGCGTCTTGGACGAGTCTTCTAAAGTCATTACACACGATCCTAGAATTTCTGAAAAAATTGGCTCGATGAAATCTGGGGGGACTCACGCATCTATGATCAAGAACTTGAAGGTTCCTTCTTATGGAAAAAAGGCCGCATAAACCTTCCGCCTAGGGTCCACACAAGAATCAAAAATAGTGGCAAAAAATAAAGATATTGTAACCACTTTTTCTTGCCGAAAGACACGGTGTCATAGACTTGATATTGGCTATGAATTTTAAACTGGGCTTCCAAAAATTCGGACACACCAGAAGAAGACTTTAGCTGATCATAGTCCAGGCTATGGTAACGGGCACTACGGTCCCACCGATTCAGAGCAACTTTTCGAACATTCTTAAACAAAGAAAAGTCGAAATCGGGACTATCACTTAAGCAGCTATCAAGAACAAACCAGTCCAATACGTAGCCCTTGCCAGTAAAGGCTGAGTTAAGCACACCCAACAGATCATCTTTGGTTACTCCAAGTCGATTCTTGGACCATTCGGGCAGCTCTGACTTTGCTACCTTTCCATTTGCAACCGCTACCAACTGCTGCTCAGTTGTCTCTTCCGACCTCACTGCCAACCGCGGCGTCAAAGCATATTGAGTGTCTCCGTGAGACTTCACAATAAGAGCATATGAATATTGTGAAGGTGGAAACTCTGAAAGAGCTATTTGCAGATACCTTTGGAAGGTCGAGGACTGCGAAAGGGGATTGCTCTGCAAAATATAGTTTGAAGTAGGTACAACCGAAATCTTAATACGTCTGAGCTCATTTTGCTTCGCCAACACATACCCAGATCGCACTGTTTCATTGGTTGCAATAAGACTTGGAAAGGAAGCTCGCTGGATAGCTTCAATATCTTCGCCCACCGAACGCTTAAAAATCTGCAGATCGCGTTTCAGAGAACGGACAATCTCATCTATTTCCGGCGAAGGATTCTTAACTAACCAGCTAAGGATTTTCTGATAATTGGCTGCTTCAGTGGAGTCTGGGGAGGTCTCATTAGCGTAAAAAAGAAGAACCTGCTGCGACGGCTGCGCAGCATCTAAGTAAGAAGCAGATAAAAAAAAGAATGAGATAAAAAGGAACGAGCTCCGCACTTGGCGGAGCTTATCACCTAACTAGAAGACTAGAAACGCTCGGCTTACAGGTTTCCGAAGCCGTTATCGTCTTTAGCAACTTGAAATTGATTGGCCTTAGATGCAAAGCTTTCAGATTTCTTGATCGAAGCAGCGCCATAGATTGCGAAACCCATTGCAGCCACCAATGAAAGAACATAACCAAACTTTTTCATAAAATCTCCTTCGGTAATGCTGGTACCTTATTGCGCATCGCGTGCCACAAGTCAACACTTCCGACTAGAATTATCGGATCCTTCTAATGCCCGAGGATCACTTGGGATTTGGATGCTTTTGAAAAGCTCGAAGACTAGATTTTAGACACAGAAAAGTGCTCGATGTGTCAAATGCGGGAACAGGGGGGTCATTTTTGACTCAAATGAAAGCCCGTAGAGCCGCTACTATCAAGGGTTTACAGGGTGTGTCTTGGGGGTAACAGGGGGTGTGAAGGATTTATACGCCTTTTCTATGTCAAATGTTTAGACAGTGTTAAGTAGTGTATAAATCTTAACCACTGGATCTCTCGCCCTCACTGGGCCTTTTCGGTCGAAGCCGACGAAGCTGAACTCCTACAAATCAAATAGTCCACTGCCACATAGCCTCGTGGCAGCGTAATCGAGGTTTGAAACGACCGCACATAAGACGGCTTGCCAATGGCTTTGAGCCAATTCTGAACCCCTTCTTTCTGAGCAGAGGTTTCAATCAGGAGTGTATCGCCCCCTCCCTTACGAATGGCCGTCGTACCGCCGCGCCCGGCTTGCAAAATCGCGACGTCCAAACTGGCTTTCATACATTCCGCACCTACACATCCCAGTCCGAAGGTCACGATCGATGTCGCGGTAGAAATAAGGTGTACGTTCGTACTGCGCGCATCAGTGGCAGCGGGAGTATCTAAGGTAATGGCGCCGGTCATTTCTCCGAAGTCACGAGACAGCTCGAAACCACCGCGATCAAACCCTGCTTCCCGCAAAACGCTACCGAGGTCATACATTTTCACGATTGAAAACGAAGCGGACACCGGCTCTGCCAAAAAATTTCTTCCGCGACATTCCCAGAGTCTGCGAAATCCGATGTCATTAAAACTAGGAACGCCCGCATTCAAAAAACTCAGTCTGTTTTCCAAGAAGGTTTCATTTCGAGCACTCGCGCTGTGACAAAACACACCAATAAAAAGCATCAGATTTAAAATTATTTTCATACACGCATTTCATACGCCCTCAACTCATTGGAGTAAATGCCACATCACTAAACCAACTAAGTTACTTATTATTGAATAAATAAAATGTAATCGAAGAGTCGGGCTGTGATAGAAAACTTCCATACGTTGAAGAAAGGAGAAACGCCTATGCTTCGATGGTCTGTCACATTCTTCATTATCGCCATCATCGCGTTTGTATTGGGCATGGATTCAGTAGCTGTACTTTCCGGAGGTATCGGAAGGTTGTTGCTGATCGTATTTCTAATTCTCAGCGCATTGAGCCTGATAGTTGGGTTGTTCAACGGCAAAACACCCAATCTCCCCCGATAGCCGTCTAACAAAAAGGAGAAACGACATGAATAAAGACATGATTGAAGGCAAGTGGGAACAGCTCAAGGGTACCGTGAGAAAACAGTGGGGTAAACTCACCGACAATGACCTTGAAACACTCAAGGGTAGTGTCGACGAGTTCATCGGAAAACTCCAAGGCTACTACGGTTACACGAAAGAAAAAGCGAAAGAAGAATTCGAGGAGTTTAAGAAAAAGAACCCCTCTTACTTCGGAGAAAAATCCGAAGACGAGAAAATATCAAAGCCTAATCCGCTACATTGATTGAGCTAATAGAATGGAAGGGGGCTGGCGCACGCGCTGGCCTTCCTTCAAAAAATCCACGTAGGGTGTTTAAAAAGTTCTCTAAATCTACCGGTTTTTTCAAGCAAGTGTACGCACCCAGCTGTCTATTGACGAGCTTCATATCAGCCGACATGAGAATAACAGGCAGTGCGGACCATTTGGGATTCTCGCGCATGCGCGCCAAAAACTCTGTCCCATCCATAATCGGCATCATCAAATCGAGAAGAATGAGCTGAGGAAGTTCTGAAGAAGCAGCTAAAACTTCGAGCGCTTCTTTCCCGTTTCGCGCACTAGTAACAGAGTAATCCTCGCCTTCTAGAATTTGTTGAATCACTTCGAGGATCGGCAAGTCATCTTCAACAACAAAGACTCGCTTTCTGGAAGTTTGAGAGTTCACACCATTCATGGCGCCTTAACATAGTCCATTTGACGCACTATACAAGCACAGTGTTTGCTCGACCATTAATATCTTTATGTACGCATTGTTGACAAAAGGACCACTCGCGATCGGATTGATGAAACTTAGTTTCCGAAATGGACTCTGTTTTGGTCCTAAAACTCGTATAAGCGCCTCCGTGCCAGATTTCCTTCCATCCCGTCTTTGAAAGATCACCCACCGGATGCTTGGAAATACAACAGGGACGAACCTTTCCATCCACTTCGAAGCGAGCGTAACGATATCCGATAAAACAAGAATTCGTGGCGTAAAAATCGGCCGCGACATTGCGCTGATCAGAACTAGTTTCGACATCTCGTCGCGAAAACACGTCAATTCCCAAGGCATCTGCAATCGAAAGCGCTTGAGAAAGCTGTACACGGAGTTCTGTTTCAGGAGCGAGCAACTTGTACTGAAGTTCGTTGTGAGTTTCCATTCGCTTCAGATAAACACTGGCCCCACCCAGTTCTTTAGAAAGCCGAACAAAGTCAGTAGCTTCATGAAAATTGAGGCGATTCAAAACCATCATCGGAATGATTTTGATTCCTCCCTCTGCCAACGCCTGAATATTGTAGAAAACCCGGCGAAAAACATCTTCACTCTGCTTAGGGCGAATCACTGTGTAGGTCGCCGCAGTAGCGGCCCCCAGATTCACAATAAATCGAACATCTGCACCACGCCCCAAGACCTTCAATCGCTGCAGCGATTTTTCGTCGAGATATTCGAGATTCGAAAGTACTTCTAGTCGAAAGCCCCTTCCTGCGGCTGCCTCGATAAAATCCAGTGCATAGGGGTGCAACAAAGGATCCCCGGCCCCGCCAAACTGAATCATTTCCACCGTTTCAGGAAAATCTCGAATCAAAGCCAAGCCCTTATCGGGATCCAGTTCGGCCCGCATCATTTCAATCATCTGCGACGGAAGCTTTCCCTGATTCTTCTCCTTTTCACGTGCATGAATTTCCGGACTGTAGAGACCACAAAATAAACAGCTGTGCGTGCACTTATTAGAAACATCCATGTGCACCACTTCTAATCCCGAAAAAGTACAACGAGTTTGTAACTCCCAAGCCTTTCGCGAAGCATTGTCGAAACTAAAGTAAATCGGAGTTGCAATCAGATTTCGCATCCGCAAATACTCAAAGGCGTTGCGGATAGCGAGCACAGCGGGAGAAGTCGGCGCCCCCTCCACTTCCAGTAAAATAGAATCCGATTCTTCGACCACCAAATCGGCAAGCACGGCACCGATCTGGTTCAACTTCGACTGTGGAATGGAAATTCCTGGAATGAACCTGAACCCTGAAGGTAGGGATTTTTTTGCTTTCCGTACTCGCTCCAACAACTCCAAGTCGCCCACGTATTTTTCTTCTACCGAATGATAGGGACGTGGCTCCTGCCGCGTAGTGAAAACCACGATTGCGCCGCTCAAACCTGTACGAATCAGTGCGTGAAGAAAAACTGGATCGAAGCTCCCCTCGCTGACTTGTAGAAAAACTCTTTCGGTTCGTTGACGAGCAGCCTTGGTCAAAATCAGGAGATTGCCAAGATCTTGGTCTTGGAGCTGCGCTCGAAGCACACAAAGCTCTTGGGGCATCAACTGAGAAATTCTTCTCTGAAGTGAATCGGAAAGGTCGGACCGAGAGTCAATCACCAACATGAAAATCCACGATAGGAGGTGCTCTCCGAGGTGGCAAGTCTTTTTCAGTCGGCTTCACCTGCCTTTTGTTTTATAACGCGGGCTGTGAATTTTTTTAGAGCGCTATTACTTGGAACAGCTCTGATCGTGGTCGCGGTGCTCGCATCCAGGGGCTTTCACAGGTTCTTTGACGACGGCCCCCCAGACGAAGTGGATCTTGATTCCATCACACTCCCCAAAGGTGCGACGGTAGGCGAGGCGTTTGGGTTGGATCTCGACGGGGACGCAAAAACAGATTTCCTTTTCTCGGAATACTTCCCGAAGGAGCCTACGAAAAAGGGGCGCGTTCGAATTTTTCGACAAACTACCGATCAGCGCTTTGAAGAAATTACGGAGACTCATTTAGGCTTGGTGGAAGTATTCCACCTCCGGGATTTAAAACTGATTGATGTGAACGGCGATGGTTTTTCAGACATTCTTCTTGCCGACCATGGCCCAGATGTTCCTCCTTATCCGGGTGCTTCGCCAAGGCTTCTCATTCAAACTCATCAAGGCCATTACAAGGATGAAACGGAACAGCGCCTTCCAAAACTGAGCGATTTCACTTTCAACATTGTGAAGATCGATGTGAACGTCGACGGATCTCCCGATATTTACCTCAGCAATGTGAAAGGCGGAACAAGCCAGCCGCGGTTGCTGATAAACAATCAAAAGGGATTTTTTAAAGAAGAGTCTTGGCGCCTTCCCAAGGAACTCACCTCCAAACAAATCTGCTCCATGGCCGCCTTGAGTGTTTCATTTCAAAAATCCACGCTGCGTGACTTGGTGATCGGCGGTTGTGATCGAAGGGAAAATGGGGAAGGGGACTCGCGAGACCGCGTTCTAAAAATTGAGAAAGGAAAGTTGGTTCTTCTCCCTCCCGAGACACTACCCAAAAGATATTTAGATTCTACTTGGGGCACCGTCCATATTCAGCCCCTTCCTCAGGCAGATGGGAACACCGATTTATTAGTGGCAACTCATCCGCCAGGCTTTGATCAGGGGGCAGTCCAAATTTATAAACAAACCACGGGTGCAGACGGAATTCTGAAGTTCGAGGCGGGCCCTCTGATTTGGAAATCTGCACAGCAGCTGCCAATCTTTGTACAGTGGATGTGGAAGCTGGGAGTCGATGACAACCCCAGTCACTGGATCCTAGAAACCCGTGAAGCAAATTCGTTGAAGAAGCCCTACTTCGACCGCAATAGAATTTTCAGGCTTACCCCTGAAGAAGCGTTCGATAAGACAGCGGAATTAAATCCAATCCTCCGCCGGTTTGGCGGCCACACCATTCCTATTAATTCGGGCGCCGTCCTCTTCATCGAATATTCTGGAAAAATGCGACGACTGACCGCCTTGCACCATAGAGAAAGCCCCTAAACTTTGACATAACCCTCATCAGTCTGGTCGTTGGTTTTTAGAAAGGAAGTTAAAACTCTCATTGACTAAGGGTACTTAGATTTACTACGTTACCTCTAATAATATTGGAATATGTTATTGAACTCCACCCAGTGAATACATCAGAATAGGACTCATCATTAAATGATTACGACCAGCATTACCCGCAAACAATCTGAACAACAAAAACTAGAAAAGATCGCAGCCGTTGTACGCGCCGGCCGCAAGTTGAATGGCTTGACCCAAGTTGAGCTTTCTCAACGCATTGGAGTTTCCCAGAGTTGGGTTTCCAAAGTCGAGAGCGCTATTCTCGTCCCCCATGCGACCGAGTGGTTTGAGATGTGCCGTCTTTTTTCAATCGATTCTGAAGAAAGCTTCTATTCGGGCGTCATTGATAACTGTAACAGCACCAAGATGGATAACCTTTATCCGAATAGTCTCTTCAATCTTCCGAGAGCTTTTAAAACCAATCCGAATTCGAAAGTTCGAGCTGCACGTCCATTTGTCACTTTCTTAGAGGAGAAAATGGGCCCGGAAAAACTCAGCCAGTACTTTCGCCAAAACAAATTGGATCCTGATTTTTTTGTCGTTCTCGATAACCAGATCAGCATCGAATTCTTGTTGAAGCTTTTGTCGGACCTGATCGGAACTGGAATTCTTAAACGTTCAGACATCGCAAAAATTGCTGAACTATGTTCTCAACCCGAATCCCACGGCTTACTGAGCGCGGAATATAACCGTGAGCAGACAGATCAACAGCGTCTTGCCGCGCTGATTAAGAATAGTCCTCTCTACGAAACAAATTTTTCCTATGAAATTGCTGAACAAAACCACCATCACTTTGCATTGACGGTTTCTCCACAACCTCACCTCTCTTTGAATGCCCTTCGTAGGGATGGTTTAGAGGATGCGCTCTGCCAGTATAAACAACACTACTTTAAGAACTTCATTCGCTATGCCAAACCGAAGTCCGGCCTTCTAGCAAACCTCACGGAAAAAGAATGCCTGTTCAAAGGTGATAAACGCTGTTTGTATAAAATTGAATTCGCCGCATAGTAGCACATAGTTGTTGACAATTTAAATCAGCGATAATAATTCACTCCTATGAAGAATATTCTCTTTCTACATGGGGGGCCTGGACTCCAATCAGAAACTGAAAGGAGGGTTCTCACTCCATTTTTTGAAAAGGCTGGAATCTCGGCGACGTTTTGGAACGAGCCTTCCACTCTACGAACAAATTCAACAATCCCCTTTCAAAGCGAAAGGGCCTTCTCAAGGCTGGTGGAATCCGCTCAGATTCAACTCGACGCCTTAGCAAAAGATTCTGGCGGGTCCGTTCACATTGTTGCTCACTCCTTTGCTGCAAGAACCGCTCTTCTGCTGGCAAATACAAATCCCGAAAAAGTAGAGATGCTGACCCTGCTAACACCGGCGGTTTTAATTGAAGCCACGCTGCGGGGAGTAATTTCTAAAGCTGCGAACAACGTTCAACGCCGCGGCGATTCCTCCGCCGCTGAAAAACTGAGAGCCTCTCTCCGATTTAGTGTAGGAAGTTCGGAACTACTAGGAGGACTTGCTGAAGCCTTTGCAGATCCCGACACGCTTTCACTCTACTGGCGCAACGCAGAAGCTATGAATCAATGGACCGAAATACTTCAGGAAAGTACTTTCGGTATCGACTGGACTTCTCAAGCGGCAGTTATGAAAGATCTGGAGCCTCAACTGAAAGGACTCCATCACGGATTAGGTGAAATGTCTCTCAACTTGCCTATTCAGGTCCTATGGGGAACTCACGATCAAGTCATTTATCTGAACGACGAACTAGAACTTCTTTCTAAAATCGCTCGAGTGGATCGAGTTTTCGAGCTCAAAGGCACTAGTCACTTTTCGGCTCTCGAAGATCCTGAACAATTCTTGTCTGCAGTTACAGATTTCCATCATCAAGACAAAGTCCACGCTGCATCAGAGGACGTTACTGTTTTTGTAAGGTAAATTTATTGTCAGGATTTAGGCAACTCTTTCCTTACCTCAAGATCCCCGTTAAGAAACCTGCCCAAAAGACCGAACTACAGGGTAGATGAAAACAAAAAACTCCACTGGCTACGTGTATGAAAATGCCGATGAGTTCGACCGACTAGAACGTCAGGCCAAACTCTCGGGATATCTGCTCTCGACCGAACTCAAAGGGTTCGATCTCCGTCCCGGAGACGTATTTTTAGACGCCGGTTGCGGCTCGGGCCTTGCTTCCAGGTACATGGCAGAAAAGTATCCTTCCGCTAAAATTGAGGCCTGCGATTTCTCTGCACTGCGACTCAAGCAGGCTGAGAAACATGCAAAGAGTCTTTCCCTGAACATTCGCTTCTTCGAAAGTGATCTTCAAAACATTCAGTGCGAAGACAATCACTACGACAAAATCTTCTGTCGCTACGTGTTCTGGACCTTCACAAAATTTGAAAAGCTGATGTCTGAGTTGTTTCGTGTTTTGAAACCAGGTGGCACTCTGCTGGTCGTAGATTTCGACGGTTACTTTCTCAACTTAGATCATCAGAGCCCTACGTTGGCAAAGATGATGAAAGAAATCGAAGTAAATCTAAGAGAAATAATGGACTTGTTCGTGGGTAGAAAAATACCCAGACTTTTTAACAACACTAAGTTTGATCAAGTGCAATGGAGCGTGGCAGCCATTCCATTTCAAAACCAAGATCTTCTCGACGAGCTCGATATTATCCGACAAAGATTTGCATTCTTGCTTCCAGTTTTTGCACAGTGCCTAGGTTCACAAAAACGCGCTGAGGAATTTGTAGAAACTTTCTGCTCTGAATTGGTGCTTAAGGGCAATTCGATATTCTACAATAAATTTATAGTGACCGGAAAAAAGCCCAGATAGTTTAGTATACCGAGCGTCCACCCGAAATATCGAACACCGCTCCTGTTGAGAACGAACATTCGTCCGAGCAGAGCCAAACCGCCATTGCAGCGATTTCTTCGGCCTTTGCAAGTCTACCCATGGGAGACTGCTCAATCAGCCAATCTGTCTTTTTCTGAGGAAATTCTTTGAGCATGTCCGTATCCGCTAAAGATGGCGTGATACAGTTGACAAGAATTCCGGTGTTCGCCAACTCGCGGCCCAGTGCCTTTGTAAGAGCAATCACTCCTGCCTTAGAAGCGCCGTAAGCCGAATAGTCGGGAGTTCCAATCTTTCCTGCTGTTGACGCGATCATCACAATTCTCCCGCGGCCCGTTTTTAACATCATCGGAATCACCGCTCGCGAGCAAAGAAAAACGCCGTGAAGATTAACATCCAAAATCTTCTCAAAATCCTTGGGATCATACTCCCAAGTTTTTACGAACGGACCGATAATACCAGCGTTGTTGACAAGAATATCGACGCTACCCAGATTCTTCTTAGCCGACTGCGCCGCCCGATCCACTTGGGCCATATCCGTTACATCGACCACCTCAGTAGAAATTTCGCCCAAAGACTCGAGCTTTTTTGCAGCCTTTTTGAGGCTCTCCTCACTCATGTCCCAAGCGGAAACCTTTGCCCCCGCTCTGAGCAAACTTTCACAGATGCTATAACCGATCCCGCGGGCCGCACCCGTGACAATCGCCTGCTGATTCTTTAAATCGATCTGAACCATTCGTCGCGAGAGTAACGCAGCTAAATCTCGGAAGCAAGATTGCCGACTTTGAAGGATTTGACTCGGGTTGCTAGGTTTTTTAACGCTAAAGTGCCTGAGCCGGTATTCCGAACTGAATACATGACATACATGCCAGTACAAGAAGAAAAAGTTCTATTCGGAGACGGAAAATATAGAACGATGCAGACCTTCTCTGTCTGCGGGGAAAAGCTCGCTTCGATTTTACTCGAATGCCCTTACGACAATCTTAATGATCCGGCGTACACTTCCTACTTTTTGGATTTAGTCCGACTCAAGCTTGCCGGATATCAGAACAAATACGGCTACGGAATTCTTCCCTTCGACGGGCATGACCTAATCGCCAACCATTACACGGTATGCATGATTAGAAATGGAAAGCCCGTTCCCATCATGGGAATGAAATCTGTCACGCTCGAACGATGTCGCACTCACAAAGTATCTTTTCCGATGGGCGAATTTTACTCGAAACCAGAATTTGCAGATTATCGAAAAGCGATTGAAAATCTCATTGCTGCTCATGACAAGCGACCAGGAGAGCTGGGATACAATGGCTCTTTTACAATCTCTCCGGAAGTTCGAAACAACAGAGAATTGGTAAAAGAAATCCGAGATATCGGCTTTTCTTACATCGTTCAGTATTACAGAGACTATAAAATCCCCACACAGGTCGCGGTTGCCCTGGTTCCCTTCAAGGTACCAGAATCGAAGAGGCAGATTGGTTGGGATACCATCAAGCTCAACGGAAGACCTTTGCCGCCCACTCCCTGCGATTTCTTCTTCGGAGAGGAAATTGCCCTCATGGTGGGAGAAAAAGAAAATGAAGGCGGCCGAGCCCTTGCAAAAAAATATGAGCAGATGTGGAATGCACGTCTGACGTTAGGGGAATCTAAACTCGAAACTATAAAGAAGGCTGCTTAAGCTTAAGAGGAAGCGTTTGTTCTTGGGTTCGGCTTGGAAATGTGACCCGAACTTCGCAATGCGGATCTCCGTTCCAAATGCACTTAGTCTTTACAATGTGAGAAATCGGCATTCCTAAAAATGCTGACACGGAGGAAATAAAACCGGCTCGCAAATAGCACATGAGTGGATCATGTGTCTTGAAACATTCTTCTGGAGAAATATTGGGGGTACCGATTACGCGGCATCCCTCACGAGTCACTTCTTCCACTCTCCACCAGAAGTTTTGCTCAATGTATTTTTCAACCACTTCGCCAAATACATACGCGTAAGCAGCACGTGGATCATGCGTACTTCGAATGTCTCTACCGAAGGCCGTATTGGCATAGGTAACAGCGGAGTACCGGCCCATGTTCATGACTTCTTCAAGACTCCCACTAAATTTGTAGACGTATTTGCAAAGATCGCTGGCAAATCTCACGCTGACAAAAGCATCCAAATCGCTCAAAGCTTCTTCTTTAAACTGGTGCTTGCGCAGAACCAGATCCTTCTTCACAGATCCGTAAGTCGTTTCGATGTATTTCAAAAAGGTGCCGGCAGACCGAACCTTGCTCTTTGCACCCCTGGAGTAGCGCTCTGGGACAAATGCAGTGTCGCCTTGAAACTGAGCTTTCATGGCCCGAAAGTCAATGCTACCGGTAATGATGGAATCGAAACCGACATTCAGTCGCTCAGCTACAGCCAGCGCTGAATCTACGGAAAGTGAATGCTTCTGCTTTTTTAAACGAGAGTACTCTTTGTCAGAAACTTTCAAGATTTCTGCAAATTCTCTTTCCTCTAACTCAAGAACCGAGCGAATCAGCTCGAGATTCTCCCACATGTTTGTAGCGGACCTATTGGTTTTTGGAGCAGAAAACATGGTCATTTATTCTGAGGAACTTACTCTGTCTTTTGATCAATAGTCAACGCTTTCCAGAAATCTTAAACATTGTTTAAAAAAACATATGAAAAGCGCCTAGCGCGTCTGCCAAGGCTTAACCGGTAGATTAGCGTCGACCCAATCTGAAAGCCCACCCATGTTTGCAGCCTTATAGCCCTGTTGAGTTAAGTGAGCGGCAAAGCGTCCGGCTCGGCCGCCAGCGTGGCAATAAATAATGACCTTTTTGTCCTTGGAGAGAGTGGAAAGAAATTTTTGATAGGCGGGATCTCCTGCCGCGATTTGAGACATTGGCATCCAAACAGCGGGTTCTGCAATTCCCTCGTTGAGAAGTTCGTCTTCTTCGCGAACGTCCACCAAAATAGCCTGATTGGTTTTGATTTCTTCTTGAGCCTGCTCGGCTGAAATACGCTCTGCCATGATCTCTCCTTACTCGCCCGAACTCAGGCGGTGTTGAATAGCTCCTGCGAGGTCCCGAACTTTATCGGACTGGGAGCGCTTAGCGGCTTCAAGAATCACTTTTGCTTCTTCCAACCGCTGAGGATCGCTGCCATCTTTTTCGAACAACGCCTCGATGCTCTTCAATACTACAACCTGCGGATAAGCTAAAGAGATCTCTGTACCCATATCTTGATGAAGCGACGAGGCTTCTCCATTGGCGGGATCTTTTTCACAATCTTTCATGCTTCGGCAGGGGGGTTCGCTGAGAACCTCGCGAAGAAAGGCCATGTCTTCAGCGGAGGTAAGATTTCGGCCCAAAAGAAAGACCACCGTGCCGCGCTCGTTTCTTTTTTCGCGCTGGTAGTTTCGATAGCGATCTCTCAACATCGCCTTAGCAGCAGGACTCAGATTCCGAAATTCGGTATCCAGACGGGGATCATTGTCGTTTCTGGAGGCAATGATTTCATCAAAAATTTTCAGAGTTTTTAAGTCATTCGGATTGGCCTCCGATTTCTTCTCTTCAGACGCTGCCTGGCGTCCGAGAGCAGAACCCTCAGCACCAGAAATAGCAGGGGGTGCGGAATCCGAAGATCCAGCACCCCCTGTCACGGTTTCAGTCTGAGATTGAACGAGTCCTTTCCAGGCCGCCGCAACTACAAAAATCAAAATCAGCGGGACAAGAACTCGCTTCCTCATTAGATCTGATTGTTCTTTTTCTTTACGGTGTAAAGGTCCTTCGTCATGTCAGCGATGGCCTTCTTATCCGTCATGCGCTTGAACTGATCATCCCCGTAGAGACCTGCATCCATCTTTACCTTTGCGGTACAGTTGTCGCAGTTCTTTTCGATGTTCTTCAAGAGAATGACCGACATTCCGTAAGATCCGAAAGGAGTCTTGTCGCAAGCAGCTTGGCCTTCCAAACGAGCTCCGGTCCAAATGCTCACCATATCTTTTCCTTGAGCATCCAAGAAAGGAGTGGGGCAGTTTGCATGGGGCCAGTTGCTATTCGCATCTTCCGTATGACGAGCTTCGTGGAAAACGACGCTCATCTTCGCGACCTGAGGATGGCTAAACTTGATGTAGTTATTGGTGAGCCAGATCTTAGAAGAATCTGAAAAAATTCCGGTGATCACGCAGGCAACGGCATTCGGGTTTCCGCAGTCGTCCATGCCCACAGCCGAAACGCGATCAGTGAAAAATTTTACGTAAGCTTTGCCGTCAATCGTCTTTCCGCCAAAAACTTTTTGATGAAAAGGAGTGCTCTGCTTTCCTTGGAAGGTTTCCAAGAAAGCGAGGTCCTGCGTGATCTGATCACGGGTCGCTTGAGGCACATCCTTGTCAAAGGTGTAAGCTGAAGCGGTTGCCGGTATTGCCAAAGATAAAATGAGAATAGGAAGAGAAATGGATTTCATGATTGCGGCCCCCCTGCCGCTTGGAATGTTCATCGTGAACTACAATCTGAAAGAATGTTTCATGCGTTTCCCGACCTGACAAGGCCATGACGCGCATTTTTTAACTTTTTTTATTTAACGCGACGAATTAGGACGAGAGCTTGCCGACGTATTGAACCAGACTCGCTGCTAGCTTATCGACTGCGGCGGCCTGCTTGGGGTTTTTTAGCGCACCGTTCTCATCGAAGGCCTCTGCTGCCTTGGGAACAAGAACGGGGCCTGGAACGACGAGCATGTTGAGATTTTGAATCACATTCCGAATTTGCTGAAGCCCGCGGATCGCACCAAAGGCTCCCGGAGAAGCTCCGTAAAGCGCTACCACTTTTCCTTCAAGAGGTTCCAAACCATCTTCAGTAGCTGGCTCGCGCGACAACCAGTCCAAAGTATTCTTCAGCACCGCGCTAAAAGAAGAATTATATTCGGGAGAAGAGATTAAAAACCCTTGGTGGTCATGAAACATTTTTCGAAGCTTGACCAAATTTTCTGGAGGTCCTTGATCTTCAATATCCTGATCAAAGAGAGGAAGCGGGTATTCCTTCAAATCTAAGTAAGTCACCTGAGCCCCTGCCTTCTTCGCCCCCTCAGCGGCAAGACGAGCAAGCTTCTTATTGAAGGAATCTTTTCGGAGACTACCGGCAAAGGCCAAGATTTTGGAAGGCATGGGGGGACCTTATCAAATCCCCATGGAATCGGAAATCACTTCTTACTGGCAAGCCCACGCTTGGGAGCAGCTTGATGCTCTTCTAAAAGCTTTGCGATATCGGAGTGCCCCTTACTCGCTGCAAGCGATTGCGCGGAATCGCCCTCTTCATCTCGAGCAGTCGCGTCTGCGCCTTGCTTTAAAAGATATTGAACAGCGCTGAGGTGGCCAAATTCAGCTGCAATGGTCAGTGGTGTGGACTGATGGTCATCGCGCTCATTGACGCCGGCACCTTTCGCAACGAGGATCTCTAAAATCTTGGCATTCCCTCGAAAGGCAGCGACGTGAATAGGTCTCTCTCCCTGGCGAGCTTTGGCTTTTACGTTTGCACCTTTTTCAATGAGGTGTGCAACCATCTTCTCGTTTCCTGCTAGGGCCGCAACCATCAAGGGAGTCATTCCCCCATTCCGTGGATTGGGAAGTTCAATGTCTGCTCCAGCGGCTAAGAAATAATCCACCAGCTCCATATGCCCTTGTCGGGCAGCCATATAGAGCGGGAAGTACCCGAACTCAAGCTTGCCGTTGATCTTTGTCACGGCGCCGTTTTCAATCAAGAAACGAACTCGTTCAATATTTCCAACTCGGACGGCTTCACGAAGTTCGACCTCTGGTTTGAGATAGGCGATGTAAAAGAATCCTATCAGTCCCAAGAATGTGGCAGCCGTTGGAACTAACCAACCGCGATTTTGTTGAAAGCGATGAGTGAGTTTCCCTGCCAGCTTCGGTTCTTCAGGAAACCCTGCTTCCATTCTTTTTCTTAGAATTTCAATTCTGTCGAGCGTTGTAGGATGCGCTGCTGCCGCATTAAATACCGTATTCGGATCTTTTTTATCGACCGAATGGTCGTTCATGAGAGTGACCTTGGTCAAAGCACTTGCGAAGGCCTCGAAGCTCGCTCCCAATTTCACTGCGTTCTCGTCCGCTTCGATTTCTTGACGACGAACGATAGTTCTCAGAAAAGAGTTCTGAGCCAAGATCGCAAATACAACTCCCATCAATACCACTGAAGCAATAGCCTCTTTCGGAAGCAGCATTGCCAAGACGACCGTAAACAAAATATAGGGTAGAAGAACCACGAACATTCCCAGTAAACTCCACACCAAGCGCTTACGAATGTGATTCAAGGAAATATGACTCACTTCGTGAAGAATAATCGCTTCAAACTCTTCCTTGGTCAGCTTGGTCAGCAACGATGCGGTGAAAAAGAGAGAGGGTTTGAACCAACCCACGCCCCACTTCATTCCAGCCACCATGGCATTGTGAACTTTGAAGCGATCCGAATTGATGATCCAAAAATTCGGCGCTTTCAAACCCGCTCGCGCAAAACAACTCGTGAGAAGCTCAATCACTTGAGGGTCCGTCACTCGTTTTGCAGGAAACATGGCCCGAATCACCACCGGAGACAGCGCGTAGATGGCGACCAAACCGCAAATAACGCCAACGGGCGTGCTAATCCAAGCAATCGAAGAGCCCAACCACTGCGGAAGAAGACCCCAGTTTTCCGCACTTCCTAAAGCGCGAGATACCGACCACATGATGGCGTAGTACGTAGCGTAGAGCCCGATGACCGAGAAAAGGCCACGCAGGCCCTGAGAAAGAACTTCCCAAGCGCCAACATCAATTTTTCTCATCACCTTTTCGATGCCGAAATTGATTTGTCCGTGAATGAACATGGCGGCGATGTAGCCGGTAAATAGATATCCCAAAACACTCTTGCCAATAATGTTGGCTGCGATGAAGGCTCCGACAAAGAAACAAATCTGTCCGAGTGTTGCTGCAAACATCACTTGGCGAGACTGATCGAGAACTTCAGCAGTAGCACCTTCTTTAGCGCCATCCGAGTTTTGCTTCAGGAACCAGCTCCCCCACCAAGCGTGAAGCAGAATCAATGCGCCGGCACTCCAGATGCAAATCCAAAAGAGTTTTTCAGTAAGCGGATGTGAGCTCAATGCGAGGGACCCTCGCATTACGTATCGGGTTTAGAGCGCCTCAGGATTAGAGGTAGTAGTGAGCAAGTAGGTAAAACATATTGGAAAACTGCTTGGAATCGAGAACCATTTGTCGCTTGAACGCGCCCACGAATTCGAAATGCGGTCGTGGGAAGAACTGAACCCCAAGACCCCATGCGTCAGACGCAGAGTTCGCTACCCTGGGAGTCAGGTCCGAGCGTTCGGCCGTCAAAAAAGCCACGACTCCGGGGTGAGCTTCATAGCCCAATCGGTGTGATGTCACGAAACCCGTAGCCTTCGCATCGGTAGCCTTGGTTGTTTGATTCTGGAAAAAAAACTCCGACAACAAGAAGAGTTTCTTATTCAAAGAAAGCACCGCCCAAGGTCCGTATGCCCAGCGAGTTCGAGAGGTATCTTCTCCCTGATAAACCCCAAGTCCCACTTTTTGAGATTCCAAGAAATAGTAACTCGCATTCAATGCAAAACCTTGATCGCGGGCAGTCGACCACTCCGGAACAAATTGTCCGTACACATAAGTGAGATTCACTGCCCACTGTTCATCCAACCACGCGAGCTCGGCATTGACGGTCTCCGTGTCCTGAGCGAAACCTAAGCCGCTACGAACAAGTGTGGTGTGATCCGGCTCGTTCACACCGAAGGATTTATCAAAGCGTCCTGCACGCAGACTGAGCTGGTCGCTAAAGCGTCCCATTACATAGTAACGACGACTAAAAAAACGTCCCTGACCACGGCCCATCTCTTGACGACCGAGCGAAACATCCACAGCCCAGGATTTTGAATTGTAAGCAAACTCGGCATCGGCCTGCATGAGAATCGACCGCGCCGTTTCTGCTGTAGACGTATTCACCAGCGCCTGTAGCCAGCGAATGTCTCCACCCAAGAGCCAAGGCTCTTCCACTTTGGCCAATCCGTAAATGTAGGCTTGTTCGCCGTCTTTGGACCAGGTGCTCAGAATTTCTTTAGAAAGCTCTCGACCGTAGGGAGTGAGAACCCCGCCACCAGAAGGACTTAAGTGACAAGCAGTGCAGTTAGCGTAACCTTCTCGAATCATTTCTGGGAACGCAAAGGCGTTCGTTGCGTTCGTTGAAAGACACAAGGAAAAAAGAAAGAGGTACGCCGCCAAGTATTTCATGAATACCTCACTGCTTTTTGGCAACAAAACTCACTGCTACGTCGACATCGTTCGCCACAGTGATTCCAGAAAACGACGGAATATCGATTCCGAAATCAGCGATCTTCAACTTCATTTTGGCGTCGCCCTTGAATTGATGTTCGCCGGTGCTTTTCAAATCAATACTGCCTGAGACTGGTTGTTCTTTTCCGTGGAGGCTGAGTTTTCCTGAAAATTTTCCCTCACCGGAAAAACCGGGTTTGGAAAGCTGCCGGGGAGTCATACTGATTTCAGTAATAGAAAGTTTTGCTTTGTCGTTCCCTGGTTTTTCTACTTCGAGATACTTTTCCTTCATGTGACGGTCGCGAAGAGAGATGCCACTTTCAAATTCCTTGAGGTTAATCAGGAATTCGCCAGAGACTTTGGAATTTTCAAAAGAAATTTTGCCTTCGGGCTTGGCACCTTTTCCGCGAATGCGAAGCGCACTGGGCCGACCCACGGCGATGAATTCAACACTCGATTGCTGAGCATCCAAAGCATAGACCGTTTTTGCCGCTGCTGGAGTACTCGCCGAAAAACCCGAGTTGGAAACCAATAAGATAGAAGCTAGTGCCCAAAGATTTTGAACCTTCATACGCCCCTCCACCGCCGGTTCTTACATGAGAGGGCTATGTCAGGCTACTTAAATGAGAAGTTGCTTGAGAATCGGAGCTGGAGCGCCATTGCGGGTGGCAGATCGATGCATCGCAGTCGGAACATCGAATGACGTGAACAGTGTATTCATCACTGACGCGATGTTGAGATAGTGCGTGGCATCGTAAGTAGCGGGAAGATCGTCCTTCGGAATTCCATTGGTAAAATCAAAAGGCTTGCCCATGATTTTGACCATTTCAGAATCCACAGCCTTGTGAGCGGCAGAGAGCTCCATCTTTGCATCCGTCCCATCCGATGCTCCAAAGACACAACCGCCACGAATACCTTTCCCACCCAACCAAATCGAATTATTTAAGGCATTGTGATTTGTTCCGGTCTCATCGATCTTCGATCCCGTAATTCGCATGGTGCGAGAAAACTCGGAAGCAAACATCACGGTGGTCACATCCAAAAGCGAACGATTGGCATCGTAGGGCGTATCTTGCAAACCCTTGAAGATGTTTGAAACTCGAGTGACGACTTCCTTCGCCATCGCAGGCATTTTCTTCGCACTGGCTGCGTCGTGACAATCTACGTTGCTCAAATCATTTCCTGCTAAAGACAAAATTCCGCAACGAGTAATTCCGTTCAGAAAGAAGGAGCCCAACATCTCCACAAATTTACCCTCTTCAGTCGTGGCTTTAAAATCACCCGAAGCCTTGAGAAGACGCTCACTGATGATCGGAGAGGTCTCAAATCCCTCAGCCATTGCCAAAGATCCGTTCGAAAATCTTCCCTTGCCGCCGCCGTTCTTTTCCATTCGAGCATGAAGAAAGTTTAAAAGCGGCGATTTCAAATCGAAGGCCTTACTCTTCTTGAGTTTTTCAGCAATAATGGCAGCAGAAGCACTGCTCAGAGGAATGATTCTCGACACATTGTTGAGATTGGCGAAAAGCGTGCCTGATTGGATCGCATCCAAAGGCATCTCTTCTTTTCGTTGCGACCCCACTCGATTGAAAGAAGGCACAAAGCTTTCGCCGCCAAAGGCGTCGCCGGTCAACATCAAGTTTTCGCACTGATCGTGGCCATCCAGGCTCGAGCTCATCACCACGCCATTGAGAATGGAAAACTTATCCTTAAAAGGCAGGAGCGGATCCATAATCTTGGTCGCTAAACACTGGCCGCCATTGGCGCCCTTCCAAACCTGAGGATCTTCACCGGTATAGTTTTGAATTTTCCCTGCCGCAGTCATCTCCAAAGGACGCGCATCGAAGAAGTAGGACGGATCCAGACCCCCTTGCACAAAAATCTGGAGAAAGAAATGAGGATCAGCTTCGGGCTTATGAACATTTGAAAAAGCCCAAGACCAACGAGGAATATAAAGAGCACCAATGCCCGCTACGAGCATTCGTACAAAATCCCGTCGCGAAGTATTTGAATCGAGCTCCATATTACTTCCTTAGTAAGAAATACGGGTTCATAAAAATGGCAAACGATGCTGACTGCAAAAGTTCTTGATGCGAAACTTTCTCAAACTCCGGTCCCAAGAAAAAATCTCTCCAGGCCTGGTACTCTTCGATTGGCGCATCGTAACGCATCACCTGTAGCCACAACGCTTCGAGGTTTTCTTCCGTACGTGCCGAAGCCGCAGGCCAAGCACAGAGCGGCTTGGCAAGAGTCAGCGTTTCATCGTTTAGAAGAGACGAGTCCTCGCAAAGCTTTCCAAAGTCCTCGGAAAATCCGCTGAACACCAAATACCAAAGCAGGAGATTCACTCCGTTTGGCTGTGCATTCTGATATCCAGTTGTAAGTCCCGTACTCTTGTAGACGCCCATCAATTCCAGAAGAGCCGTATCAAAATCCTTGGTTCCCTCTCCGACGTAGGTCCCCAGAGATGTTTTAGGGGATCGGAGCAGGCGCTGATTGACAGTTTGATCTGTTTCGACGAAGCCCCGAAATCCTGCCATGGGCCCAGCCACCTCGGCTGCAGCCACCGAGGAAACCAAAAGACCCAGTGCCATCAGTTTCAGAGGTTTCATTTTCTAGCTTCCTTTGCCGCTTGCTTCAGAACACTATTGGACCACGTGTAAAGTTCGTTCAAATCGCCCGGAGTCATATAGCGATGCTTCGGCATACGGAGCTCCGGATCCGGACTGGAAAGGCGATCCGAAATCATTTCGAAAGTTTGATTTCGGGAATACTGTTTTCCCGTGGTATCCACGTGATGAAAACTAGAACTCCCATCGGGCATCGAAATCCACTTGGTCAAGTCTAATGGATTCTCGTCAGAGACGACGTTGTGGCAAGTCACACAATTCTTCTGAAGCAGGAAATTTACCTTACAAGGAGGCGATCCCTTAGAATCCACTCCCGGCGCGGAATCGTAGCAGCGATCTGCTACAGGATCGGTCTGCGCAAAAGTACATCCCAGCACCACACTGCCCACCACACTCTTGAACGCCACTGAAGAATTTTTCTTCTTCGCGATCGTATTGAATTGCTGGGTGAGATAGTCGAGGTAGCCCGCATCTAAAATTTGGTCTTCCGTGTTGAAATACTGGAAGACTCTTCGAACCAAGCACTGGCGCACTTCTGGAGCCTCTCCGATAATTCTAAAAAGATCGTCGAGATTTTCGCCGTATTCATTATGTTTTGATTCACCTGCTGCGCGAATGTAGCCAATGCGCCACTTACGATCTTTACTTCCCGTTTCTAACCATTCCTTTTCGTAGTTGCTGTATTTTACTTTCGCTCCGTCATCGAAAAAGAGTTCGTCTTTTTCAAGATCTGCGGGCGTGAAAAAAGATCCTTGATCCTTAAAGAACCCTGCCATTGGATCGAGCTTATAATGACAAGCAAAACAGCTCGGGTCGTCTCCATGTTTCTTTTGACCATGATCGCCCGGGCTTTCGACGTTGATCGGCGTGAGATCATCGCAAAAGAAGCGCTTCAAAATATAGGAGGCCCGCTTGCGATTATAGTTGGTCGAAGAATTCGTCAGCGTGACCTTAGCAGGAAAGGTAAACATGGTTTGACGATACTTCGATGAAGCACCCAAATCCTTCATGTCTATTTTTCTGATTTGATCCACCGTCGCCGGAAAATAAGCGGGGGGCTCGAATTCCATTATATTCTTGATGTGAAGCTCACTCTTAGCCTGGGCCGCTTTCAAAGCATCCAAGATAGCAAAGTTTCGGTTTTCCGGCTTTCCGTCGAAACAGCCGTTGTAGAGTTTGCCAAAAAAGTCGGGATCAAAAAATAAATCAAAAGAGAGGTAGAAGTGAAGACCAAGCCCCTGCAAGGGACCATTAGGATCTTGCTTCCCGTCGGTAAACTTTTTACAAAAACCATCCCAATCATTCGGATTGGCTTGAACCCAATCCAACAGCTTTTGCATTCGGGCTCGATATTCTTTGATCCGAACACGACGGATCTCCTGCTGAGACTTCCCGAATTCATTGGGATCCTCTTTATCAGCCGTAACTTCACCCAACGGCAGAATAAAAGAGGGCTGATGGAGCTTTAAGAGTTGAAGGTAGTCGCCGTTTTTGACGGTGTTTTGGGCAGAGGCCACAGCGCTTGGAAAACCGATGACCTCATTACTAAAGCTACCATCCTTGTTTCGAACGGCGCCCAGCTTACTTCCTAAAAAGTACATATTGAAATCTAGAACCGTGTCAGCAAAAAATGGGTCATTCAGAAGTTTTTGAACAACCTGGCGTCGATTGAGACGCATGAATTCGCTCAGTTCAGCCTTTCCGCGAACCCCTTGACCACCGCGCATGGCCTTGACGGTTTTTTCAATCCAGATTTTCTTCTGCCAATCGTCTGGGAAAAAAGGTTTTCCTTCGGGTGATTCGCAGGCGTTCATCGGCACGTACTTCGCCTTTACGACATCGGGATTTGGAAGGTCATCAACAAACTGTGTTGAACAAGAAGCGGCGACAATGGTCAGTGCCACTAGAGAAATTCGAGAATAGTATTGAGAAAAACCCCCCGGTTTCTTCACGTGACGTTCAATACTATAATTTGGGAAAGTTGCAGTCAATTTTTAAGACGAAGCAATTGCAGCAACAAACTGATCTACATCGGTCGGTGTCGTATTCCACGAAGTCATCCAACGAGCGATCGGCCCCTTCGGATCAACAACGTAGAAATAAAAGTCTTTTTGAAGACGTTCCACTAAAGAAGGGGAGAGTCGAACAAAAATCGCGTTTGCCTGTACGGGGTACAAAACGGGAATCGCCTCTAAATTTGAAACCCCTTTGTAGAGGCGCTGAGCCATTTCATTCGCGTGAAGAGCGTTAGTCTTCCAAATTTCTTTTTCTAAATAAGCTTCAAACTGGCAAGAAAGGTAACGCATCTTCGAGGCTAACTGCATGGCCTGCTTTCGAACAAAATGAAAGCGCTCTGCAAACTGGGGCTGATTGAAGAATACGACGGCCTCTCCTAGAAGCATTCCATTCTTCGTCCCTCCAAAAGACAGCACATCCACACCCAAGTCGGCACTGAGAGACTTCAAAGATCCGTTCAGACTCACGACTGCATTTGAAAAGCGAGCCCCGTCCACGTGCAAAAACATTTTATGAGCGTGCGCAAAATCTGCGAGCGCTTTTACCTCCTG
>FRDC01000069.1_pt1 | contig 34519 bp, 46 predicted proteins | sample 1106171 | NCBI WGS metagenome assembly FRDC01 (sample SAMEA3930566, study PRJEB13176) | freshwater metagenome | biome: Drinking water system; feature: drinking water; material: water | place: Singapore | collected 2014-12-20 | reverse complement strand
GGCTGGCACAGAGGATTATCTTGCCATTGGCACGCGGCGGTGGAAACAACGACGCGCTCACGGCCACAAACATTAGCTCCAAGCCGGTATCGTTTAATGGGTCGCTGCAAATCAAACCCGTGCGCCTTGATAGCTACGTCATCTATAACCAGCGCAACGGCAAGACCATCCGCTCGTTTGAGTACAACGCGCTGCAAGACGGCTACACTTCGCCCGACCGGACGCTACTCGCTGACCATATTCTCAAATCAAAAGCCAAAGATATGGCCTTCTCGGCAAGTAACCCACCCATAACCTGGATAGTCCGAAACGACGGAATTATGGTTGGCCTGACCTTTGACCCCGCGCAGCAAATCGTGGCTTGGCACCCCCACGACACACAAGGCAAATACCTTTCGGTCTCCGTCATTCCCGAAGCTGACGAGGATGACGAGGTGTGGTACGTGGTCGAGCGCACGATTAACGGCGTAACCAAGCGATTTGTCGAATATTTCCCGAACAATATCGACCTACCAATACCGGAAGATTACTTTACCGGCACCCAAAACCAAACCAGTGACATGACCTTGTGGGAGGACGAATTTTGGGACGCACAACGTCGACAAGTCCATGCGGATAGCGCTCTTGTTTATGATGGCTCTGAGCTGGCTACGGTGGGCCTAACATTTTCGGCTCTTACGGGCGAAGGCATTACATGCACGGCCAGCGCCGGATACTTCAACGCAGGCATGGTCAACCGCTATATCCAAACCCCTCGCGGCGTCATTTTTAAAATAACCGGATACACAAGCACGACCGTTGTGACCGGTGACATTCTGTACGGGCCGTTGGAAGCCCTGACCTTTGCCTCTGGCGGCTGGTATATGTGCGCCTCGACCATTCAAGGCATTAACCACCTGAACGGTATGGAGGTCGTTATTTGGGCAGATGGGGGCACCGTAGACCCTCAAACAGTGACAGCCGGTACTATAACGCTTGACGCTCCGGCCGGATACGTTGTGATTGGACTGGCTTACAATGGCATTGGCAAGACGCAAAGCCTCGAGGGCGGCGCTGCTGTGGGTCGCTCGCAAGGTAAGCCACGCACGGTATCAAAGGCCGCCGTGCGATTTAGAAACTCGCTAGGGACCAAATTCGGAAAGTCCCTTTACAAGCTCGAGGAAAGCCAGTGGCGAGTATCAGGAGAGCGCGCCGGTCGTGCCCCCAGGCTGTACGATGGCACTATGCCTATCCAAATCTCCGATGACTGGAGCGAAGATAAAAACATCTATTGGCTACACAATGACCCTTGCCCCTCAAACATTCAGCTTTTGACCTTGTGGACGACCACCAATGATTAAGCTCATAACCTTTGCCGCTGCCCATATTGACCTTCTGGACCTTACAGAGGAGGAGATGGCGCGCCACGGCATGGGGACTGACTTTAAATCTTTGGGTGATTTTCTGGAAAAAACCAGTTGGGCGGCCTTTACGTGCATCCACGACGGTCGCGTAGTGGGCATAGGTGGCGTTAGAGCTAAGTCTGAAAAAGTCGCTTATGGGTGGACCTTACCCAATAAATACTTCAAACAAACCGGCATAGCGGGCATACGCCTTGTGTACCGGTGGCTCGACGCTGCCCAAGAGCAGCAGTTCCACCGCATAGAGACCTATAACCTGGAAACGGCCGAGCTGCATCATCGTTGGTGCGAAATGCTTGGCTTCACTTCTGAGGGCCCTATGCGGTATTATGATGACCAGGGTCGTACATACATTCGGTACGCAAGGATTAGAGGGGGGCTCCATGGGTCTTGAAACCATAGCAGCGGTCGCATCGGTAGCGTCATCTATCAAAGGATTTGTTGATGCTCGAGGCGCAGAAAAAGAGCAAAAGAAAGCCAATAAGCTAAGAGAGGCGGCGGCAGAGCAAGAAGCTATGCTCACAAAAGCAGATGCAGCCGAAAAAGCGCGCCTTACCCTTCGCAATTCTCAAATCATGCGGGCAACGCAGCTCTCCAAATATCTTAAATCAGGTGTCACCCTGGACGGCTCTCCCATGCTTGTCCAGCAGGATACTAAGGACCGAGCCCAAGAGGATATTAACGCCATCAACACCAATGCGGAATATTCCTCTAACTCTATCTTGCTGCGTGGCAAGGCGCACGACCCTGTCAAAAGGGCGGATATTTTCGGGACCGCTGCCGATGTATTGCAGGGCGGAGTAAAGATTAAAAAGACGTTAGGAGAGTAATGTGGCCAAGGTCGACCTATATACCCGCCAAGTCATGCTCGATAGGGTCAACACGCAAAACATTGACCTTGTGGGTGCTCCAGCTCGCGCAAAGGCCTCTGAGCTTTTAGACAGGTCCTATCAAGCCAAGGCGGCCGCAAGCACGTTTATGGGGGTCTCCGACCAAATCCAAAAGCAAAAGCAGGCAGAGGCTCAAACGAGAGCGGCAGAGCGCCTCAACGCCCTCGAGCGCGAAACCATCGAGCAATGGCAAAAAACCAAACAGGAGCGTCTTGCCAACCCTGACGGCACCTCGAAAACATTTGATGATTGGTTTACACAAAGGGCTAAAGAGGTTGAAGAAGAAGCGTCTCAAAATGATGACCAGATTGACCTCGACTACTTCCGACGCGGTGCCGATGATATGCGGACAGGCATGTACGGAAAGACCCAAGGATGGGAAAATGAGACCAGGGTCTCTAACGTCATGGTGGGCACCGAGCAAAACATCGACCACATGAACGCTAATTTTGCTTTATCAAACCCAAGCATGGGTGACTTTAGCGGGCACGTAAGCAAAATCAGAAACTATGTTAACGAGACCGGAGCCAAAGTTTTTGGGCCTGCCGAAAATTACAAGCTCGCAGCCTATGGGGTTGATGGTGCTGCCAAAGCTATTATCGACACTCAAATGCAAACAAACCCACGAGCGCTTAAAGCTGTTTTAAGCTATGGCCAGGGCACTCCTGACCAGCTCATTGAAATGACCATGTTCGATATTGAAGGAGGCGAGAAAATCGCTGCCGAGCCTGGTGGCGGTGTAGCAAAATTTGGCATTAGCAGCGATATCCCTGGCGAGCGCCGGTCGGGGCTAACAGAGGCACAAGTGCGCGCCTTAACGCCGGAGACGGCGAAAGAATGGTATAAAAAACATTGGGACCCTCGCCTTAATCAAATGGAGCCCACTTTCCGCGCCGTGGCCCACGATGCTTTAGTTAACCATGGAGACGACCCGAATACTTGGAAGATGATTAACGAGGCCAAGGGCGACCCCTACGCGCTTATTCAAATCCGGCGCCAATACTATGCTCAGTTGATTGCAGGAAACCCTAACAAGTACGCTCAGTATCAACGCGGATGGGAAAACCGCATGGCTCAAATGACGAGCTACGTCCAGACTATAGACCAAGGTGGAAAAGACTTTTTGCAGCATGCCAGTCTGGTAAACCCTGAGATAATTGTGCGCGCTCAATCGCAACTCCCCGACGCTATAGCCGCATACGACCGGCAAGCAGAAGCCTTGCAAAGACAAAAGCTCACCGACTTTAACACGGCCTTTAAAGGTGTTTACGACGTTGTGACCAAAAACCTTGAGCCCGCCGGTCAAGAGGAAATTAACCAGGTTAAGCAGCTTGCGGCAGAAAGCGGCGACGAGGAAGCCATGCAAAAAGCGGCCGCCCTCGATAACCTTCGCATCTACACGACCAACCTAAAGGGGTTAGGGGAGGACCAGTTGCGCGCCGTAGTACGCCAAGCATCTGCGGCAGAAAACCAAAACCCAGGTCCAGAAACGCGCTTGGCTCGAGAGATTGCCGAGGGTGTTCTTAAAAATCAAGTTGAGGCCGTACAAAAAGAAGGCATTGCTTATTGGGGTCGCATAGGTCAAGTACGCATGCCTCAGCCTGTAAACTACGCAAACACGGCCAGCGCTATACAAGAGTTAAGAGCCCGAGAGGACGCGGCCGCACAAATTGCAGGCCGGACTGGTAAAGAGCTTCCGGTGCTTACGCCGGACGAAATCTCGACGCTGCGGGAAGATTTTCAAACGCTCCCTGCAAACGAAATGGCGGGCACTTTGGCCGCATTTGACCAGCTCGACCCAACGACAAAATCCACACTTGCAAAAGCTGTGGATGACAAATCACCAGTCTTGGCCACGGCTATATCGGTCGATGATTTGGAAACACGTCGCCGCATACTTCAAGGCTCTAAAATTGAGGGCAAATATAAAAAAGAAGATATGGCGGCAACCGTTCTGGAAACGCTTGACCCGATGATAGCCGACCCTGAATTTAAACAAAAGGCCGTCGCCGCCGTATCGGCATGGTACAACGCTCGCTCGCAAGAGGAGCGCGACTTCTCAGCAGAAATTACAAGCGACCGTGTTATGGAGGGTATTAAGGCGCTCTATGGTCCTGTGGTTGATTTGTCGTTTATTGGCACCAACAACGTGTTTTCTTTCAAAGACCCTGATACGGGAGACTTTGTAAGCGACGACGACCTTTATAACCTTTTCCATGGCATGACCGATGACGACCTGGAAAAAGTTCTCGGCAAAAAGCCTACCGGCGCTATGGGTGAAACCGTCAATGTTGATGATATTAAAGAAAGCGGCCGCATAGTTTCGGCTGGTGACGGTCTTTATAACATAGTTTTTGACGGCATCGGTGGCTTGTATGACCCCGAGGCCGGTCGCCTTTATGAGCTGGACGGCCGGAAGCTATTGCAGCTCAAGCGCGCTCGCTCAAAAGATATCAAAACCTCTGACCTGGTAATGGGAGCGGGGATGTAATGAGCGGTCTCGACCTTTTATCCACTCGAAAAAATAGCGCGGCTTATTCGCCTGGATACGCGCCCACGGACTTGGGTGACACGACGGCCGCAGCGTTTACCAGTGTGCGCCAAAACTTCACGACTGACGCAGAAATCCGGCTCATTGGCGACCCGCTCAATAAACGCAACCAGTTAATAAAAGAGCGTCTTGGTCGGGGTATTGAGGAGCTGACGGGCACTGATAAGAAGTACCCAAACCCCACGCCGGAAGGTCGCGCAAGACAGCTCGAGGAAAGCAATGCCGGTATTGACGATTTGATTATCAGAGGCCGCAAAGAGCAGCCAGGGATATGGGAAGGCATTGAGACCACGGCGGAAATAAGAGAGAAGGGCAAGCGCGTCGCCCAAGAGGCTATGCTTGCTTCTGAGCAAGTCAATCTCCGCAACCCATCCACGGCCTCACGCTTGACGGGCAACATCCTGGGCGGGGTTGGTGGCGCAATGACCGACCCGCTCAATATCATGACGCTACCTCTTGGTGCTGGCGAGATGAAAATCGCCGGTGCCGGTGCTACTGCATACGCACGGGCTCTTGCTTTAACAGCGACAAAAGAAGGAGCCATCCAGGCGGCTATCCAGGCGGCCAGTATCCCACAAGTAAAACGCTGGCAGGAAACACTTGGTCATAAGTACGGAATGTCGGAAATAGCCACCGACCTCGGCTTCGGTTTTGCCGGTGGAGCCGGTGTTCGGCTTTTTGCCGAAGGCATAGCACCGGCTCTCAGAGGGCTTCGCAAGGGTGCTGATAACGTCTCCTCTTATGTTTTGGATAAGGTGGCGCTCTCCTCTCGGGAGCTACCGCAAACGGTTAAAGATGGGTTGCAATACATGAGCCGTGCCGCGTATGTGGACGAGGCGGCTCCGGTGCCTGTGCGCTCTATGGAGGAGCTTAAAGCTCACAGGGAGGCGGTGCAGAAAACGGCGGATGATATCAATGCCTACCGCAGACCGGCGCCAGAGGTGCCTAACGTCTCCAAGGTTGTAACCCCTCGCGGTGACATGGAGCTAGACACACAGCTCCGCGTTATAGACGCAGCCGATTTGATTACCTCGGATAAAGACGGTTTTGATATGTCTTTACAGCCAAGAGACCGCTCAAATCGGGTATCTTCCGACGTGCGTATTAACGAAATTGCAGCGCGCCTCGACCCTGCACAATTGGGCGATAGCCGCGTGTCAAACACCGGCGCGCCTATTGTGGGTCCCGATATGATGGTTGAAAGCGGCAATGGCCGGATTATGGCTTTACGCAAAGCCTATGAGGCCCATCCCGATAAAGCACAAGCCTACCGCGACTTTATTGAAAGCAAAGGCTTTAAAACCAAAGGCATGAAACACCCCGTTCTGGTCCGTCAGCGTGTGTCCGAGCTGACCCCGGACCAGCGTCGGCAATTCGTCGTCTTTTCAAATGAGGACGTTGCCGACCGCCTATCGACAACCGAGCGAGCTATGGCAGATGCAAGGTTGTTCGATAGGCGGACCCTTGAAGGGTACAAAGGCGGCGACGTGGCCAATACAGCCAACGCGACCTTTGTCCGCGACTTTCTCGATACGGCCGTCGCACCGTCCGAGCGAAACGCTTTTTTAACACCAGGCGGTAAGGTCTCGCAAGACGGCATGCGTCGTATTCGTGCTGCGCTCTTGGCCAAGGCCTATGATGATGCAAACCTTATACAGCAGCTCCTAGAGGACGCAGACACCAACATCAAGACCATTGGCCAGGTGCTTACCGATATCGCGGGCGAGTGGGCGCAAATGCGGCTAGAGGTGGCAGAGGGGCTTATTACAGGGCACCTTGATATAACCCGCGACTTAATGGACGCCATTCGGACCATCATGACCGCCCGCGACCAAAACCGCCCCATAGGCGAATTTTTAAATCAAAAAGGCTTGTTTGCAGAAACCGACCTTACGGACGAAACGCAAGCCATTATCCGCGGCATGTATAACGAAAAGCTAACCCGCCCGCTTGGTGCCGAAAAGGTTAAGGACTTTCTTTTGTTCTACGTGCGCGAAGCCAGGACCATGCAGCCAGGCCCCAACCTACTAGGCGAAAAACAAATCGACGCCATTGACATACTAAAGGCCGGTCTAAAAAAACTGCACGGCAAGGATATGACCGCAGAGATGGTCTTTGACCAAGCAAGCCCTCAAATCTCGGCTTTACGCGAGGCGGGGCTTTTAGAGCTTGCCCGCACAACAAAGCATCCTACCAAGGGATTGACCTATCTGGAGGCTCTGGACGAGCTCGCTAAGCGGCCGCAGACCATTGATACCATAGACATGAAAAACCCCGAGCGGGTTAAGATGCAGCAAGGCATTATTAAAAAGCTGACCCGTCAGCCCGCGGGCGGCTTTGGCAAGGACAAAATCATGGAGCTTGTGCTTGGCCCACCTGGAGCTGGAAAGTCCTCTATTATTTCCAGCACTCTTAAAAGCAAGCTCAAGGCGGTAGAGATTGACAGCGACCGCGTTAAAAACCTTTTGCCGGAATATGACGAGGGCCTCGGTGCTAACGCCGTGCATGAGGAAAGCAAGCAGATAACAGAAGCTATTATCGGTCTTGCCATATCAAAGGGCTGGAACATTGTGCATCCTATCATTGGAGCAAAACCGGATAGGGTGCTCTCGATTATTGAAAAGATGAAAAGAAACGGCTATACTGTAAATGTCAGGCTCGTTGATATTCCAGCCGATGTTTCCCTGCAAAGGATAATCCGTCGATTTGGCGACCCTGATGATGGTCGAGCAATACCGCCCGAGTACGTCATGTCGATTGGGGACGGACCGGTAAAGACTTTTAACACCCTCAAAGACAATGGAGCTATCAATGCCTACACCCACTTCAACAACGACGTACCGCTTGGGCAAAGACCTACAATCGAACAAAGCAACGACCCGTCGTACCCGCCTCGAGAAGCTGCCGATGGTGCTGGCTCCGGACGTGGACCTGAGCTTCAAAGGGGAAGTGACCAAGCGCCTAATGAAGGAAATGGGAATACCCTTGCCGCTGTAGAGCTCGACGGATACCGCCTTGTCGAATACAGAGAAGCTCCCCCACCTATTCCTGAAACTGTAACACCGGACGCGCAACTCCAGGCGGCACGGTCGTCTTTTGACGAGCTGGTGAAAACGGACCCTGATACCGTGATAACGCTCGATGACGGCTCAACCATACGCCTAGCTGACTATGCTGAACGCATTAAAGCCGACGAGCGCGTACTGGAAGCTATAACGACGTGTAGGCTGCAATGACGTTCACAAACTGCATCAACGCCCATGCCATGAAAGGCTTCTTGACGGAAGCCCAAGCCAGAGAGCTCAACGCAGAATATGAGGAGCTTTTTGCGCGTTTTCAAAAATCCATGGGTGACGGGGCTGCCGCTCACGCAGCCGCGGAGCACTACGTCAAAATTAAGCAAAGCATCATCCAAAAAAAGATGCAGAACGAGGTCAACCACGCCCTGGCCCTCAAGAAGGTCAAGGCAGACCTAAAGACCTCCGCCGCCGCTATTGCAGCCGAAAAATCAAATGCTTTTAAGGGCACCTCCTGGCTGCATGGCAATCCGTATGCGAGAGCCATGAGGGACACCTTAGAGAGTGTTTACGACCGACATCAATCTCTAGCGCGTCAATACCTGACAGGTATAGGCGATATGGTCGAGCGCTTTCGTTCAAAGGCCGGTGGCTTTAAGCAAGACGTTGATAACTTTGTCGACGTTGTTAAAGAGGCCATGGGCGAGAGTACCGGCAACGACGCGGCCAGGGCTTACGGTGCCGCTCTTAAAGACACGTTCGACCAGTTGCGCGCAGCCTATGAGAGCGCCGGTGGAGTTATGGGTAAGATTGAAAACTATTTCCCTGTCCACCATGAAGCCGAGCTTGTTGGCCGCGTGTCCTTTGAGGAGTGGCGCGATTTTATCAAACCGCTCCTGGACCGCGAACGCATGATTGACCTGGACACCGGCTTGCCCATGGACGGCCGGAAGCTCGACGGGCTTATGCGTGAGGCCTATGAGAGCATCAAAACCAACGGCCTTGTGGACGTACAGGAACGGGCAGCAGAGGGCATGCAGCGCTTTGGTGCAGGCGGCGAGATAAACATGCGCCGGTCACAATCTCGCTTTTTCCACTTCAAGGATGCTGACAGCTTTCTGAAATATAACGCCAAGTTCGGACGCGGAGACGCGGGGCTTTTTGATGCTGTAGTTGGCCATATAAATGTTATGGCCAGGGATATCGCTATTATGCAGAAGTTAGGCCCAAAACCCACGGCCGTCATGCGTAACCTCGAGCTTGAAATGCAGGGCCAGAGCTTTACCGTTCCGCAAGTCAACACCATAAAAGGCATGTACGACGTACTCTCCGGCAAGACCGGATACGGCGGCCAGCTCAGCGGATTTTATAAATTCACCATGGGATGGCTGAATATCAAGCGCTCGGCTTATTTGGGTTCGGCTCCGATATCCGCACTTTCGGATACATTTTTCGTATCCCTTGCCGCAAAAATGAACGCCGTGCCCGCCATGAAAACAATGAAGCAATACGTTAAATTGCTCAATCCTCTTGACGACACAGACAGAGAAGTGGCGCGCACCCTGTTTTACGTGGCCTCGGCAGCTCAGGGGTCCAGCCTTGCCGGTGCCCGCTTTGCCGATGACGTTGGCCGTGGTGGCATGACGGCTTGGCTGGCGGGTCTAACAAACCGCATCTCGGGGCTTGCGGCAATGACCGACGCCGGTCGGCAAGCCCCTATGATGGTGCAGGCTGCCATGATGGCCAGATACGCAGCGGCAAAAACCGAATGGGACGCCCTCGAGCCAGGGATGCGTGAGGCCGCGCAAAGGTACGGCATAGGTGCCCAGGATTGGGACTTTATCATGCGCGCCACCCCTACAACCCACCCCGATATGGATGGGACAGCGTGGCTTATGCCCGAGAATGTTGTGGCTATGGGCGGCGCTGCTGTTGAGGCCGGTCGCAAATATGGTGACTGGATGGTGGCTTTAGGAAGCCTGGCCGTTAACGAGCCGAGGCTTTTGACCCGGGCTATTACATCCGGCGCCGTCATTGGCGACGCACGACAAGGCTCGACCTTGCGCCTTATGGCTTCCAACGTGTTTTTTGCAAAGTCTTTTCCAATAACGGTTATTATTAACCATACGCTTCCAGCTATGAGAGCGGCGACACAAGGCCGCTTTGGGCACCTCGCAGCGGTCGGAGCCGGAAGTATGGTCTTTGGTGCTTTGGCCTTGCAGTTACGGCAAATCATCTCTGGAAAAACCCCGCAAGATACAGAGGACCCTAAGTTTTGGTTAAGGGCAGCTTTGCAGGGCGGGGGGCTCGGGTTGTTCGGTGACTTCCTCTTGGGCGACTATACGCGGTACGGCAATAGCCCCTTCGGTGCCGCCTTGGGACCCGCTGTATCCACCATCGAGCAATTAGCTAAAGCTGGCGATTTGTACGGTGTGGCCGGAGGCGAGTGGGACGCCCGCGATTATGCCGCGGATGTTTTCAAAATTGGCTCGCGTGAAATACCTGGTATCAATCTTTGGTATTCTCGCCTGGTTGTCGAGCGGATGCTCCTTAACCAAGTGGAAAAGATGATAGATACACAGTATGATGCACGTATGCGGCGCGTCGAAAAGCAGATGCAAAAACAATCAGGCCAAGAGTTTTGGTGGCGACCTGGCAAAATGTTACCGGAGGAGTAGACCATGGCAGGATTAGAGACGACCGATAATACCCAAATCGACGCAGGCAACGGCGCGACTACGGTCTTTAATTATACTTTCCCATGCTACCTTGACAGTGACCTGGACGTGTACCTAATCGACGCAAAAGGTAACGTCGTAAACGATAACCCATCGGTGACGATAGCTAGAAATGCGAACGATATCGGAGGTACTGTTACCTATGCCGTAGCCCCTACCGCTTCTCAATTCTCAGTTATTCAGCGTGTGCTGCCGTTGACGCAAACGGTCGAGTTTGCCGATTTGGCTCGCGCTAAAGAAACGATGACGGAGCTCGCTCTTAATCGAGTGGTCATGCAGATGCAGCAAGTGAACGAGATAGCGAAAAATGCCTTGCGGTATCGCGTGAACGCTACAATCACTAACCCGACCATTGACCCTCCAGAAGATGGTAAAGCCCTAGTTTTTGACGGCACGACCGGAAAGGTCAAGGCTGGTCCGACGGCTACGGATATCGCGGGCGCGCAAACATACGCAGCCGACGCTCTTGTATCAAAAAATGCGGCCGCAGCCAGCGCCGCAGCAGCAGAAGCGGCGGCCGCTGGTATGAAATGGCGTCCTTCCGTAAAAGCAGCCACCACGGCCAACATAACGCTTTCCGGCGCGCAAACCATTGACGGAGTATCCGTGGTGGCCGGAGACCGCGTACTTGTTAGGGCTCAATCGACTTCTGCAAATAACGGGGTTTATGTGGCCGCTGCCGGTGCATGGACCAGGGCGACCGATGCCGATACTTGGGCTGAGTTGATATCTCAAGTTGTGATTGTAGAGGAAGGCACGGCCAATGCGGACAGCTTTTGGATTTGCACGGTCAACACGGGCGGCACCCTTGGCGTAACCGCAGTAACCTGGTCGCAGTTTTCTTTAACGCCCGCAGATGACAGCATTACCAACGCAAAGCTCGCCAACATGGCGGCGAATACGGTCAAGGTTAATGCAACGGCTGGCACGGCCGACCCATCTGACCTTGCGCTTTCCGCTTCACAACTACTTGGCCGTGGCTCAACGGGCAACATAGCTGCGATTACCATGGGCAATGGTATGTCCATGTCCGGCACAAGCATCGTATCGACCCCTCGTGTTGGAGCGGTTGCAGCACAATCAGCTCCCACACTTGGAGCTAACGCACAGTGGACAGGCGGCGACGGCTGGTTGTTTATTACAATCAGGGCCACGGCGAACGAGGGGACCGTTACCCGCTACGAGCTACTTTGCGATAGCTCGGCTACACCAACAAACATTTTAGATAGCGCTTACTTATACGGCCATGCCGCAGCTAACTGGTGTAAAGGCGAAAGTATCACGCTTCAATGCCCAATACGCAACAACGACTACTACCGCGTGGATAGAACGGTAGAGTTGGGTTCAACACCTACGGCTACTATATCCATGAATTTTAGGCCCCTTACGAACGCATAAGACATGGAAGAAGTTCAAAGCCTCACGGATACCGTTGTGTCAACAAGCCGATTTTGGGCTAATTTTTTTGACGCCATGATTAACCAGGGCCCTTTGGTCATGGTCCTTGTTGCGGCACTCATTCTCTCTATATCCATGAATTGGTGGCTTATCCGGTTTATTTTGAAAAAACTGATTACGGTTATCGAGGCCAATACCAGTGCGCTTGCAATCAATAACAGCCAAAGGGATGATTAAAATGTTTAAGTGTCTCCAGCGCCTTGAAAAAGCCGTGCAGAAAAACGTCGAGGCCAGCAAAAAAGCTGTGGAAGCTGCGCGCACAAGAGTTTTTGACCATGACATGCAGCAGCAAATGATGCAAAATCCAGCCATGCAACGGATACACCACAAGGTATCATGACGCTTCGTTGGCCAAATCAGACAACCAAAGAGCTTGTCGCTTTTTACGGCAACCCCGACGGCGACTATAACGGCCAGCCTGACCCTCGATGGGAGGCCGCTTGCCTCACCTACATTCTTCCACCCTACCCTATGTACTGGTCATGGAGCCAGCAACCTGTCCGGCAGCTTCGCGTCCATCACAAGTGCGCCATAAGCCTCGAGCGTATTTTGGCCAGGATTGGGCAGGAGATAAGCCGTAGCGAGCTTAAAGCCCTTCAGCTTGACCAATGTGGGGGTACGTACAATTTTCGCACCATGAGGGGTTTAAATAGCCTTTCGGTTCATTCTTATGGAGCTGCGATAGACTTAGCCCCCGTGGCCAACCCACTTGGTAAGAAATGGAGACCTGATGCAGGCATGATGCCTCTATCTGTTGTCGCCATGTTTGAGGAGGAGGGGTGGACTTGGGGAGGCGATTGGAACGCAAACGGCAATGTCAACGACCAGGTCCGTCATGATGCTATGCACTTTCAAGCTGCGCGGGTATAATAGGCTTCTAACATAGGAGGCACCATGCAAGTCCCTAACTTTGTAAAAACAAAAACATTCCTTGTTCTGGCGGGCGCGGCCGTTTTGGCCGTGGCGTCGTCTGTATTTGGTTTTGACGCAGGCGCTTTGCTGGATAGCATTGCAAGCCTCTCGGCAAAGCTCGGCACTCTTGGCAGCGAAGTGACGCCAGCACAATGATAAACATACGGGCCATCGGCGGGGTGCTTGTAGCGCTGGCTGCCGCTGGCCTGGCCTGGTATGTCATGCACTTGAGAGCTGAAAACACCAGGCTTGAAACCGAAAACCTAACCCTCTCGACCGACCTGACGGCATGCCAAGAGGACCAACAAATCGCTTATGAGGTATCAAATGAATACCAGAGGTCTCTTGCTGACGTTAGCGCTAAGCTCGCTACTTTTAAGCGCTTGCGGTCATCGTGCATCGTACCGCGGCGCAACCCCACCGGCGGACCTCATGCAGCAACCGACAACGGCGTCAATGCTGGACCGGATGCACGAGGCCTTAGTACAGATTGGTTATATGATTTTGCCGGAGAGTGCGAAGGATACAGGCTCCAAGTGATAGGCCTGCAATCGTTTGTTAACAAGACGGTTAGAGACCGGCCCAAATAGCGCGGGTCATATGTTAATCTCCTTCACTATTTCATAATACTCGGCCATCTCGTCCAGCGTGACCACGCGCTTCACAGCGTTGTCTAGGACGTACTTCTGGCCTTCGTGGTCAATGACCGCCACCGCATGCGCCTCGCCCTTGCGTGTGCGTACAATCAGCATCGTGCCGCTGTAGCCAAGCATCCGTAGCTGCGTGAGCTTGTAGTAGGCGTAGTCCTCGCAGTCGCCGCCCTTGGCCCTAAACTCGGCAGGCGTGGCTAGGTGCTGCGCTACACCGTAAGCGGCCATGTCGGACCTGTACGGGATGGCATTAGCCTCGGCGTTGACGGCCCTGATGTCGTTCGGCACCGTGACGCAGCCAGCCAGTAGCAGGGTAAGCAGTAGGCGGGTCATTTCCTGTTCCTTTCTGCAATCATGTCGTCTGCGTATTGCCAACGCCATTTTATACGCGCTTCGCTGGCTGCCTTAGTGAAGGTTTAGGTAGCCAAAAGTCTGGCCTTCCGCCGAGAATACCTGTGAATTTTTTGTTCACAACGTCATAACATCTTCCGTATGACACATCCCAAAACGGCTTTGACCCGTTTGCCTCTGCCGCTTCCGATGGTTTGCACCAAAAGGCTAAGAAGACTTCTTGGCATTTTTCAAAGTCGTAAGTGTCAATCAATTTCCATTTAACAAGACGGCCTTCGTCCAGCCGTATTTTTAAAATTCCCAAAGCATGTGCCGCACAAACAAGCGTCTCAATGGCCGCCTCGTGCTTCTCCGAAAGACCTGCAAGGTCTCTAAGGTCTTCGATTGCCTGTCTGCAATTTTCATTTGTCGTTGGTTTCATTTTCCCCACCATTTCAAGACACAATTAATAATGTCGTTCATTTCGCTGTTCGTATGCGGTTTTTCAATACTCTCTAGAAGGCCAAACAATTCCTGATAGGCATCTTTGTTTGTTTCTTCAGGAATCTTCGGCCTGTTGGAAAGGATGACGCGCATAATATAATCGTCGTGGTCGTCCCATTCCGTATCGCGGCATCGCTGCAAGAAGCCCTTAACCTGCTCTAGCCATTTCTTAACTTCCTTAGACCGTTTCATCACTCACCTGCCTCCTCTGGCTGTGGGGCGGCGGGTATCCACTTCTCATCAGGCATTGCGTCTTTTGGTGCGGTGGTCATGCTGTGGCCTTTCTTAAATGGTGTGGCGTGTGAAGCCATTTATATCTGTATCTTTATGGCGAGTCATTGATATCTCCTAAAAAAGTTGTGGGGAGGGAGGGTCTATAAATTTTATGGCCGCCTCCAGACATTCAATCTGGTGGTCTGCCTTCCATTGCTCGAGCTTGCCCTCTTGCACCCATTTCGGATAAATCCGGCGCCGCATTGATAGCTCGCGCCTAAGCTCTGATACAACGTGCTGCTTGCTAACTGCCATGAATACCTCCACCAAGGTTATGCGTAGTCTCTGCTACTCCATACAGCGGTCGCTGCGTCAAGCCTGGTATGAGGCGGCTTTCCCCCTGCACGGTGCGCCCCGTGCGGCCTACTTACCCTTGCATTACACCTACCGCTTACCTTTCATCTTCTTCGTTGGGCGGTCTTTGGGGGCTTTCGCTACGGCATCCACTTCAATGCTGGCCACCCGAAGATGGCCAGGGAAGAAACGGTTAAGCGGCCTTTGCAGGGACCGGCAGCTCCGGCTGATTTGGCGCTTCCTCTTTAGAAGGGGCGGCCTCCTCAATTTGTAGGCCCTTGGTCAAAAGCTCGACCATGCGGTCGGTGTTAATGCTTTCGGCTTGCACGGTCGCTTTGACGACGTGGCTTACAGCCTGGCCTTTGTACTCAGCCTTAACCAAGTGTTCGCTGGTGGGTGTTTTAACGTGATAAACTGGCATGTGTATCTCCTTAGTTGTCGTTATCGTTATCGTCGTCAGCATCGGTCTCCGAGCTGTCGTCACCGCCGTCGTCGCCCGTATCTTCCAGGTCCTCGGCGGCTATGAGCACTTTTCTCTTTCCGGTGCTATCGGCTGCGCTAACCACGCCAATGCCTTCCAGAAGCTCAATGATGTTGGCTGCGCGATTGTACCCAATGCCAAGGTGGCGCTGGATAAATGACGTTGAGGCTTTTTGGTGATGTACCACAACGTCGTAGGCTTTGTCGTAAAGGTCTGCGTCCTCTACAAGGTCGCCCTGGTCCTTGTCAGGTACGTCTGGAGTTTGCTCTCCCTGATAGGGCTGACTGTCGATAATCGAAATCAGGACCGAGCCACCGGCAGCGTCAATCAGGTCGTGGCGCTGCTCGTCTGTCTTGGGCACCTTGACCGTCAGCTTAATAGCATCCTTCACGGCGGCGCTTTCAAGCGTCCCTATGATGGGTTTTTTGCCGTCTGCTGCAATGATGGCGCAAGCCTTAAAAACGAGATGACGCACTCGTTTGTTGACATTTTCAATAAGCTCGGCCTGCTCGGCTTCGCTCATTTGCTCCCAGGGCTTTTTAATGTGGCGGATAACTTCGAGGGTTTCGTGCCTTAAATCACCGGCGATAGTCTCGCGGGCAATCTCCTCCCCCTCTGTTTTTGCGTCTTGTTCGGTAACTTGGTCTGACGCGGCGACCTTACTGGTACTTTTTGCCATAGCTTTTCTCCTTCTGGCGGTTGGTTAATAACTTCATGGACCGGCGCCACCACGCCGGTCGTTGAAATTATTGACCTTCGGAGAGGTCAGTGGGCTGTCCTTCGATACCACGGCCACCGTTAGGGCCTTCCTGAGCCTCTGGAGCGGCCTCTGGAGTTTCTTGGGTCAGTGGGTCCACCGGAGCGTCCGTGCCAGCATCAGCGACCGTCTCCGGGGCTGGCTGAGCCTCTGGAGCGGCTTCGGTTTCTGGCAGCGTGGTTTCTGCTTGGGTTTCGTCGTTGGTCATTTTACTTCTCCTTTGGATGGGTTTTGGTTAACGACTAGGCGGTAAAAGATACTTCCGTATCGCTCGACTAATCCCTTATTGATTAGGCCTTGAAGGCAGCGCCAAACCCATGTGCGGTGATTGCCGACTTTGGCGACAACCTCTCCGCAAGTGATTGGCTGGTCGGTTTTTGAAAGCCTTTTTATAGCTTTAAAAACCTCCGTTTCTGCCGAAGTCAACCCTAACTCAGAGGGATTAAAAGGTTGCGACACTGTTGTTCTCCTGTTGCTTTGCCGTAGCTGCATGGTGATTGCTTTCTGAAATGCCGTCAACACCCTTCTTGATATTTTTTTCTCGAAGCGCGATTTTTTCTACCGCGGAAAGATGACCGGCTTGTTGGTTGCAATCGCGGTGAGCGAGCGCAAGGTTGCTTAGATGATGCGGGCCGCCGTGGACCCTGGGCACTAGATGCTCAATACTGAGCTCGTTCTCCTGCATGATGCGGTTGCAAAAAAAGCACCTATTGCCATCTCTAGCTAAAAGCTCGGTGACATACTTAGCTCTTTTGGCTGTCCCGAGCGGGGCTCTTATTGCTTCCGTGGTCCATGACCGCCCTTTGGTAAAGGCTTTTATGGCTCCGGCAGCATCCCCTACCATGGACGACCACGCGCCCTTGGCATTTTTGTATATGATGCTGGTAACTCCCCTATGCTCAAATCTTAAAACCTCGTATTGGTTTGTTGGATTGAGAAGCGTGGCTCCTTGGGCTATAAGCCATCCCTTAAAGCGCTCGAGGTTGTGCTTGTTAAGTTGGTGGCTCAATGCTTGGTATCCTTTCCTCGTTTTGCCTCATGATACTTGTCTTGAAGTTTTTGGAGGCTGCGTTGGACTGAGATAAGTTGGTTGAGCCCTATACTAGCCAGAAAATAAACGGCCTCCTCGTAAGGCTCGATGGGCTCGTCTTTGCGCGCAATCAGAATGTCTGTGACTTTGTTGAAAGCGTCGTAAAGCTCAATCGTGAGGTCTCCCTCTGGTGTTCTTTCAAAAACCAAATCAATGGCCATGGCTATCCCCCATAGCAGCGGCGGCCGCTCTTTTGTTTGCGGCGGCTAAGCGCTCCCGAGCCTCTCGTGCAAGCTGCTCTTTGGTCGGTTGGGTCTCCGGCTCTTTTTCTGGTAGGTGCGCCATGTCAGGAACGGCCGCATCAAAGACGGGTATTTCCTGCTCGTCATCAAAAGGCTGTTCAAACCATGCGGGGCCGGTTTCTTTTGGCCGTTTGTATTCTGGTATCCGCTCGACGTAGCCAAGGTCGACCAAACGCTGCAATTTTTTTCTGAGCTCGACGTGGAAAGCATCGAGGGCCGCCTCGAGCTTTGCAATAAACGCATCATCACGAGGCGTTGTAATTATGACCGGAGCCATCTCTGGATGGTACGATATCCAGTCAACGGCCTCGGCACCAGTGACCAGCATTTGACCTTGGACCTGGGGGTAGTATTTCCTATCAATCTCGTTGGCGACCATGTTGGCGACGTGCGTTTCGGGATTGGGCACTTTTATCTCAAGGCACTTTTTAACCGTGCCATCGGGTCTAAGTATCCGCCGGTCTGGTGATGCCCCCATTGTGAAAGCATCGTCCGTGCAGAAGCCACCACGTTCGACCTGGTCGCCGGTTATCATTTGGTATAGTCGCGCCGCCTCGTCCTCTAGGGCACCACCACGCTCCATTGAAAACGTGCCTCTAAAATCCTCGAGCGGTTTACCAAGAAGCAGCTCGGCAATAAGGTGATTAGCATACGACCCAAAGGATTTTGAAAGCTCCATCGTTTTGGGCGTGATGATGTTGTCGAAACATGAGGAGGTTGGGATACCGGCTCGAGCGGCAAACCACTCCGGCGAGCCTTGTGTTAAATCAAAGTATTTCATAAAGAGGCCTTCCTTCTTTTTCTGCTTGGGCTACCTTCCAGCGAAGCCAGCCGTAATGCGTCCACATAAAGTATTTTTGCTGCATGGCGTGTGGCACATCCGCCATGTCATACACCTTTACGGTGCCTCGCCTCCGACCTTGCGGGGTCAGCTCTTTGGCGTAACTGCAAAGGTGCTGCTTGGTCATGCCCTGCTGCGCTTTGTAATGGCCGTGTTAAGGCTTGTGATAGCCTTCTGGTATGAGTGCTGCGGAATATCCTCGAGGCTCTGTACGCCCATATAATCCAGGAACGCGGCCTTGCTTCCTCCGATAGCCTCAAGCTGGTCTGCAAGCCTTGTTATCTCGAGAAGCTCAAGGCCTTCGACCGGCTGCTGACTTGTGCCGCCGTTTCCGTCGTCATCCTCACCCTCAAACACCAGGTTGAGAAGCATGCCCGCGATATATCTTTTGCCGTAGCTAATGGTTGAGCCTGCGCCCTGGACGTTGTTTTTGGCGCCCGAGGTATCAAGAGCCAGGGGAAGCTCAATCGTTTGCTTGTGGCCTCCTATATGGGCCAAGGTGCCGCAAACAATAATCCCGTTTGCTCCAGCTTTGGAGCTGAACGATAAAACAAACCCGTGCTCTTTCATAATGGGTCGAATAACGGAGTCGATGGTTTCCCATTTGGCGTACTTGCCAATAACCTCGACTGCGCCGGTCTGTTTATTCCTGTGCTGTATCATGCCGTCACGCTTGATGCGCGGCAGCACCATCTGGAGCTTTAAAAGGTCGCGGTCGTATTCCATCTGCGCTTTTTTCTCCATCATCTCGACCTGGAGTTTGTATAAGCCTTCCATTCGCTCGATGGGTATGTCGGGGTTAGCGGCGATTTGCGCGATTGCCTGCACCATGCCAGCGGGGCTATCAACGAGAGCTACGGCGTTACTTGATTGTTTGTTGTCCATGTTGTTTTCCTTTTTTGGGTTTTTTGCAGAGTGATTGGAAGTTGTGACGGTGCCGCCTACTCGTCATCCGTGGCTTCCTCCGGCCTTGTTTTAAGCTCGGTGATTGCTTCCTCGATTGACGCTCTAAAAGCGTAAAGGTTGGGGAGCTGGCGCGTCTCGCGCAGCGGCCAGACCCAATCAAAAATATCGCCTATAAAAGCCTCAGTTTTATCAAGTAGGCGCTCGAGGTGCTCGAGGTCGGTTTTTTCAAGTGGCATGTTAGTTTCCTTTCGGGTTATTACGTTCAATCTTCCAAAGCTGGTCACGGTGCGCCATGACTTGCTTGAGAGGTTGTGCGCCTCTCAGGGCCCTGTAGCGCTGCCACCAGAGCCGGAGCTCGACCGCAGCGTCTTTCTCGTTGGGTCCGACCGGCTGGTCCCAATTCCCCGATAACCAGCCAAAGCGTGGGCGGGTTGGTGCAAGCACTCGCATGGTCTTACAGCGGTGCAGAGCATGCTCGAGGTTGCCTTTAGTGTAGCCGAGCTGCGTGGGGTAGGTGTAAGCCTTTCCGTCGCGGTAAAATGTTTCGCTGAGCCCGTCGGGGCTGATTGTTTTCAATATGGCGCTCATTCAGGCACTCCTCCAAAGTCTAGTGGTTGGCCGGTGAGCCAGTAAAATATCCAGGGCACACCGAAAATCAGAAACAAGAAGAAAGCCGTGAAGCCAGCTCCTTCAATGATTTTAGATCTTGTTGTCATGACGCTCCTTTCGTGAACGAATCAACATTAACGCAACGTCAAGAGCCTCTTTTTTTGGCAACATAATCTACAAGGGATTGGTATACGTCGCGGTCAAGATAGATGCGGTTGGTGACAGCCATGCCGTTCTCGGTCGTCAGTACGATATGGTAGCCGTCGTGCGTGACATAGACGCCGTCGCCAAGGTACTCTTTCTCGCCGTCAGTTTTTTCAGCTTCTTGTTCTACTATAGTTTTGTAGGCAAAGCGTATCTCGCCCTGCCATTGCCGGATGGTGCCGTTTGAATATTTGGCGACGCTGTCGTTTATTTTCTCAAAGCGAACCAAACCATTGCTTTCGATAATCTGAAAGCCAAAATCTTCGAGAGGGGTTGCTGTTTCAAGGCAGTCTATAAAGTTCGCGTCGTTTGCTGCCCTCGTTCTTGGGTCGAGGTAGTAGAGACCGCCATCCACCCGCTGCATGACCAAGCGCTCGCAAGGTTTATCAATCTCGTTAACGATATAATATTTGTTCATTTATAGTCCTTTCGTTGGTTTTGGTTGGATGCTTTCAGCTCGAGACGCAGCAAAAGCGTCACGACGTTTTTTAAAGTGGTCGCCTGCACTCCCGCATTGTGGATGATGGTCGTCATTCACCCTCCAGCGACGTTGAAGGCAAAGGCTTCATTTGGTGAACCGTTTTGCCGAGGCGCTCTTGATAGTGCTTGCCGAGCATAGCGTCGATTTGCATGACCGAGAGAGCCGTTGCCACGACCAGGTAGGCGGCCAAAGGTAAAAGAAACTTTCTAGGTTTTGGTTTATCTGTCATCACTCACCTACCTTCACGCCAGCAGCGGCGCATCGACCTGGTCCCAATCGCTTTGTTGACCTCGAACACCTGAGCCGAAGTGGTGACTTCTCCGCTGTGGCGCTTCATGGTACAAAATTCGATGATGCGGGGGAGGCCTTCTTTGGTAGTCCCTATTTCGACTTCGTGGTCAGCCATCCAGCCGTAAGAAACGTGTTTGTAAACCCTCATTTGGTCCCTTTCTTTCCTGGTTACAAGGCTACACTAAAGCAACATAAGCGCAACAAGAAGTGACAATATTGCATGGCTGATATGCGTTATTGCATAGCTTAAACCGTGTTGACATGATATTGCGAATGGCCTCTTATATCCTAGAGCACGGGCTAGGGCGCAGTTAGCTCCTCCGCCTGAAAAAAGGCCTTTCACCAGTCACCTCTGCCCGTGCGTCCCATGACTGGCGCAAGACTGGAGCGGTTCCCTTATGGACAGACTTTTCCGATTTGATATGTACCCCCACGATTGGCTGATTGACACCTCACGTCTCGAGCCCGTTGACGGATGGGTATACACCCAGGTCGTCATGCTTATTTATCAAAACCGAAAACCGATACCGGATGATGCAAAATGGATTGCCGGTTTCTGCAATGTGTCTAGTCGCGCCGTGCGCGGGGCTGTGGATAGACTTGTGGATAACGGCTTCATTCAAAAAACCAGCGACAAAAAGCTCACTCAAAAAAGAGCTGAAAAAGAGCTGAACAACAAGCGAACACACCTTGAACGTAGTCTGAACGGAGGCCGAAAGTCCGCTGAAAGCAGAGCACAATCCAATAAAAACAATGACATGACTTCAAGCGGAGACACAATTCCGGTTCCAACCCCATCCCCACACCCATCCCCTCTATCTTATAGATTAAACACCCCCCTACCCCCCACGGACAAAATAACCCCCCCTCTCGCTGTGGGTGTTTTAAAAATGTTTGAGGAGGGGAGGGTGGGGGGGGCCAATGTCTCTAGGGAGGCCCAGGTGTTCAACATCGAACGATGGCTCGATGACCATGCAAGACAGCGCGCCCTCGACGCCATGCCATCCGGCTGGAACATCCAAAACCTCATTGCCGTCTACAACGAGGGCGTCCGCAACGGCAAGCGGCCCGTGCCCAAACACCCCGTCGCCGCCTTCTGCGCTTGGATACCAAAATACACCAACGGAGCACCCCCACGATGACCACAGAAAAACCCACAGACCAAGCCAGCGCAAACCTCCTGGCCGCCGTCAAGCTCTCCACAGACCCAACCGCAACCCTCAAGGCCATGGGCTGGACACCGCCAGAACAAAAAATCAACCATCGGTACGGATTTGATACCGCATCGTTGGCTAAAACCGTGGACTTTTTGGCCGAAACCTTTGCCAGGGAAATCGAAAGCAAGGTTATCCACGACATCCTGAAAGGGCAGAAAACCTACGATTATGCCGTCATTGCGCGCCGGTACATCCGCGAAATTCTCGAGGCAGTTGACCGCGGGCGGCAAATTGGGGCATGATGATTTTCTAGCGGCGTGGAGCAGCAGCAGCTCGCGGGGTTCATAGCCTCGAGGTCGGAGGTGCAAGTCCTTCCGCCGCAACCAACCAGGGGAGAGACCAATGCCCGAGATTGCTTTCAGCCGCACACGCCCAGGACATGCCGGTAATCGCTCGGGAACGTGGGGACCTTTGGCAGGTTCAGACACCGGTTCGTGGCTGGAAATAACCCGATTTGTTGACCGCACAATCCAGGTTTACGGCACGTTCGACAGCGCGACTTGCACGATGCAGGGCTCGAACGACCCGCGTGTTTTGACCGACCCTGCAAGCGCGGTCGCCTTCACCCTCACCGACCCCCAAGGAAACAACTTTGCGCGCACCACGGCCGGGGGCGAGGTCATAGCCGAAGCTCCTCGCTTCGTCCGTCCGGTCATCACCGGCGGCGGCGGCTCGTGCGCTTTGACCGTTGCAATCAACGCCAGGAAGTAAACCCATGGGCTCGCGCCGTCGCCGTCGTGAAGGTATCGCCGGTGGCCTGACATTTGCCTCCATCGTAGGCTCCAACGCGGTTTTTGAGCACGACCCAACCAAGACCGACCCCGCTCCCACTTCCCAAACGCTCCCGAGTACCATTGCAAACCCGTTCTCTGGCACACAGGCGGGTTATTTGCTCACCTTTGGCGCAACGACCGGCGCCACCACCGACGACCCGACACAGCGCGACTACGGAACACCGGACGCCTACACGGAGTTTGACGGAGGGGACAGTCTCCAAGCTCTTGCCACGCCCGCATGGGTGCAAAAGGTCCAGCGCACCGACCAGGTCATCGGCGTCACCGGCGTCTTTGCCTTCCGGCATATTGCCGACGGTGTTGCAAATAGCTTGATGGGCACGTCTGCGGCCACTACAGAAATCGGCTTCCGGCTTCACATGACCACGGCAGAAAGGGTCCAGCTTAGCATGCGCGGCGATACCGCGTCAGTAGCGACCGCGTCCGGCAGCGGCCCGCTTTTGGCCAACAACCAGGACTACGTCATCATCTGGACCTGGAACGGCACGACAGCGGTTTTCTACGTCAACGGCGTAAAGTATTCCTTGGCGCTCGCGGCAAACACCTGTGTTTCCGATAGCACTTTGATTTTGGGGGTTGGGTGCTCGCGTAACGGCCAAGGGCGCGTACCGGCCAACACAAGGGTCTACTACGACGCAATGGCTCAAGGTGTTGTGGACGACGCCCAAGCCGCCGCCATTCTGCAAATGCTACGCACAACGCGCAACGTAGCCTTTACAGCAGTACCAGGTTAGGCCACAACGCAATCAACCAAGGGGGATTCCATGAAAAAAACATTTTACGGTTTTGTTTTATTTTTCGCGCTTGTGCTCTGCCTCGCGCAAGTCACGCATGCCGACGACAAGGATTTGTCTTACAAAGGCTCCAATGAAATCTCGACCATCACCGTCGACGCGGCTGCCGACTTCGTGCCCGTGTTTGATACCTCGAGCAACGGGACACCAGGCAAAGCTACCCTCGTTACTTTGCAAGGCGGCTATGCCGACCTTACGGCTGCGTCGACGTTGACGACGGCTGATTGTGGCAAGACCTTTGGCCTTAACTCGGCCACGGAATTTGCAACCACGCTTCCGGCCCCAACGGCAGGCTGCCGGTTTACATTTTACGTCAAGGCAGCACCATCCGGCGCAAGCTACACAATCCTTACGGCCTCGAGCGCAAACATTTTCATTGGCCATATGCGAAGCGCTGACCTTAACGCGGCCTCTGACGGCGATAGCTCGACGGCAGATGACACCATCACAATCACGGACGCAAAAGCCGTGGTTGGCGACCAGGTGATTTTATTCAGCGACGGGACGAGCTGGTACTATCTTGGCAGCTCCGTGGCCTTCGACGCGCTTATCGCCACCCAAGCCTCCTAATGACCTGGAAGCCCACGAAAAAAGAATTGGCCCGCCTCTCACCAGGCGGGTCTTTTTCTCGCCCAAAGTACAGCAACCGCAAAGTTACCCACGCGCTGCACGGAAAATTTGACAGCCAGGGCGAGCTAGACCACTTCCTGCACCTCGAGCACCAGCAATCCCTTGGCCGCATCCGCAACCTCCAGCGCCAGGTCAAATACGACTTCGTGTATGACGGCGAGCTTATTGGCTGGATGAAGCCTGACTTTCAATATGAGATACAAATTGGCGGGCAATGGGTCACAATTGTCGAGGATTACAAGTCCGACCCGACAGCCACCGAGGCCTGGAATTTGCGCCGCCGCATGCTGCGCGCCTTCCATAAGCTCGAGATTTTCATTGTCAGCCGCCCAGGAACGGGGCACACTGACCCAAGAGTAGGCATCGAAGGAGAGAGTAAATGTCCGAAGCAAGCGCGAAAATCGACGCGGCCAAAGGCTCGCTCGCGTCAGACCGTCAGTATGAAGCTCGTGGCATAGTCGCCCGTATTCAGCCGGTGGGTCGCATTAACGGCCTCGCCCCCATATATCGCTACCTCACCATCGACCAGGGCCCTGGAAGGCCTTCCTTCGCCGTTGAGTTCATGGGCAAAGCGTCAGTCGACGAAAACGGCTACCTTGACATGAGAACGGTCAAAGAAGGCCAGCTCATTGTTAACCCGGGCTTGGTATACAAAAAGATACCGTGGTCCGATGGCCTTATGACGCTTCACCTTGAGGCCATGAAAACCTACCAGCGCAAAGAGATTTATCTACCTGAAATTGACCGCTCAGCGGGTCCGGTCGATATCGGCACCATCAACCTGACCCAAGGAGAAGTGCAATGAGTAACCTTCCTTACCTCACCGACGCAGAGCTCAACGCTCCAGTCAAAGCCGTGGAAATCAAAATTTGGGGCTCGTACACCAAGCGCGGCGAAAATCGCAAAGATGTTTACGAGGACCACTACGAGGCGGTTGTTGTTGTACCCGCCCAATACGACATGGGCCACGTTAAGCTCATGGCAAACCGGCTTGTCAAGCGCGAGCTGCATGGTATCCGTGCCCGCACCTGGAACGTCGACAAGAGCGTCAAGCCAACAGCCTATAAACCGCCCGAGGGTACGACCCTCCGCCGCCGCGATTTTATGTCAGACATGGCTCTGAACGACAACGAGCGCGCCAAACAAGAGCACCAGCGCAAGATGGCTCAAATCAAAGCGCAGCGTGACCGTGAACGCTCTGGCGATAATGGACCCGACGGTATGCTTATGGACGACGAGCTGCCCCCTGAAACCTCTAAAGGCGCTTACGTATCGTGAAAGAAAAGCTGCCTCCGGTCATGCGTGTCGATGTTGACCTCGCAACAAGCCGCGGGCCGGACGGTAGCGCCATTGCTCCACACGTATCCGCTTTCGACAAGTCACCGGCAGAGCTGATGCGCGAGATGGGCTTCGACCCATGCACGGGAGACATGACGCCTCTCGAGTTCCTGGTCGCCGTTATGAACGACCGAGCTGACAAGGTGTACCGCAACGAGCGCAAGCGCAAGCTGTACCAGGAGCGCGGTATCGCCCTCACCTACCGCGTCTCTGCCGCCAAAGCTGCGGCGCGCTACATGCACATGGAAATGCCAAAGCTCACCTACGTCGAAGCCGAGCAGGCCGGATACTCTGGAACGCTTGCCGAGAAGGTGTCCCAAGGTCAGGCCAGGGTTACGCGCAAGACCGTTATCCTAGAGCAAGTCGAGATGATGGCGCCGGACCATCCTGTTTCACCTGCACAATACCCCGAGAGCATCCAAAAGCATTTTATTGACGGCCGTGCCGTGCCGGTCGAGACCAGCCAGGATGACAATACGGAATATGGGCATCCCGAATGAGCGCCAACTTACCGGCCACAAAAAGCAGTAGCGCTCCTGCCGCTCTGGCGGAGTGGCTCGCACAGTTCCGAAACAAGCCCCTTGATTTTGTCTTGGCCGTTTTTCCTTGGGGAGAGCCAGGGCCCCTTCAAGACGAATACCCCGACCGCTGGCAGATTGAGGTCATGCGGGATATCCAGACCATGCTCGAGGTCAACGAGACGCTGTCAAAAGACCAAAGGCAACCCATACAAATCGCTATCGCTTCCGGCCACGGTATTGGCAAGACCGCCCTTATCTCGTGGATTATCATGTGGTTTATCGCTACCAACGTCGAGCCGCAAATCGTGGCTACGGCCAACACCAAGAGCCAGCTCACCACCAAGACCTGGCGCGAGCTCTCCGTGTGGCACAACCGCTCCCTGCTGACCGGCTTGTTTGAGTGGCATGCGACCAGTTACCGGCTTAAAGAGAAGCCTAACATCTGGACCGCAAACGCCATCCCCTGGTCAAAGACCAACCCCGAGAGCTTTGCCGGTACTCACGCGCCTGCCGTGTTGTACGTATTTGACGAGGGCTCCGCTATTGACGAGGGCATATACGACGTGTCCGAGGGTGCTATGACGACCGAGCGCTGCATCTGGCTCGTATTCGGCAACATGACCAGGAACACAGGCCGCTTTCGAGAGCTTTTTGGCAAACTGCGTCATCGGTGGATTACCCGCTCGATTGATAGCCGGTCGGCGCGCAAGACCAACAAAGCCAAAATTCAGCAATGGCTTGACGACCATGGAGAGGACAGCGACTTCTTTCGGGTCCGTGTACGCGGCCTGCCGCCTAAAAAGGCTTACAACCAGCTTATCAGTGAGGATGACGTTGACCGCGCAATGTCCGGCGAATTCAAAGCAACCGGCTTTGAGTTCTTTCCCGTGGCGATTACATGTGACGTGGCGCGCTTTGGGGATGACAGCACCACGGTCGGGGTTTACCAGGGCCGCAAACAGCATGAAGGACAGGGCTACCAGGGCCTCGACACGGTGCAGACCGCGACGCTGGTCGCCAAAGCGTATCAATATTGGCGAGGCAAAGTTGCTGCCGGTGTTCGGGTCCATTGTTTCATTGACGACGTGGGAGTAGGGGGCGGGGTTGTTGACATGCTGGCCGCCTGGGGTATTCCCGTCACTGGCGTCAATGCTGGAGCCAAAGCGGATGACCCTGAGAAGTTCTTTAACAAGCGCGCTGAAATGTGGTGGCGTGGTGCCGAGGCGCTCAAGGCCGGATACGAGCTTCTGGAAAGCCCTCGCATGCGGGACGACCTGGTCAACATGGAATACTTCATGACACCGGCGCAAAAAATACAGCTCGAGAGCGTGAGAGACCTCAAGGACCGCGGCCTGGCCTCTCCCGACTACGCAACGAATTTTGTCTTACAGTTTGCCTATCCGGTGGGTTTAGATATAAAATCCCCCCAAGAGGATAGGCCAAGGTCTTTAGGTGGCTCCTCCACAATGCAGAAACGCAAGGAGCTTGGTTATGGGTCTAGGAGGCGTGGTTAAAGCACTTTCACCTTTGGGGATGCTATCATCGTTTATGGGCAAAGCAGACAAGCCCAAAGCCACCCAAGCCGCCGCTCCATCGTCTACGGCCGCACCAGCGCCCAATGCCGACCAGGTAGCAGCTCAAAACGAGCAAGTAAGACGCTCCGCAATCATTTCGGCAAACGCCGGACAACCAAGCGATAACCCTCTTGGTGTCAAAGGCCAGGCCACTGTCACACGCCGCACACTTTTGGGAGCCTAACCATGCCGACCATCAAACAATACCTCGATAAGGCAGAACGGGCAGAGAGCGGTAAAATGTCCTACCGCAATCCCTGGCAGCTTGTTTGTGAGTACATCCACCAGCGGCGCGCAGACTTTACCTCGACCCGAGAGCCTGGCGCCTTTATCACGGCCAACTTGTGGACCGACGACCCGACGCAAATGGCTGAAACAGCCGCGTCCGCTCTCCTGGGCTATATGTGGCCAGTAGGTGCTAAGTCATTTAGGCTCGAGGGCGCGCACCCTTTGTTTGAAAAAGATAAAACCATGAGCGAGTTTTGGTCAGACGCTACCAAGACCATTCAAGACGAAATGGACGACCCCGAGGCCGGTCTTGCCGTGGGCATGGACGAGCTCATGCTTGACGTGCTTTGCATTGGTACAGCCGCCATCCTGACTGAGGAGCGCAACTTTGACGAAAGCAATCTCGGGGCTCTCTCATTCGATATGTGGTCAGTGCTCGAGTTCAGCCTTGACGAAAACGCGGCCGGTATGGCCAACCAGTTTTACAGGTACAGGACATTTACCGTTGCCCAACTGATAGAAAAATACGGAGAGGAAAACGTCTCCAAGAAATCCCTCGACGCTTTTAAAAAGGGTCAAACGGACCAGCTTGTTAAAGTCCTGCACGTTATCGCGCCACGCGACCTTAAAGACCGCAAACCCACCTCCAAGGCAGCAAAGGACATGCCTATTGCCTCGGTACATATTGAGGTCGAGGCGCAAAAGATGCTTCGCAATGGCGGGTATCCAGAGATGCCGGTCGCCTGCCTTCGCCTTGCTAAGCGCATCAACGAAAAGTATGGTCGTGGTCGCGGCATGAACGCTCTGCCTTCCATCATGATGCTTAATCAGATTTGGGAGGACCTGGCCCTGGCCTCCGAGAAAAAGCTCGACCCGTCGCTCTATGTTCTTAACGATACGGTCTCCGGCAATGGTGTCCTTGACACGTCGGCAGGGTCTATCAACGTCTTGCGCGTCTCCAAGGCACAGTCAAACATCCCGCCGGTCGGGAAGCTCTACGATATTGAGGACACCGGCGACGTGACCGCCCTCATTGAAAAGCTACAAAACTCAATTGCCAACCACTTCTATATCGACCGCCTTATCAACATGAACAACGAGCGCGAGATGACTTACGGCGAGGCGCTTATGCGAAACGCTATCAGGCAATCAACCTTGCGCGCCCTGGTCGAGAGAGCAAAACAGGAGCTCTTTGAGCCCCTTATCACCAGATGCTTTAACATTCTTCTGCGCCGCGGCAAGTTCGGCTATATGCCTGGCGACCCCGTAGCAAGGGCAGCAGAGAAGGCAGGCCGCAAGGTCAAGATGCCCCCGCAAAAACTGCTTGATGCTATGGATGCAGGCGGCGACCTGTACCGCATCCAGTACATGACACCGGCCGCAAGAGACCAAAAGGTTGAGGAAGGCCAGGCTATTGTTGAAACGGCAGAAGTCGCACTCAAGCTCGCACAATTCGACGAAAATATTGCCGACGTATTTGACGCTGAGGCTACCCTTATCAAATACGCAGAGATACGAGGAGCACCTCGAGATATCATCCGCAAAGAGGCGGAAATAAAATCCATCCGCAGCAAGCGAGCCGAAGCTGCCCAAGCCGAACAAGCCGCTATGTTGGCTAAAGCTGGTGGGGGGCTTGCCAGAGACGCGGCCGCAGCGCAGAATATGACGATGACGTAATGTTGCGTCGACGTGGTTGGTGGCATGCAGAACAAAAATCTATCACCTTCTGAGAGAGCGGAGGCAAAGGCAAAAGCCGATGCCGAGATAAAAGCCCATAACGAGGCCGTTCTTGAAGATTTGCGCCATGATTTTGGTATAGTCGCTCAAACGCCGGAGGGTAAACGTGTGCTGGCCTGGTTGTGCCAGTATTGCAATTTTGGCAAGGTTATTCTAACAGCAAAAAAAGACGGCGAGCTCGACCCTATCAAAACCATGTATGCGGCCATGGAGCTCAACATTTGGCTCACAGTCAGGCAGTACATTCAAACCAAAATCCTACAGGAGATAGAATATGGATATATCGACCCAAGCGGAACCATCAGGAAACCCGACGGCCGCACCACAGCCAAACGCAAGCGCACCGTCAGGTAACGCACCACAGGCCCCTACAGGCAGCGACAATACCCCTGCTACCGGCGCGCTAAGCATGGAGCAAATCTTTGGCGACGATTACAAAGACCCATCTCTTGCTCAATTTAAGGACCCCAAAGCCCTCGCCAAGAGCTTTATAGAGACCAAAAAGCTAGTCGGCTCCAAGTTTATTTCCCCCGACGCCGTGCCCGAAGCTGACCGGCCAGCCTTTTACAAAGCTCTTGGGGTGCCCGATGCGGACACGCTCGAGGCTTATGGCCTGGAAGCGCCCAAAGACTGGAACGCGGCCGTTATGGGTGAGTATGACGTAAAAATGCTTGGCGACTTTGCCAAGATTGCCAAGGCAGAAAATCTGACACCAAAACAGGCTAAGGCCGTGCAAGCCTTTTCCGACAAGATGACCAACGAAATGGTCAACAAGGTCCAGGAGCAACTCAAGGCAGTCCAGGCAGAGAACGACAAAAAGCTGGATGCTTTGTTTACTTCCGTTTTTGGTGACAAGAAAGGCGAGGCTTCTGCCGCCGTAGCCAAAACCATACAGGAAATCTCAAAGGGCAATCCTGAAATCTCCAAACTCATAGACGGCAAACTTAACGACGAGGCCCTGGCAGCCATTGCCCTGATTGACCAACACTACAAAAAAACCTACGGCCGCGAGGATAGCACCATCAACGACGGCGGCGACGGTTCGGCAAAGCTCGGTACCGAGCAAGAGCTGAGAGACGAGGCCAAGAAGCTCATGACGAGCGAGGCCTATAGAAACGGCATGCACAAAGACCACAAAGAGACCGTCGCCAAGGTCAACCAACTTTACAAAGACGCGGCCGCAGCTCGGGACGCCGTGGCCAAAAAGTAACAAACTTCTTCTGGCGGAGAAGGGGTGGGGTGGCAAAAGCTACCCCTCTTTTTTTGAGCCTTGACGAAAACGCATAGCTAGTCATACACTTTCTGCATGGGATTACCGGAAACGGCCCCATAGCTGCTACAAGAGCAGCCGACCGGCCAGCGTCAAAGGCAAGAGCGCCCACTTGAAAAACGGCGGATTACGCTTCGCAGACCAGGAAAACCATCAACCTTTTACTGTGAGGCTCCAATGACCCAACAGATTGATACCGCCCTTGCTATCCAGTTCGCGGACCAGGTCCATACACTCGGACAGCAAATGAAAGTCCGCACACGCGGTATGTGCGACGTTTCCCCTATGAGCACCCAAGACATGACAGTTGAGACCCTCGATAGCCTCGAGGCGATTGAAGTCACGTCCCGTCACCAGGCAACCCAAGGCCAAGACATTGTCCACGGTCGCCGTCGCCTCCGCATGCGTGAGTTCCGTGCAACCATTTTCCTTGATAACAAGGACGAGGTAAGCGTGCTTATTGACGCCGAGCGCAACTACGCCCAGGCGGTTGCTCGCGCCATGTACCGTCAATTTGACCGCCTAACCACCGAAGCGGCCGTTGCCGATGTTCAGTCCGGTAAGGATATGACCAGCACAGTGACGTTTGCCTCGGAAGGCTCCACGGTAGACGCAACGGCTGGCCTGACCTACGACAAACTCCTGGAGATTGGTCAAAACTTCCTGGACTACGAAATCGGCACCGAGCTCGAGGAGGACTTCCACCTTCTTGCAACCGGCGACGAGCACACGGACCTCATGCAAGAAACCGAGCTTACGAGCGGCGACTTCACGAGAGAGTTTGTTGTTGACAAAGGTAAGATTGCAAAGGCCGCAGGCCTCAATCTGACCATCTTTGGAGGCAAGGTCACGCGCCCCATCCTTCCGGTCGCTTCAAACATCCGTACATGCTTGGCAATTGCCCAAGGCGGCATCAAGGTCGGTCTTGCAAAAGACGCCGAGGTCTACATGGACATCCGTGCTGACCTTAACCGCACAAAGCAAGTTCAGGCTGTCTTGATGATGGGGGCTGTCCGTAAGGAAGGCCGCCGCGTCCAGAAGGTCAACACGACCAAGTCGGCCTAACGGTCATTGTTCAACTTTAACTAGGGCGGTTAAGACCCGCTCAACATGGAGAGTAAAATGGCTGTTGAGGACAAATACTCGAATACAGACCTTACCAACAAAAACTTTGCTGTACCTGGTACTGGGGGCACAAAGGCAATCTCGTTCCGTGGTGTTGCCACGGTCGCGGCTGCCGATGACGACGGTTCCAAGTATCGCTTGTTCCGTGTCCCGGCCACGTTCCGGCCAACACGCTGCATCATTGCCACGACGGCAATCACCGGCGGCACAGACTACGACCTCGGTATTTATGATACCCAGGCTCAAGGCGGCGCCGTGATTGACAGGGATAACCTTATGGATGGGCAAACGATGGCCTCGGCCACACGTTCCATTGACGGGCTTTCCAACGTCGCTCTGGCTGACCTTGGTGCAGGCAAATCCATTGGCGAGCTTTGCGGCCTGACACAGGCACAAGCAATCCAAAAGGGTGAGGTTGACGTTGTGCTTACGGCAAACACGGTCGGCTCTGCCGCCGGCACGATTGTCGTAGAGCTTCTCGGATACGCGGCATAAAAGGGCCCAAACCCCCCGCGTTTAGGCCTGGCCGCTGTCCACCAACGGCGGCCAGGTTTTTTGTTTAACAGGAGGAAACCATGGCTAGAGCCACTACGTCCACAGCCGTCGCAAATCTTGCTCTAGGTGTACTAAAGGTCGATGCCGTTTCCTCTATCTCCACCCCTGATAAGGGCTCTAAGCCCGCCTCAACCATGGCAAAATGGTATGAGGACACCGTGCGCGAAGTGCTCGCAGAAACGATTTGGGATTGTGCGGTCAAACGGACCACGCTTCCAGCCTCCGCATCTGTCCCGTCTTTTGGCTATTCCGCAGCTTTTACCCTTCCCGCTGACTTTATCCGCGTGGCCACAATAGGCGATGAGGATGACCCTATAACAGATTATGAAATAGAGGACGGCCTCCTTTTGGTTAACGAGGCGGCCCCCCTTAAATTCAGGTATGTGTATGACCAGCAGACCGTCAGTAAGTGGTCTCCTAAGCTTCTCATGAGCGTGGTCAAAAAACTTGCCGCCAATACGTGCTATGAAATCACGGGCTCGAGAGAAGGTGCCGACAAGCTTGCTGACGCCTACGTAGACTACCTTGCCGATGCTAAGGGTATCGACGCACAGGACAACCCGCCAAGACGCATCCAGCGGTCTAAATATCGCGCTGCGCGCCTTGGATACTCCACCACAAGAGGGACGGACACCTAATGCCTCGCGTTACCGTTGACTATACCGCGTTTAATTATGGCTACACCTCGCCTAAAATCCGCGGGAGGGTCGACCTTGACTTCTATGACCAGTCTCTCGACTACCTCAAAAACTACATTGTAACCCCCCAGGGCGAGCTGCAATACCGCGCCGGTGGAGTTTATGTGGCTGCTACAAGAGGAAACAAGGTCGCTCGCCTAATCCCATTTAAGTACAACACGGAGCAAGCCTACCAAATCGAGCTGACTGACCTCAAAATGCGCTTTTACAAAGACCATGGTCTTATTGTCGAAGCCCCCAAAACAATCACCGCGATTACAAAAGCGGCCGCAGCGCAGCTCACAATTGCCGGTCATGGCCTTTTGGTTGGAGACCCGCTAATTATTGACGGCGTCTCCGGTATGGTTGAAATCAACGGTCTTGAGGCTGCCGTGGCCAGCGTGGTTGATGCCAACAACATCACCGTCAACATCAATTCAAACACCTTCACAACCTACACCTCCGGCGGCACAGCATCCAAAATTGTCGAGGTAACGACGCCGTACCCCGAGGCTGAGCTTTTTAAGGTCGACTACGCCCAAACCAACGACACCATGTATATCACCCACGCGAGCTACCAGCCGCGCAAACTGACACGCTCGAGCCATACTGCCTGGACCTTGGCGACGTACACAATCCAGGGCAACCCCTTCGGCACAACTAAGGCCGTCGGTCAAAGCATTACCGCCGTTACAAAGGCATTTCCCGCGGTCGTTACGTACTCGGGCTCTGATACTTACGCAAATGGGGACACGGTCTTTATTTCCGGTATTGTCGGCATGACCGAGCTCAATAACAAAAACTTCACGGTCCAGAAGGTCAATACAGCCACCAACACGTTAGAGCTTGCTGGCGTCGATAGCTCGGCTTATGCCGCTTACACCTCCGGCGGGACGATAGAGGAATATACAGCTTTCGATTGGCCTTCTCTGGTAGCCTTTTTTGAGCAGCGGATTGTCTTTGCGGCCTCGAATACCTGGCCTCGGCGTCTCTGGTTCTCTAACACAGACCCCGCAAAAGCCACTGTACCTTACGATAACTTTAACACCGGCACCCTTGATACCGACGGAATTGTTTATAACCTGGCCGGAGACCAGGCTAACCGCATCCGCTGGCTGGCTGGCACAGAGGATTATCTTG
>FRDC01004247.1_pt1 | contig 34619 bp, 32 predicted proteins | sample 1106171 | NCBI WGS metagenome assembly FRDC01 (sample SAMEA3930566, study PRJEB13176) | freshwater metagenome | biome: Drinking water system; feature: drinking water; material: water | place: Singapore | collected 2014-12-20 | reverse complement strand
CGAGGGCTTCGGTGGGGGGTGTGATGCCGAGGAGCTCTTCCATTTTTTGGTTCCAGATAGAGGGGATATCTTTGGCTTTGATGGAGCCTTCGATGATCATTTTTTCGATTTCGAAACGGAGAATCACATGGAGGCTATAGGTGACTTCGTCGGCCTCGACGCGGATGAAGGAGGGCTCAACAATATTGATGGCGGAGTGAAATTGATCGAGGGTGACGGAGCTGAGCTGCGGGAATTTTTCTTTGAGTAGGGGCAGGAAATGTTCCCAAAAGGCGCGCGTTCTGCCAATGCGTGTTTCCCAAAAGCGGGACTGGCTTTCATCGATGCCGAGGGAGACGGCTTCGGAGAGGGGTGTTCCGAAGGTTTCAATGGGTAAATTTTTGCCATAAATTCCATGGCCTCCTTCATGGAGGACAGAAAAGATGTTCGACATGACATCATTGTCGAGAATTCGGGTTGTCATGCGGATGTCGGTGGGGTGCATCGGAACACAAAAAGGGTGCATGGTGAGATCGAGGCGAGAGGTTTCTTTCCGAAATCCCATGGCGGAGAGGATGACGGAATTGAATGCAAATTGGGTGGTGGAATCGAACTGTTGTTTGAGGAATGAATTGTCTTGTTTGGGAGACGATTGGATTTTATGGAGAAGTGTTTTCAATCCTGTTTTCAGGGAATCAAAAAGGGGAACAAGCTCGTGGACTGTCGTTTCGGGTTCGAAGAGATCGAGTAGGGCGTCGTAAGGGCTATTTTTATAGCCAAGATATTGGGCTTTTTTTTGATTGAATTTGATAATTTTTTCGAGGTGTGGGGCAAATGTTTTAAAATGGTTTGTTTTTTTTGCTGTCGACCATCCTGAGACTGCTTTTGTGGTGGTGGTCACAAAGTTTTTCACAAAAGAGGCAGGTATTTTAGATGCTCTCAAATAATCGCGCCTCCATTCATTGAGGGCAGCTTTTTGAGGAGCGGATAAACTGGGATCTAATATTTCGGCTGTTTCTAAATGGATGAGCGACTCTAAAAGCTTTTTAAATTTGGAGCCGATTTTGAGTTTGTGTGCATGGGACATCACGAGACTGTTTTGAGAAGATCTAAAATCAATTGCCTCTTTGGGCATATACGTCTCTTGATCCCACTCGAGAAGGAAAGAGATCGAATTCCACGTGACTATTTCTCTGGATAGGTCGGTGAGCTGCTCATACGGTGTTTTTTTTGCCATAATGACAGTTTATATAAAGGGGAATAGAGGAAGCAAGAAGTAAAAAAGAGAGCGATGGATAAACTGCCGACGGCGATGTCTGAAAACCAGTGGGCGCCGAGAACCATCCGAGGTAAAATGCGGAGAATGATGTAGATCCAGGCGATTCTCGCAAGAGGTTTTGGAACATATGCTGTGAAGAGTATGCCAAATAATAAAAGCGTGGTCGCATGATCGCCGGGAAAGCTGGCGATCGTTTCATCTTTCACGTATTTCCAGGGGATTTCTTCGGAAATGCGCACGCAGGGTGTAACGACAAGAGAGGGGCTTTCTCGCGGGAATGGGTTGTGGTATTTGAGGTAGGTGCGATTGACAAAGTGGATGACGGTTGTGGCTAAAGCGATGATGCAAATAAACTGAACGGTTTTTTTCCACCGCTCTTCTTTGGGGGCTGAGACGACTCCCCAAATGAAAAACAAGAGGAAAATAACATCTTCCACTAGATCCATCTTCTTATGGTTTAGAGTGGCCCAAAAATATTGGAGGAATTTATTTCCTCGGAGCGTGCCGTTGAGGAATTTGAAAATGGCGATATCGACGGTTTCCCAGATGGGTCGAAATGAGGGATGGAAGAAGGTGAAACAAAGAAGGGCGATGATTCCAATGGAGGTCAGAAACGGTTTCCATCTCATGCGCATCTCGTCTTAAATCTCCAAGAGGCGATGAGCGCGAGCAGGGAGAGGGGAAGGAGGACCGAGACCCACGGTGTGATAATCGCATGATCGCTTAAAATGGTGAGCGAATCGAGCAGCATGTAAAATGCGAAGAAAGAGAAGATGCCAATCGCATAGATGAAAAAGAGGGAGCGGAATCGTGAAAAGGAGAGGCAGACAGGAGCCAGCGCCAAAACAATGAGGGGAGCAAGGAGTGGGATGCCGCTTTTAAAGATGAGGGCTGTTTTAATGCGTGGAAGTTCATAAGGGGCGGCCTTCGGATTTTTGGACAACTTATATAGTTCGGAAATCTTTTTCTGATCAAACGGAATGAGTCCTTTGCGCGCCATGCGCGGGTGCCATTTTAAATCGCTCAAGAGGATGGTGCGATGCGATTCAATTTTTTCGAAATTTCCCTCGCCATTTTTGACTAAGTGATCGGCAAAATAAGCGATCGGCTGTGCAGGATCGCCATTTAAATATTTGATGCGCCAAATTTCTCGTTGGTTGCGAATCCAGAGCACATCAAAGAGTTGGTTTTTTTCACTATGGTACGACTGATAGATGAGTTTTGAGTTATCTTTTAATGGGATGAGATGGATCAGCTCGCGTCGTTTTGCCAGGTGTGATCCGTGGAAATTGGCAATCCGAAATTCGTCGATATTGTGCATCGCTTTTGGGAGTAAGAATTCAAAATTCGTCCAGAGGAAAACGGAGCAGAGGAGGGCGACGGTGATAAACGGCTTGAGGAGGGTACGAGTTGAGAGGCCTGCGACTTGGAAAACGGTCCATTCATTGCGGGCATTGAGTGTTGTTAACACTTTGATGGTGGAGAGGAGAAGCGCCATGGGGATCAAAAAGTCGAGCCGTTTCATAAATTGATTGAGGTAGTAGACGAGTGCGGAGGCCATCGTGAGGGTCGATGTTTTAAAATAATCATCCATGTGGGTTGCGTATTCGATGAGAGAGAAGATAAAGAAGAACCCAAATAGAAAGAAGAAAAAGACTTTAAAAATCTCTCCGTAGAAGTAGAGCTGCCACCGTTTCATTCGATCCCCCTAGAGACTCGTTTTAAGCTGCGGAGGGAGAGAATTCCGATGATGATAAAGGGGATAAAATAGAGGAGCCAGGCGGCTTTTGGAAAATGTTTCATACTTTTAGCTCCGATAAAAGAAGAAAGATAAAGCGCGGCGAGGAGGACGGTCCAGAGGAGTCCGCGGCGGGTATGACGACGTCCGATTTCCATCCCAAAGGCCGCTCCTAGCAGTGTAAAGAAAAAGGGCGTCATGGCCAGTGAGAGCCTTCGGGCGAGCTCGAGTGCATGGGAGTTCGACCAGAAGCTCTTTTGGCTTAAGGAAAGACGGATGATCAGTTCCTTGATAGAGAGGTATTCAGGTCTAAATCCCCATTTAGCACTTTGCAATAGTTGAGATAGACTGGAGGCAGGGGTTGACATCGAATCTTGATTTTCAATCACGAGATGGTCAAAGTCTTCGACTAAATTTGAATTGACACTCGAGATGATCGAAACATTTTTTCCAATGAGATTGTCGCCGTCAATCGAGAGCTCTTCTGCGGTCATGATGCCGAGCCTTTCATTCGATCGGTTATTGAGAATCAACACGACATCTTTTGCTTTTTTGCCGCCGCGGAGTGTGCGGATTTCGACGTAGGCGTTCGTGAGTTTCCCGTCGGTGATTTTGTTGAAAATATAAAACGGGTTGTTGGAGGTCATTTGAAAGGTGAGTTCTTTGGCTTTAAACCGACAGCTGGGGCCGACTTCTGCGACGATCGAAAAGTTGAGGATGGTGAGGAAAAGAGCGCCGAGCATCAGGGGGATGAGGAGGCTCCGCAGGCCAACGCCTGATGCCCGGAGGGCTGTCAGTTCATGGTGATGGGAGAGTTTTTGAAAAAGGAGCATCGAAGCGATGACGCACGAGATAGGGATCGCAAGGGGAAGGATGTGGGGAAGCTGGTAGAGGCTAAAAAGAAAAATCGACATTCCGTCTGAGCTCAGCGTCGCAAACTCAGCAATATCTTTGAAACGCATGACAAAAAGGGCAGCAATAAAGCTGGTCATGCAGAGTAAAAATACCTGAAAATAGCTTTTAAGCAAAAAGCGCCACAGGATCGGTAGGTTCATGGGATGTATTTTACTCGATAAGTGTGGTATTATTCCAGAGATATGCTACTGGTTTTGAAGAAATTTTTGTCGCTTCATTGGGAGAAAGGACGGCCCATCCTGCTGTCGTGTTCAGGTGGGCCTGACTCGAAAGCTTTGCTTTATCTTTTGATTGAGGCAAAGAAATGGTTTGAATTAGAGATCCACGTCGCCCATATCGACCATGGATGGCGGGAGGAGAGTGGAGCTGAAGCCGAGGCGCTCAAAAAAGAAGTCGAAGGGCTGCGACTTCCATTCCACTTAAAAAAATTGCAGAATGTGCAGGTCAAAGAAGAGGCTGCACGGGATGGAAGGTATGCCGCCCTGTCTCTAATCGCTCGTGAGATCGACGCTCAGGCTATCGTGCTGGCCCATCAAATGGAAGACCAGGCTGAAACTGTCCTCAAACGGATTTTTGAGGGGGCGACTCTTCCTGCCTGCAAAGGAATGAAGGAGGTGTCGCAGCACCATGAGTATAAGCTTTGGAGGCCGCTACTTTCTGTCTCGAAAAAAGAGTTGATGGAATGGCTCGAGTATCAAAAAATTAGTTATTTCACCGACCCGACCAATCTCGATCCCCAATATTTACGAGGGAGGCTCCGCACGTCGATCTTTCCTTTTCTCGAGAAAGAATTTGGGAAGTCGATCGTAAAAAATTTATGTCTTCTCGGAAAAAGGGCCGAGAAACTAGAGGAGCATCTGATGCGGGTTTCAGACGAGACGGTCTTGGAATTTGTCCTTAAAAGTCGAAATCCGACCGCCACGCGCGATGAAATTGCGACCCTGATGAAACAACTGCGTAATAGATCTTGCATTAAAAGTGTAAAATAATTTATTTAAATCTCTAGGGGCATAAGGTTCCGAGGTGTTTCCCTTTACGAAAACGAATTTTGATGGTTTAATTTTAGGTAAATATGAACGACAATAATAATCAAAAAAATGGACAGAAACCAGGTCAAAAAAGGGGATTCCCTGGCGGTTTTGTTATATTCCTCCTCGCTGCACTTTTGATCTTTTTGACAGTGCAAAACCTTTCGAGCGATCAAACGGCGAAGGTGGCATTTAGTCATCAAGTCGAACATCTGGTCGACCTGGACTTGATTCAGCCGAGCGAAAGCCGTAAAATTGCCCAAAATGACAACTTAGTAACCCTCACCGGGAAATTCCGCAATCAAATCACCGATGAATCAAAAGCCCGCTTTAAGTATTTAGACCTTCTGAATAAGCATAACAATTTGATTGAAAATCAACAAAAAACCCAAGCTGATCTCTCTAATCTTCAGAAGAATGTCCTTGAATCGGCCGATTGGTTTCTCCATTTAAGTGGAATATCGATTCCTGCAGGCGGATATTGGATCGTCAGCCCGATGTATGATACCCCTGATCGTGACAATGGGATTGTGCTCAAATCGCTTTCCGATAAGCCGATCCAATCGCTTGCCCAGCTTCAAAAAGCATTCCCTCCGAGCAGTAGTGATATCGTCTCCTATGGTAAAGAATTGATGACATTGATTGGTGGATTTAAGTCGTCGACTCTTGGAATCGGGAGTGAGCCGATTAAACAACAGCTCAAGTCCCTCGACCAGTCGCTCCAAACACCAGCGAATTCGGCGCAAGAGCAGCTGACTGTTTATTCAAATGTACTGACGCAGATGAATGGTATCGTTTCTCAGCTCAATGCCGAACAAGATAACGCTCGGCTTGTGCAGCTCCGCTCAGTCAGGAGTTATTTGGGGGATGTTCTTGAACTGTCACAAATCAACGACGATTTATCGAAAAATGATGTTCAGCTCAATAAAGCCCGCGAAGCCGTTGCTTCTGTCTCTTGGTTTTTCAACAATAAAGAGCTTTCGACACGGACGCTGGAAAAACAAGATCCTGAAGTGTTTGCACAGTGGTTTGCCCAGGCGAAAAAAGAGTGGGATGCGTTCCCAACTAATAAGGGGACCGTCTTTAAAGTTCCTGATCAACCCCGCACGCTGGTTTTGGATAAAACATTTAAAAGTGAAGAGCCTTCGCCGAACTACTTAGGCGTTCTCTTCACCATCCTCCCATTCCTTCTGCTCGGATTCTTGTTCTACTTCATTTTTGCCCGCCAAATGAAAGGGGCAGGCAGTGGAGCGATGAATTTTGGAAAGTCGCCTGCCAAAATGCTCACAAAAGAGCGGAACAAAGTGACATTTAAAGATGTCGCCGGTTGCGATGAAGCAAAAGAAGAACTCCAAGAGATCGTCGAATTTTTGAAAGATCCCGGCAAGTTTACTGCGCTCGGCGCGCGGATCCCAAAAGGTGTTCTTTGTGTCGGAGCTCCAGGAACCGGTAAGACCCTCATTGCGAAAGCGGTTGCAGGGGAAGCCGACCGTCCTTTCTTCTTCATTTCAGGCTCTGACTTTGTTGAAATGTTTGTCGGCGTCGGCGCGAGCCGTATCCGCGACATGTTCAATGAAGCGCGTAAATATGCGCCTTGCATCATTTTCATGGACGAGATCGACGCTGTCGGCCGTCATCGTGGAGCTGGAATTGGCGGTGGCCATGATGAGCGTGAACAGACCTTGAACCAACTCCTCGTCGAGATGGATGGATTTGATCCGACCGAAGGGATTATCTTGATCGCGGCAACCAACCGTCCTGACGTACTCGATAAAGCCCTCCTAAGACCCGGCCGATTTGATCGACGCGTCATCATTGACCTTCCAGACATCAAAGGACGTCTCGAGATTTTAAAAGTCCATGCCCGCAAAATCAAACTCGACCCTTCTGTCGACCTGATGGATATTGCTCGGGGAACACCTGGCGCATCGGGAGCGGACCTGGCCAACATCTTGAATGAAGCAGCCCTCCTTGCTGCTCGCCGTAACCGTGCAGCCGTCACCCCTCAAGAAGCCCGCGAAGCGGTCGATAAGGTGAAATACGGCAAAGAGCGACGCAGCCTCGAAATCGATGAAAGCGAAAAACGTACGACGGCTTACCATGAGTCTGGACACGCGATTGTCGCCCTCGTCGTCAAATCGTCTGATCCTGTCGATAAAGTCACCATCATCCCTCGCGGAATGTCGCTGGGCGCAACCCACTTCATGCCGAAGAAAAACCGTTTGAGCTACTGGAAAAAAGAGCTCATCGACCAACTCGCTGTCCTCATGGGAGGCCGCGCTGCTGAAGAGGTTTTTGTCGGCGACATGTCATCCGGCGCTCAAATGGATATCACTCAAGCTACCCGCCTTGCCCGTAGCATGGTGTGCGAATGGGGGATGAGCCCGCTTGGAACCGTCGCCTACGATGAACGTTCAGAAGGTGGCCAATATCTCGGCATGAACAACATGGCGGAGCGTTCTTATTCGGAAGAGACAGCTAAACAAATCGATGCTGAAGTTCGTAAAATGCTCGACCTTGCTCACGAGCAAGCGATCGAAATCATCAACAAAAGTCGCGATAAAGTCGAACTCATGACCCAAATGCTCATGGAATTCGAAACACTCGATAAAGAAGATGTGAAAGAGATGATGGAAGGAACTTGGGATATCGAGAAGAAAAAAGCCCGCCTCAAAGCGACTGAAAACCTTCAAAAGAAGTCTCCTGCGACCGCTCCTGCCAAGATCTCAGACAACCCCGAACCGCAACAAGCGTAACAACCCAAAAAAGCAGGATAGAGGCGATTGCCTCTATCCTGTTTTCTATCATTATTAACCCGAGGGGCAAATAGGCGACACGATGACTGGCTGCGGCTTTGCGCAAGTCCAATACCCGCATGCCTGCCGTAGTGCAGGAATACTGTCTGGCATGCGGGTATTGGATTGCGCTTTGCCTCGCTCAGTCCCTGTGTCACCTATTTGCCCCTCGGGTTAATACCCTTAAGCATTGACGGGTTGCGGGGGTGGGATCAATGCTTTACGAGAAAGCTTGATTTGTCCGCGGTCGTTCACGTCAAGAACTTTCACATCGACAAAGTCGCCGACTTTGCACACTTCGCTGAGGTGCTTGATGCGTTTGTGGTCGTATTCGGAGATATGGAGGAGACCTTCTTTATCGAAGATTTTCACAAATGCGCCGAAATCAACGATTGAGACGATTTGTCCACGGTAGGTTTTACCGATTTCAACATCAGAGACGAGGTTCAAAATCATCTCTTTTGCTTTTTCGATTGCTTCAGGACTATTTGCAGAAATGCTAATCGTTCCAGAATCATCGATATCGATTTGTGCACCCGATTCTTCGATAATCGCGCGGATCATTTTACCGCCTGGTCCGATGACAGTTCCAATCTTGCTTGGTTTGACTTGGAGCGATTCGATGCGCGGTGCGTATTTCGAGAGATGTTCTTTTGGTTTAGCAAGCGTTTCGAGCATTTTGCTTAAGATATGGAGACGGCCTTGTTTCGCTTGGGCAAGAGCGACTTTCATGATCTGAGGTGTGATCCCTTCGATCTTGATATCCATTTGGAATGCAGAAATGCCGTGCTCATCGCCAGAGACTTTAAAGTCCATATCGCCGAGGGCATCTTCATCGCCTAAAATATCGGAGAGAATCGCAAAATGATCTCCTTCTAAGATAAGTCCCATCGCGATGCCTGACACAGCGCGTTTAATTGGCACGCCCGCATCCATGAGGGCTAAACAGCCGCCGCAGACAGAAGCCATCGACGAAGAACCGTTCGATTCTAAAATGTTTGACTCAAGACGGATAACATACGGGAATTTTTCTTGAGAGGGGAGGATTGACTCGAGTGATCTTTCAGCCAGTTTTCCATGGCCGATTTCACGACGGCCCGGTGAGCCCATACGTCCCACTTCACCGACAGAAAATGGCGGGAAGAAATACTGCAGATAGAAGCGACGGGCATCTTCGCCTTCGAGCGTCTCGAACCGTTGTGCCATCTGTTCGCTGCCGAGTGTGCAAACTGCCAGAGCTTGTGTTTCTCCACGTGTAAAGAGGGCGCTTCCGTGCGTTCTTGGAAGAAGTCCTGTCTCGACGGAAATATGTCGAATTTGATCGGGTTTACGGCCGTCAGCACGGATGTTTTCTTTTAAAATCATCGCACGCATCACATCGCCGGAGACTTTTTTAAAGCCCATCTTGACGAGGACTTTTGAGTGTTTTGGATCTTGTCCTTCTGGGAAGAGAGCTTTCATGAGCTTGTCTTTAGCAATGGCCACAGCTTCATTCCGCTGTGTCTTATCTTTAATTCTGTAAGCGGCGTCGAGATCTTTTCCAATCAAATTGCGGATCTCCTGGTTCAGCTCTTCGGACGGAACGCGCAGTTCGCCTCGAACTTTTGGTTTACCGACGAGTTTTTGCCATTCAGCAAGTCCTTGGCAGATCGTCCGAATCGCACTTTGCCCTTCTTGGATCGCTTCATGCACTTGATCTTCGCTCAAGAAGTCGCAATACCCTTCAATCATGAGGATCGCATCTTCTGTTCCTGCAATGACGAGGTCGAGCGTCGATTTTTCCATCTCTTGCATCGTCGGGTTCACGATGAATTTTCCATCTACATACCCAATGCGCACTCCAGCGACAGGTTTAATGAGCGGGATGTCTGAAATGGTGAGAGCTGCCGACGCTGCGCAAATCGCGAGCGGATCAGGCATATGGACACCGTCATACGACAGAACATACACCAATAACTGCATGTCATTGACGTATCCATCTTCGAACATCGGTCTAATCGGACGGTCAATGAGGCGACACGTGAGAACTTCTTTTTCGGACGGTCTTCCTTCTCGCTTGATAAATCCGCCAAGAGTTTTTCCGGCAGATGAAAATTTTTCGATATAGTCGACGCGCAGCGGGAGAAAATCGGTTTCATCCGATGGAACAGCTCCGCGGCATGCGGTCGCGAGTAATATGGTATCACCCGATCTTACAGTAACAGATCCATGGGCTAGTTTTGCAAGTTTGCCGGTCTCGAAAACGAGATCGCGTCCTGCAACAGATATTGTATGTTGGTTTTTATTCATGATTCCTCAATTGGTTATTCTGAAGAATCAAGCTCTTTCTGATGGAAGACCACTTGATTAAGTGATCTTTCATCAAAAAGAAATTTGTTCTTCAGATGTTAAAATATTACATAAATATCCCCTTGTTTACAAGGGGATAATCGTTACTTGCGGAGATTTAAGCGTGTGATAAGACTTTGATACCGTTTTGTATCGGTAGAGTTCAGATAATCAAGAAGCTTGCGCCGTTGTCCGACGAGTTTTAAAAGAGCGAGTCGTGAGCTATGGTCTTTAGGTGCAGACTTTAAATGGTCTGTCAGCTCAGTAATCCGCTCTGTCAGAATCGCGATTTGAACGTCCGCTGACCCCGTATCTTTTTCGTGGAGCTGGAACTTCTTTGTGATTTCTTCTTTAGTGCCTTTATCTAATGACATCAGGAATATCTCCTAAAAATATATTCCATGATTTTACCTGAAACGGAATATTGATTCAATCGTAACTTTCTTTTATCATCGTTTCCACAATGGAAAATCGAGATTTATCGTACATGGAAGAGGCGTTAAAAGAAGCCGAATCTGCTTTTGCTCTCGGCGAAGTCCCTGTGGGGGCTGTCATCGTCTTTCAAAATCAAATTATCACGCGCGCACACAACCAGGTCGAAACTTTATTTGACGCGACAGCCCATGCCGAAATTATTTGCATTAAAGAGGCCTCGAAAATTGTTAATAACTGGCGCCTCACCGGCTGCACCCTTTATACCACCCTAGAACCGTGTCCTATGTGCGCAGGGGCCCTGATCTCCTCCCGCATCGACCGCGTCGTCTGGGGAGCCCCTGATATACGGCAGGGCGCGGGCGGCAGCCTTATCTCACTTCTAGGCCAACCCCACCCGATCCATACTGTCCAGGTCACCTCTGGCATTCTTGCTGACGCATCGTCAGCCCTCCTCAAACAATTTTTTAAGGAACAACGATGGAAAAAATCTTTGACGAACTGATCGAACTCCAAAAAATTAAAATAAAAAATTGCGCCGCATCCATTATCCCGAACCTTACCGACGACGACCTCCTTCAACCCAACGATTTCCCCGCCCTCGAAACCAACCCCTACTTCCGCTATAACGAAGGCGTCCTCGAAGGACTCATGGCCGCCAAAATGGCTTACCTGGCCGCTAAAAACACAAATCGTTGAATATTAGTATGTTTAAGCGCTTTTTCGTTCATCGAAGGAATCAATGACGATCGGATAAGTTCTATCGCGCATATTTTTTGCGAGAGTTTCAAGTTTGATTTTATGAAAAAAGTTACGAAAATCTTTGTCTTTGGTTTTCCCAAGATGATCCAATATGTATAGACGAATACATAGATCTGTCGATAAGTTAGCGTGCGTTCCTTTCTCCCATTTAAGAACAGCCACATGACTAACACCGAATATTTTTCCAAATTCAGTCGTGGTCATTTCGAGATATTTTCGGATGAATTTTAACTCATCCCCGTTCAATGGAGCTGGTTTTTCAAGAAGACAATAGAGAACGGTAGATTGTAACTCTTCAAAGTCGATATCCAAAACCCATTCACCCACCATTTTTCTCATGGGGACATTCACAAGCTTGATGGGAAACCCAAGCCCTCTAAAAATGAACGTTTTTCTTTTTTTGTCTTTCATCGTTTTTCTCTCTTTGCTTTCTTAAACAATTTTATAACTGTAATAATAACCATGCCTTTCTCAAAAGCTACAATGATACGCGCTAGGCTATCAGCAGTCGTTTTACCTTCAATAGCATATTTCCAAGTACATCTTCTAGCATCAAAACAAGTTTTCTTCTCATTGTGAACCCCGTTTTTCAAGACGTACAGGGCGTCAGCAAAGGATATTGACCTCTCTAAACCTCTCTGCACCGCATGTTCCGAAAATCGATAGTCTCTATTTCGAATATGCTCTTTTATAATCAGACAAACATTTTCTAACCGAGGAGGTATCTCTTTCTTCAAATGCGTCTCCGCTTTTAAACAAATTGTAACTCTATTACATATTTAATGGCAAGAAATAACTTTCTTCGTTTAAAACTATATAAAAACCTTTTTAATTTTAGGTTGCTAAATGACTTGTGTTTAATCGAAAAATGGTGTTAAATGAGACACTTTACAAGGAAAAGTTATGAAAGATAAAATCCATCCACCTTATCAAGATGTGCTCTTTGTAGACTCATCGACGGGAAAGAAATTCGTTTGCGGATCGACCCTGCAGCCGAAAGAGCGTGAGACGTATGAGGGGAAAGAATATCCAGTTTATAAACTGTCGATTTCTTCCTATTCACACCCATTCTTTACTGGCGCAAATCAACTTCTCGACTCCGAAGGTCGCGTTGATAAGTTCCAGAAAAAATACCTCAAGAAGAAGCAAGCAGAAGAAGCGAAAGTTGTCGCTACGGAAGAAGCTGCTAAGGGTAAAAAGAAAGCGACTCGCAAAAAGTCGACATAAATTGTCATGCATGACGACAGGTTGAAAAAAAGACTCCAGGAGATGATGAGCCGTTTTCAAACGGTGGAAGAACTTCTGGGTCAACCTGATGTCTTTAACGATCAAGCCAAATACCGTGAACTGACGCAGGAACACTCGTATTTAGGCGGTGTCAAAGAAGTCGTCGATAAAATCGATTCTCAAACGAAACAATTCCAAGAAAACGAACAGCTGCTTAAAACCGAAACGGACGCTGAACTGGTTCAGATGGTCCGTGACGATAATGCGCAACTTTCGGCATCACTCCAAAATCTCAAAGTCAAATTAGAAACACTCCTCGTTCCGCCAGATCCGCTCGATAATCGTAACGTCATCATGGAGATCCGTGCAGGAACAGGGGGAGATGAGGCAGCCATTTTCGTCGGTGATTGCGTGAGAATGTACAAATGTTACGCCGAGACGAAAGGTTGGAAATACGAAGCGCTCTCGGCTGCCCAATCTGAGCGCGGCGGATATAAAGAATACATCATGACGATTTCAGGAAACCAAGTCTATCGTCTGCTGCGGAATGAAGCGGGGACGCACCGTGTGCAACGTGTTCCTGAGACCGAAGCGCAAGGCCGCGTCCATACCTCTGCCATCACTGTGGCGGTTCTTCCGGAACCGACCGAAGAAGAGGCGCAAGAAATCAACCCTTCAGAACTCCGGATCGACACTTATCGAGCTTCTGGTGCTGGTGGGCAGCACGTCAATACAACGGATTCCGCCGTCCGCATTACCCACATCCCGACCGGCGTTGTCGTTACATGCCAGGATGAACGTTCACAAATCAAAAACCGCGACAAAGCGATGCGACTTCTCTCAGCGAAAATCGTCGAAGAAAAACGGCGCAAAGAAGAAGCCGAGATGGCGTCGCTCCGCTCTTCTCAGGTCGGTTCTGGCGATCGCTCAGAGCGGATCCGCACCTACAACTTCTCCCAAAACCGTGTGACAGACCACAGGATTGATCTGACGCTCTATAATTTGACCGATGTTCTTGACGGAAAGCTCGACGATTTCACGCAAGCGCTCGTCGCTTACTTTTACGAACAAAAGCTGGCCGGCGATGAAAACGGTCAGTGATATCCTCAAAATATCGACCGATTTTTTAGCCCAAAAGGGGATTGAGCAGCCACGCCGCCAAGTCGAAGAGCTCCTGTCACATATTTTGAACATTCCGCGCATCGAACTCTACATGCAATTTGATCGACCTCTCGTTGAACCTGAACTCGATCAGCTGCGCAATTATATCAAACTCCGCGCGCAGCGGATGCCGTGGCAATATATCGTTGGGAAGGTGCAATTTCTAGGCTGCACTATTGAGGTAAGCACCGATGTGCTCATCCCAAGACAAGAGACTGAAATTTTAACCGACATGATTCTCAAAGAACTTCCGTCACATCCCGTCACAATTTGGGATGTCTGCTGCGGATCGGGCTGTATCGGCATCGCTCTGAAAAAAAAACGACCCGATTGCACCGTCGTTCTGTCTGACATTTCACCCAAAGCCGTCGAAATGGCCCGAAAAAATGCGTTAAAAAACGATGTGACGGTCGATGTCCGGCAAGGTGATCTCTTAAAACCTTTTCATTCTGAAAAAGCCGACATCATCGTCTGCAACCCACCCTATATCACCGATGCCGACTATGCAAACCTCGAGCCTGAAGTCCTCCATTTCGAGCCCAAACTTGCTTTACTCGGCGGCACGACCTTTTACGAGCGTCTTGCTACCGAACTTCCTCCTGGCACCGTCTATTTAGAAATTGGCACCGGCATGGGAGCACCATTGACACAACTATTTACATCTGCTGGCTGGTCTGCCAAACTCATGCAAGACTGGTCGGGACATGATCGATTTATGAGGATAAACAAATGAATATGAGAGTTACAACGAAATTAGCGATTGGTGCTTGCTGTGCAAACTCTGTACTTGCAGGGATTGGAACCGTCTATGTGGGTGGTCGTGGTCTTTATCATCTAGCAGAGCGGTATTGGTATCGGAATGACGACGGAAAGGTGGCTGAACTCAACAAACGACTGCTTTCCGATTGGACTTCCCTGAAAACAGCTCTTTTAGCACTTCCACCCATCATCGGTATTTTTCTTGCTGCTCAGTATGGAAATCTAGGTTTTTCTATAGGGACAAGTGCTCACCATTCCAGAAGCGTGCCATTATTAAAATCTGCTTTGGAATATGCAATCGATGTCTCGTTTTTTCCTCTTCAAGCCGATGCTGCGCCTGATGAACAACAAGCGAAAATAGTACGAGATAAGTTTATCCAAGATGTGTACGGAGAAGCGGTCGAATTAGATAAAGGCAATAACGAAAAGCTTCCAGCTGTCTTCACCAACAAAAAAGGTCATCCGGATACTATCGTTGATGGTGATCTTTGCATCATCATGGCGCATGGGAACGGAATGCAACTTGAAGATATGGAAGAGTACGTCTATCTGGTTCGGGGAATGGATCGAGAGAGGAATAGTGTGTTAGTTTACACGTTGGATGGATATGGCCCCAATCGTCACAATGGTGTGAAAACCTGCGAAGAGAGTGCAAAATTTGATGCGCTGGCTGCCGTGAACTATGCTCTTCAAAGAGGTTACAAACCCGAGCAGATTGTCTTTCTTGGCTATTCGATTGGCACCGTTGGGGCTGCAGCGGCGGCTCATTTAGCTGGAACCCATTGCATTCTTTTCAAAGGTTTCACGACGGGTGCTGATGTGGCACGTAATGTTTGCTCGAATGTTGATCGAATGTTGCCAGGAAGTCGTGAACAGCGGTGGTTTGGCAATTTGCTTTCTTGGGCACAAAAACAAGCAGGGGATTTTGCCCATACCCTTTTACAACCTGTTTCTGGAAAGGTTGCCTCACGTCAATTTCACATCCATGGCGCCGATAAACCCATCGACGTTCCTATCAATGGAATGAATAATCTTTGGCATGTGGAGCAGATGCATCCCGATCGATTTTTGCTATGTATTGGGGGAAGTCAAGACCATCTGATGGCATCGGAGTGGGATGAAGAAACAAATCAGTACCAAGTAAACTTTGCAGAAATACTCTATGAAAGTGGTACGGTTTTAAAACGTCAAAAATTCATGCTGCAGGAAGGGCATATAGGAGATAACTTACCCATTCAAGGCTTTCTTGAGACTGTGCGTGGAATGAACAAGTAAATATTTTAATTTACAAGAGATTCCATTCTTGAAATCCAAGATCTTTTGTTATAAGATGGTTTCCTATTAGTTATGTTTGGCACGTTAACCGAAAAATTTAAAGCACTTGCATCGAAGATTGTGGGGCAAAAGACCTTGTCGGAAGAGAACATCTCCGACGCGGTGCGAGATGTCCGGCTAGCGCTACTCGACGCCGATGTGAACTTCACGATTGTGAGTGGGTTCATCAAGCGGGTGAAAGAGAAGGCGGTTGGCGATAAGGTATTGAAGGCTGTAAGTCCGGGCGAGCAATTTATTCGAGTCGTTCATGATGAGCTGGTGGCTCTCATGGGGGCCGAAGTTGTTCCGCTCAAAGTGGATGGGCAGCCGTCAGTTGTGATGCTGTGTGGACTCCAAGGTTCGGGGAAAACAACGACGACGGCAAAACTGGCGCACTTTTTGAGAAAAAAGAAGGTTCTGGTTGCGGCGTGCGATTTACAACGGCCCGCAGCGGTCGAGCAGCTGAAGACGCTATGTGACGCGATTCAGACGCCGATCTTTATTATGGCGGGAGAAAAAGATCCTGTTGTGGTGGCAAAAGCTGCGCTGAAAAAAGCGCGCGATGAAAAATTTGATGTTTTGATTGTCGATACGGCAGGAAGGCTCCATGTCGATGAGGAGCTCATGGGTGAGCTCCGGAAGATGAAAGAGATTTTAGAGCCGCAAGAGATTTTATTTGTGGCCAGCGCCCATGTGGGTCAAGATGCGGTGGCGACAGCGCAGGCATTTGACGAGCAGATGGCAATCACGGGTACGATTTTGACGATGCTCGATGGAACGTCAAGGGCTGGAGCTGCGATTTCGATCCGTGAGGTGACGGGCAAGCCGCTGAAGTTTGAAGGTGTCGGGGAAAAAGTTGCCGATTTCCAGCCGTTTAATCCGCAGTCGATGGCTGACCGGATTTTGGGCATGGGCGATATTGTGAATTTAGTGCGACGCGCCCAAGAAGAGTTTGACGAGAGCCAGGCGGAAGATTTAGAGAAGAAGCTTCTGAAGGCGGCATTCACATACGAAGATTATCTGAAGCAGATGACGGCGATTAAGAGGATGGGGCCGCTGAAGAATCTCTTGCAGATGATGCCGGGGATGTCGCCCGGTATGTCAGGTTGGCCGAACCTCGATCAGTCGGAAGGCGAGTTTAAGAAAATCGGCGCTATCATCCAATCGATGACGCGCGAAGAAAGAATTGAAAAAGTGGAGCTTGTTCCTTCGAGGCGATGGAGAATTGCCAAGGGGAGTGGAACCTCGATCGACGATGTGAATCGTCTGATCAAAGGTTTTAAGAGAATGAAGGATCTTTTTAAGAGTTTACCTAAAAATCCGGCGTCTCTGAAAAAAATGGGCGATTTTTTAGGAATGAAATAGGAGAAAATATTTATGGCAGTGAAAATTAGAATGCGACAACAAGGTCGTAAAAATCGGCAGACATTTCGTCTCGTGGTAACCGATATCAGAAATCCACGCGATGGAAAATATGTTGAAACATTGGGATCTTACGATCCACATCGGAAAGATAAAAATCTGACGGTCAACACCGAACGATTGAACTATTGGCTGAGTAAAGGTGCGGTATTATCTGACAGCGCAGAAAGACTCGTCAAAGGTGTTGCACCAGATGTGATCAAAGAGATGAAGCAAAAACAAAATGCAAAGCGTGTGAAGGCAGCGGCAAAACGTCGCAAAAAGCCTGTAAAAGCTACCGCTCCAAAAAAAGTGGAAGCGGCAGCAGCAGCTGTAGAGGCGCCTAAAAAGAAAAAAGCGCCTGCGGCAAAGAAAGTGAAGAAGGATGAAAGTTGATATCCTCTCCCTTTTTCCGGACTATTTTCAGGGCCCTTTAGATGTCAGCATCTTAAAGAAGGCTCGGGAGAAAGGGATTGTTGAGGTGAGCCTCATCGACATCCGGGACTTTGCAAACAATAAACATGCAAAGGTGGATGATCGACCGTATGGTGGAGGCCCTGGCATGGTGCTCATGCCGGAGCCTGTTTGTGGTGCCATCCGGAGTGTGAAGCGCGAGGGGAGCCATGTGGTTTACCTCTCACCACAAGGAAAAAAGCTCGACGCAAAGAAATGCCAAGAGCTCGCACAGAAAGAGCACCTGATTTTACTGTGCGGCCACTATGAAGGGGTGGATGAACGAATCCTTCAAACAGAGGTGGATGAAGAGATCAGCATTGGGGATTATGTGCTGACAAACGGATGTATCGCTGCCATTGTAGTGCTTGATGCGACAATCCGTTTTATCCCCGGAGTTTTAGGACACGAAGAGGCGGCAGCGCAAGATTCGTTTCAGGAGGGTGGTTTCGATGCACCGCATTATACCCGTCCTGAAGTGTTTGAGGGGCTAGAAGTTCCCGAGGTACTGAGGTCGGGAAACCATGCCAAGATTGCGCAGTGGCGCAAAGAAATTGCACACGAGAAGACAAAACGTGTCAGACCAGATTTACAAGTAATAGGAGTTAACAATGAAACAGAATAAAGTGATTCAAGAGCTCGAAGGACAGATGCTCAAGAAAGATCTTCCCGCATTTCGCGTGGGAGATACACTCACCGTCCATACGAAAGTTGTGGAAGGGGAGAAAGAGCGTATTCAGATGTTCACAGGAACCGTGATTGCCCGTCGTGGCAGCGGCCTTTCTGAGACGATCGCTCTCTACCGCGTGTCGTACGGCGCAGGGATGGAAAGAGTATTTCTTATCCATAGTCCACGTGTTGCAAAAGTTGAAGTCGTCAAGAGTGGTAAAGTGCGTAAATCAAAACTCTACCATATCCGTGGCGCTTCTGGAAAAGCAGCGAAAGTGAAAGAAAACATTGGAGCTGGTCAATCACATGAAGAATCTCCAGCCGCAGAAGCGAAAAGCTAAGCGACTCTTTGAGATTACGCAGTTTGAAAGAGCGGCCGAGTCTCAAGGATACCTGAGAATTGCAGGTGTCGATGAAGCAGGGCGTGGACCACTCGCGGGTCCCGTCGTGGCTGCCGCCTGCATTCTTCCGAAAGATTTTTATTTCGACAAGATCAACGACAGTAAAAAACTGACACACGAGACACGCGAGGAGATATATCACATGCTGACGACGCATCCCGACGTTATTTATGGAATCGGAAGCGTCGATGCATTCATCATCGATCAGATCAACATTTTGCAAGCGACATTACAAGCGATGGCAGCTGCCATCGTTTATCTCAGAGAGCAGCCCGATTTCGTACTGATCGATGGGAACAAAAAGCCACCCATCCAGATCCCTTGTGAAGCGATTGTAAAAGGCGATACTCTTTCGCAATCAATCATGGCTGCGGCAATTATAGCCAAGGTCACGCGCGACCGTCAAATGGTCGAATATGATAAGGAGTATCCCCAGTATGGGTTTGCGTCGCACAAAGGGTATCCAACGCCAGAACATATAGCAGCTTTAGAAAAATGGGGTCCTTGCTCCTTGCATAGAAAATCTTATAAGCCTGTCATGCGTATAAAGGAACCTTTATGATGCCTGTTACTTCCATTCGTAAATCCCCTGAACCTGGATCTCGTTTTGTTGTTTTATGTATTGATGACAATAATGTATCTAGAACAATCTTCAAAAGATATTGTACTGCAATAGCTGAGCAAGCGGGTATCCCGTTAGATCTACACGAAGCAGCGTGTGGTAAGGATGGACAGAAACTGATCCAAGAAATCACCTCAGCGATTAACTTTGCCCTGGTTGACTTTGATTTAGGCGACATGTTGGGTACAGCGCTGTGTACGGAAATTTTAGTGAAGAACCCTAAAACATATGTTACGTTATTTTCAGCATCCGAGATCTATGAAATTGAAAAAGAACAGTTACCTGAAAAAGTTCGCGTTATTTTGGGAAAAAAGCATGAAGATGTCAAGGCTGTTCTTAGAGAGGCTATTGAAATGTTTAAAATAAATAAACAAGCGCGCAAGTTGTCCATGAATATGGAGAATGAATGAGAAAAAGCATGACAGCGTATGGAAGAGCTGTTCTCCAAACAAAACTGGCGCGTTGGACGCTCGAAATTTCGTCTGTCAATCGAAAAGGGCTCGATGTGCATCTTCATCTTCCCCATACGCTGCTATTCCTCGATCCTACGCTTCGGAAATGGGTAGGACAGATCACCGAGCGGGGGAATTTAACCCTTCGGATTGCCTGTGAAATTCAAGAAGTCTCCAACCTTGTCAAAATGTTGAAGACAGAAAAAGAGCGGTGGCAGCGCGTTGCACAAGAGCTTAAATTATCTAAAGACTCCATCACGCTTCCATTTCTCCTCAGTCAAATGACACCCCACATCGCGATATCTGATCCAAAAGCGTTTGAAAAAGATCTTGCAGACGTCTGGAAAAAAGCGTCGCTTGATTGGAATACAATGAAAATTCAAGAGGGGAAGGTACTCACCGACGATATAGAGGCGCGCCTCAAAACCATCTCCAAAGAGATGAAGCAGATTGAGAAAGCGCTCCCCAAAGTCGTCCACGCCCATGTCAAAAGATTGAAAGAGCGGATGGAAGAATTAAAAATCTTCGTCGACTCTCATCAACTCATGGAAAAAGCAGCCTTAGAGGCCGATCGTGACGATGTGACAGAAGAGATGATCCGGCTTGCCTCCCACATCGATCAGATGAAACTCTACCTCAAATCTGACGAGAAAAGCGTCGGACGCACCCTCGACTTTTTGGCTCAAGAAATGGGACGTGAAATCGGCACCCTGATGGCAAAAGCAGGCTCCTCCGAAATTGCAAAACATGCCGTGCATATTAAAAGTGAAATAGAGAAAATACGGGAACAGGTACAAAATATTGAATAGAGGAAAACTATTTATCATCAGCGCCCCCGCAGGTACCGGCAAAACGACCCTCGTGAATATGCTCACAACCGAGTGCCCCACTGTTGTCCGAAGCGTCACATGCACGACACGAGCCCCCAGGCCCAATGAAAAGAATGGCATCGACTACTATTTCCTCACCGAAGAGGCGTTTCAGAAAAAGCTTGCTGCCGGAGATTTTCTCGAGCATGCCACCGTCTTTGGCAATCACTATGGAACGTCCAAAGAACTCGTCGAAAAAGAGCTATCCCAAGGTAAAAACGTCATCCTCGTCATTGATGTTCAAGGAGCTGACCAGCTCCGGGGCAAGGTCGATGCAACATTTATTTTTATTTCTCCCCCCAACCTCGATGAACTCAAGAAAAGACTTGTCAAAAGAGGGACCGAAAATGACGCCTCTTTGGAAAAAAGACTCAAGGCCGCGCGACATGAGCTTGAGATGATCTCGCATTACGACTATCATATAGTGAACGACGACCTACACGCCGCCTACCAAGCATTAAAAAAAATAATTGGAGTATTATGTTAGCGAAAGACCAACTGACGAGTGAAGCCCTCAAGAAACATTTTCATGACAATTTTGAGCTCGCTCAATTTGCGATCAACGTTGCCCGCTACCTGATCAAATCAGGCCATGAAGTCGACATCCCGTACCTCCTTAAAGAAATCCAAAGGAACCCCAAACTCTACACTCCTGAGAATTTAGCTCTTCTCGACAAAGCCGACCAAGAAGAAGACGCTGAAGCTCAGAATGGCTAAGAAAATTCTTATCACTTCTGCACTCCCATACGCGAATGGTCAACTCCATTTTGGGCATATTGCAGGGGCCTATCTACCTGCCGATTGTTATGCCCGCTTTCAAAGACTTCAAGGGAGCGATACCCTCTACATTTGCGGTTCTGATGAATATGGCGTGGCAATCACTTTGAGTGCGGAGATTGCAGGACGCACGCCACAAGAGCATGTCGATCATTTTCACGCCGTCAACAAAGAACTCTTCGACAAACTCCACTTCTCATTCGATCATTTTTCTCGCACTACGTGGCCAGGACATGTTCCGACGGTTCAACAATTTTTTCTCGACCTGTTGAAGAATGGCTTCATTGAAGCGCGTATCACCAAGCAACTCTATTCTGAGCAAGACAACCGATTTTTAGCCGACCGTTATGTCGTTGGAACTTGTCCCAAGTGTGGATTTGAAAATGCGCGTGGCGATGAGTGCACACGGTGTGGATCCAACTATGAGGCAACCGACCTCAAAAATCCTCGTTCAAAGCTGACCAATGCAACACTTGTCCTCAAAGAGACGAAACATTGGTTTCTCCTCTTCGACCGATTCAAAGATCAACTCTCTGCTTGGATAAGTCAAAAAAATTGGAAGCCGAATGTCTTGAACTTTGCTAAATCATATGTCGATGATTTAAAACCTCGCGCTATCACCCGTGATGGAGAGTGGGGCGTTCCTATTCCGCTGCCCGATACAGAGGGGAAAGTACTCTATGTCTGGTTTGATGCCCCGATTGGTTATATTTCGGCGACTAAAGAGTGGGCAGAACTCCAAAAAAAGCCCGATGCTTGGAAAGAATTTTGGCTCGATCCTACAACGCAATACGTTCAATTTATCGGAAAAGACAACATTCCGTTCCATGCCGTGTTTTTTCCGGCGATGGAGATGGGACAAAATGTCCCTTATACGAAAGTGACCGACCTTCCGGCGAATGAGTTTCTCAATCTAGAAGGTCGTCAATTCAGTAAATCGGATGGATGGACAATCGACCTTACCGAATTCTTTACACTATTCACCGCCGATCAAATCCGTTATACGCTTGCTGCGAATGCTCCGGAAAATCAAGACTCTGAATTTACATGGAAAGATTTCCAATCGCGCTGCAACTCTGAGCTGCTGGGCAAATATGGTAACTTAGCGAACCGCGTGCTTGTTTTCTTGCAAAATCAATGTGGCGGAGAAGTACCCCAGGCAGCTCCCGACGCAACATTCATGCAAACGCTCAAAGCCAAAGTCGAAGAGACTCACATCGCCTACGAAAACTTCCAACTTCGTAAAGCATCGACCCACATCATGGAAATTGCGCAACTCGGCAACGTCTATTTCGACTCTCACAAACCGTGGACACTTGCCAAATCTCCCGACACACGCCCTCAAATGGAAACCGTTCTTGCCACATGTCTCGAATGTTTAAAATCTCTCGCCCTCGTTTCCTCACCGATCATTCCCGAAGCAGCACAAAAGCTGTGGCAAATGCTTGGACAAACAACCGTTTTAGAAAAACAACTTTGGACTTCCATCCAAACAGTTCAAATCCCACACCATCTTCCAAAACCCGAAGTTCTCTTTAAACGGATCGAAGATTCTCAAATCGCTCTTCAAGAAGCGAAGCTAAAACAGATCACTAATCAATAACCTCATGAACGAGCTGACTATGGTTAGCAAATTGTCGCCACAGTGTTGCGACAATTGATACAAGTTTATATCCACGTTAAATTAGGAATTTTTACCACAGAGAAAGAAGAGCACACAGAGGGAATTAGTACTTCCTATCTCTGTGCGCTCTTCTTTCACTGTGGTAAAATTCCTAGCTTATGCAACAACACATAACAAGCACTGAGGAAAGCAGTTGCTTTCCTTTATCATGTTTATCATTACATCCTTCATATCATATTTTTGTCTGAAGACTTCACAAGACTTATCGAAATTTTTCTCACGATCAAAATCGGAGTTGATCTAAGCTATCCCGAAAAAGAAAAGGGGATGTATGTCAGCTGTCGATGGAGATAGAGGTTATGGTGGATTTGAGTTTGTGGGGGATTGTCTCACGTCTTTTCTCTCGTCGAACTTATCTGGGATGGTGGTCGATCGGTATTTGGGGGAATATCGGGAGGAGATTCGTGCGGGGATACAGATTTGTGCCACGATGGCTGTTGTAAGGTTGAGTCAAGTGCCACTTTATGTGAAGATTCCGCTGCTGGCAATTGGAAATGTTTTCGCTGCCCATTTTGTGAAAGAGGAGCCGCCCTTTGAGGCGTATTGGAAAGTGGTACCGAAGAGAGAAAAGATGCAAGATGCATCGAAAGGGCGTCTGTCACAGCTTGTTATGGGGCTCGGTGGAAAGGAGAAACCGCATCTCGCTGTTATCTCTAATGAAGACAAAGATTTATCCAACATCGTAGGTCAGCTTCCATTAACGAAGCGTTATCAAGACTACAAGGTAGTGATGTTGACGGGGCAGATCCATGATCCGATGTCGATACGGGTGCTGCACACCTATTTAGCCGAGCATCCGAAGACGATCGTCTATTTACCGTTTGGGGTTATACCGTCGTATGGATTAAAACAGCTGCCTCAAGAGACGCTCGTGATTGCTGGGATGCCGAGTTTTACTATGTGGAACGAGGTGAAGGCGCATGATGTGAGTCGTTACAAAGAGCTCATGCTGGTTCCACTCTCGCGCCATGAGTGCATTGAGATCCTGAAAGAAGAGTGGAGCGAATGTAGTCAGATCAACATTTCAGTTGCCGTCGAGCTTTCCTTTTTGTTCTTGGGGGATAAAGGTGGAGAGTTGACGCTTGCAAAAGATATTCTCGAGAGAGTTTCAAAAATGAATGATCCATCAAAGGAAGATGTTTTTACCGTTTTTGGGACGATGTATCCTACGCTGGCTGCTGGAATGAAAGCCAGTGGGGAAAAACCGATCCGAACAATGCAAGAGATTGCGGGAGTAATGAACCTCATGTTTGGAATCGGCAAGGCAGTTGAAGAGGTTGCTGAGATTGAAGATTGGGAGATGATGGATCCTCAAGAAGAGATTCAAGAAGGGCTCAAAACACGTGTGAGTCAAATTGCGGCAGCAATCGGTGGAAGGGAGAAGCCCCATTTGGTTGTAATCGGTGCAGATGAAAAAGAAATGGACCTAATTTTGACACAACTGCCACTTCGACCTGAGCTCGGCGATTTGAAAATATTCAAATGGACCGGAGAAGCGATGTCACAAGATGTTCTCGATGAGATTCCGTTAGCATTAGATGGAAAGACCCTTTTGTATATTCCATTTGGGTATGTCCCTGCGGAGGGGTTAAGAGAGCTGCCCGAAGATGTGATCGTTTTGATTGGGATACCCCATTACTCGCTTTGGGATGAGATTAAGGGGATGGATCTTGTGAATTATAAAGAAGTGCGACTCCTACCGCTGACGCGGGAAGAGTGTCTGCTCTGCCTAGATGAGTGGGTCGAAGAAGACGTCGAACGAAAGGTGCTAGAAGCAGCCGTCGAAATGGCTTTTCTGATGCTCCAAGAGTCAGGAGGAGAGCTGGCTCTTGCAAAAGATCTCATCGAACGGACATCGAAATCAGGAGAGATGACATTGGAAACGGTTTGGAAAACATTTTCACTCATGTATCCGAATCTTGCCGAAAGTCTCAAATATGAAACCTACGGTCAGTGGGCACGTCTCCCCAGGAGAGATCTTGAGTTTTCAATGAAATCGCTCGATCAAATTGCCGCTCAAATTAATAAAAAGTTCAACGTCAACATTCCTCTTTCTCCACCTAAAGTGTTGGAGACGCCGAGCTTTTTAACCGATCTCAACGAAAAAATGAAGACCCGAGAGCAATTTGCCGTTGGAAACGACAGAAGAATCGCCGAGCTAAAAACAGGGCTGACAGGCCTCGATAAAACCAATGCGCTCCTCATCGGTATTCCTGGAACAGGAAAGACGACACTGGTCGAGTCGATCGCTTGGATGATTGTTCATGATCAAGTGGACGAAAAATCTCCGTTCTACGGAAAAACGATCTATTCACTCGACGTCAACAAAATGATGGTCGGAACGATGTGGGTCGGCACGACAAATGAACGGATCAATGAGCTATTTGCGTTTTTATCTCAGCAAAAAGATGCCATCTTGTTCATCGATGAAATTCAACAGATGATTGGAGCCGGCTCTTCCCATGGGAATGAAATGGGATCGTTTGCACAGCTCATGAAGCCGTATCTACTTGCCTATGGGATCACCGTCATCGGAGCGACAACACCTGGCGAATATAAGAAGTGGATCCAAACCGATACAACGGCAGCTTTTGGCCGTAGGTTTAGGGAAATTTTTATCACAGAGCCGACCGAAGAGGAATGCGTCGTCATGTTGAGCCATATTATCCAATCAGACGCCTTTAAAGCGGCTTATCCGGGGATTGTATTTGAGGAGGGAAGCGTTCAGCTGGCTGTTCATCTCATGGGTAAAATCTCGTCGAAAATCGGCGACCCAGATAAAAGTAAAGATTTTATTGAAAGGCTCGCAGGATCCCTCTTAGATTCTGGGGATAAAAAAATCACCGCCAAGGAAGTGGAGAAATATTTTAACTTCACCTACCAAAAAGAGAAATTAAAAGACAAAGAAGTACCAATCATCCTTTGAAATATGATATAATCTTCACATGATTTCAGCGATTAGATCACATCCAGACGCTATTCCTGCTTTGAGGGCATCGGTATCGATTCTCCTCACGTCATTGATTGTTAAAACTTTTGTTGACAAAGTTTCTGGAAAAGAGAACGAATACCGTCACATCTACACGACAATAACCACGCTGGGTGTGTTCGAAGGTTTCAATCCGACCTCCAATCGTGATTTAGGAATTCTTGCAACAACCTATCTCGTGATCGGGGTTGTGCAATGGATGTTTCAATCGAGACCAAAGCCACAAGTCGAAAAACCCGCAGCTCCACAATCGCCGCCCAACTGGCTCTTCCCATCAATAAACTTTGTTTCTGAATCAGCAATGCATCGACGTATCGGTGGGGAAACATGGTTAGCATTACAGCAGCTGCAGTCGTTGAAAGAGCAAATCTTCTTGGTAAAAGAGACAAAAGGATGGGATCTTGAGTTTTTGTGTTGGATGATCAGCATGTCTCATCATCGTACTTTCTATTTTTATGATGGGGATGTTGAGAAATTAAAAGGTTGTTTTGCAGAGCATCCGCAACTTATCGTTTACTCCAAAACGAAAATAGAAGGCATTGTTCTACCTCTTCAAGTCAATTTGATCGTGTATGGGAATGAAGGAGCAGAGCTTCCTTCAATCTGTCGTGAAGAGATGATCGGATTAATGGAGCATTGGATTGCCCATTACGCGTTTCGTCAACATTATCCCAACCTGCAATTTGAAGGGAATGCGCTCCGCGTACTCTACGATCACTACCCTCAGCGATCTTTGTTTAGTTGGATTCGAGAGATCTCTAAGATAATAGAAGGAAAAGAGTATAAGTTGATCCCTTCTCTAGAAGACCCCCGCCTTCTCTACGTTTACTCCAAGATGCCAGTCGACGATTATAGAACAAGAAAGAGTATCATCGAGAAGCTCCAAGCTCTCGGGCTGACTTGCAGCAGTCATAACGCAAGCAACATGCAAATACCTTCCTTTCTGTCACATATTCCATCTCAACCGGCACGTCCTGCACGAGCAGCTCAGCTGAGACAACTCCAAGCGGCGTCTGGAGAGGATGCGCCTTATACGGTCATTGTCGGAGCCCATTATAAAGAAGTTGAATTCTTGCTCTCTCAAATGGGACGGCTCGTCTTCAAATTTGACTATGAGAATTATAAAGACAAAGAAGGATCTCACGAAGCATTGGTCGAATTTTTTTCGATCTACCCGGATGCTATTCTCTATCATCCTACATTAGAAAATGTTATTCCAGTATGGGCTTCCATATTGCCGAGCGTTGTCGTCATCGGTCAATTGAGCCATTCAATGATGAATAAGAATGCAGATAACTGCCACTTGAGTCATTACAAAAGGGTGCAGTTAATTCCTTTAAGCCAAGAGGAATGCCAAACGGAAATCGGTGAGTGGGCGTCGAGACGAAGCATCCAATTTGCTGGCCCAGCTTTGGAGATTGCGATTGCTGCAACTTTTTTACTCCATGAAGAAAACGGTGAAGAATATAGCTTTGTTAAAGATCTCGTTGAACGGGCAGCAAAAATTTCAAAGGAGGTCACTCCTGAAAATATTTGGGAGACATTCATTCCGATGTATCAGTTGCATCTCACAGCACTTACAGACAGGAACAAATTATATGACAAAGAACCTACATGTATCTCTCTCATACGCATCTCGATGGCGCTTAAAAAAGAATTTGGCGTGGTGCTTCCTGTCAAGAAAGTGAAGCTGTCACACCCGCCCGAATTTTTAACCGATCTGAACGAGAAGATGAAAGATTCCAAAGAGGTTTTGGTAGAAATTCCGGAACGGATGGAAGGACTGACAGATGCCCTCAATGGTCAATACACAAATGCATTGATTGTAGGTGAGTCCGGAACAGGTAAGACAGCGCTTGTTAAACTCATGGCAACTCTTTCTATGCTAGGTAAGCTTCCGCCGGAACATCCTCTTCATGGAAAAACAATTTACATGTTAAATACAGCCGACTTTACCGCCCATACAAAATATGTCGGTGAGCAACAGACGAAACTATCTGAATTATTTAATTATCTCATGCAAGCAGAGAATAGTGTGCTTTTCATTGATGAAATCCATTTAATCATGGGGGCAGGTGCATCCGAGGGAAATAAGATGGGCACTGTTTCTCAATATATGAAAACCTATCTGGAAGATTCAGGCGTCTCTGTGATTGGAGCAACCACGAAAAAAGAGTATCATACATGGGTGAGTGGCGATGATGCTTTTGTTCGGCGATTTAATGAAGTTGTTCTTGACGATCCGACGGACTCCCAAGTCATTCAGATCCTTCAGCAGTATAGTACCTCAGGTGTCATGAAACGACTCCATCCGACACTCGTTTTCACAGAGGACGATTGCCATCTGATTCTGAGGAGTGTGAAAAGTGCTCGCGGAGATGTCAGTATTGTTGACCGTTCCAAAAAGCGGATGGAAGCCCTTGCAAAATACGCCAAAAGAAAAGGGTTAGTAAAGCTCACGGACGATGCGATGAGCCAAGTTGCTCTTTCAGTTTTGTAAATCGCTTTTTCACATCGTCATTCCGGACGGCGAGGCTGATGGCTTGTTTGGTTCCGATTAAAATCACAAGACGTTTTCCACGAGTGATGCCGGTATAGAGAAGGTTGCGGTGGAGCATTTTAAAGTGGCTCATATGGATCGGGATGATCACACAGGGACACTCGCTCCCTTGGTATTTGTGGATCGAAACGGCGTAGGCGAGGACGAGGTCGTCGATTTCGGAAAACTGGTATTCGACACGCTTGTCATCGAACGAGACGGCCAGCATTTGGCCTGAAAGGTCAATGGTGAGGATCTTGCCGACGTCGCCATTGAAGACGAGTTTTTCGTAGTCGTTCCGGATCTGCATCACTTTATCCCCCACATGGAAGGTACGTCCCATGCGGCAGAGGGGAGTCATGCTCGGGTTGAGCACTTTCTGGAGCACGACGTTGAGGTTTTCAGTGCCAATAATCCCTCGTTTCATCGGCGACAGCACTTGGATGTCGTCGAACCTGTGGAACCGTAATTTCGGTAGCTTGTCGGAGAGAAGATCGACAATTGATTGCAGAATTTTTTCAGGCGAGTCACACTCGATAAACTTAAAATCGCTGCTCCCTGACAGTTCAGGGAATTCTCCATGGTTGATGAGGTGGGCGTTGGTAACAATTTTCGAGTGGGCCGCTTGACGGAAAATTTGAGTTAGCCGAGTGACACCAACACAGCCTGAATCGATGAGATCTTTTAACACGCTTCCTGCGCCGACACTGGGAAGCTGATCGACATCGCCGATCAAAATCAATCGAGTTGACGTCGGAATCGCCTTAAATAAGCTGTGGAGCAGAAATGTATCGATCATGCTTGCTTCGTCGACAATCAGAAGGTCGCATTTCAGAAGATTTTCAGCGTTTTTCTTAAATCCACCCGACAGAAAATCCATCTCAAGTAAGCTGTGAATTGTCGACGCTTTTTTGCCGGTGATTTCGGTCATTCGTTTCGCAGCACGTCCCGTCGGAGCTGCAAGTAAAATCGAATCGGTGATTTTTTCAGATATGCGCAAAATCGCCCGCGTGATCGTACTTTTTCCCGTTCCAGGACCGCCTGTGATGATGTGCACTTTTTCTTGTACGGCGCAGGCAATCGCTTTTTTTTGTTCGTCTGCAAATTGAATGTTGAGCTTTTCTTCGGCCCAAGCGACCGCTTTATCGACTTGAACTGTCCGTAGGGCAGATGGCGCCTCTACAAGCCGCTTCAATTGCTGACTGATTCCTCGTTCTGCCAGATAAAACGGTTTAAGCGAGATAAATCCGTCTTCTTCGATGATGTCGTTCTCTTCTAAACTCCGTTTGAGTCCCTCACGTACCTCCAACACTTCAACCATCAGCATGGCAGATGCTTCAATTTCGAGTTCTTCTTTAGGAAAACAGGTATGGCCGTCATTTGCCAGTTCCCACAGCACAAACTCAATTCCTGCCCGAATCCGCGTCATCGAATGGGCCGGAATTCCCATTTTAATCGCAATCGAGTCAGCAAATTTAAAACCAATGCCGCGGATATCTTTGGCCAAAATATACGGATCTTGTTTTACCTTCTCAATGCTGTTATCGCCATACGTTTTGTAAATCTTCTGCGCAAACCCCGGAGAAATTCCATGAGACTGCAAGAAAATCATCACTTCACGGATCGCTTTTTGTTCGTGCCAGCACGTCTCGATCATCTCGATCCGCTTACTGCCGATCCCATCGACTTCCCGTAGTCTTTCAGGCGTCTCATCAATCACTTTCAGAGTATTGATCCCGAATTGTTTCACAATCCGTTCGGCATATGTCGGACCGATCCCTTTGATCATCCCCGATTCTAAATATTTTTGAATGCCAATCAGATCTGATGGCTCTTTCGACTCAAAACTCTCGACGACAAACTGCCTTCCATACTGCGCATGGTGCTTCCACTCTCCAGCGCAACGAATTGTCTCGCCCGGCTGCAGCGTCGGGAGCGGCCCCACAATGCACGTAAGCTCTTCCTTTCTCGGTTCCTTCAACCTTGCAACGGTAAAGCTTTCGCCTGCAAAAACAACATTCTCGACATACCCAAAAATCTCTTCCACAGATTTACTATACGATAGCTGGTTCTTTTTGTAACAGGCTTAAGGGATGCGCAGAAAGGGTTATTCGGTTTTGATTTTGACCCAGGCGTCGCGGATTTTGTCTTGGGAGGTGACGACGGTGATGAACCGGAGGTTTTTGAAGGCTTCGCCTTCCATGGAGAGGAGCTGCTTGGTTTCTGGATCGTCGGTGAGGTCAGGAAGGACGTCGAGGGTAGCGGGGAAGATGCTGAAGGCGTCGTAGTGGGTTTTCATAGACGAGCGGGTATAGAGGTAGTTGATGAGTTTGTAGGTGAGCTCTTCCCGTTTGCTCGGTTTGGGGATGCAGATGTTTTCGATGGTGATGCACGACCCTTCTTTCGGCATGACGTAGCCGATGAACGGGAACTTTTTCATGGAGCGCCACAGGTAGGAGCTGGAGGCGATGACGGCGGCGCTGTTTTTGGTGGCGAGGAAGTAGTCGGCGCGGAAGTCGGCATAGGCGTTGACATGTTTCTTTTGCGCGATCAAGAGGTCGGTGATTTGTTTGAGCTGTGCGTCGGTGACGGACGGGACTGATCCAAAGAGGTAGTAAGCGACAAGATCGAGGGTTTGGATCGGGTCGTTGATCATCGTGATGAAGTAGTCGATTTTATTCACATCAAAAACCATGTCCCAGCTGGGAGTGTAGGGCCGATTTGCGAAATAATTTTTGTCGATCCCAATGAGATAGAGTTCCCACTCGAAGGGGAGCGAGTAGTGATTGCCCGGATCGTATGAGAGGTTCATGAGTTTCGGGTTGAGGTTGGATAGGAAGTTGAGTTTTGATTTATCGAGGGGTTTGAGGAGATCTTCTTTGGCGAGGATTTCAACACTGTAGTCGGACGGGATGATCATGTCGTACCCTTGTCCGCCGGTCGCTTTGAGTTTCACGATCATCTCTTCGTTGGAGGCGTAGTAGCTCATGTTGACTTTGATGCCGGTCTCTTTCTCGAAATCAGCGATCACAGACGGTTCTAAAATATCACCCCAAGCAAACACGTTGATCGAGCGGCCTGAGCTGAAGATTGTTGTTTCAGGCCAGTAGAGGATGCCGAAGATGAGGGCGCACCAGAAGAAGATGACGGTCGTTCGGGTAACGATTTTTCGGATCATATGAAGATTTTCCCCCGAATTTTACCACGCGTGCTGAGGTGGAAGTAAAGGAGAGCCATAATGCTGCTGATGCAGAGTAGAAGAGCGGAGAGGGCGTTGACGACAGGCGAAATTCCTGAACGGATCATCGAGAGAATGTAGAGGGAGAGGGTTTGCACGGACGATCCGGCAGTGAAGTAGGTGAGGATGAAGTCGTCGAACGAGATGATGAAGACGAGGAGGGCGCTTGTAATCAGGGTCGGCCGAAGGAGGGGGAGGGTGACTTTAAAGAACGTTTGCACAGGTGTTGCGCCGAGGACAAGCGATGCTTCGGTCAGACGGTAATCGAGTTCAAGGTAGCGTGCATACACCATCGGAATCACAAAACCAAGGCCAAGGACGGTGTGGCCGACGATCAGGGTGGTCATGCCGAGAGAAATCGAGACAAGGCTGAAAAACCCGAGGAGGCTGACACCGAGGACGGTTTCTGGGATGATGACGCTTCCATAGAAAAGATTGAGGTATTTACCAACCTTGCCACCTTGTGCGACGTAGAAAATGAGAAAAATGCCCATGAGGACGGAGATGAGGGTCGAAATGGTGGCGATCAGGAGCGAGTTACCAAACGCTTTCCAGAGGTAAATCGAGTGGATGAGCTCTTTGTACCATTTGAGGGTGAACGATTGCCACGGAGAGGGGAATCCTTCGGTGTTAAACGAGAAGACGAGCAGAACGACAATCGGAACCCACAAAAAGAGGTAGGTGCAGGCAATGAGTAGGACGTGGCCAAATTTACCGAGATGTGACCGTTTAGCCATGGTCCCTCACCGGTTCAATGAATTTTCCAAGGAGCCAATAGAAAAAGATGGCGGTTGCAAGAAGAAAAGCGCAGCTGACGACCATGAAGGCAGCGCCTAATGATCCAGTGCCTTCGGCGAGGATATACTCAGAGACGACGTTTCCAACAAACATATGTTTGTCACCCCCCATGAGGGAAGGAATCGCAAATTCGCCAAACGATGGGATGTAGACGAGGAAGAAGCCGGCCCGAATTCCACGCATTGTGAGGGGAAGGATGATGCGGCGGAAGGTTTGGAGCCACGAGGCGCCGAGGTCAAACGACGCTTCAATCAAACTGTGGTTAAATCTCTCCAGAGATGTATAGATCGGGAGGACCATGAACGGGAGGTAGTAATAGACCATCATGATCATGATGGCAAACGATGTATTCAAAATGACGAGCGGCTGGTCGATGATTCCAAGCTGTCTCAAAATATTATTCACAAAACCATGTTTCTCGAGGACGTAAAACCAGGCGTAAACGTGGAGTAAAAAGTTCGTCCAAAACGGAATCAAAAGGAGAAAAAGGAGTCCATTTTTAAACCGTTTTCCCCGAAACGCAATATAATAGGCAAGAGGATAAGCGATCAGAAAGCAGAGGATCGTATTGGAGAGGGCCAAGAGAAACGAGAGGCCGATTACGCGGAGGTAGAGAGGCGTTAAAAAATGAGAAATTTTCGAGAACGTGAGCTCTAAAAATCCGGCTGGGGTGAAGTGAACAAAACTTGTGACGACGATTAAAATCAGCGGAATATAAAAGAAGAGAACCTGCCACAAAATGGCGGGTATTCCGATGGAAAAAGGTTGTTCTGAAGCAAGCCGTCTTGGGAACTTCATTTTTCGAGTATCACCACGTTTTCTTTTTGCCAGTAAAGATTCACTTCGTTGTCATAATCGATCACTTCTTGCGGGAAGTGTTCTTCGTTTTGCTCAAACACCTGGAGGCGGAGATGGTTTTTGAGTAAAATATTGTATTGCGTGGAACGTCCATGGTAAACAATCGATTGGACGACACCTTTTACGGTATTCGAGAAATTTTTAACTTCTTTTTTCGAGATGAAAATTTTCTCTGGCCGGATGCTCATGAGGAGATCACACCCTTCTTTCATCCACGGTTTTTTGTGAGGGATGATGAGTTTAAAACGGCCGAGGTCGGGGATTTCGATCTCAGGTTCAGTTGAATCATAATGTCTGAGTGTTCCACTGATAATATTGGTCGTTCCGACGAATTTTGCGACAAACGACGAGTGAGGAAACTCGTAAATTTCTTTAGGTGTACCAATTTGTTCGATCTCGCCGCGGTGGTTCATGATCGCCATCTGGTCGGCCACTGTGAGCGCTTCAAATTGATCGTGGGTGACGTAGACGAAGGTCGTTTTAAGTTTATCTTGGAGCTCGATAAGCTCAATCAGCATCCTCTCGCGCAGCTTAAAGTCAAGGGCTGCCAGTGGTTCATCCAGCAATAGGACATCAGGTTCATTCACGATCGCTCGGGCCAGCGCCACACGTTGTTGCTGGCCACCGGAGAGCTGTGACGGTGACTTATAAATATGATTTTCTAAGTGAAACGCCTCTAAAATTTTAAAAACTTTTTGCTCTATGACAATCTTAGGCAGCTTGCTGAGGCGCAAACTATAGGCGACGTTTTCAAAGACGTTCAGGTGGGGGAAGAGGGCATAATTTTGAAAAACAATGTTGATAGGCCTCTCATGGATCGGATCTTCGGTGATATCTTCATCTCCTAAAAAGATCTTGCCGGCGTCGGCTTTTTCCAGCCCCGCAATGAGACGCAAAAGCGTCGTTTTCCCGCACCCTGAAGGACCGAGGAGAGCAAAGAATTTCCCTGCAGGAATTGTCAGACTAATGTCATTGATGATCAGACCGTCGCTGATCGACTTTTTGAGCTTTTCGAGCTTGATACTACGCATAGTAAAATTCTAACGTTCCTAGATAATTTTCGCAATCAGTTAGTACGGGTAACAGGTGTGTTGGGATACAGGTTTCCAATTTCATAAGCGCAGAGTTTGAACCGAGGACGCAGAGACGCAG
>FRDC01004721.1_pt1 | contig 34626 bp, 55 predicted proteins | sample 1106171 | NCBI WGS metagenome assembly FRDC01 (sample SAMEA3930566, study PRJEB13176) | freshwater metagenome | biome: Drinking water system; feature: drinking water; material: water | place: Singapore | collected 2014-12-20 | reverse complement strand
CTTTATCCTATCCACAACTTTCTAAAATTTCTCCTTGTAAAAGTCCCTTTATTTAGTCTATAATATATCTTTGCACTATTATTCGAAGATGAAATATCTACATAAGAATTAAATGTCATTAAGCTGCCATCAGAGTTTAATTCGGCGATTATAGATTTGGCAGAACTAATTGATGATTCATATTTATATATCCATCTACCATATACAGGATCAATCGCAGATCCGCTCGGTTTATCTTCACTCTTTTGACATGATACAAGTATTGATAATGATAATATCAAAATTAATCTCATTGAATTTATTTCGACAATAAATCGCATTACTTTAGCCAATTCTCATTTTGAGGCTGTTAAATTAATTTAACCTAAACTTTTTTGATTTAGTGCCGAACTAATGTCTAGCCGATCAATTTTGTATGTAAGTTAGGGGGGCTAGAATGAAATGTGGTTGTGATTATCGTAAGCGGAGAATGAAAATGGCCGTTCTTGGATTTTACCGCGCACATAAAAATTTAGAAGATGTCTTATTTTTAATCGGCGACGAATCAAGCCTTATTAGCCTTCTCGGACTTTCCTGCGAGCATAGTAATCTTTCGAGTGACGTAATCCTTCATGGCGACAACATTATCTCTATCGAGGAGTTCAAGAAGCGTAAGGAATTCAGAGAGTAGGGCTTGTTTTTCTTTGTCTTTGATGTCTGCGATGCGATTTGGGTCTGTGCTATTAACTTGATTATTTGTATTAGCAATAGCCTTTAATGAGCTAATAACTTCGATGAGCTCTTCTTTAGTCATTTCGTTTACAGTTTTTTTTCTGGTGACTGATTTTTCCGTATCCTCTATTGGGCGATAAAACTCAGTCTCGTCTATTTTAAAAAATTCGCAGAGCTTTGCTATTCTTTTTTTACCTATACCCATGTGGCCATTTTTCCATCTTGAAACTGTATTTTCATCGGTATCTGCCTTATCAGCTATGATGGTGTCATTATCGATGTTGTTAAGCTTCATTAAACGAACCAAATTATGGCCCATTATAAGACTCTTAACTTTCTTTGGCTTTACAGTTTCCATAGTAATAATAGTACCTTACGTATTTGCGCAAATTAATAGCTTAAAAACGCCTATTTTCATTGACTAATAGGCGTTTTTGCGCAATAATATGCGCAAGATGATTAACGAAAGACTTATGAATAAATGGAGAAAAAGTGTTGGTGGGCTTACTAAAGCAACAATACTAATTAGTCAGAACTTAGAGTGTTCTCTTTCAAAAGCTGAAAAGGTGGCTACTTGCAGGTATCCCCATCTTTCTTCTCAAGAAAAAGAGGCGCTTTCTTGTCTGACAAAAATTAAATTAGAGGATTTGTTTTCCGTAAAAAGGAAAACAGCCTCTTAATTAGGCACCTTACTATATTTTAAAGATTAATGTCGTTCTTTCTAGAGCGAATGGAATCTTTTTACGTAAGTGTAATTTTTACATGATTTTTAGAGGTTTTATGAGCTTTGAATACACAGTTTATCAAAAGATTGGCGACGGTAAGGGTAAAATAGTTGGCCAAGTTGAGGTTGAACAAATTGAATACGACGTAAATGCCGACGGCGTACTTGAGATTAAGTCATGGTCATTGTGGTCTGAGACTTTAAACGAGTTTCGCGCTCAAGACTTAGAGCAAATTCGAAAAGATTGGCCAACTCTTTGGAAAAATATGGAAACAAGACTTATCGAACATTATCGAGCTGATTTTGAAATAGTAAATCTAAATAAAAATATGGGGAAAGTAATATGAGTGATATCAAAATTCCCGAATATCATCAAAGCTCGATAACGATGTTTTTAAAATGTCCTCGTCAATATATGTACAGATACATGATGGGTTTAGTTCTAGCTCCGAAAGCTGCACTCACTCTAGGCAAGGCCTTTGATAAGGGCGTAAATGCAAATTTAATTCAAAAAATAGAATCGAAGCAAGACGCCCCACTAGAATTAATGATTGATACATTTTCGGATGCCTTTGAAAAGGAAAGCGAATTTACCATTTGGGATGAGGAAAAGCCAGGTGATCAAAAAGACCTTGGTATTAAAATGCTTGGAATATACCACAAGGAAGCTGCACCAAAAATTCAGCCTGTTAGCGTTCAAGATTCGTTTAGAATTGAAACTGATCAGGGATACGCTCTTGGTGGGACATTAGATCTAGTTGACGATAAAAATATTATTCGCGACACAAAGACAGCTGCTAAGTCATATCAAGAGGACGCAGTTTCAGATTCGATTCAAGCCACGATGTACGATTTTGCTCATGAAGTAAAAACTGGAAAGAAAGCAACCGGTTTTGCGTTTGATGTTGTTACGAAAACAAAGACTCCGAAATATCAAGAAATTAAAGGCGAAGTGACTTCGTTTCAGCGTGAGCGAATGTTCGAATCAATAAATATCATGCATAAACACATTAACCAAGGCGACTTTCAGTATGCTCCAGAAGGGCAGTGGTATTGTTCAAAAGGTTGGTGTGGTTACTGGGATTTGTGCAAAGGAAAAAAATCATGAGAAAAAAAAGTGAGAAAGACCTAGCAATAGATTTTTGTGAGTCTCTTGAGATGAATGAAAGCATGATGGGTGAACAGGCAGCTTTTTACGTTACCTGTGAACAATTCGAAATTGATCCAGATTTTGGTTATGAATTGCTTTTGCTTGTTGGAGATGAAAATGAGCAAAAATGAAATCGCAATAAAAGAATCTGAAGTGCAGATATTCAACCCAAGCCTTCCCGTGACACAAGACATGTTGAACGACATGAAAACTCAACGAAGTTTGTTGAAAGATTTCGTCTCATCTCAACTTAGGAAAGATACTGACTACGGAGTTGTGCCAGGTACAGATAAGCCTTCATTGTTTAAACCTGGAGCTGAAAAATTAAGAGGTCTATTTGGACTTAATGTAAAACTTGAGTGCACATCGCAACAGCTAGACCGTAAAGATAATTTTGCTATGTACACTTACAAAGCGCAAATCTATAGAGGCGATAATCTAATTGCAGAGTGTGAGGGGTCAACGAATTCACAAGAGAAGAAATATAAAGAAAGATCAGTTTGGATTAATAAAGTAAAAACCAAAGAGGCAACCCCTGTTTGTGACATTTTAAATACATTGCAAAAAATGGCTCAGAAAAGAGCTTTTGTCGGCGCAATAATTCTGGCAGTTGGTGCATCTGATTTTTTTACGCAAGATATTGATGATCCAACCGATGCGACAACCTTAGGTACAATTCCAAATGAAGTAAAAACTGTTTCAAGTATTCCAAATGTTGTGAATGTTTCATCGCGTCCAGTGAGTAATAATCAAAGCAGTGCTGAGGTTTTGGTTGAGGCACTTGTTGAATATCCAGGAACAGCGGCTAAATCGGCAGGGTTCTCTTGGGATAAGGTGAGTAAAAAGTGGACGAAGAAAATTACTTATCAAGAAATGCAATCATTTCCTTTTGAGGTAGAAGAGTTAAAATGAAAATCTCATCACTAATATACAACCGCAGAATGGAATTGGGGCTAACTCAAATTGAAGTGTCTACAAAGCTCGGCTACGACACACCACAATTTATTTCAATTCTAGAGCGTGGAAAAGCTTTGTTACCACTAAGTGCAGTAAGGAAACTATCTAATATATTGAAAATCGATTTCGACGAGCTCTATCAAATGGCTTTAAACGAGAAAATGGATCGCATGAAGAAGAGGTCGAGATGATCGACGAAGAAATAAAACACCTCAGAGAAATCAATAAGGAATTGCTAACAGCGCTTGAGAAGATTCAAGTTTATTACGAGGATTATTCCATTGTGAAAATACCAATGGGTGAGATTAGGGATATTTTAAGTAAAGCGCTTAAGAAAGCGAAGGGGGAAGTGTGAGAATAATCAAGCAATTCGAATTTGAAGGAATAGAATATCGAATAATTCCATATTTTAAAGAAGGCTTTACTCTTCAATATAAAGCTCCAATGTTTCCTGGTTCTCTACGCAAAGAGTGGAAGTATTGCGGAGATTTTGAATTGGAAATAGATGCTAAACAATACGCCAAGAGAAGATCTTCACTCATTTCTTGCGGTGATACGGTGATGTTATGAAAACGAATTTCAAAACGATTTCAGAGCCCAAAAATAACGTAATTTTTAGTAAGGCAATTGGGAAGCGATCCGTGTGGCTCACTACTAAGGAAAATAATTTCTATGCTGTATGGCGAGGTCATACCGATGATCCAAACATATGGGAAGAATCAGATTGGCTTTGGGAATTGCAAATTATATTTGATGGAAGAAATCAAGCAATTGAGGCTTGTGTATTGGCCTCTTTAAAAGAGAATCAATCATGACCTCTCGCCAAATCGACAAACAAATTATTTATTTATGTTTATTCGGGACTTTTATTTTTATATTACTGACATTGAGGGGAATGTGAAATGGCGAAAAAAGCAGGACGTCCGAAGAATACCGAAGGTGTTGATTTAGTAACTCTAGATGAATGTCTTTTGAGAACACAAGAATATTTACAATTAGATAAGCCACCATGGTCGAGAAGAACATTGCAAAATAAGATTTCTAGAGGCGAATTTCAAAGATATGGAATTCACGGTATTCCGCAACTTGACTGGGCAGAGGTAAAAAGATCATTACACTGGAAACGTAAAGCATCGTAGAAAATGAAAGAAAAAACTAAAAGACTTCCAAGGATTAAGGTAGCAGACAATCTTTTTAGGGTTGGTAACTCCTATCATTTTCGTCGTGGAGATTATGAAGAATCTCTAGGAACTTTTCCTAATGACAAAAAAGCCATTGAGTATAAAGAGCTCTATGAAAAGCTGAGGGATCGACTCGGTACTGAAGCATTCAACTTTCGTGTTAAAGATTTGTGGTATGATTATCAGAATGAACGAAAGGATCAGTGGTTAAATCCCATTGAAGGTCGCCGTCCTATTCGTTCAAAGACTTACAATGAAATTGTTTATACTTGGGAAAGACATCTTTGTAAATTTTTTGCATCAAAAAAACTTTCTGAAATAGATGCTGTTCTTTGGAATCAATATTGTAAAAAATCAAAAGTATCGGATTTAACTAATCACCGAAAAGTGATGGGTGGATTTCTGCGTTGGTGTGAATTAAACGGAAAAATCAGATATATCCCGACAATGACTATTCCACATGTAGTTCGAAGGAAACGAAAAAGAATACCTGCTGAACACATAAAATTACTAATCAAGAACGCTCCAGAGCATGGATTAATTTTTATTTGCCAATATCTTTTTATGCTTATGCGAAGGGCTGAACAGGTCCGCGCAAAATGGTCTGATTATAACTTTAAAGAAAACTGGGTTTTAATTCCTGATGAAAATGTGAAAACAACCACCGGGCGGGTAATTCCACTTAATCACTACGTGAAGGATCTTCTTTTACGACATAAGAAATCGCAAATTGATCAAGGCATCAAAACTGAGTTTATATTCCCTGGGAGATGGAATCCTAAAAAACACATAACTGAGTCAGGCATAGGAAGGTTTTGGTCTGAGTGTTTAAAAGCTTCAGGGCTTGAAAAGTACGGTTATGAGCCACATGACCTAAGGGCGACCGGCGAGCATGAAGCAAGCAAAGATACGCGTTTTACAGACACTCAGCGTGAGAAAATGGCCGGTGCATCTATGCAAACTCAGAAGCGAATTTATCTGCAAGGTTTTATAGCAGATGACCTTAGAGGGCTCGAAGAAGTGGTCCAAATTGAGGGCCTAGATGAGCTTATAAACACGAAGCTTTTAGAGGCTCCACTAGACAATAGGCCGGGAAAAACACGGGAAAATGGAAAGGGAAAAAGCGATGTGGATAACGTCTGACGCTAGGGAAATTTTAATAAAATTAATTTTACCTATCCATTGCTTAGGAAACCGTAGCTCTATCCATTTGAGCTATGAGGTCATCAGGACCTACTTTAATTCGAAATGGCATTTAATTCAATCTCATGTTTGCACAATATTCACGCAAATACACACTAATTCACCGAAGTTCACATTCGGAGGCCGGGAAAAACACGGGAAAATGGTTTTTAAATTTTCACCGAAAAAACGAATCGGCAAGCAAATTTCTTTTCATTTTTTAAGAATATTAAATTTTATCACATTATTTTTCATCCTGGGGGCGGGGAATGGCAAGAATCAATATTGAAGAAGAGGCGCACAAGCGACTCGTTAAATTAGCCGATTACGTTGGATGCTCGAGGCGCGAGGCTTTAGGTACGGTCGGTTATCTTTGGGGTGAATCTCAAGAATTACTCAAAACCGAGGGCTCACGCGAGGAAATAATCGATTGGGCTGGGCTCTACAGCCTAAATGAAAGTGAGATAGAAAAGTGGATTGTCTCTTTAGAGCGAGCCCGTTTCCTTACTCTTTTACCTTCAGGGAATTATAAAATTCACGGTAATGAAACTCAAATTGAAGCGAGAATCTCGAGACTTAACAAGTCTGCTAAAGGTGCAGAAGCGACAAAAAGAAAATGGAATAAACTTAAACAAGAAGGCTTGGAGCAGGCCCCAAGTACGCTTGAAGCAGGCGACAACCCTGGTATTCCAATGCAAGGCAATTCAATTCAAACCAATGCAATGCAAGCCAGTGTTTCCGAACTACCGAACGCAACTTTAAGTTTTAATGAAAAATTTAATACTGAGAATCAAGCATTCATAGAGATTCTTAAAAACCTTCAGATAAAAAGTAACAGGATCGTAAACAACATTTCGAAAGTTCGCGAAGAGTTTCAAACTTTAGACGACTTTGAAGGTTTTATTCGAAAAATCAGTACCGCAGAAACTTTTAAGAAAATTGAAACCGCTTATGGGAAAAAGCAATACTTGATTGCCGCTATTCTTCGCCAATCTGGAGTAATAGGAGAGCAAAATGCAACTGCATGATTTTCCTTTATTCTTCGCGGAAATAACTAGGCTTTTTATTGAAGACCCAACATTTTACAATATTCACATTCGCCAAGGATTTGATCCAAGCGAGTGGCCGGAGTGTGATGCAAAGACATTCGCAATGAATTTTCATCATCTCGCCGAAAGTAAATCTGTTGAATACGCAAAACTTCACATGCGAACCAAAGTTATAAATCTACCGCGTTATGAAATTCCTGACACTTCAGAAGAACTCATCCCACTATTTCACGAGTTTAAAAAGTTTGGCCTCTTTAAATGCCTTGGGTTGAATCTTTGTGCGAACCCGAACCAAGGTGAGGACATCGTTAAAAACTTTCAAAAAAGGCCTATCCAGGGCGTTTTAACATTCGATTTGAAAGAACATCTTGAAGCGCGGATACTAAATCACCTTCAAGATGCCAAAGATAAAAAAGAAATGGCCGTTGAAATTCCTGATTGGCCAACCTTGTCACGACTTATTGGTGGATTTAATCCTGGTCGAGTAATTCTACTAGTCGCTGGCACAGGCGTTGGGAAAACAACATTTGCAATAAATCTTGCACTTTCTTCAATTAAGAAATTTCCAGTTTTGTTTTTTAACATGGAAATGATTCAACAAGACATCATTGACCGAATCGTAATGAGCGGCGCTGGTATTTCAAGTTATCGTTGGAATTCACCGACCGAAAATGAATCGCAAGCTTTAGGATCATTTGTTTCTGACGTTTACAAGAATCATTCATTAATTATTTCCGATGGCAGGGCATTAAGTCTAGATCAAATAGAATCGGAAATCTACAGACAACACTCGAAAGAGAAACCTACCCTAATCATTGTCGACTATGATCAAAAAATAAGAACAAGATTCCAAGGCGACGAATGGCAAACAGTACTTAAAGCAGTTGAGCGCCTAGAAGAAATCGCGAAGTCAACGAATACATGCATTATGATCTTGGCACAAGGTAACGATAACAACGATCCAAAAGCTTCACGAAGATCAATGCAGCCAGCAAGCAGCGTCTTAAGCTTTCATAAAGATCCTGATTTTGGTTACGTCATCGAAGCAAAGAAAAACAGATTCGGTCCTAGAAATGCAAAAGTGAAAGTTATTTGTAACTTTGATTCATTCACAATCAAAGAAGATCGAGAAATTAGCGATCACGAAATTCCGCCTCCACCGCCGCCAATAGATTTAAATATATTTAAAGTTAAAAAAGGAATTAATCGTTATGTGGATTAAGAAAAAAGAAAATAAATTCAAAGAAGAATTTGTTAAGCGACTTAAAAGAGAAGACATAAAGTTTGAAGACGAAAAATTATCCTTAGAATTAGCAAGGACTTATGCTGATACATGGGCATCGCTATTGGGAAACGTATCTGATGAAGATGTTCAAACAATTGAAAACGCAATCGTTAATTTCGTTAAACACGATTGGTCTGAAAATGCAGAGGTTATTTTCTATAGATCAGATAAAAAAATAATTGCTATTGATTCTGATGGAAAATCTATGGAGCTAATAAGCGGAGAATTATCCTTACAAGAAGCAGTGATTAAAAATAAGAAAAGCGAGGGGGCATGATTAATCAATATGAAGAAACTAGCGGGGGACGCCGATGAATATAATCGCATTATCAAAAAAGCATCAGCGTATGCAAAAAGATTTGGATTTGGAGATGAGTCTGACGATTTTGCTCAGGAGTTTGCAATCAAATGCTTTGAACTCGGATTTGAAGCAAAGCTTGATTGGTTTCTTAAAGATTATTCAGGAAAATGTCGCACTTCAAAAAGGTTACTTAGCAGCCCTACAGGGTACCTCTCAAAGAACGTACGAGTCTCGCTCGATCAACCTATCGGAAATGCGGACGACGATGGGGCAACAATCGGTGATTTTATCGGAGGTGTTAGCGATGACATGGAACTTCGAGACGAACTTAGACAATATTTTAAAATGGTTAAAGGAATAATTAACTTGGCAAAAAATAAGGAAGCCAGAAAAGAAATTATGGAAATTTACTCAGAACACATCGACGGTAAGTATGAATTATTCTAACGCTGAATTAAACGTGATTACTTATCTTGATATGGGTCTTTCGAATCAAGAAATAGCTGACAGATTATTTGTCTGCGAAAAAACAGTTAAATTTCATTTAACAAATATTTATAAAAAAGCTGAAGTTCATTCAAGAGCTGAGTTTATGGCTAAGAAGAATGGACACAATGCTAATATGCGAGGAGAAATTATGTCACTAGATAAATCAATACCACCAGGTGCTCGGCCACTTGAACAAGGAGCTCGTCAAGTTCAAGTCGTTTCAAAAACTCAAGAGGATAAGATTACATTCATTGATGAGCGATTTAAAGTCGGTGAGACAATAACTCAACTTCATCACATGATGAAAGAAGTTACAAAAGATGAAATTAATCCAAGTAGCGTAAACGCTGCTTGTAATTGTGTGGCGAGACTTAATGAAACAATTAACACAGCAATTCAGGCGGCAAAGTTTTTAAATGAAAGATAATTACGGTTGGTCTCAGCAGCAAGTTGAAGAACTCATACGTCTTGTAAAGACTGGCAATATCTTAAATAAAGACATTGCAGAAAAGCTTGGTAAAAAGCCTGCATCGGTTTCTTTTAAACTTAGGCGTCTTGGTTTAAAAAATACAGCGGCGAAAAAAGTCATTGGAAAATGGAATATTAAACACGCACATTTGAGAGAAAAAGTAATGACTTATTTTTTAACTCATACGAATGAAGAAACAGCAAAAAAATTTAATCTTACAAAGTCGGAATTAAAAAGCATTTTTACAATTGGATACCGATTACCACAGTTTAAGCACTTGAGAAAAGATACACGTAGACATGATGCGTGGAGCACAAAAGAGTATAAATTTTTACTTCAACATTCAGGTCTAAAAAGTCGTGATTGGATAGCAAAGAAATTAAACCGTGGTGGTGAATTAGTAATAAAAGATAGACTTGATTTATTAGGCGTTTCTTCAGTGACACTAAACGGTTTAACTATTTCAAAATTTAGAGATGCATTTGGTAAAAATCCAGAATTTTATTTGCAAACTGAGGCTGGGCCAAAAAGACAATTAAAACATAAAGGCAATTCATGCTCTTTTTACAAAATTGTACCGTGGGTTTGGCTTGATAAAGAAATTAAACTAAAAAGATTAAAAACACATGCGGTATTTTCTCAACTGATCGAATCAATGGCCATATTTCAAGAGTGGTACTTTGAGGGTAATGCTTTAAAGAAATTAAAAAAAATATGCAAAGATCATAACAATCTAAACAATCCTCCTAATCAGAGGACTTAAACAAAAGGGGGACAATATGACAATTCAAGACAACAGGTTAATAATTATTGTACTACTAGTTCATTGGATTGCTGATTTTATTTTACAAACAGATAAAATGGCAATTAACAAAAGCACTTCGTTTAAATGGCTTTTTAGTCATGTTTCAGTGTACACACTAGCACTAATTCCATTCGGTCCATATTACGGATTAATAAATGGATTGATTCATTTTATTGTAGACGCAGTTACATCTCGAGTTACTTCATTTCTATGGAAAAAAGGTGATCGGCATAATTTCTTTGTTGTGATTGGAGCTGATCAGCTAATTCATACGGTTTGGTTAATTTATACGATTCCATTGATGGGATGGTCCTTGTGAATTCAGAAGATATGGCAAAGGTGTTGAATATTGCACTCGAAGAAATAGAAAAATTAAGACGAATGATAACATTGTTAGAAATAGAAATTGATAAACTAAAAAAACAACCAAACAAAGGGGAGTAAATGAAAACAACATACAAACAGCAAATCGGGAAAATCGTAAAGAAAGAATGCGGAAAGAGCGAAGCTAAAATGGGCGATGCTATGCAAATTGTTAACGGAGTATTTGATAAGATTGTGAGTGATCCAACATTTTTAGCGCAAGGTATATCTAAGGCTATTGCGAGAAAGAAGAGAAAATAAATGAGTAAGCATCATGATTTAAAAATTCTTCCAGTGTATTTCGATGCTGTTAACGAAGGTCGAAAAACATTTGAAGTAAGAAAAAATGATAGAGATTTTCAGAACAATGACACTGTAACTTTGAATGAATGGGAGTCTGAAACGGGATTTTCTGGACGAAATCTTAACTTCAGAATTGGATATGTTTTGCCATTAGATAAATTTATGGAAAAGCAAACAGACATGGTCGTTTTTAGTTTATTGGAGGATGTGAAATGACCGACGTCGAACAAAAACTAAAAGCTGAAATAGAAGCTCATCAGCGAACCAAGGTTGAATTCGAAAAGTACCGCATGGACCACGCTTTTCATGAATACGAAAATGGTAACAAGAATGTGCAGATATTTATTAATAAGCTTCAAGCTGAAAATGCTGCACAGAAAATTGAGATTGTAAAAATGAAACATGTGATCAAAGAGCTTAATGCTCAATTACTTCCAGCGAATAAAAATTTGAATGGCGGTCAGAGGCTATATGAATTTAGGAGGACGAAGTGATTCGAGTATTTAAGTCACTAATAGGATTTATATTTGGAATATTTTTTGGAGTAATTCTTTTGATTTATATGCCATTTCTATTTGCAGCTGAATGTTTTATTACGAACGACTGGTTTTTCGAAATTCGGCACGATGGACAAAAGTGGTGGCTAAGGTGAAAGACGTTATACAAAATAAAGACGGGCATTGGGAGTTTGTCGATAAGGAGAATATGGAAAATAAAACAATATTTTACAATTCAGAAGCAATCACTGAGGCAATGGATATAGGGAATTTAGATGCTACCGTAGAGCTAACAATATCGCCCGACAATAAATTCATAAGCGCGAGAATTGTTAGCGATATTTCTGATATGTACGAGGGGAATAATGCTTTTCGTGCTGAAGTTGATGATATTGTAGCAATGAGATTCGGTACTAATTTTTTAGCAAATGGACCAGAAAATACATGGGTAAGTCCAGTTGTTGATGTTTCTGAAATTATTAAGAAGAAGTAATTTCTCTGCGTGGTGGATGTGCACGGGTGGTTCTAGAGAGCCTCTCTAGTCGGCCACTGAAACCACGCGGGGAATTTTTAAGGAGTGAGGATGAAATATTGGTATTTGTTTCCGTTCGGTTTTATTTTTGTAAGCCCTTGGCTTTTGCGTCTTTCAGCAGAAAATATAAAAGCTGCTTTGCCAGCTCAGAGCGTATCTGATCCTGTACATGCAGCGTTTATATTATCTTTGTCGGTTATGATTACAATTGGTTTTATAGTGTTCGTGAGAAATGCTTCATAATGGAATTCATCAGCGGAATATTTATAGGCTTTGTAATCGGATATTATATGTGTGCTTATCAGAAAGAAGGTAGATGGTGAGCGAAAATAAAAACCCACACAAGGGTGTAAACTTCAATGAGTACGAATTCGAATGCTTGATGGAAGATGCGAAAAAGCTGGCTGAGGCTTTGGAGTTTTATTCAAATGCAGTATTCTATCAAAGCGGTGGTCATGCGGCTGGTCCTAATCCTGAAGAAAATTATGCTATATTAAAAGACGCTGGTTTTATAGCCAATCAAGCACTCGAAGAGTTCAAAGCGAATTGGGAGATAGAATGACTAAATCAGAGTTCAAACAAAAACTTGAGGTGGTGAGAGATATTAAATCCAAGTCTTATGCGGCAACCCACACGGATGCGATTCAAGGCACAATAGGAAAAAATGGATATAAGGCCGGTGTAGACTTACTCCTCCCACTCTTACTCGACGCCTACGAGGCTTTGGAACAATATAAATATGACCATCGTCCTGCTCTAGCTTTAAACGAAGGCGGAAAAATCGCTTGGCCAGCTAAAGAAGCTTTAGCTCGCATCGAGGTTTTCGCGAATGGAGAAGAGAAATGAAAGAAACAATTTTTTATAGTCCAGAGTGCGATGCAATTATTCTCGCGCTTAAGGATGATCGGACATTAGTAAACGGAAAATGGGAGCAACGCTGGTGGATTTATGATGGTTTCACCGCATTGAGACCGTCAACCAACGAGGCCGCGGCGCCTTTGTTAAAAAGCAAAGACATTGTTATTTTGGAGCAAGCTAATTACTTGGATGAATACCGATGAAAAAATCGCTCGATGAAATTAGGAATGAAGGCTAGAGAGTTTATTGTACAACCATTTAATCCTTTAATTCATGGAGACACTGGATTATGTATTCCATACCCAGAGAAAAGCAATGCTTCAAATACAATCTTCATCCACGTCATCGAATACTCCGCATACCAATCCCTCGAAGCCCGGCATAAGAAGCTTTTGGAGGCACTCGAATTTGAGTGTGGTAACAGGTGCGCAATAGGAATTAATCCTTGTAATGCCCGTGAAGCCATAGAAGCAGACCGGAAGGCTGGCCAGGATATTGACTAAATTGCATTTTCATTGAGATATTCTTGGAATGTTTAAATTAAGCACGAATCCAAAGCTTGCTGAATTCTTAGCATCTGAAGGCATCATGCCAGATCAGATCAAAAGCATCGAATATACAAAGCACACGTTTTCAGTCCCTGGATGTAATAACATCGATACTGGCGAACGGCGCTATGTTGTTAAAGGTAAAAACTTTGTGATGACAATCGATACTGATAAGAACAGTAGTTTTTTTAGGTCGCGAATTGATTTTAAGGATTAGTACCCCTTAAGCTTCCGTTCTTCGCGAACATCCCATTTGATATTTTTCACATTGGAATTTAAGAAATCGATCATTTCAAAGCTTGGTTTTTCTACAAGATCGAGCCAGTCTTTTGCAGAATCTTCTTTTAAAAATAGTGGCGATCTATCGTGACCAATTTTCGCAATAAAGCTGTCAGCTTCTTTGGTGATTATCGTAAAGGATGGAACAATTTCACCAGTCGCCTTATCAACCCATTCATCCCAAAGGCCAGCGGCGAAGTTAGTTTCACTCGATATAAACTCGACCATCGAGCCTTTGTAATCGCCTTCGCGAATCGCTTCAAAGAATGTTGTAATTGGCACTAGACAGTGCTTATTCTTAAGCGGGCCTCTCCATGTGGACTTTTCGGTTATCGTTTCAATACGGGCATTGTGTGTGGCAAACTTTGGCCTTCGCTCTTTTGACCATGATGGAATTAATGAGAAATTCGCTGGGATTACGGTTAATTCTGGATGCATTAATATTATCGGCGCATCTCTATGTGGAAATGCACGGCCCTTTACGGGCTCAAATTCCATTGTGACTTGAACACCAGCAAAGCTAAAAAATGGTCCGTTGAATGTGTAATTAGCGCAGATGTTGCCCCTGATGGAGATATCGGCTTTTAAGATGCAAAGTTAACTAGACCTTCAGTTATTTAATATCTACACTCTCAACTGAATTAATGACAATTTCTTGCAAATGACGAGCATATCTCTTTTTAGATTTTAACTGAATTTCATCATACTTATTTTTAATGTATCTCGGAACCCATAGAGTCAGTGAAACTTTGTCGACCTTTTCGTCATTTGAATTTATATTAAACGGCTTTAATTTTAATACTTCACTCATTCTCAACCCCTCTTTTATTCTAACTATTTTTAAATTTTAAACAAATTATTTTCAATAAAAAAGCTATTTTAAAACTAAAGAATAACTATAGGTTTTTTAATGCTGTGGCGGATCTTATATTTATTTTTATGAAGATAAATTGCGCACATGATGAGTTGATCGAACTACATAAATTGCAACCTAATCCGAAGAATCCAAACAAGCATCCAGACCAACAAATTTCATTGTTAGCTAAGATCATAGACTATCAAGGCCAGCGATCACCTATCGTTGTATCAAATCGCTCAGGATTCATCACAAAGGGCCATGGGAGACTTATGGCTATTAAGAGCCTGGGCTGGAATAAAGCTGCTGTGGACTATCAAGATTACGATTCTGAAGCGCAAGAATATGCCGACATGGTTGCTGATAATAAAATCGCTGAACTTGCTGAAACTGATATGGCGATGGTTAATGTCGATGCGTTAGATCTTGGTAAGGATTTTGATCTTGAGTTATTGGGGATTCCTGATTTTGAGTTAGTCGAAACTGAGAAATTAGAGCAAGGATGTGATGAAGATTATGTGCCTAATCATGTCGAGCCTAAAGCAAAGTTAGGAGATATTTATAAGCTTGGGAATCATAGGCTCATGTGTGGGGATTCTACTTCGATTGATGCTGTTGAAAAGCTAATGGGCGGCGAAAAAGCTGATATGGTGTTTACTGATCCGCCTTATGGCATCAATGAGAAGGGTGAACGCGGTAATAGATTCGGAAAAGATTCTATTATGGAAAAAGGTGTTAACTACAAATCGTTCATTGATGATACAGTACAATATGCAATCGATGCGTTTAATCTATGTCAGGGATTGAAAATTAAGATCCAAGTTTGGTGGGGTGCAAATTATTATTACCACTCATTACCACAACAAAACAATTGGCTGGTATGGGATAAACGATTAGAGGACAAGCAGTCAGATATGAATTCAGATGCAGAGCTAGCATGGGTCCAAGACGGACATAGTTCAGTCAGAATATTTAGACATCTTTGGAAAGGTCTTATTAAAGGCTCTGAGCGAAGTGAAAAAAGAGTTCATCCAACTCAAAAGCCGATAGCTTTAGCTGAGTGGTGTTTTGAGAGGTATGGTGATCCAAAGTCTGTTCTCGACCTATTCGGCGGCTCAGGCTCAACACTAATCGCATGCGAAAAAACAAATCGTAAATGTTTCATGATGGAACTCGATCCTCACTACTGTGACATTATTGTAGGTCGTTGGGAAAAATACACAGGAAAAAAAGCGGAGTTAATCAATGATTGAAGTAGATTTTGATCAACTAAAAGCTCTTTGTCGAATGAAGCCAACTCTAGAGGACTGCGCCGCATTCTTTAAATGCTCTCCAGATACGATAGAGAGAAGAATTAAAGAGCATACTAAGTCTGATGACAACCCGAAAGGACTCACCTTTGCGGAGTTTCGAGAGCAAAGCCTAGTGCATACGCGTTTTGACCTGATTCGAAAAGCCCTGAAAAAAGCTGATCAAAGCGATGTCATGCATATTTTTTGTTTAAAAAATCTCGGCGGATGGAGAGATAAACAACCTGGCGAAGAGGACAATGTCAATGTGCATGTAAACTTAGGCTTAGCCGAAAGACTTGAGCGAGCGAAAACTCGTGATAAAAAATAATTCTGAAGATGAGTTGATACAAGAAATTGCAAAGTTTGAGAATGATCCATTAGGATATTCTAATTTTGCATTCGACTGGGGAATTGGCGAGTTAAAAGATGTTGAAGGCCCTAGGGTTTGGCAAGCTGAAGTATTAGGTACAATTAGAGATCATTTAACTAGCGAAGAAACTAGATTTAAACCGTTGCAAATTGCAGTGTCATCAGGTCACGGGATTGGAAAATCTGCACTCATAGGTCAAATCACTAACTGGGCAATGTCGACGTATGCAGATTGTAAAGTCGTGATGACCGCAAATACTGAGCCTCAGCTTAGAACAAAGACCATGCCTGAAGTAGGTAAATGGTTTAAATTAGCAATTACAAATCACTGGTTTAAAGTAAACGCTACATCAATACACACAGTAGAAAAAAATCATGACAAAACTTGGCGGTTAGATGCTGTTACTTGGTCAGAAAATAATACTGAGGCATTCGCAGGACTTCATAATAAAAACAGAATTATACTGTTAATATTTGATGAGGGTAGTGCAATCTCTGACAAAGTTTGGGAAGTCGCTGAGGGTGCGCTAACAGATGAAAATACAGTAATTCTATGGCTAGTTTTTGGAAACCCTACAAGAAATACTGGAAGATTTAAAGAATGCTTTGGTAAATACAAACACAGATGGAAAACATGGCAGATAGATTCGCGAAATGTTGAGGGCACTAATAAAGAAAAAATAGAAGAATGGAAAAATGACTACGGAGAAGATTCAGACTTTTTTAAAGTACGTGTTCGTGGATTATTCCCGTCAGCATCCTTTAAACAATTCATTTCGTTAACCGATGTCGACAATGCTTACGGTAAAATACTTAGGCCTGAACAATATAATTTCGCGCCTAAAATATTAACCGTAGATCCTGCATGGGAAGGTGACGACGAGTTAGTAATTTCTCTAAGGCAAGGTTTAAGTTTTAAAATACTTAAAGTAATTCCAAAAAATGATAATGATATTCAAGTGGCAAACATTATCGCAGATATTGAGGATCAAGAAAAAGTTGATGCAGTTTTTATCGACGGTGGATATGGAACTGGAATTGTTAGCGCTGGTAGAACATTTGGTAGGAACTGGCAAATAGTTTGGTTCAGCGGTGCTTCGAATGATCAAGGCTGCTTAAACAAGCGTGCCGAGATGTGGAAGCTAATGCGTGATTGGTTAAAGGAAGGTGGCGCAATTCCAGAGGATCCAATGCTACATCAAGAGCTAATAGGCCCAGAAACAGTTCCAAGACTTGACGGTAAAATTCAAATTGAAAGCAAAAAAGATATGAAGCTAAAAGGAATGTCATCTCCGAATAGGGCTGATTCTTTAGCTTTAAGCTTTGCTTTTCCTGTTATAATAAATCGTTCTTCGCAAGTTGAAAACACAGGCAATTCAAGTTATGGATCAAATGGTTGGATGGGTTAAATCACTTGAATAAGGCAATAATCGAGGCTATCGCAGCAATAACGGCAACAAACAACGAAATATTATTCATCCTCATTGAGTATCTATGATCGATTTCTTTTGAAATAAGATGAAAATAATTTTCGTTTTTATAATCTTTACCTAGCAACCATATTCTATTTGATATTTCCTCTAACTCTTTAAGAGTAAACTTGTCTGGACTTTTTGAAAATATTAGTTTTTCAATTTCGTAATATTCCATCTCTTCAATTTTCTTCATACACACTCCTAGACCTAAATTTATCACTACAAACAATAAATAAACAAAAGGTATTCTATAGATACTCTATTGTTTTTTGACACTTAATCTCATGGTGTGACCGAAGATAAAAACACGGATCAATCTAATTCTTACCAGGATATTATCGCAACTGCAAAAGAGCGATTTCAATTTGCTGTTGAATGTGAATACGAAAATAGAAAAAAGGCGCTTGACGATTTAAAATTTCGTGCAGGTGAGCAATGGCCTGATGAAATTAAGCGAGAAAGAACAAATGATGGTCGTCCTTGCCTAGTCATTAACAGAATTCCGCAATTCATAAGACAAGTAACAAATGATCAGAGGCAAAACCGTCCCTCAATTCGAGTGTCACCTGTTGACGATAATGCCGATATTGAAACAGCAAAAGCATTTCAAGGATTAATTCGGCATATTGAATACAACTCGAACGCCGATGTCGCTTACGATACGGCATTTGAAGGATCTGTAACAAAGTCCTTCGGCTATTTTAGAATAGTAACAGATTACGTAAGTCCCATGTCGTTTGAGCAAGAGATTTTGATTAAGCGTATTCGAAATGCTTTTTCAGTTTATTTAGATCCAAATTCAAAAGAACCTGACGGATCCGATGCCAATTGGGGATTTATTTTCGAAGACATTCCAAAAGATGACTATAAGGCTGAATATAAAAAATCAAAATTCACATCAATGAATGATTGGCGATCTATCGGTGATAATGGCGGATGGATTAGCGAAAACTCTTGCCGCGTTGCTGAGTATTTCTACAAAGAATTTAAAACTGTTGTGATTGTACAACTTAGCAACGGTCAAGTAATTGAAAAATCAAAACTCTCTGGTGAACTACTTCCTGGAATTGAAATTGTAGGAGAGAGAGAAACAACAATTCCAGTTATTAAGTGGTGTAAAATTAATGGCGACGAAGTTTTATCTTCAACAGATTGGCCGGGGCGCTGGATACCAATAATTCCGGTCATAGGTGACGAACTTGATATTGACGGCGAGAGAATCACAGAAGGTCTAGTAAGACACGCAAAAGATTCTCAGAGAATGTACAACTACTGGAAGTCTACTGAGACCGAGACAATAGCTCTTGCGCCAAAAGCACCTTATCTAGTAGCTGAGGGGCAAATTCCAAAGCAGTACGAAGGGCAGTGGAAATCAGCTAACAGAAAAAATCATGCATATTTAACTTACTCACAAACAGACCTCAAAGGGCAACAAGCTCCGCCTCCACAAAGAAATATTTATGAGCCACCTGTTCAGGCAATTACAAATGCAGCACTTCATGCGGCTGATGATTTAAAATCTACAACTGGAATTTACGACTCAGCTCTTGGCGCAAGAAGTAATGAAAATTCAGGCGTTGCTATTCAAAGAAGAAATTTACAATCACAGACGTCAAATTTTCATCACATTGATAATTTAACAAGATCACTAAGGCACGCTGGCCGGATATTAGTGGATTTAATACCTAAAGTTTACGACACCGAAAGAGCAATTAGGATTCTTGGCGAAGATAACGAGCAAGAAATCATTTACATAAATCGATTGTTTGAAAAAGACGGCAAACAACAAAAGATAGATTTCTCAGTCGGTAAGTACGACGTCACTGTTGAGACTGGGCCAAGCTACGCGACGAAACGTCAAGAGGCTCTTGCTTCAATGCTTGATTTGACAAAAGCATATCCTCAAGTGGCCGAGGTCGCTGGTGACCTTATGGTTAAAAACATGGATTGGCCTGGGGCTCAGGAAATTGCTGAAAGAATTAAAAAAGCAAAAGGAATTGTAGACGATAAAGACAAAGCTCCGATTCCTCCGGAAGTACAAGCTCAAATGGCTCAAATGAATCAAATGATTGAGATGCTAACGGCTAAGCTTAATGAACAAAATGAGTTAGTGAATACGAAGAAAATGGAACTCGAATCTCGCGAGCGAATTGAATTTGCGAAGTTGGACACGCAAGTAACATTAAAAGATCTAGAAATCAAAGCTAACTCCATGGATCTCACGTATAGAGCAGAACTCGATAACATCAAAATGATGATAGATAAGCGATTATCTCTTCTCGATATGAATCAACCAATTAACAACGATTTTGAAGATTTTGAAAAAGGCGAATCTATCCCTGATCAGGATGTGATTCCAAGTGAACAACAACAACCTACTGGTGGGATGTCACCAGGCATGTCTACAGGCGGACTATCACCTGGCGAATTTCAAGGAGAATACACATGAGCGAAATAACACAACATGAGCAAACTCAACAAACGGTAAAGCCTAAAGTTGAAACTCAATTAAGTGAATCCGTGTCTGAAGAAATTTCAGACAAAACACAAGACAACTCGGAAGCGTCTAACACTCATGAAGTAGAATCCAAAGATTCTGAAGATAAGAAAGAAGCTGTTCCAAAAGGAGTTCAGAAGAAAATCGATAAGCTTACAAAGCTCAGGGCCGATGCTCAACGTGAACTTGAGTACTGGAAAACGCAAGCATTAAAGCAAGCGCAAGCAGAGACTGAAAAGCCCGTCGAGAAAAAAGCTGAAAGCATAGATTTATCATCTAAGCCTAAAGCGGATAATTTTGATTCCCATGAGGACTACGTCGAGGCTTTAACTGATTGGAAACTTGAACAGAAAGAAAAGGAACGTGAGGCCAAGCAAAAGGAAACTCAAGTAAAAACTGAGTACCAAAAGCAAGTTGAATCGTTTCAATCTAAAGTAAAAGATTTCCAAAAAACAGTTGAAGACTTCGAAGATGTCATTTCTGAAGTAGATGACATTAGTCTTTCGATAGGTATTCAAGACAGTCTTTTGAATTCTGAATTGGGTCCTCAAATAATGTACGAGCTTGCGAAGGATAGGAAAGAACTTGAGAGAATTAATTCTCTAAGTCCAATTTCTGCAGCACGCGAGATCGGAAAAATTGAGGCACGAATAGCTAATGAATCATCTTCAGAAAAAGAACAACAAAAAAAATTAACAAAGGCACCTCCTCCTGTGAGTCCTCTAGGAGCTGGTTCGGCGAAAGTTATGAAGTCGCCTGAAGACATGAGCTTTAAAGAGTACGCAGCATGGAGAACTGCCAAAAAATAACAACTAACTATTGCCCGATAACAACGGGCCTAGGAGTAAAAAATGGCAAACAGTATTTTAACCCCAAGCGTGATTGCAAAAGAAGCGCTCATGCAATTTAAAAATGGAATGGGAATTTCAGGTCACTGTAATTCTTCTTATTCAAAAGATTTCGCAAAAAAAGGTGCGAAGATTGGTACGTCTGAAAAGATTCGTAAGCCAAATAGGTTCACCGTTACAGACGGCGCGACTTATTCAGCCCAAGACGTGACTGAAGATTATTTCACTTTAGCTGTGGATACTCAGAAGCATGTAGGATTTGAGTTCTTGTCATCAGATTTAACTATGTCGATTGATGATTTCTCAAATCGTTACTTGAAGCCAGCATCACTTGCTCTAGTTAATAAAGTTGACATCGATGGTAACACTCTTGCGGCGAAAAGCATTGCTAACGCTGTTGGAACTGCAGCAACGACTCCTTCGGCTCTTTTGACTTACTTGCAAGCAATGCAAAAGATTCAAGAGTCGGCAGGTCCTATGGATGATAAGTATGCGTACTTAATCAATCCTGCAGCTTCAACAAAGATCATAGATGCTTTGAAAGGTTTGTTCGCTGATCAAACAGAAGTTTCTAAGCAGTACAAGCGTGGACTTATGGGTTACGCGGCTGGTGGAAAATGGGTCTTATCTCAAAATTTATACAGCCATACTTCTGGTCAGCGTGGTGGAACTCCATTGATGAACGGTGCTACATCAAGTGGCGCTTCAACTATTGTGACTGATGGATGGACTGCGGCTGCTGCAAACCGTGTAAAAGCTGGTGACGTTTTCACTATCGCGAACGTATTCAAAGTGAATCCTATCACAAAGCAATCTACAGGTGTGTTGCAACAATTCGTAGTGACCGCAGATGCTGCGTCTGATGGTGCTGGTGCTGCGACAATTTCAATAAGCCCAACAATTTATTCAACTGGATCATTGCAAAATGTTGATGCACTACCAGCGGACAACGCTGCTCTGACATTTTCTGGCGGTGATGCTTCAATTGGAACTTCTGCAGTTACGGCTTCGAATCTTTTAGTTCATGAAGATGCAATGGCTCTAGCGTTCGTATCTCTTGAAAAACCTGAAGGAGTTCATTTCTCTGCGGTTGAAACTGATCCAGAGACTGGAATATCAGTTCGTATCGTTCGAGATTACGACTTCTCAAATGACAAATTCAGATGTCGTCTTGACGTAGCTTATGGATGGGCTGCTGCACGACCTGAGTGGGGATGTCAGATTCTAGGCTAATCATTTGGGCCCGGAGAAATCCGGGTCCTTTCACTTATTACGGAGCAAATGATGTCTACAGTCCGCGACTTAATCAAAGGCTCACTTAGACTCATCAACGCAATAGCAAGCGGCGAAACTCCAAGCGCATCAGAAGAGTCCGACGCACTTGAAGTAATGAATCACATGCTAGATGCGTGGAGTATTGAAGGATTTCTTGTTTATCAAAAAGTACGCGAAACATTTTCACTTGTAGCAAGTCAGCAAACTTACACAATGGGAACCGGCGGGAATTTTAACACTACAAGGCCAACATTGATTGCGGAAGCTGGAGTAATTCAAAACGGAGTTGAAACTCCAATTAAAATTTACAACGAGCAAGAATGGGCTAGCATTAGTTTAAAATCAACTCAGTCAAATTTACCATCAGGAATTTTTGCAGATGGTTCGTTTCCATTATTAAATGTGAATGTGTGGCCAGTTCCAAATGCGGCAAATAGTATTGCATTATATTCAGAAAAACCAATATCTAGTTTCGCTTCGGCTAATACAACAGTGAGTTTGCCGCCTGGATATGAAAAGGCATTGAAATTTAATCATGCATTAGAATTTGCAATCGAATTTGGAAAAGAAATAGATCCTAGAATTGTCGAAATTGCCAACGAAACAAAAGCCAATATTAAGCGACAAAACGTCCAGCCAGTACTTATGCAATCAGATGTTTTGGGATTAACAGGCAATAGAAACTATAATTTTGTAACTGGAGAATGATTTTGAAATTTCAAGGTTTCATAGGCCCAGCATACACACTTAAGAGCGTAAACGTAGACGCTCAAAGCTGTATTAATCTTTATCCAGAATTAAACGAAATTGGTAAAGGTAAAGAAGAGCAAATTGCATGGCTCAGAAGTACGCCAGGACTTCAAAAATTATTAGAAGTAGGAACGAGTGGACCTATAAGACTTGTTCACTTTGATCAAACTCCATCAGGCTTTGGAAATCCTACGACACGGGTTTTCGTTGTAAAAGGAAACACGGTTTATAAATTAACTAATTCAGGTGGAACATGGTCAGCGTCATCACTTGGCACACTTGGAACTTCAACAGGTCCTGTACGGGCCGCATCTGTTAAATTAGATGGTGGAATTACTGTTTTTGTAGATGGCAGCAGCGTTAATTATTTATTTTGGAGATATGACAGCGGTGGCGGTGTATTTGTTGAGTCTTTTAATGATTTCTCTGCTTTTGGATATGCTTCGGTATCAAACGCAACACATGTAATAAATATTGATGGATATTTTATATTCTGCAAATCCAATTCGAATCAGTTTCACGTATCTGATATCAATTCACTAAATGTCAGTGCACTAAGCTTCGCATCCGCAGAGGGTGATCCTGACAATATATTAGCAATCATAGATAATCAGCGGGATTTGTGGGTTCTTGGCGAAAGAGCAACTGAAGTTTATACAAACACTGGAAATGCCGATTTTCCTTTTGAGCGAGTCCAAGGTGGATTCATTGAAAAGGGCATTGCTGCAAAGTTTAGTTTAGCTAAAATTGACAACATTATATTTTGGCTAGGCAGAGATCATTCTGGTCAAGGAATTGTCTATGCAGCACAAGGACTAACACCTCAAAGAATAAGCACTCATGCGATTGAAACTGCAATTCAAGGTTATGCTGATATGAGCACAGCGGTGGCTTATACTTATCAAAGCGGTGGACACTCGTTTTATGTGATTAACTTTGCAGAGGCTACGTGGGTTTACGATATGTCGACAAGACTTTGGCATCAAAGAGCTTACACCAACTCAGGAACTCTTGAAAGACATAGAGCAAGCTTCTGTGCCTTTATTCCTGAATTTGGAATTCACATGGTTGGCGACTACGCCAATAATAAAATATATAAATTTAATGATGATTATTACACCGACGACACTGTGGCAATAACTCGCATGAGAGCATCACCGCATGTTAGTAACGGACTAAAAAGAATATTCTGTAAAAGTTTTCAATTAGATATGGAAACTGGCATCGGCCTTGATGGCGGAGTGCAAGGGTCTAATCCAATGATAATGTTGCAATATAGTGATGACGGAGGCCACACGTGGAGCTCTGAAGCTTGGGCGTCTGCGGAGCAAACAGCAGGTCAAATCGGAGCTTACTCAACCCGAGTAATTTGGCGAAGACTCGGAAAATTTAGAGATAGAATTTTCAGAATTAAAATCACTGATCCAGTGAAAGTTGCACTCATTGGAGCTGAATTAGATATTGAAATGGGAGCGTCGTAATGGCAATTCCCAATAAGATTTTAAAAATTCCATTTAGCGACTCGATTACAGAGAGTGCAGGAAAAGTTTCAAGACCTTGGCAACAGTTTTTTATTTTTCTTAAAGAAATTGTAGATCCTCAAGGATATGAGAAATCATTTGCATTAGTAAATAACCAGTCATCAGATGCGAATATAGACGAAATGAATTTTGATCAGGCCACCGTTAGTTTTGCGTGCATTGAATATATTATTCATCGCCTAACGACGAGTACAGGTCAAACATCGCTTACTGAGTGTGGTGCTTTTATTTTAGCATTTAAACCACTAAGCGAGTGGACTATTAATCATATTTATAAAGATTCACCAGATGATTCAGGGATTGATTTTAAATTAAAACAGGTTGAAAAATATTCCGCTACTTACAATCACACCACTGGAACATGGACTAAAAGTGCGCATGGATTATATGATGGTAACGCTGTTACATTGACAACAACTAGTGCGCTTCCTACTGGATACTCTGTAAATACAACCTATTACGTAATAAATTCTGCAACAAACACTTTTAAACTATCCGCTACAAAAGGCGGGGCTGCAGTAACTGCTGCAACTGACAGTGGTACTGGTACACAGAAAATAAATATGAGCTCCGGTCAAGTACAATACACCTCATCTAATATTTCAGGAACAGCCTCAATATCTAAAATCACTTGGCGAGCAAGAACACTCGGCGGAAAAAATTATCAGTATTCTCAAGTTGGTGTGAGATGATTCGTTATGAATTATTTAGTCCAGAAAAACATTACGAAGAAATTGTTTCATGGTGGAAAAATCAGAAGTGGGATGCCATTCCATTATCACATCTGCCAAAAGTAGGAATTATAGTTTATCATTCTGATAAACCTTCATGGGCAGCGTGGATTTATAAAACAGATTCAGCATTTTGTATTCTAGATTGGATTGTTGCAAATCCAGAAATTCGAAAAAATGAACGAACTGAAACTTTTAATTATTTAATAGATATTTCTAAAGAAATATCTAAAAACTTAGGATTTAAAACAATATTCACAGTTACAAGAGGCGAGTCGTTGATTAACAGACTAAAAAAATCATCATTTTCTGAATTTAGTAACTCAATGGCTGGAATGATTTGTAACTTGGGAGGTACTTAATGGGTTGTGGTGATATAGGACAACATTTAGGTCGAGTAACGGATGCGGTTGGTTTTACGAACTATTCTGGCGATAGAGCCATTGAAGCTCAAGCAAATGCAGCGAATTCAGCAAATGCGACTCAAAGATATATTTATGATCAACAAAGAAGTGACCAAGAGCCTTGGAGACAAACTGGTGTGACAGCACTTGCTGGTTTAAGTGATCCAAATTTTGGGAAAAATCTTGAGATGGACCCTGGTTATCAGTTTCGAATGAGAGAAGGCGAAAAGGCGATCAATGCCGCAGCTGCAGCGAGGGGAAATTACAACTCTGGCGCTACATTAAAAGCACTTGCGAGATATGGTCAAGACTATGCTTCGAATGAATATGATAAAGCATATAATAGGCAATATGCGAGATTATCATCATTAGCTGGTATTGGATCAAATGCAAACAACGCGTTGATGGGTGCATCACAAAATTACGGTAATAATGTTTCCGCAAATCAAATTGGATTGGGAAATGCAAACGCAGCAAACCAAGTTGCAAGTGTAAATAGATTCTCCAATTTACTAGGGCAATTTGCTCAAGGAGCAGGCGAAGGGGCGGGTAAAGCCGGTGGTGCTGCAATGTTTTCAGATAGGAGATTAAAAACTAATATTGTTGAAATTCCAAAGTCCGAATTGAATGAGCTTAAGAAAAATTTAAAAGCCTTCAAGTTTAACTATAAAGATAGTTCTTTAGGAAATGGTGATTTCATCGGAGTTATGGCGCAAGATTTAGAAAAATCGAGACTTGGACGGCTGCTAATTTCAATTGATGAAAATGGATTTAAAAAATTAGATATTAACAAAGTGATGCACTTATTCCTTGCTACGTTAGCGGAGGGTTAATTAATGGCGCAAATAGATAGTAATATATATTTTAATCAGCAAGTTCCAGATATTGTCGGTAATTATCAAAAGGGTTATCAACAAGGCGTCAGCATGAGAGAATTAGCAAATCAAAGACAAAAAGAAAAGGCTATCGAAGAGGCTTATAAGTCCTCAATTGTAACGAATCCTGATGGCAGCACATCTTTAGATCAAAGAAAGACTTTATCTTCGCTTGCTAAGGTCGATCCGCAATCATTCTTAAATGCTCAGGCTAAATTTAATGAAGATGCTGTTACGAAACAGAAATTAAACTACGAAAAAGTCAAACAATTTACAGAGTATCTGGGTAATGCAAGCGACACAGTTAGAAAAAATCCAGCTATGTATCAAGACCTGCTAACGGATGCGAAATATCGAGGTTACGATATCTCTATGATGCCACCACAATATGGGCCCGAAGCTCAAAGAAAATTAGATTTCTTGTTTGGCCAAGCTTTAACAGCAAGGGAAAAATTAGAGAATCAATTTAAACAAAAAGAAATTGATCTTAAAAAAGGCGAATTAGATTTTAAAAAATCAGAGTTAGCAGGTAAAAAGCAAAAAGATGCAGGCGAGTTAGCAAGCAATCTAAGAAAAGAGCGCTCGGGGCTTCCAACAACAAAAGCAACACAAGAAATTTCAGCTGCATATAATAAAATCCAAACAGCTGCAAAAAATCCTTCCGCTGCTGGAGATATGTCTTTAATTTTTGGTTACATGAAGATTCTTGATCCTGGATCAACAGTGCGTGAAGGTGAATACGCAACTGCTGAACAAGCTAGGGGTGTAGACTCAAAAGTAGTCGGATTGTATAACAGAATACTAAACGGAGAAAGACTAACTCCAGATCAGAGAAAAGATTTTATGAATCAGGCTGGTGGATTATACAAGTCTCAGCTTTCGATACAAAAGCAAATTGATTCTCAGTTTACTGATCTCGCGAAAAAATCAGGAGCAGATCCTAAAGACGTTATCTTAAATTTCGAGGCTAATAATCCAAATCAAGTACAAACATTTAAAACCAATCAAATTGAATGGGCGGATTAAATGGAAAGACAAGCCAAGGATGGAACGGTTTATCAGCTAGTTGGCAAAGACGAATGGGCTCCTGTTACGAGAACGGCGAAAGATGGGACTGTATTTAAAAAAGTAGGTGCAGATGATTGGACTCCTCTTAAAGAAAATATTCCACAGCAAAAAGAAATATCTAAAACGGAGTCTGCAGTAAGAGGTTTTGCTCAAGGAGCATCTCTTGGTTTTGCCGATGAGATTTCTGGAGCTGCAGAGTCTTTGTTTTCTGATAAGACGTATGAGCAAGCAAGAAACGAATCGCGTGCAAATTTTGATGCTGCAAGAAAAGCAAATCCTGGATCATACACGGCAGGCGAGGTCGGTGGAAGCATAGCTACGGCAGCAATTCCGTTAGGTGGAACAGCAACGCTAGCAAAGGCTGTCCAAACTGGCGCAAGAATTGGCGCGATAAATGCCTATGGGCAAAGTGAAGCGGATAATGCAAAAGATGCTATCAGAGACGTTGCTGTTGGCTCTGTAATGGGCGCAGGTGGGGCAACTATAGCAAAGGGAGTTGAGAAAGGAATTCCATTAGCTAGAAAAGGATTATCAACTCTGTCAGATAAGCTCACAAGAAAAGGAACCGAATCTTCAACAAATATTTTATCAAAAGAGACTGGTTCAATTCCTATCGAAGATCCAAATGTTATTAAAGAAGTTTCAAAATCTGCAAAAGAAAGATTAAAATCATTTTGGAATCCAAAAGTAGATCCTTCATTTAAAGAATATTCAGAGATTGCAAAGAAAAATGGAATTGATCCCAAGTTACTGCCTGAGTCTGTAAAGTTCGGTCCTAATTCTTCTATCTCAAGAGCTTCTAGAAGTATAGCTGAAGGCCGTTACGGAGAAGAAACTCTAAAGCGCTTTGATAAAGCACTAGATCAAGTAAAAGATGCTTATGATAAAAAGATAATTAATTACTCAAAAGGAGCACCGGTTGACGAAATTACAGCTGGGAAAGTTCTAAGAGATTCATACGACGAAGGTGTTTCAAAGTTCTTTGATGAAATGGATTTTTCTCACAATACAATCATTAACCAAGTGCCAGGATTACGGCTTACCGATGAGTCTTTAAGTAGTATTAATTCGGCACTAAATGGAATTGAAAAATTTGCAAAAGGCCGATTACAGCGCGGAATCACTGGAACCCAAAGGGGCCAAGGTCAACAATTACTAAACGCTGTCGAGGCAATTCGGGCTGGAAACGGCTCTTATAAGCAAACGGTTGAGGCATTACGCGATATAGGCGAGGCAGCGTTTCAGAGTAAAAATTCACTTGCTGACATTCCGGTTGACGTACAAAAAATGCGTAAACTTTACAATGATATTAGCGAAAGTCTCATAAATACGGTAAAATCCGAACTCGGCGACGATATTGCAAATTCGCTTATAGCTAACAACAAAGCAATGAGTGAATTTTTTGGGGATCAAAGCTTAATTGCCAGGGTAATGGGCGATAAGGCAATTGCTCCAGAAAGAGCGTTTCAATCGTTAATATTAAATGGTGATTCTCAGAGAATCCAGGCGTTGAAGAAAATCATATCGCCTGAAAAATGGGAATACCTAAAGGGTGCGGTACTTGAGAACATTACTAAGCGCGATGCTGAGGGCAGTTTCACTTTCAAACAGCTACACAATGGTATGCGAAACAAGAAAAATGCTCTCTCATCAATCTTTACTCCAGAAGAACTCTCTGACTATGTTGGGCTTGTGCGCCTCGGTGATCGCTTTGGAAGCCCTGTCCTTAGTTCTAGCGGTACTGGCGCCAGCTTTTCTTTTCAAGATCTTGCCAAAAGTACTTCCAATCTTACTGTCGACGCATTGGCAATAAGAAATGCAAATAAGGCTGTAAATAAAAATTTAAACTCACAAGCAATTAGTAAAGCGCGAGATGTATCTCCTAAATTAAAAGAAATCCCATCACGTGTGGCCGGGGCAATTTCTGTAATGCCAGAAATTACAAAAGACAATGCTAAAAAAGGTCCTGAGAAATGGGCAAGTGATGGGTTTAATAAATTAATGAAACACGATTCTACTTTTTTCTCGAATCAAGAAATTAAATCCAAATTATTGAGTTCAAAAAAAGGCAAAGAATTATTGATAAAAGCATCTGATTTAAATCCTGGTAGCAAAGCAATGGAAAAAGTAATGGAACAAATTAAAGCCTTTAAAGAGGAGCAATAAAAATGGCAGCACTAGCTCCGTTATTAAAATTTAGAGAATTTGATTCAAACGGTGATCCATTAGTTGGCGGAAAGCTTCATAGTTATTTAGCAGGAACGACGACGCCTGTTGCGACTTACATAGATCAAAGCGGAGGAACTCCCAATACAAATCCAGTAATTCTAGATGCCGATGGGCGTGCAAATGTTTGGCTAAATACAAGTACAAATTATAAATTTGTTTTAAAGGATGCAAACGACGTTGATATCTATACGGTAGATAATGTTTCCGCTTCTAGCGGTGGCGGAGGCGGTGGATCGAGCGCAACTGTCACTCATAACGTAACAGACGGGCAAGCTGCGACTAATTTAACTGGTGAGACAGTTGACTTTGCTCTGTATACAACTGCTGTTTACGATGTTGAAATAATTCGAGGAACAACTGTGATAAGCAACGGAACACTCGCCGTGCAAAATCTAAATGGAACTGGACGAGTGATAATCGGACCAGACTTAAATTTAGAAGATCATGGTGTCACATTTTCAGTAAGTCAGGCTTCGCTTGTTGTTCAGTTAAGAGCTGCGCTGTCGACTGGTCCAGGAAATGGGACTATTAAGTTATCGAGAAGATTAATCTCAGTCTAAATAAACTATAGTTCAACTATTAGTTTCAAATAGTATTTTTGAAAATATTCTATCCTTAATGGTAAACTTCCAAAAAATATTAATAGCATTTATTTTATTATTTCCAATCTTAGTTTTCTCACAAGTCAGAATGCCAAGACTCGATGTCGACAATCTAAGACTCGACGGAAATACACTTTCAACAACAAATACAAACGGAGATCTCACCTTAGATCTCAACGGCACGGGTAAGATACTGTTTACAGATCTTACATCGAATACCGTGCCGTATCTTGATTCCAGTAAATATTTAACTTCAAGTGCGGTAACACCGACAGAGCTTGGATATTTGAGTGGGGTGACAAGTGCTATTCAAACACAATTTGGATTAAAAGCTCCTTTAGCATCGCCAACATTTTCTGGAACTATTACCACTCCCTTGACGGCGTCACGAGCAGTAATTACAGGCGCATCGTCTCAGCTTTCGGTTTCATCGGTTACCTCTACCGAGCTTGGCTATGTCAGCGGCGTCACAAGCGCAGTTCAAACCCAATTAAATGATAAGACGTTAAAATCAACTCTTACAACTAAGGGTGACATATATGCGGCAACAGCCTCTAGTACTCCAGCAAGAGTCGCTGTCGGAACCGATGGTCAAGTATTAACTGCTGACTCTGCAAGTAGTCCAGGGGTTAAGTGGTCTGATCCTGCTGCTGCGGCTAGTTCAATTTATGAACTATCAAATTTAGGATTGTCTACATCAGTTGCCTCATCTGCTTTAACAATAAGGCTAAAGCAATCAGACGGAAGTACTGATCCATCTACTGGCTCAAGTGCAGTTAAAATAGGCTTTAGAAGCTCAACAACAACTTCAGGTAGTTACAGTCAAAGATCAGTTACAAGTGCATTATCAATAGTAATATCAAGTGGCAGTACACTTGGTCAAAAAAGTGGGGCCGCATCTAGAGTCTATATTTATGCAATTGATAATGCTGGTACGGTTGAGCTTGCAGTGTCTCAAAAATATTTTGATGAGTCGAATGTAGTCTCAACAACTGCTGAAGGTGGGGCGGGTGCTGCTGATAGTGCAACCGCAATTTATTCTACCACTGCAAGAACTAATGTTTCTTTAAGAATTATTGGTTATCTAGATAACACGCAGACAACAGCGGGAACTTGGGCAAGCGCAGGGAGTATTCTCTTCTCTGGATCATCTTCACACTTTCCTCGAGGTACTGAAGATGTAAAATTCTCAGCTACTAGTGATGGTGGTCAGTCGATAGGTGATACGGTAATAAACGACTGGATTGCATCAACGGATACGCATGTTGGTCTTAGTGGTGGGACGACTTGGACTGTTCCGAGAACAGGATGGTACACCATTGCAGCTACTTACTCAGTAGATGTGCCAGCTAGTCAGCCAGCCGTTGGATTTTGGGCAAAGTTAAAAATTAACGGTAGTATTGCTCGTAGGGGTTGGACTTGGGGTTCCAACGTCACTTATTCAGGTGCAACTACTCCAATTGGATCTGGAATCTCAACTGATTATTATCTCGTAGCCGGTGACACAATTCAAATTCAGATTGAGCAGAATTCTGGATCAAATAGAACGGGAACTGGTTCAACTGAATATAACTGGTGGACAATTCATGGTCATGCAAATTGATAGGAGTGTTTATGAAATGGATTTTTTTCGCTCTGATCCTCACAGGATGTACACACTCTCAACTAATGAAAGAATGCAAAAAAGTTATCAACGATGATGGAACGCTTACCGGTAGAAGCGATTGTAAAACTTTAAAGCCGTGGGAGTGAAGTGGATCCAACTATTGTGAAATTACTCCAAGACAGTATCGAAGTAGTAAGAAGAGATGTTTCAAGTATAGAGGAAAAAGTCGACAAGCTTTTGCAGTTCAAATGGCAAATCATTGGCGGCGCTGCCGTAGCTAGTCTTTTTTTAACTGCACTTGTTCAGATAATTATTTTTTTCATTCAGTTTCCAAAACATTAAACCTGGGAGGGTAAATATGGATTTAGCGTTATTATTAAACGGACTTGTAGCAAGTATTAATGAGTTACAAGCAAAACTAGCAGATGCAAACAATGCAGCACAAGAGCTAGCAAATCAGAAGTACGAGGAAGGATTTGCAGCTGGCGTTGCAAGTGTTCCAGTAAGTGAAAAGATTTACACGCAAGCTGAGCTTGATGCTGCTGTACAAGCTTCGGTGTTACCCCTGCAAGAGCAAATTGTATCTTTACAAGCACAAGTCGACGGTATGCAAGCGCAAATCGATGCGAAAGTGGCTGAAGCAATGGCTCTTTTTAAAGCCGATCTTTTGGCTAAATACGAAGCTCAGCAAGTTGTTGAGTCTGATTCTGAGACTGGTTTCAAAGATTTATTAAAATAGTAAATCCAAGGAGGAAGTATGGAAATGAAAGAAGTATGGGTGGATGTAAAACCCCACGTTAAAGGAATTGCAACAGTAATTGTCGAAAAAGTTGTTTTGGCGTCTTTAGAAAAGATTGTCGCTGACAGCACTAATAAGTTCGATGATGGCATGTATGCAATGCTTAAGCCTTTGCTTGTTGAAGAATTGAAAAAACAAGTAGAGCGAATTTAATGGGAACAATAGGCGCGTGGTTTGTATCATTCCTAGCGTCGGCGGCGGGCCAGAAAATTATTACCTGGCTCGCTAAACTTGCATGGGATTTTGCGACTAAAGAAACAAAAGCAGTAATTGCAGGCAAGCAGCTTGATAAATTCGTCAAAGATAGACTCGCTGAATACGAAGCAATTATTGAAGACGCTAGAGTCAAAGGACTCGACGGCTATACACAAGAGGAAATTGATGAGATTACAAAAAAGAAAATTGATCTTGAGCTTGCTCTTGTCAACGGTATGCCTTCTAACTAGCTGTGATGATGCGCCTCCATTAACTCCGCATTTCATTGATACCGATATTAAAACTTGCCGTGAGTATGTGATAATTGATGAAGACAATTTAACACTCGCATTTAAACAGTCTCATCCAATTGAAAAGTGCAATGGGTATTTCGCCATTCCGGGCGGGGAATTTAAACTTTGGAAAGAATATCTTTTAAAAAAGAAATTGGAGTGTAATTCAAAATGAGTAAAATCCAGCAAGATGCATTTGAAATTGCTAAAGGCGAGATTGGTGTTAAAGAGATTGCTGGTGTAAAAGCAAATATTCGAATTAAAGAGTATCACTTCACTACTACTCTTAAGGCAGAGTCCGATGAAATCCCATGGTGCTCATCATTTGTAAATTGGTGCATAATACAAGCAGGTGGCAAAGGTACTAATTTCGCTTGGGCAAGATCATGGCTTGCATGGGGAAAGAAAATTGACAAGCCAGTGGCAGGTGACATTGTTATTTTCTCTCGAGGAAGCAACATTAATCAAGGCCATGTCGGATTCTTAGCTTCAAAACCAAAAGCATACTTACCATATGTACTAGTCTTGGGTGGCAATCAAAATAATGCAGTAAATGTATCAAGATATCTTAAGTGGAATGTTTTGGGGTATAGGCGTGCCGAAGCTTAAAGAAAAAGATATAGAGAATCAAATTCTTGCATGGCTTTGGTCTAAGCGTATTTTCGCATGGAAAAATCAAAGCGTCGGTGTATTTGACAGAAAAAGAAATGTGTATCGTAAGTCGACGAATCCATTTCACATCAAAGGCGCATCAGACATTCTCGGAGTGTATAACGGGAGATTTCTTGCTATTGAAGTTAAGTCTGACTCTGGAAAATTGTCAGACAATCAGAAAGAGTTTTTAGAGCGAATTAATTCCTACGGGGGGATTGCATTTGTTGCTCGGTCTGTTGAGGATGTGGAGAGCAAGTTATTTAACAACTCTATTGAAAAATGATTTAGACTTACTTGCTGGGAGTCGGTTTTTAGATTTTTCTATTTTAGCTAAAATTTTACAATCCTTATCTTCAATAGCTGTAATTGTGATGTCTGATTTTTCACTTTCAGGTACTCTATTAAAAGTTACAAGTGTGCTGTCATTCAATTTAACAAAAAGTCTGTCCGAGTTTTTCGGATCGATTCCTATTGAAATCGTTTCAGAGCCGACCTTGTCGCAAGTTTCATAACTATAGTTAAATGTGAATTTTTCCCCGTCTCTTGTAAAAGAGATATTTCCGAAAGTTGTGGATGGCTTCAAG
>FRDC01000865.1_pt1 | contig 34638 bp, 54 predicted proteins | sample 1106171 | NCBI WGS metagenome assembly FRDC01 (sample SAMEA3930566, study PRJEB13176) | freshwater metagenome | biome: Drinking water system; feature: drinking water; material: water | place: Singapore | collected 2014-12-20 | reverse complement strand
CGCAGTCGATGGTGAGGACGACGGCCATGCGGTGTGCGCGCATGGTGCCGGACTTGTCGAGGACCGTGTTCTTGAGCGGTCCCTCGCGCAATTGGCCGAGGCCCTCGCTCGTGCCCCAACGGCGGATCACCGACGCGTTGGTGAGTTTGACTTCGTCGCCTTCTTCGGCGTAGCGGCCCACGGCTACCCAGCCGCGTTGAAGCACTACGATGCGGACTTGCGATTCCATGCTGTTTTCTCCTGTGGTTGAGGTTTCGACTACTCCAGGTCCTTTTCGTCCGCGAGCCAGTCCGGGATCCGGATCTCGGCGCTTCCGTTCGGGTGCCTGGTGATCTTCTCCACCATCGACATGGGGACCCACGCCTGCGTCGATCCCTGGCGCACGAGCATCGCCTTCTCGGTCTCGCGCAGGATTTCGTCGACCTGCACGTCGGTGGTGGTGTAGCGGCCCATCGCTATTCCGCCGACTTCAGCAGAGCAGCGATGCGCGCGTCGGCTTCGGCCTTGTGATCGCCGGCCAGCTCAGCGACGAACGGGCGCATTTCGTCGACGAGCATCAGCTTGATCTCGTGGTCGGTCGTCACTTCGGCGCGTTGCAGGAAGCCCTGGACCTTCTCCCATAACGTCGGCTCGGGCGCTGCGTCGGCGGTCTTCGCCTTCTTCCCCTTGGCCGGCTGCTGCTCCTGCTGATCGACTTGATCAGTCGGTGGATCGCCCTCGGGCATCGTTTCCTCCGGCACCGTGAGGAAGTCGGCGTCGATCGCGCTGTCGTTCTTCTGGTCGAGGCCGGCCGCGGCCAGCTCGTCCAACTGCGCGGCGCGCTGAAACTCGACCGAGAGCGGGAGATACTTCGCGAGCCGGCGAATGACCGTCTTGCGGCCCATTTCAACGAAGTGCGCGCCCCAGGGGTGCGTGTCCTGCTTCTTCCACTTCACCGCCTGCTGCCAGCCCTGGGAGGCGTTGCGGATCTGCTCAACCTGCGACACGGACATCCATTCGAGCGCGTGACCGCCGTCCTTCAGATGCGCGATGGCGTAGAAGCCGATCACGTCGCCACGTTCGCCCATCGCCGGCTGATGCTCGAGCTTGTCCTGCAGGCCGTAGACCAGATCGAACTTGTCGTTGGCGCAAACGTCGCGGCTCGAAATGCTCACGATCTGCCCGCTGCGGCGCGCGAGGTCGATCAGTCCCTTGTACCCGACGATCACCTGGACGCTGTTGACCCACTTCTCGTTGCCCTCGGCGTCCTTGCGCTTCGTGTTGAACGGCACGAGGTAGGCGTGGCCCAGGACCGTGTTCGGCTCCAGGCCCATCTGCGCGCACTGGCCGATTGCGCCCACCAGGGAGGCAACGTCGCACTTCAGCAACGCCGGCGTGGTCGTCGCCGCGATCTGCGCGACCTTGAGCAGCCGGTCCGCATCCAGGTGGCGCGGGAGCATCTTTGCGATCTCGCCGCGCTTGCTCTCTAGCAGGTACGCGATCTGTTCCTTCGGCTTCATCGTGGCGAGGTCGCGCTTCTCGGTGGTAGCTGCGACCTTCAGGGCTTGCGCTTGTGCGCTCATGAGTACTGCCTCCTTACTTGGATTTCGAAAGCCGCAGGACGCGGCTCACGGTGCTGGTGGTGAAGCGTTCGGCGATGTCCGGCGCGTCGGCGCGCAGGCGGGTCACGTCGATTCGGTCGGTGCGCTGCGCCCGCCACGTCATCAGTGCCTTGCGGGTGTCCGGGTCCACGATGCTGGCGTCGTCCTCGCCGAGCGGGCGACCGTTCGCTTCCTCGGCAGCCAGGCGCATGGCGTCGATAATCTCGAACTTCAGATCCTCGACGCGGTCCTCGCCGCCCTTGATCGTCTGCTTGACCGAGCGGTACTCCGCGATCATGTCCAGCAGCTCGGCGGTCGCCGGCACCGGCACCCCGCGAAGCCTGCGCATCAGGAATTCGACGTCGTCGATCGTGACCGGCGGCGGCGCCTTCTTCGCGAGCACGTGGTCATGCCAGAAGCTGATGCACTTCGCGCGCATGCCGGCGATCGTTTCCTCGTCGCGGTGGACGACATAGCGCACGAGGTCGTCGCTGCCGAACAGCGCCCACACGTCGCAGCGCTGGCGCCCGGTGACCATTAACCCGTATTGGAACTGCGCGTGGTAGTCGATCGGGATCTCGTCCGTGCCTTCGTCGCCCCATTGGTCCGCGGCGAAGGGCGAGACGGACTTGCAATCGTTGTTCACAAACTGGCCTTCTGCTTCGAGCGTTTCGAAGTCGATCTCGGCGCGCATCCATTCGTGCACTGGGTGTGCGTGGCGCACGTTGGTCTCGGTCAAGTGGAGATCGAAGTCCTCGACCGCCATCTGCCGGATCACCGGCTCCATCAGCCGCCCGCGGCGCAGGATCTTCGTGCGCATCGGGTCTTCCTCCTGCACCGCTGCGGCCGGGTAGACCTTCGAGCGCCATACCTCCAAGGGCGTACGCCATTTCGAAACGCCGAGGATGGCAGCGGCATCGGAACTGCCCAGGTACGTGGAGCGGTCAACGATCTCGGGCGCGTTCATGACAGCCGCTCCACGTGGAACTTCGGCAGGGTGTGGGCGGCTTCGGCTGCTCTCAGGCGTCTCGCTTCGAGGCGTTCCTCGCGCGTCAGAACCGGAACCCGGAAGCCGTCAAACATGGGCTGCGGGTCCGGCGGGGTGTTGAGCAGGTGCCACTGCTGCCTCATGGTGACGATGGCGAAGCGGATGCGTTCGAGCATGTCGGGTTGCTCCGTGTTGTTGCGTTGGGCCTCGGTACCACCAGGCGATCAGGCCGCAGCCGAGGCCGTAGGCCCAGATCAGCAGAACCTTGGCGATGGCGATTTCGGGCATCAGGACGTCTCGCGCTCGATCAGGTCCTCGACCGCGCTCTCCACCGCCTTGTCGAGCAGTGCGTGTGCTTCCTGGCGCCTTCCCTTGACGATCAGGCGGTAGACCTCGTCCCAGACCTCGTTGACGTCGTCGTGGATGGCATCGAGGGTGCCCTGGTGGCGGTTCTCGATGCGCGTCTCGACTCGTTCGCGAGCCTCATAGCGAGCCGCGGCGTGCTCCGCGTCGACCTGTTCCTGCGAGGCGCCGCGGTTGCCGCCGTCGTATCGCAGTTCATCGCCTTCGACGGAGCCCATCACAGCGCTCCGACGCTGATGCCGGCGTCCATCTTCGACGACGCGATCTTCTCGGCGATCGTCGCGATGGCGTTGGCGTTCGCTTCCGCTGCCTTGGCCAAGGCCTGAATCGCCGCGGACGTGTGCTCGTTCATGTGGCCGCCGTTCATGACCGAGCAGTTGCTGATCGTGATGTGCGTCCCGGGATTCGCCGGTTGCTGCGGTTCGGCTGCCTTCGGCTTCCTGGTTGCCATCGCTGCTTCTCCCTCGCCTCGTTTCGTGAGGCGTTGGAGACAAGATACGCAAAACTTTGCGCAACGGTCAAGCAAAATTTTGAGTATTTTCGGCCGAACCCGGCGCCGGCTCCCGTTTCCCATGAGTACGGACGCATATTGATGCGTCGCGCCATGACGCCCCGTCATATCCAGCCGGCACAGGGCTTGCGCCATCGGGCCCCCATGGACTTCGGCGGCCTTACTCGACGGACGGGCGCCGCGGTTCGTCAGCTACGGGAGGCGAGGCGCCTATCGCAGCACGAACTGGGCGCTCGTGCCGATCTCACGCAGAGCGCGGTGAGTCGGATTGAAAACGGAGCCTCGGCCATGAGCGCCGAAGTCCTGCTCCGTGTATCCATTGCCCTAGGTGCTCGGCCCTGGATCGTCCTTGCTTTGGCCGACAGCCTGGAGGGCGCCCCATCCGCCGACCGGACAGCGGTGATGGCTACCGTGCTACGGTGGGCCGAGTCTGAGCCGGAGAATTGGCGCGTGTTGGCCGCGCTGCTTGAGACGGCCGAGAACAGGCCTGCGCTGATGCAGACCGTTCACCTGTTGCTCGCTCATCCCGCGGGCGAGACGATCGAATAGCTACGTTGGCAAGCCTTGCTCGATAAACCTCAGCAGGTCGTCGATGGCCTCCTGAAATTCGGCCGCGACCATATCCGACTCAGCCGGATCAACGTGATCGAGGGTGATCTGGGCGTGCTGAGCGCGCAGCGCTTCGAAGTGCTGCCGGACACCGGCGGCCGCCGTCGGCGACTGCATCCCGAGCCCGACGAAGAGGGTACGAACCAGGACCTGCAGCGCGTGAATCTGCGCCTTCAGGCGCACGATTTCGAGGGTCTGCGGGGTCATTCCCAGCGGTCTTTGGCTTTGGCCGAGTCGCGATCTTGCCATTGCATGTTGCTCGGGTGGTCCGCGCCGCCGCGCTTGATGGGCTCGACGTGATCGACGACATAGCCCGGGCAGGCCCCCGAGGTCCGGCCGTTCGCTGGGCACGGGTTGTCGCGCTGAAAGTCGCGGCGAGCCTTCGACGATCGGGCCCAAGCTGGCGCCGTGCCCAGGACCGCCAGGCCGACCAGGAACCGCCGGCGGATCATGCCAATGGGGGGTGGCCTATAGCGACGTGCATGGAAACGCCGCCAGGAAGGCGTCGAAGCATAGAGCGCCAGCGTGGAGATGCAGCGTTTCCGGATTGTCCTTCGCGTACTTCAGAAAAACGCCGGCGAGCTGACCGATTGAGGCCGTCGGCGGAATGCAAACGGGGCGCCTCTGCTTGGGGAATGCCAACATCACCAGTTCATATGACTGTTGGAAGCCGCTGAGAAACCCGACGCATTCCCCTGCCGCCATCTCGTTGTACGGCCGCTCGGCCATGAGCGCCGTGCAAGCCTCTCGCAGATGATTGCCGGTAAACCTGACTTCGGCCTGGGCTTGGCCGGTGCCGGATAGCCCGACAACAAGAAGCAGCGCCGCGAAGAAACGCATGACTGTCATACAGTCGCCCTGTGTTTGCCCTTGTCCTTTGCCTGGATCTCGGCAAAGTCGGCTTCCATCTTCCGATAGAACTCCCGCTCCCGCAGCGATTTTTCGATGTCCGGGTGCAGCAACTCCCAGACCTCGACGCCTAGCCGGGTCGCCAGAAGCTCGAGCTTTCCGAGGGTAGGGTATCCCACCTCGTTGTCGGCCTTCGGCCTGGCCTTGTAGTTGATCGCGTTCCGAATCGTGTTCGCGCTCAGCTGTTCCTTGATCGCCAGCGCGTTGGGATTGGTCTTCTTCAGCTTCATGAAGAAGCGGATGTTCTTAGCCAGGATGGCATTGATGTCTAGGGACTTTTCCACACCTTGAAGGGTACGGCTTGACGTGCGCAAAGTTTTGCGCGCAAGATGCGCAAACTTTTGAGGGTTCAATGGCACAAGACCTTCTCGCGGATGTGCAGCGCGAGCTGATGGCCAGGAAAGGCGAATGGCGGCAGATCGCCGCCGCCGTTCCGGGCGTCAGCTACTCGTTCATCGCTCAGTTGGGGCGCGGCAAGTACAAGTCGGAGCCGTCGTACAAGCGCCTCGTGTTGCTGCGCGATTACTTCGCCGAGAAGCAGCAGGCCGCCGCATGACGCGGGGTAGAGGAGTGGTATCTCGTCGGGTTCACGACCCGAAGTCGCTGGTTCGAATCCAGCCCCCGCTTCCCTTGATGGGGCGTCAGCAAGAGGCCTGCTACGAGGCTTTGACCCTCGGTACGTTGGTTCGAATCCAACCGCCCCTGCCAGCGTTTCGTGTGCGATCTGCATGCCGGCATCGTTTTGCCCGGCTAGTGGAAAGTACCGGCAAGAGATTGGGCACTACATGCAACTAGCGCTCGATTTCGAGCCCGGGCTCACCGAGCGGTACCCGACGCTGCTCGATTGTTGCCGCGCGGTGGCCTACCGATCACCCAAGCCGATGAAGGCGATCGCGGCGGACATGGACCTTTCCCAGTCCGACCTTTCGCGCAAGCTCTCGGGCGATCCGGACGACCCGAGCCGGATGTCGGTGCAGGACCTCGAGCGGCTGATCGTGAGCACGGGCGACCTTGAACCGGTCCACTACCTCGCCGCGAAGTACTGCGAGCCGATCGCCAACCAGCAGGCCCGCGCCGTCAGCGAGCTGGCGAAGCTGATGCCTCAGATCGATGCGCTGGTCAGGACGCTGCGCAAATGAGGGGGCGACCATAGATGCTCAGGGCGCCCGAATCGCCATGAACTACTTCGAAGACCACATAGGCGACTACGCGGCCGCGACCTCGCACCTGTCATGGGACGAGGACATGGCCTATACCCGGCTCATTCGCCTGTACTACCACCACGAAAAGCCGATCCCGGCCGACGTGAAGATCGCCTGCCGGATGGCCCGAGCTACCACCACGAGCCAGCGCAAGGCGGTCGAAGCGGTGCTCCACGAGTTCTTCAGCCTGGCGGCCGACGGGTGGCATCAGAAGCGGTGCGATGCCGAGTTGCAGCGGTATTGGGACAAGCAGGCGAAGGCGAAGCGCAGTGCGGATGCACGCTGGAGCGCGCAGCGTTCGCAGTCCGATGGCAATGCGACCGCACATGCGAACGCATCACCGGACGCAATGCGAACGCATTCCGAAGGCAATGCTCCCAGACACCAGACCCAAGCACCAGAACCAATCCCAGACCCAAAACCGGAAAGCGCGCTTTCCCAAGAGGCCAGGTCGGGGTCCGAGGGAACACCGCTGCGCGCGCCGGATTCGACTGAAACAGGAAAACCACAACGGCACGGGCAGTTAGCGAAGCTGCTGCGGGATCTGGGCGTGCAGGTTCAGGCCTTCAACCCGCTGCTGATCGAGTGGGCTGACGAGCTGCAAGTGAGCGATGACGAGGCACGAGCAGCGGTCGAACAAGCGAGGTTTTCGAAACCCGAGGGCCAGATCCCCGCGAAGTACCTCGATCGAATCCTGCGAGACCTTCGCACCAATCCCAAGGCCAACGGCAAGCACGCGGACCGCTGGTGGGACAGCGAGGCCGGCATCCAACGCAAGGGCGCGGAGCACGGCTTGACCCCGGGGCTTGGCGAGTCCTGGGCCTCGTTTCGGGCGCGTGTGAACGCCGCGGTCGACCAGACGAAGCGGAGCGCGGCCTGATGCGAAACCGTCGCCCGATCACGACTTTGCACGCTGCGCGCAGGTAGCCATGGCCGAACACAAGGCGACCGAGCTTCCGACGAACTGGGCTGAGCCGATGATCGAGGCCCGAAAGGCTGTCGAGCGGGCGTCGGATGCAGCGGAGAAGGGGCATATCGCTGAGGCGCTCGCTGCGATCGGCACCGCGAGGGGCGCGCTCATGGCGGCAGGCGAGCGGCTTGACGCGGCGATGGTTCAAGGCGCTCGCAATCACGTTATGGACGACGCGATCGACCGGGCGCGCGACCCTGGGAAGTGGGCTCCGCGATGAGCGCCGTCGATCGCATGGCCGACATGAACCGCCGGCGCGCGGAGTCCGATGCGTTGAAGGCGGACATGAACCTCGTGGCCGAGGCCTTCGGCTGCACCGACGCCGAGGTGCTCGAAATGTGGCAGGCCGCGCAGCGTGATCGCGAGAATGCGCGGACGTGCTTTGCGACGATGGCCAGGGTGTTGAGGCCCGAGGACGGGATCAACGAGCGGATCCGGCGCGAGCGTCCCTACAAGCCGGTGACCCCGGAGCAGGATCGCCAGTATCGGCAGGAGCGCGCGCGGCTGGACCGCGAGGAAGCGGAGAAGAGGGCAGCATGATCAAAGCCGGCGACCTCGTCATGGTCACGAAGCCGACGCCGTGCTGCGGAGCGGATGAAATTCCAGGCAGCCGCGTGTTCGTGGCAGGGATCGTCCGTAGTGCGTTCGGCTTCTGCGGCCACTGCGGCCTCATGGGCGATGCGGTGGTCACCGACCATCCGGCCGGATTCCTCCTCCTCGTTTGCCGGCTCACGAAGATCGTTCCCGATGGTCCGCTGGTGGACGTGGACGAGCCCGAGGAAATCGCAGCATGATCCCCGCAACCATCCTCGGGAACGCGGAGCTGTACCAAGGCGAGGCCTGCGCGATCATCCAGCAGCTCGCCGGCCGCGACGTCGACGCGATCTTCACCGACCCGCCGTATTCCTCGGGCGGCATGATGCGCGGCGATCGGATCCAGGACGTTCACACGAAGTACGTCAACAGCGATTCGGAGTCGGGCCACGCGCTCAAGGCCTTCTCGGGCGACACGCGCGACCAGTTCGGCTATTGGTTCTGGGTGTCGGTCTGGATGTCCGGGCTGCAGGGGCTGCTCAAGCCGGGCGGCCTGGTCGGCCTGTTCACCGACTGGCGCCAGCTTCCGGTCACGGTCGCCGCGCTCCAGTCCGGCGGGTTCGTGTGGCGCGGCATCGTCAACTGGCACAAGCCCTCGGCGCGCCCGGTGCAGGGCCGCTTTACGAACGCCTGCGAGTACATGGTCTGGGGCACGAACGGACCGCGCGAGCTGGCGGGATCGGTCTACCCGGGGCTCGTCAGCGTGAACGCACCGCGCGGCGAGGACCGCGACCACATCACGCAGAAGCCGGTCGAGCTGCTCGAGGCGATCTGCAAGATCGTCCCCGATGGCGGGCTCGTGATGGATCCGTTCATGGGCTCCGGCACCACGGGCGTCGCCTGCATGAACCTCGGCCTCAAGTTCATCGGCGTGGAGCTGGATCGCCATTCCTTCGACGCTGCGGCGACCAGGATCGAGAACGCGCAGCGGCAGGCGAGGATGTTTGCATGATCGCCCAAGTCGCCATCGCGCTCTTCGGCGTCGCCGCGATCTGGCTCACGCAGGACGCTCGCGCGGATCGCCGGCGCTTCGCCTGCATCGTCGGGCTGATCGCGCAACCGTTCTGGTTCCACGCCACGATCGCCGCGCAGCAATGGGGGATGGTCGCGGTCTGCGTGCTGTACACGCTGGCGTGGGCGCGTGGGTTCTGGACGCAATGGGTGCGAGCATGATCCGCCTCGAACTGCCCTGGCCACTGACCGCGAACGACTACTGGCGCTCGCGTTCCTTGCCGGGTCGCTCCGTGCCGATCGTCTACGTCTCGGCCGAGGCCAAGCAATACAAGCGCGACGTTCAGTGGCTCGCGCGTCAGGCCGGCGTGCGCGCACCGCTGCAAGGTCGGCTTCAGGTCTCCATGTGGTTGACGCCGCAGGCCCCGCAGGATGCTGCGAAGCGCGCCGCGAAGCATCCGAACGACTGGGACATGTCGGTTCACTGCCTGGACGTGGACAACGCGCAGAAGGTCACGCTCGACGCGCTGAAGGGGATCGCGTTCGACGACGACAAGCAGGTCCACCGGCTGCTGATCGAGCGCGCCGAGCCTGGCGCACGTGGGCTGCTGGTGGTCATCGAGCCCTGGACCCCGGCCTGGTTGCGGCAGGCGAATCTGTTCGAGGGAGAGGCAGCATGACCACAGCGAAGGCTCGGCAGGTCAACCTGATGGACCGCCCGCGCGCACCGTCCGACGGCATCCCATCGTTCACCGCAACGACCCTCGGCGACGCGATGAAGGGCGGCAAGATCGCTGCGCCGGCGACGAAGCCGATTCCGTCGGATCTCAAGTACGTGATCGAGGACGGCATCCCGATTCCGCCGGCCGGTCGGCGCACCGTCGTGGACAGCATGCCCTTCGCGCAGCTCAAGGTGGGGCAGTCCTTCTTCGCGGAGAAGACGAAGCCGGCCGCTGCTGCTGGCTACTGCAAGACGGCGGCGAAGAAGTATCCCGGCAAGGTCTTCGCCCACCGACCCGAAGGGGGCGGCGTTCGGTTCTGGCGGGTTGAGAAGTGATCGACCAAATCCGATACGTCTGCACGCCACGCTACGGGCGCCTCGAGCTTCGCAGCGGTTTCCATCCTGACCCCAACGATCCGACGCGCCTCATCGGTTGGGGGCGCTCGATCGAGTACGACGAACACGGCGCCCTGGTCCGCGATGTTACCGAAGACACGGGGCTCGTCATCGAAAACGCTGACGTATTGGAGGACAACGTGACCCCGCGCAACCGCTCCGCCCTTCAAGGCTTCCTCTGGTTCGTCGGCGTACTCGGATGGGCCTGCGTGATCGTGCTGCTCAGCCGGCCTTGCGGGTGCCCGTGATGGGCCCGACCTGGCTCATTGTCGGCGGCGCGGTCGCGATCATGGTCGCATTTGCGTTGTCGGCGCTGGCGGAACTCGGCGATCGTACCGACGACGAGGACTTGCGATGAATCGTCGCGGCTTCCTCGGTGCGATACTGGCCCTCGGTGCAGCGCCGGCGATCGTGCGTGCCGAGTCGCTCATGCGCATCAAGCCGGTGCTGCTGCCGGGAGATGACTTTCAATACTTCCCCGGGCTCGGCGTTGCCCTCCCGCGCAATGCATTGATCACTCCGACGATCTTGGCCCAGGAAGCGCTGGAGATTCTCGAACGCCATCTAGTTTTCGCGCCTAGAATCGAACCAGGGGCTGTGCATCGCGTTCGATCAGCGCAAACGATCACCGTCCGGAAGCCGCGGAGGTACGGATGACCCGGATCGACTTCGCCGCCGTCATCCGCGAGCTGCGCGACAACGGCGTCCACCCTGACGACGTCGCCAAGCGGGCGCAGATCGACCGCACCGCACCTTACCGATACCTTTCCGGAACGCAGCCGCTGCATGCGACCGGCGAGGCCCTGATCGCCCACTGGCAGAGCGTGACAGGAAAAACACGGGATCAGCTCCCGCACGTCTAGCAGACTTTCACAAAAAGCAGGGGCAGTCTCGCGCGCGTCGAACCTCACGAAATGCGCGATTGGCCAAGGAAGACACGCAGTTCAAGCCGGGACAGTCGGGGAATCCCGCTGGCGGTGGCGCTCGCCCCAGGCTCTTCCTCGATGCGCTGAACCGGTCGATCGCGCAGGACGACGGAAAGAAGCTGCGCCAGGCGGCCGAGAAGCTGATCGCGCTGGCAGTGAAGGGCGAGGCCTGGGCGATCCAGATGCTCGCCGAGCGCCTCGACGGCAAGGTGGCGCAGGCGATCACCGGTGAAGGCGGCGGCCCCGTCCAGTTCGAGCAGATCGTGCGCACCGTCGTCGATCCGGCGAAGGGTGCTCAGCCTTGAACGTCCTCGACATCCCGACGGCGCGCTGGTTCGTCCCGATGGTGGGACCCGCTCGGTACAAGGGCGCCCACGGCGGCCGCGGTTCTGGCAAGTCGCACGCCTTCGCCGAGCTGATGATCGAAGAGAACATCGCCCAGAAGCTCGACAACGTCTGCCTGCGCGAGACCCAGCGCTCGCTCGAGTTCTCGGTCAAGAAGCTGCTGGAGGCGAAGATCGGCGCCATGAACGCCGGGCTGTATTTCGACGTTCAGGACCGCCGCATCAAGACCAGCCAGGGCGGCGTGATCATCTTCGAGGGCATGCAGGACCACACGGCCGACTCGATCAAGTCGCTCGAGGGCTTCGATCGCGCCTGGTTCGAAGAGGCGCAGAAGGCGTCCCTACGCTCGCTCAAGCTGCTGCGCCCGACCATCCGCAAGGAAGGCTCGCAGCTCTGGTTCACGTGGAACCCCGAGTTTCCGACCGATCCGATCGAGCTGCTGCTACGCGGTCCGGATCGTCCGGTCGATTCGGTGGTGGTCGAGGTCAACTACGCTGACAACCCCTGGTTTCCGAAGGTCCTGCGCGACGAAATGGAGCTGGACCGCCGGCGCGATCCGGAGAAGTACGCGCACGTGTGGCTCGGGCAGTACCAGCGCAACAGCGAAGCGCGCGTGTTCCGCAACTGGACCATTGAAGAGTTCACCCGACCGCCCGGAACGGTCTTCCGCCAGGGCGCGGACTGGGGCTTCGCGGTCGACCCCTCGGTGCTGGTGCGCTGCTCGATCGAGGGCCGGCGCCTGTACGTGGATCACGAGGCCTACATGGTCGGCTGCGAGATCGACCAGCTGCCCGACCTCTTCGATCGCATCCCGGACGCCCGCAAGTGGTTCATCACCGCCGACAGCGCGCGCCCCGAGACCATCAGCTACATGCGCAACCACGGCTACCCGAAGATCAACAGCGCCGTGAAGGGCTCCGGATCGATCGAGGACGGCATCGAGTTCCTGAAGACCTTCGACATCGTCGTGCACCCGCGCTGCGTGCACACGATCGACGAGCTGACGCTCTACAGCTTCAAGACCGATCCGAAGACCGAGGAAGTGCTGCCGATCCTCGAGGACAAGGACAACAACGTGATCGACGCGCTGCGCTACGCCTGCGAGGGCATTCGCCGCGCTGCCAAGCCGAAGAAGCCGCGCGAGGACCAGCTCGACGAATTCGGGCAGCCGACCCGCCCTGGCTACTCGCCCGCGGGGTGGATGGGATGAACATCGAAGAGCGCACGCCGCTGATGGGGCCGCGCACGCTCGGTAAGGCGCGCCTCGTCCTGGCCCCCTGCGATTTCGTGAAGCTCGAGCTGCAGCAGGGCATTCGCCAGATCAAGGATTTTCTGGTAGAGCACTCGAAGCGGCGCCAAGGCTACGGGACGAAGCTGATGCAGCGGGTCTGCACCGAGGCCGACGGCGCCTGCATCGTGCTGCTGATCCACGTCGAAGGCTTCAAGAACCCGACGATGGACGACGACCAGCTCGCCGCGTGGTACGCGCGCTTCGGGTTCCGGACGATCCAGGAAGAGCCCGCCCGCCTCATGGTTCGCATGCCGCGCATCGTGGAGCAGGCGATCGCGCAGGCTGAGCGCCGGATGGTGGCCCATGGATAACGACCAACAGGGCACAGACGAGAAGGCGAAGGCAGACGCCGAGCAGGCGGTCCTCGGCGAGCTGCGCGGCTTCCTCCAGGACTCGATCAGCGCGGAGGGCGATCAGCGCCTTCAAGGCGAGACGGACGTCGAGTTCCTGGTCGCGATCGATCAGTGGCCGGCGAACATCAAAGCGCAGCGCGACTTTCAGAAGCGCCCGGCGCTGACGGTCAACACGCTGCCCTCGATGGTGCAGCAGGTCACGAACGAGCAGCGCCAGAACACGCCGGCGATCAAGGTGCATCCGGTCGGCGAAGGCGCTGACAAGAAGGTCGCGCGGATCGTTCAGGGCGTGGTGCGTCACGCCGAGTACATCTCGAACGCCGACTCCTGCTACGACTGCGCGGTGAACTGGGCCGCGGCGATCGGCTTCGGCTACTTCCGCCTGGTCACGCGGTACGAAGACGCGAAGAGCTTCAACCAGGTGATTCGCTTCAGCCGGATCCGCAACCCGTTCAGCGTGTATTTCGACCCCTACTCGGTCGAGCCCGACGGAAGCGATGCGCGCAAGGTCGCGATCAGCGACACGCTCTCGGAATCTGAGTGGAAGTCGCAATACCCGAACGAGCCGATTCCGCAGTGGAGCGACTTCGCGGCAGGCCTGGGCGATAGCGCGCCGTTCTGGCAGGTCAATAAGGGCGTCCGCGTCGTCGAGTACTACCGCATCGTCGAGAAGCCGCGGACCCTGGCGCTGCTGGCCGACGGCTCGACCGCCTGGAAAGACGAGGTCCCGCAGGGTGCGGTGGTCGTGGACGAGCGGGAGAGCTGCGAGCGCGTCGTGGAGTGGCGCAAGTGCTGCGCTTGGAAGTGCCTCGAAACCACGATCATCCCCGGCGAGTACATCCCGGTGCTGCCGGTTTACGGCGCGGAGTGGGTGGTCAACGGAAAGGTGCACCGCTCGGGCCTGGTTCGCTACGCGCGCGACTCGGCCACCATGTACAACTTCTGGATCACCAGCGCCACCGAGCAGGTCGCCCTGGTGCCGAAGGCGCCGTACGTCGCGGCCGAGGGGCAGATCGAAGGCTATGAAACGGAGTGGGAGAACGCCAACAATTCGGCGGTCTCGGTGCTCACGTACAAGCCGACGACGATCGACGGTCTGCTGGTGCCGCCGCCGCAGCGTCAGCCGATGGCCGACATCCCGGCCGGCATGATCACGATGTCCTTGCACGCCCGCGACAACATCAAGGCGACGATGGGCATCTTTGACGCCTCCCTCGGCGCGCAGGGCAACGAGACCAGCGGCCGCGCCATCAACGCGCGCAAGGCGCAAAGCTCGAACGGCTCGTACCACTTCACCGACAACTTGGAGAAGGCGGTACGCCACGCCGGGCAGATCTTCGTGGGCATGATGCCGGCGATCTACGACACGGACCGCGTTGTCGCGATCATGGGCGAGGACGAGAAGATGTCCTCGGTCCGAATCAACCAGTCGCAGCAGCAAGTGCAGCAGGATGCTCAGGGCGGCTACGCGGCGATCATTACCAAGGTCCTGAACGACGTCCGGGTCGGCAAATACGACATCACGATCAGCGCCGGCCCCGCCTTCAGCACGCAACTCCAGGAAGCCACCGACGCGATGGTGAGCATTGCGCAGTCGTGGCCCAAGTTCATGGACCTCGCCGGGGACAAGGTCGTGAAGGCGATGTCGTTCCCCGGCAGCGACGGCATCGCCGCTCGGATCGAGGCATCGATTCCGGCCGAGCTGCGCGCCGCGGAACAGGCGGACGAGGACGACCAACTCTCACCGCGCGCTCGCGCCATGCTGGAGAAGGCCGATCAGACCGTGAGGCTGATGGAGCAGCAGATCGAGCAGCTCACCGCCATCGTCCAGAAGCAACAGCAAGAACTGTCCGACAAGGACCAGGACCGCAAAGCCAGTCTCGCGCAGGAAGCGATCAAGGCTCGGGCAGAAGTTCAGAAATCCCGCGACGACGTAGAGAAAGCGCGCATCGAGGCCGCAGCAGGGGCCAACGCCGCCGACATCAACGCTCGCGTGGAATCCCTGACTGCTTCCGTCGAGGCCCTTGCAGGGATCGTCGAGGCGCTGATTGGAGAAGGCGATGACGATCAAGCTTCTTGAGTCGTTCAATGGCATTCCGTCGAATGCGATTGTGACGCTGGATGCGCCGACGGAAGCGGCGCTGCTTTCCAGATTGAAGGCCAGCTCGAACTTGGCCGGCGGCTTCCCGTTCCTCGGCAACGAGCCGTTTGACATCGACCCGATCTCGGTCAAGTCGATGGCTGCCGAATCTCTCGGTGCGAAGCCGGGCGCTGATCCCCGTACAAACTTCGATGCCATTCAACGGGCATTGGCTTGCAAGGGGTTCGTCTCATTGACGCAGCCCGGCACGTATTTCATCAACGCGACGCTGACGATCTACGACAACACGATCTTCCAGCTCGCGAACGGCGTGACGATCAAAGCCGCCGCGAGCGGTCCGCTGCTCCAGTCGAACGGCTTCGCAACGCGCGCGCAGACGACTCCGGTCACGTTGGCGTGGTCGGCGTCCTCGGTCAACTGCACGGTCAACTGGACGAATCATCCCTTTGTGGTCGGCGACTACTGCTACCTGTCCGGCAGCACCGGAGATTCGGCGTTCACCGGCGTTTTCCCCGTCAAAACGATCAACAGCGCGAACCAGTTCGTCGTCACGCTGCGCCGGATCCCGGCCGCGACGTTCGCCGGATCGATCGTCGGCAAGAAAGCCGACGCGAACATCTTCCTGAGCGGCGGGAACTGGGACTACAACGCGAGCGGCGGAAACAACGGGGTAGATCTTCAGGCGATGACGATCCTGCTCGGGATCGCCGCGAACGTCGTCGTGGAGAACATCACGTCTATCGACAACCTGAAGTGGGGCGTTCACTTCGGCGCGGTCACGAACTACCGCATGTCGAACTGCAACGCGTTGAACACGAGGTCCGATCACATCAAGGTCTACGGCCCGGCGTTCGATGGCGTCATGGAGAATTCGAACGCCTACTTCGGTTCGACGTCGGACGATTTCATCTCGCTGCAAACGAAGGAGAACAACGCGTTTGCCTCCGTGCGCTGGTGCTACGGAGACGTCATCGGCGCCCGCATCAACAACAGCGTCTGCCAGAACCAGTCGCTGAACTCCGGAAGCGCGATCGTTCTGTACCCGTCCGGCAACGAGCTGATGGACGACATCGTCATCGATGGCGTCTACGGCAGCGGCCCGCAATCGGGTGTCGTCATCGCAACGACGACCGATACTGGTAGCCCGCCGGTCGTTGGCCGCATCGTCGTGAAGAACAATTCATGGCGTGTAACGAGCGACGGCTCGGGGTGCATGCTCAGCGTGGATCAGTTCGCGACGATCCGCAACCTCGAGCTGGACGGGATGACGTTCTATCCCACGCGTGCGAACCACGTAGCCATCCAGATCGCGAACGCGAACGTGGACATCAATTACCTGAAGCTGAAGAACTTCGTATCGGATCCAAATACGACGTTCAACTTCTTCGGGATGCAGGTCGTCGCAGGCGCCGTGCGCTCGACGGTCTTCGAGGGGTGCACGTTCAATCGCGGCAGCGGCCTACCGCGGTGGATCGACGTCTCGAACGCCCCGGCAGCGACCATGGACACGATCGAGATTCGCGACTGCCGAGGCGGGGCGAACGCCGTCATGCTCGTCGGGGGCGGCAACTTCGTGAACACGCCGGGGATCCTGTTCGAAAGCAACAACCTGGATACCTGCCTGTCCGTGTTCAATTCGACGGCAAACCTGCGGATCGCGACGGCGAATAACACGATCCGCGATGCTTCGAACGGCGTCTTGCGCAACAACGGCAACAACGTCTTCGACCTGACGCGCATGGGCGGCGACGTTCTCACCGGATCGTCGGTCTGGATGGTGAGCACCGGCGGGACGCCTTCGTTCAACGTGCGCGGCGTCGCGACTCCGCAGGCGCTCGCCTATGCGGCTGCGCCGGCGCCCAATCTCGCACTCGGGAACGTCGTCGTGCTGGGCACCCTCACCGGTGCCGCGGCGATGGCGAACCCGACGAACGTACCGCCGGCCGGAGAGGAGGTCACGTTCCAGTTCACGCAAGACGCGACTGGGGGCCGGGCGGTCACATGGGGAACGAACTACCTGTTTCCCACGGCATTCGTGAGCGGCGGTGCGGCGACGAACGGGCAACAGACCTCGATCACGTTCCGATCCAACGGCACGAAGTTGTGGGCGCAGGGAACGAACGTTTGGAATTAGCCGAGGAAGGCGCCGGCGCAGCGATTCGAATCGCCGTGTAGCACCACTTTACCCAAACCCGAAAGGACGAGACGAACATGGAAGGCACCGAATCCGCAGTCGATACGACCACCGCTCAGCCAGGCGCAACCGAAGCCGCGGCAGCGACGACCACGACGACCGAGCAGCAGCCGGCAGCCACTCAGGGCGGCGAAACGGCATCGGGCAAAGAGGGCGGCGAGAGCGCTGACGACGGGGGCGCGAAGAAGGAATCGCGCACCTACACGCAGGACGAGGTCGATGAGATCACGCGGCGCGTGCGCCGGAACGTTCGCCATTTCACCCGCAAGGAAACCGAAGCCGAGTTGTACGAGAAGTTCCTGGCGGATCAGCGCAAAGGGTCGGCATCAGAGCCCGCGGCGAAGGCGCAGGAAAGCGCCAGACCGAAACGGGACGACTTCGCCACCTACGAGGAATTCGTCAAGGCCGATGCGGTGTACGAAGCCCTGCAGGCGGTCGAGGCGAGAAACAAGAAGGAAGTCGCAGAAACCAGCGCGCGCCAGAAGGCGGAAAGCGCACAGCAGCACGAGCGGAACTTCGCCGAAGGCGTCGAGAAGGCCAGGAAGGAAATCCCGGACTTCGACGACGTCATCGAAAGTTCCGAAGCCCCGATGAACGACACGATGAGGGAGTTGATCCTCGAGTCGAGCGTCGGGCCGCAGCTCGCCTATCACCTGGCCACCCATCTCGAAGATGCGCGACGGATCGTGAACCTCTCAGAGCGTCAGATCACGCGCGAACTTGCAAAGATCGAGGCAGCGATCGAGGCGAAACAGAAGGCCGGAGGCGGTAGCGCCGCCGCGGCCGCCAAGCCCTCAGGCGCCCCCAAACCTGCATCCACCTCCCGCGCGTCGGGAGGCGATACCAATCCGACACCGGGCGATCTTTCCAAGATGCCCTTCGAACAGTATCGCGAGTACCGCAGGAAGCAGGGGGCGAATTTCTAGCCCTCTTCGCAAGGAACTGATTCACCATGACCAACACTCTCGTTACTTGCTCCATCGTCGCCAAAGAAGCCTTGGCGGTTCTGGAGAACCTGTTGTCCTTCGCGGGCAACGTCAACACCAATTTCCAGGACGAATTCACGGGCAATCAAGCCCGTGGCTACTCGCCAGGACAAACCATCAACATCAAGCGTCCGCCGCGCTACACGTACCGATCCGGGCGCGTGGCAACGCCGCAAGCAACGGTCGAAACCACGGTGCCGCTCACGCTGGCTCAAGGTGGTTGCGACCTGAATTTCACCTCAATCGAGCGCACGCTGTCGCTGCAACAGCTCAACCAAAAGATCACGGCCGCCATGGCGACGGTCACCAACGAAATCGACCGCCAAGGGCTCGATCTCGTCCGGACCTCGACCTACAACGCTATCGGCACCGTGGGCACGCTGCCCAGCACGCAAGCCGCTGCACTGGCCGCGCTCACCGGCGTGAACCAGCGCATGGACGAAATGGCGACGCCGCGCGACCGGCAGCGCACGTTCATCTCCAATCCGGGTATGAACGCCGCGCTGATCCAGGGTTTGGCTGGCTTGTTCAACAACCAAAGCACAATCGGCGAGCAGTACAAGCGCGGCATGATGGTCGATTCTCTGGGCCTGGCTTACGCCATGGACCAGAACGTCGCGGTTCACACTAATGGCACGCAGCCGACCACCGGCGGCACGGTCAACGGTGCGAGCCAGACGGGCTCCACGATCAACGTCAACTCGGGCACGATCACCGGCACGATCACTGCGGGCTCGGTCATCACCTTTGCTGGCGTCTTCGCGGTCAACCCGCAGAACCGCGTCAGCACGGGCGCGTTGGCGCAGTTCGTCATTACCGCCAACGTCTCGGCGGGTGCGAGCTCGATCACCATCAGCCCCGCGCTGACGCCATCGGGCGCGTTCCAGAACGTGACCGCCTCTCCCGCCAACGCGGCCGGCATTACTGTCCTGGGGGCTGCCTCGGCGAGCTACGCCTGCAACGTCGGCTATCACCGCGATGCCTACACGCTGGCGATGCCGCGGCTGTGGGGTCCGCCCGGCGGCAAGGGTGTGATCGATGTCGCCTACGAAGAGCACAACGGGATGAACCTGCGGGTGCTCCAGTTCTTCGACGGCGTCAACGACAACTCGGTCATGCGGATCGACGTGTTGTTCGGGTGGGCGGCGACCTATCCGGAGCTTGCATGCAAGTACGTCGTGTAACGAGCTGACCACGAGCACGGGGGCCGTCATTCCGGCGGTCCCCGCTTTTCAAGGAGACAACGATGGTCGCAAGAACACCTGATGAAGTGGCCGCCGAGATCGCGGCGGAAACGGTGAAGTTCCAGGAGTTCCCCAAGTGGGTGAAGGGCGCACGCGGTGCCGACGTTCTAGTGCAGAGCGCCGAAGAGGAGGCCGCAATCGCGGAACATGCCGAGCGCGTGGCGAAGGAAGACGCAGTTGTTGCGGAGCGTCGCGCGGCCGAGGATCGCGTGCGCGAAGAGAAGGAGGCCCGCATCCGCAGGGCTATCGAGGCGGAAGTGGATGCCGAGATGGAAAAGGCCGCCGCTGGCAAGAAGAAGTAACCGGCCATGCCCAACGTTTCCGCCGGCCAGTTGATCGTCCGAGCCATGCGGCTCGGGCGCGTCATTGGCAAGGATCAGACGCCGACGTCGGACGAGTACAACGACGCGTTCGACATGCTCAACTGGCTGCTCGATCAGCTCTGGCTGCAGTCGCTCGCGGTCTATCGCGCGCAGACCAACCAGTTCGCGCTGCCGCAGGGTGCGAAGACGCGCACGGTTGGCCCTGGCGGTCAGTTCAGCATGACGCGGCCGGTCAAGCTGCTGCCAGCGCCCTACCTGATCCTGAACGGCGTGTCGTTGCCGATGTCTCTGATCGAGAACCCGCTGGAGTACCAGCTGATCCAGGTCAAGGACACGGTGGGGCCGCCGCTGCGCGTGTGGTACGACGCGCAGCTCCCGCTGGGCCTCATGACGTTCTGGCCGGTGCCAGATCAGGCCTACCAGTTCGTGTTCCAGGACTACTTCCAGATCGAGACGGTCGCGGTCATCACCGACATCGTCGACGTGCCTCCGGGCTACATGCTCGCGCTGATCGCCAACCTCGCGGTGCTGCTGCCGCCCGAGTACGGGAAGAGCGCACCGGCGTCGGTTGTGAAACTGGCGACCGACACGCTCGCCACCGTCAAGCGCAACAACCACCGGCCGATCGTCGCGCAGTCCGATCCGCTGATGGTCAACGGCGTGGGCGAGTACACGGCGTTCAACGGCTGGCTTGCATGAACCGGGTTATCCCACTCTTCGGTGCCGGCCTGCGCAGTCTGTCGCGCACGCTCACGGCCCAGGAACGCGAAAACGTCTACTACAACCCGACGGTCGACGGCGATAAGTCGCCCTTCGGGATGTTCGGAACGCCTGGGCTGAGCGAGACGCTGCGTTTCTCCGGAGTGGATCTCGCGCGCGGGGCGATCTCGATCGAGACCCGCGCCTTCGCGGTGCAGGGCGCGTCCTTCTGGGAAATCTCAGTGGGCTTCGCGACGACGCTGCGCGGCTCACTGCTCACGTCGAGCGGTCGCGTGTCGATCGCCTCGAACGGTGTCCAACTCATGATCGTGGACGGCACCGCCGGCTACATCTTCGACTTGGCGCTCAATACGCTGACGCAGATCACCGACCCCAGCTTCCCGTCGAACCCGACCACCGTCACGTTCCAGGACGGCTTCTTCCTGGTGTCCTTCCGCGAGGACACGATCAACAAGAGCCGGATCTTCATCAACGAGACGCCGTATGACGGTCTCTCGTGGGATGCGCTGGACTTCCGCAACGCGGAGGTGAGCCCGGACGGCGTCGTTCGTGTGTACTGCATCAACGGGCAGGCGGTGGTGCTGGGCGACCTGTCCACCGAGTTCTGGGGCTACAGCGGCGATAGCTTCCCTTTCACGCCGATCCGCGGGACCGCGTTGCAAGTTGGGCTCGCCGCTCGCTACAGCCTCGCCGAGTTCCCGGACGGCCTGTGCTTCCTGGGCCGCTCGGCGCTGGGCCAAGTGCAGGTGTATCTGCTCAAGGGATACCAGATCGGCGAGATCAGCACGCCGGACCTAACCAACATCCTGAACGGCTACGCGGTGACGTCGGACGCCATCGGCTATTCCTACATGTGGAACAGCCACCCGTTCTACGTGATCGCGTTCCCGACCGCGGGCGAGACATGGCTCTATGACGGACTCGCCACCGCGGCGGTGGGCGCACCCATGTGGTCGCGGCTCACCAGCGGGTACGGCCGCCATCTGTCGGACGTGTTCCTGCGCTTCGCCGACAAGAACTACGTGTTCGCCTTCGACGCGCCGGTGCTGTATCGCATCGATGCGAACGCCTACCAGGACGGCGACCTCTTCCAGCGCTGCTCTGTCACGTCGAAGCACCTGAACAACAACCTCAACTACACCAACGTCAACTCGATCCAGGCCGACTTCGAAACCGGTGTCGGGCTGACGACGGGGCAAGGCGAGGATCCGGTCTGCTGGCTCGAGGTCTCGCGCGACAACGGCCGCACCTGGGGCATTCAGATGGAGGCGCCGCTCGGGAAGATCGGCGAGTACAAGACGCAGGTCGAATGGCGCCGCCTCGGGATCTCCGAGGACTTCGTGTTCCGGATCAGCCGCACCGATCCGGTGAAGTTCGCGATGACCAGCGTTGCGATCGACGTGGACGACGAATAGGCCATGCAGAACGATCCGCCCATCGCTGAAACGCTGCCGGTCAACGCGGGCAAAGCTGCCGTGTGGACGCCGGGCTGGGCGAACTGGTTTTTCTCAGTGCTGCGCGGCCTCACCGGTTGGCGCGCGTCGATCACCGTGCAGGCCACGCTCGACTTCCCGTTGATCTCGGCCCAGAGCCAAGCGACCCTCGACACGCCGATGGAGGGCGCAAACCCGGGCGACGGAATCCAGGTCACGACCGCGCAGGTCGCCGGCGTCGCGTTCTCCGCGTTCGTGGTCTCGGCCGGAACGGTGCGCGTGGTCGCCGCGAACTACAGCGCCGCCGGCGTCAACCCGCCTGCGCAGTCATTCACCCTGATCGGGCTGCTGCAATGACGACCGCGCTGCGCAAGTTGAACGGGGACCACGGCGCCATGACGACGGTCATGCGCCAGAAGGTCATGGCCCTCGAAGACGCGATGCGCAAGATGCCGCAGGCCCTGGTGCCAATCCGGCATGCCTTCGCGAAGGGGCTGTACATCCGCATCGCCGACATTCCCGAGGGCGTCACACTGACCGGAAAGATCCACCGAACCGAGCACCTGTGCCTGCTGGTTCGCGGCGACGTCAGCTTGGCCGACGGGCAGAAGGTGCGCCGCCTGACTGGCCCCTACATCGTGCACTCGCTGCCGGGCGTCAAGCGCGCGATCCATGCCCACACAGATGCGGTCTGGGCCAATTTGCACCGCACCAACGAAACCGACCTCGCGAAGATCGAGGCCGCGTTGATTGCCCCGAGTTTTGAAGATCTGGAGGTGACGCCATGTCATGGGTAGCCGCAGCAGTAGTTGGTGGCTCCGTCGTCAGCGGATTGTTGGGCGCGAACGCAGCGAGCGACGCGGCCGGCATTCAAGCGGGCGCCACCCGGGAAGGCGTAGCCGAACAGCGCCGCCAATACGATCAAACCCGAGCGGATCAAGCGCCATTCCGCGACACAGGTTCCGCAGCGGTCTATCGCATCGCGGATCTGCTCGGTCTCACTCGTCCCGGTGGAACACGCTTGGGCGCTGCGCTGCCGGTCATGCCAACGCGCGAGCAGTTCACCACCACCACACCCGGACGCAGCTATCAGCCGACGGCCGGCGTCTCCATGGTCAGGGGGCCGAGCACCAGCAGCTTTGACGCCGCAGGTTACAACCGGGCGATGGCCGAGTACGAAGATGCGCTCGCCGGCGCTGGAGGCGGCACGCCGGACGACTTCGGCGAGTTCATGCGCGACTTCACCGTCCAGGACTTCGAGAACGATCCGGTCGCACAGCTCGGCCTGGAGTTCGGGCAGCGCGAGGGCACGAAGGCCCTGGAGCGACGCAACCGCCTGACCAGTGGTTTCGACTCGGGCCAGATGCTCAAGGAATTGCTCCGCTACAACCAGGACTACGGCGAGACGAAGGCCGCGGACTCGTTCAACCGCTTCAACGCCAATCGCGACTCGAAGTTCAACAAGCTCGCGGCGGTGGCCGGCGTCGGTCAGACCGCAACGCAGGCGACGGGCGCAGCGGGATCGAACGCGGCTAGCAATATCAGCTCGCTCCTGTCCTCGCAGGGCAACGCTGAAGCCGCCTCGCGCATCGCGCAGGGGAACGCCTGGACCGGTGCAATCCAGAACCTCGGGAACTGGTGGCAGCAGCAGCAGATCCTCGACCGGCTCGCACCGAACGGCCGCGGATACGGCGGCGTGACGGGGGTCTGACATGGGCGCCGAAACCTCGATCTACAGCCTGATCCAGAACGCAGCGCCGCTGCGCGGTCCGCTCGAGCAGGAAACGCAGTACATGCAGCTCAAGGACCTGCTCTCGCGCTCGCAGTTGAACGAACTGGCGCTCAGCAAGGCGCAGCGGGAAGCGGCGGACGATCAATCCGTCCGGCAGGCTGCTCTCGCCTCCGGCGGGGATCTTGTGAAAATGTCCGACCTGCTGCTGAAGCGCGGGCTGCCCGATCGCGCGTTCGCGGCGCACAAGCAGATCTCCGAGCGCGACAAGAACGAGGCCGAGATTCAGGCGAAGAAGGCGGAAACGTCCCGCGCCAACGCGGAGGCGATGCTCAAGGGCGCCGAGCTGGGGCGCGACCTGCTGGCGTCGGTCAACAGCCAGGGGAGCTTGGCCCGCTACGCGGAGCACATGCGCAAGCTCTTCGGCCCGGGGCTCGACATTCCCGAGAAGTACGACGCAGCGACGTTCCCCGAATACCAGCGGCAGTCGCTCATGACCGCGAACAAGTTCATCGATCAGCACGCTCCGCTGACGAACAAGGACGTGTTCACGACGACCGGCGGGACCTTCGCTCTGGGCACCGATGGCACTCTCACACCGAACACGGCGGTGCAGGCGCAGCGCGAGCGCGAGCGCAAGGCCGGCAAGACGGACATCAACATCGACACGAAGCCCCCGACCGAGGGGCAGTCGAAGGCCATCCTGTTCGGCACCCGCATGGAGAATTCGCACCGCATCCTCGATCAGCTCGAGAAGAAAGGCGTCTTGACCGGGTCGCTCGTGAAGCAGGGCGCCGAGGGCGTGCCCCTGGTGGGCGACGCGCTCGCCATGGGCGTCAACGCGCTGGGCATCCCGAGCGAGGATCAGCAGATGGTCGAGCAGGCGCAGCGCGACTTCATCAATGCGACGCTGCGGCGCGAGTCTGGCGCATCGATCAGCCCGAGCGAATTCTCGAACGCGAGGAAGCAGTACTTCGCGCAGCCGGGCGACTCCCCGGCGGTGATCGAGCAGAAGCGGCGCAATCGGCTGACCGCGATCGCAGGCTTCAAGGCCGAGGCGGGCGCCAAGTTCGAGCCGGTCATGGACTCCATCACCGAGCAATACGGGCCCGGTGGCGCGGGTGGAAAGCCCGAGACGATCCCCAGCCAGGCGAAGAAAGCGCAGGACGCAGCCACCGAGACGCCGGCGCCAGCCACGCGCAAGGGCAATGTTTCCGCCCCTCCGACGCTGCGCGTGTCTCCCGATGAAGAGCGCACCGTGTTCGATCAGAAGACCGGCAAGCGCTATCGCAAGATTCGCGGGCAGTGGTTCGAGGAATGAAGCCCGTTACCGATCCCGCCGTCCTCGAGCGACTGGAACGCCAGGGCGGCCCTGCGCCCGTCGCCGACAAGAAGTTGATCTACGAACTGGAGAACGCAGCGCCCGCAGCTTCCGGCAAGCCGACGCTGCGCCAGTTCATCCAGGCCTCCGCACCGATGCGCGTGGTGCAGGGTGCGCGCGATGCGATCGACGCTGGGGCGCAGCTGCTACCGCGTGCGCTCGCGTTCGCGACCTCGGCCGGTGGGCTCGCTGAGAACCCGGTTTCGGACATGTTCGCGATGGAAGCCGGCCGCGTGGACGACATCAACCGCGCGAACGAGGAGGAATATCAGGCAGCACGCAAGGCGGCCGGCTCCGATGGCTGGGACGTCTCGCGTGTGGTCGGGAACATCGTCAGCCCGGCCAACGTGGCGGCCGGCACACTGGTTCCGATCCGCGCTGGGATGCGGATCCCCGAGCTGATGCGTCGCGGCGCCGCCCTCGGCGCCATGGGCGGGGCGACGGTGCCGGTGGAGGACACGCAACACTTCGGCCGCGAGAAGATCAAGCAGGTCCTCGTCGGAACCCTGTCAGGGGCCGCGCTCACGCCGGCGGTCTCGCGCCTGGTCGAAAGGGCGTCGCGCTTCTTCCGGCCGCCGTCCGTGGACGTGGCGAAGCAGCAGGCCATCAATCAGGAGGCCGAGCGCACCGTACGCAACGCGCTCGAGGAAGCCGGCCAGCCCGTCGAGACGGTTCCGACCGAGCTGTTCGAGCAGTTGCGCGACCAAGCGCGGATCGCGTTGCAGTCCGGTCGGAAGATCGACATGCCGGCGCAGCTTCGTCGGAACGACTTCGCAGCCCTGGAAATGCAGCCGCTCCTGGGGCAGATCACCCGTGACCCTTTGCAGTACGCGAGCGAGCGCAACCTCCGCGGCATCGAGGGCGTCGGGAACGAGATCACCGAGGTCCTCTCGGCGCAGGCCCGAGGCCTCCGCAATCGGGTCCGGCAGTACTCGGGCGGGGCCGGGGAGCGCGCTGACGCTGGCCAACGCCTGATCGACTCGCTCGACGATTACGACCAAGCGGCGGCACGGCGCATCACGAACCTCTACCAGCAGGCACGGCAGAGCACGCAGGCCACCGAGAACATCAAGCTGCAGGGCTTCGCGCAGGATGCGGCCGACGTGGCCGAACGCTTCGGCGACAAGCTGCCATCGGGCGTCCGATCCGCGCTCGATCGCCTGGGCCTCTTCAGCGGGCAGCAGCGGCGCGTGTTCACCCTGGGCGATTCCGACCGGCTGCTGAAGGTCATCAACGACAACGTGAGCGCGGATCCGGCCGCGAACCGGGCACTCTCCGAGCTGCGCCGCTCCCTGGCGCGCGCCGTCGATGAATCCATCCCGGAGGAAGGCAACCCGTTCCGCCCCGCGGTGCAGGCTGCTGCACAGCGCTTCCGGCTGCACGAGCTGATCCCGGCGCTGCGCGAGGCCGCGCTGAACCCGCAGGTCAACGAGGACGCGTTCGTGCGCCGCTACCTGCTGAACGGTCGCCCGCGTGACGTAACCAGGATGGCCGACCTGCTACGCACCGAGGCGCCTGAGGCCTTCGCGCAAGCCCGCGCCCAGATCGGGGCGTTCCTCGAGCGCGCGGCCTTCGGCCACAACCTGACCGGTGACAAGGCGTTCAGCCCCGAGCGCTTCGCCGGCGCGATCGAGTCCCTGGGAACGTCTCGGTTGCGCCCGTTCTTCGACCCGGACGAGATCGCGCAGATCCAGCGCATTGCCCGCGTTGGCGCCTATATCGGCACCGAGCCGGCGGGGGCCGCGGTCAACCGGTCCAATACCGCCAGCGCGGCCGCGAACATCCTGCAACGCATCGCCTCTGGAACGCCGGGACTGCGCACGCTGGCCGACGTCGGTGCCGGCGTCACGAACATGGCGACCCGCGCAGCTCGGGCGCGCGCAGCACTGGAGGCCGAGGTGCCAGCCGTGCAGGTACCGGTGAGTGGTCGCATTGCCGATGTGCTGCGCTTGGGCGCTGGATCAGCAGCCGGCGCCGGTGCCGAGGGCCTCGGCGACGAAATCTACCGGATCCCGCCGGTCAACATTCGAGGGGAGAGGTAATGCCCACGCCAGTCTTCAGCATCTTCGGTCCCAAGCCCCAATTCGAGGACCTCAACGGCAACCCGATGGTGGGCGGAAAGCTGTACTTCCGCGCCGGCGGCACATCCACTCCGAAGGGCACGTACACAGATTCGACCGGCAGCGTCGCCAATCCGAACCCTGTGGTACTGAACGCCCGCGGCGAACCTCCGGACGAGATCTGGGGCACCACCGGGCCGTATCGCATCATCTGCGAGGACGCGCTCGGCAACGTGCTGTGGACGGTCAACAACTTCACGCCGATCAACGACGTCTCGATTTCCGCCTCAGAGTGGCAGTCCTCGGGCCTCACGCCGTCCTTCATCAACGCTACGTCGTTCCAGGTCCCCGGCAACCAGACCAACGTGCTGCAGCCGCGCCGGCGCATTCAGACGCTGAACAGCGGCGGCACGATCTACAGCACGATCCTGACCAGCGTGTTCGCGACCGGTGTTACCACGGTCACGGTACGCAACGACTCAGGCGTCCTCGATAGTGGTCTCTCGCTGCTCCTGTACGGGTTCCTGAGTGCAACGAATCCGAGCCAGCCGCTAGAGTCCGACGCGACCTTCAAGATCGCGAAGGCAAGCACCCTCAGCATTCTGGCTACGGTGGTGCTCACGGCGCTCACGGCGAGCCACGCGTACAGCTTCCCGGACTACGATGCGCGTATCGGGAACCTGGTCCCGGGCATCGGTCCGCTGCCGTACTGCGGTCGTGCGATCCCCGCCGGGTGGCTCGACTGCAACCAGCCGGCAGTGTCGCGCGTGACGTACGCGACCCTCTTCGAGCAAATCGTCCCGCTGATCGGAACCTTCACGGTCACGATCGCTTCGCCTGGCGTGTTCACCCTGAACGGGCACGGGTTCGCCGCGGGGAACCCGATCTACCTCACCACGACCGGCGCGCTCCCGACCGGCCTGTCGGCCAACGTCATCTATTTCGTCGCCTCAGCCGGCCTCACGGCGAACAACTTCCAGCTCTCCCTGGTGCCCGGTGGCGCCTCAATCAACACCAGCGGCGGCCAATCAGGTACGCATTCGATTCGTTCGTGCCCCTTCGGCCTGGGCGACGGTTCCTCGACCTTCGACCTGCCGAAGACGGCCGGCCGTGGCGTAATTGGCGAGGGTTCCGGCACTGCTTTCGAGACGCTCACCAACACGGCGATCAACACCGGCACTGACTCTGTCACGGTGCAGCAAAACACCGACCGGTGGCAGACCGGGATGCTCATCACCTGGGGCGTGACCGGTACGCCGCCCACTACGAGCCCGGCGAACCTGCTGGACAACGGCGACACGGTCTACGTGATTCGGGTGGACGCCACCACCGTGCGCTTCGCAACGACGCTCGCCAACGCGCAGAACGGCGTGGTGATCGACATCACGGCGACCGGTACCGGCACGTTCACGATGACCAAGGCGTTCGCCGCGCGCCAGGCCGGCCAGGACGGCGGCGATGACGATCACGCCATGACGAGCACCGAGCTGCTCTCGCACTTCCACGGCGCGAACATCGTGAGCCCCGGGGGATCGCCGGTGGCGTCGGCCGCCGGCTCGGGCTCCGCGTCTCCCATCAACACGACGTCGACGGGAGGCAACGCAGCCATGAGCGTGCGCAACCCCTACCTCGTAACCAAGATGATCATCAGCTACTGATGAACCTCGCGATCGTCAACGACGTCCTGCAGCCGAAGCTGCTCCAGGAGATTCGCCGGTGGGTCGAGAAGGGCGAAATCTCGCTCACCCGCTGCAACCTCGATTCGTGGCCCATGAACGTGGTGAAGCTCAGCGGCGCGATCCTGCTGCGCGACATCCTGGGCGGCCGAAAGCTCCAGCTGCTCGAGGCGCTCGCCGAGTTCCTGCCGGTGGACGTCTCACCCGATGCCGTCACGATCACCCACACGTACATGGGGCGCCTCGCCTATATCCCCTGGCACGAGGACACCGGCTATCGGTTCTCCATGACGCTCTACCTGAACGAGCGGTGGGAACGCGACTGGGCCGGCCATCTGATCGTCGAAGAGCCCGAAGGCCTGCGCGCGATCCTGCCCAAGTTCAACTCGGCCGTGATGTTCGAGCCGCCGGTGCACCACATGGTGGCGATGCCCTCCCTCGACGCGCCGCTGCGCGAGTCGCTCCAGATCTTCGTCAAAGAGGCAGCCCCATGAAGAGCTTCACGATCCAGGAAGTCACGGCCGACCACGTCTACATGACCGTCGAGCGCGACGACGGGACGACCTTCGGCAAGCAGGTTCCGCTGGGCGAGTTGATGGGCTCCCATATCCCACGGACCGAAGCGGACGGCTCGGTGACGCTGGTCCCGATCGCCGAGGCCTCCGATGGCATGAAGCGCGCCCACATGATGACGAGCCTCGAAGACATCGCGGTCGCCGAGGACGCGCGCCAGTTCGGACCGCCCAGCGGCGCCCTGCTCATGCAGAAGGTGGGCGAGAAGATCACGGCGCGCGCGCGGCCCAAGGAAGGGATCGCCAAGGCATGACCGACGAGCCGAAGCGCTTCTACAAGCGCAAGAGCGACAAGGGCGATCGGGCATCGAGGTTCACGGCGGCCGGCGTCGGGGTCTTCGTCGCCGCATCGCTGGCGTTCTGGCTCGATCTCAAGGGCGTGAAGATCCCGCCGGGTCTTGAAGCGGGGGCCGGCGGCTTCATCGCCGCTTTCTTCGCGTGCATGCACGACGTGCTGCGCTTCTGGGGGTATGTCGTCAAGGCGTGGGTCCTGAAGACCTTGCAGCTACCGCCGCCGCCTGAGGACGACGAGGAATGACGCTCTCCGAGAAGCAGACGATCTTCGCGCTGAACATCGCGAAGCTGATCCTGTGGGCCGCCCAGAACGGCTACGGGCTCACCTTCGGCGAGGCATGGCGCTCAGACGCGCAAGCGGCCCTGTACGCGAAGCAGGGGAAGGGCATCGCCAATAGCCTGCACCGCCTGCGCCTGGCGGTGGATTTCAACCTGTTCGTGCAGGGCCAGTTCCTTGAGACGCCGGAGGCCCATGCGCCGCTGGGCAAGTACTGGAAAACCCTGCACGCGCTCAACCGCTGGGGGGGCGACTTCACGACGAAGGATGCAAACCACTATTCGATGGAACACGAGGGGGTCAAATGATCGAACTGATCTCGCCTGAGCTTCTCGCGCGTCTGCGCGAACTCGTGGACGTCAAGGACCCGCGGGAGATCATCCGCAAGCCGGCCATCCCGATATCGCACTTCGACGGCGCCGTGATCCTGGAGTGCGTCTGCTTCATGGCGGCGGTGCGTTGGGACGAACAGAACGGGGTATTGAGCCTGCCGCGCGTCCGCCAGCACCTGAAGGGAGGCGGCATCGAGACGATCGACATTACCGGCCAGCTTCCACCGACCGACGAAGACACCATCCCGCTGCCGGATCAGCCGGTTCCTGTTCCGGTGGGCGTCACCAGCGAACCGAAGGAGTGATTCCGATGAAACGCATTGCCCTGTTGTGCATGGTGGTCGCGCTGACCGGTTGCGTGCTGACCGGCTGCGGCCTGTTCCCGCAGACCACGAAAGATCAGGCGGTCAGCGTCGTGAAGAAGTACTGCGCTGCAACGACGCCGATCGAGCGGCAGATCATCCGCGACGGCGCAAACGCCGAACTGGCAGCCGAGGACATGGCGATTTGCGGCATCAAGTGCCCGGGTCAGCCGGCGCCGGTGGTCCCGGTTTGCCAGCCGAAGCCGCAGGCCGATGGAACCGACGCCGCGCCGGCGTCACAAGGGCCCGAAGTGACCGGGTATGACGCAATCCGGCAGTGGGCCGCCCCGCCCCCCGCCCTTGCTATGGCACGAATCTGTCACACTCAGATGCGCGCCGGACGGTGTGAGACGGTTTTCCAGGGGTTTAGGGTGGTGGGCAGTACTGGGATCGAACCAGTGACCCCTGCCGTGTGAAGGCGATGCCCCCATAGGGGGATGTGGCGAAACTATGCCGCACGTCTGACACGCCGAGGCTTGATCGAAACGGGTTTCACGGCCTCGGCGGCCTTCGCCAAGTGCTCGGGCGCTAGGTGGGCGTACCGGGTCACCATGCTGAAAGTCTTCCACCCGCCCAGCCGTTGCAGTTCCAGCAGGCTGGTGCCGTTCATGACGTGCCAGCTGGCCCACGTGTGGCGCAGGTCATGCCATCGGATGTCGGGCAGCTTGGCGCCCTCTCTGGCCTCCCGCCACGCGCGGTTACTGGCCTTGTAGTAGGGCCGGCCGTCCGGGTTCGGGAACACCCATTCCTTCCCTAGCTTCTCCCCCTTCTGCGCCTCCTGGCGCTCCTGCAGCACCGCCCAGGCGTCCGCGTTCAGCGGTACGCCGATCGCCTCCCCGGCCTTGGCCTCGTCCGGGTGCACCCATGCCACCCGGCGGCGGTGGTCGATCTGATCCCACCGCAGCGTCAGCACGTTGTTTTCCCGCAGCCCGGTGGCGAGCGCGAAGCGCGCCATGCGCTCCATGTAGACCGGGAGGCGCTTGCGCAGCCGGTTCCATTCCTCGGCGGTCAGCCAGCGCGTACGGCCGTCCTCGACCTTCTTCCGCGGGATCTTCGGCAAGTCGTGGATCCAGCCCTTGCCTTGCGCCAAGTGCAGCACGGCGTCGAGCAGGTTCGCCATGCGGTTGAAGCTGGCCGCGGACTTCTGATCGCCCATGGCTTTCTCGAGGTACTCCAGCGTCAGGCCGGAGAGCTCACGGTCCTGAACGCGCCCGAGCAGTGCGTCTATCCGGTAGCGGTCCGACTCGTTGCGTTCGGCCTCCTTCAGCCAGAGCGCGATCGCGTCGAAAAAGGTACGGGTAAGCGGCTCACCGAGGCGCCGGTGCCGCCAGAGCTCCGCGACTTTCCGGTCGTGGTACTCCTGCGCGAGTGCTTTGTCGGCAGTGCCAGTAGAGTGGCGAGGGTTGCGCGCTTCGTACGCTCGGAGGTCAACGTACCAGATGCGGCCGACTCGGTAGAGGGACATGGGGTCTGCAGGCTTCGTAGGTAGGCGTCGAGGTCGTCCTGCAGGAAGACCCAACACTTGCCGGGTTTGGCTCCGGGAACGATACCGCGTTTGGCGCGGGCCTGAAGCGTGGTCGGGTGCAGCTTCAGGTAGGCGGCGGCTTGGGCGAGGTCGAGGGTCACGGCTCGGTCACGTCCCTAGCACGCATCCGCATGTACCGCCACGCCGCACCGGGAAGGGAGACGACGAAGCGGACGTGCTCGGCGACGGTGTGCGGCGCGATGTAGCGGTAGCTCGCCGCGATGAACCACAGCAGGCCGTCGCTCTGCTCTCGGTCAGCCATTGGCGCTCCCGCGGATGTCAACAATTGCAGAGGTAGCGCGAGCATGAATGGATTCGTAGGTACGTCCATCTTCGCTGTGTGTTTCGCGTTCGATCCACTCCAGTGCGGACAGTGCCTTCGCGCACCGCTCCTGCGCCGCAGCGAGGGCGGCCTTCACCTGTTCAAGCTCGGCCTTGTGGTAGCGAGCCTGCTCAACGATCAACCCTATGGCGCTCTCCTGTGTGTCGTCTCTCTGTTGGAGAGCGGAGAGCATGAACATCTGCATGGCGCCGTTGTGGGAGCGTTCTTGTTCAAGCTTGGCGGCGAAGTCGGGAGGGGCGGCGTAAAGGGGCGTTCCCGGTGGGTAGTTGAGGCTCGTCAGGTAGATTTCGCGTCGGTGCCACATGGTCAAACCCTTCGGCAGCTCTTCGACGAAACCTGCCGGCTTCGGCGCTTGGTCGGCGGGGAACAGAACAACCTCAGTCTTGAGCGGATTGATGCCGCCGTCCGGTTCGAAGGACCACGATCCATCTTCGTGGTGATAAACGAATGCACGCTTCGGCCACTCAATCGGCATCTTTCTGTCCTCCGGCTAGGGCGGCGTCAATGCGATCCAGGCGCTCCATTTCAGCGAGGATCAGAGCGGCCGCCTTCTCCAGGTCGCGGCGCGGTGTAGATGGCTTCCACCATTCGCGATCCCACGGCCAGATGCCAGGCGGATCGTCTCCTCCATCGCCCTGCGAAAGCGGATGCAGATGATCGGCGGCGTGTCCTGCGTAGGCCGCGGCAGCGGCAGCGAGTTCGCCCGCATCGTGCTCGTCGTCGTGATCTGGCATCCACCCGTGAACGGCCATCTGACGCTCACGTTCCGCGAGTACGGCCTGCGCTGCTTTGGTGAGCCGCTTCGCATCCTGCGCTGCGGCGCGCAATCGTTCGATCTCAGGGCGCAAGCCAGCCATGATCTGTTCGTGCAACGCGCCGGTCTGCTCGGACGTGAGCGTGACCGCTTCGCCACTGTTCAGCACGTGCCGGACGATATCCGCCAGTTCGTTCAGCTTGTCGGCGCTCATACTCACTCCCTGCGCCGCTTGAGCGCTTCGTCCGCGAAGTCGACGGCGAGCGACACGCGCTGCGGAATGTTGTTGATTGGCTCGGTCCCGCGCTTCCATCCCTGCGCCGCGATGCACGCCGGGAGCGCGGCGAGCAGCGCGCGATTGAAGAACTCGGCGCGCGCTCGGCTGCGCTTTTCCTCGTCGATGTTGCGCTGCTTTCGACGAAGGCCGGCGGCGTAGCCCTTGCCGTATCCGCGCTTCTCGGCCGCTCGGAGGGTGTCGTCGCTCGCGCTCATCGCACCACCACCCGCAAGCAGTACCACCACGGATGCGATTCAAGGCACTCGCCCCACAAGGCGACCTCGTACCAGATCCCCGCGGCAATCAGCGCGAGGATCGCCAGCACGATGACGGCGGTACGCATTAGTCGTCGTCCTCGTCGTCGTCCTGCTCGCCGTCGCCCTCTGCCGGCGGGTCGAGCGTCAACGTGACCTTGTCCTGAATCTTCCCGAGCAGCTTCGCGGCCTGGTCTTCGTCCGGGTTGCACTGCACGCGGAAACCGATGGTCACGGATCCGCCGTTGTGCATCTCGATCGTGAACTTGTCGACGTCGCACAGTTCGAGGACGATCGGCGCTCCGATGCCGTGCGCGATCTGAAGCTGGGCGCCGACGATCTTTCGCTTCCACTTGAACGGCTGCAGGTTCGGGAACTTCACGGTGTCGAGCCGGCCGGTTTCGAGCAGGTCGGGCTCGGTCGGGTCGGACATGAACAGCGATTTGGGCAGGCCCGGGTCGAACATCTCCAGCGCGGAGTTCGGAAGCAACGCGGAGAACTTGAGGTCGCAGGCAAGCACGTGCTCGTCGCCGTGGATCTCCTGGCGCGGGTTCACGTGCACGAGGGTGACTTCCTTCGCCTTGAGCGAGAACTGCGGGCGGATCTTCTCAGCGGGGGCGTTCATCGGTTCGGGTTCTCCTGTGCTGGTTGGGGTGCCCGGGCGCGGCAGTGACGCGGGCGAGGGCGTCAAAGGGGGATCCGCGTCCCGGGCGTTGAGGGTTACAGCCCGTGCGTGCCTTCGACGCCGCGGCGCACGCGTTCGAGGGTGCGCTGCTGCAGCCAGTGCTGCGCCTCCTCGATGTGCGTCAGGGCGCAGGCGTTGGCCTTGCAGGCGTAGGGCCCTGCTTGGAACGAGCGCAGGCGATCGGCGAGGATGGCGAGTAGCGTCTCGTGCGTCAGGCCGTTGACGCCGACTTCGGCAATCGGGCCGTTCTGAAACGGGATCGGGATCAGGAAGCCATTCGCGCCATCCGGATTGAAAACGACGTGGTACACGTGATGCGCGCCACCGGCCCCGGGTTCGTCGACGACCAAGACTTGCAGCTGATCGTTCGCCGGGTTGACCTTGTGTTCCGTGAGTTCTCGCATTGC
>FRDC01000841.1_pt1 | contig 34656 bp, 56 predicted proteins | sample 1106171 | NCBI WGS metagenome assembly FRDC01 (sample SAMEA3930566, study PRJEB13176) | freshwater metagenome | biome: Drinking water system; feature: drinking water; material: water | place: Singapore | collected 2014-12-20 | reverse complement strand
GCCCGTAGCCTGCTCTGCAATTTCTTTTTTACAAAGGTCAGTCACACCCTTGATAAACAATTTTATATAGTCTGGCAGCGATATCTCGGCTTTTATTGTTATAGATGCCGCGCATATTTTATCGCCATCTTTCTTTGTTTCCCCTGACATTTCAACTTCGCAAAATCTAGACGTGGGCGGGTAGTACCCAAAAACGAATTGCGGATGCTCACATGCATGGAAGCCGGAATTGCACGGACTGACAATGCCTTCATGCTTATACGACTTACCAACCTCAAACTGGAATCCAAGACATTTCAAATCTTTGTCGAAACCCTTGTAGGCAATAATATCATTCATACCCGCCCCGTCCTTTCCAAGCTTGATATCTCGTCGATGTGGTCCTGATCCGCCTTCAATTCTTCTGTCTCGATCTGGTGATAGATCGAATACATTTCCTGAAACCAGTCTATTGCCTTCTCTCGGCTGATTTCTTCGCCGTAACCGTTCGGGATCATTTCCCAATGCTCGTCTTCTGCGTCCGGCCCATTTACAATCATCCAAGATTCTAAAACGTGGTTGCCTTTGTAAGTAATCTTCGTTTTGCCGTACTCCGCCGAAATCGTTGCGCTGGGAAACATATCCTCGTCGGGCGCGTCGTCGAATTGGATATTGAGCAGCTTCATTTGTGAGATCATAGCGTTACCAACCCTAAAAAGATCAAGGTGAACCCGGCGGCAAAGGCTAGGAAGTAATAGCTGACTTTTCTATCCATCATTTCGCGCCGGATCTGATATTGGTTCTGTCTGTAGTATTCTTGAAGTTTCCAACTGTCGCGCATTACTGCCCCATTGCCTTGGCGATTGCCGTTTCTACTAATTGCTGCACACTGCCTTGTGCGGCCTTACCTACCATTGAGCCTTTTTCAATTCCGTATTGATTGGCAAAAAGCAATAATTCCTGCAAAGCCTCAAGCAACTCCGGAGCGGCATCGCCTGTATCAACCCCTGTTAAGTTCACGGTGGCGATCTCCACTGGGAATTTTATTGCCGCATCATAGTAAACTACACATTTGCCATAAAAGCTTTTCCATGGACCCGGCGTGTGTGATGTCTGTGTCATTGTGTTTCCTCCGTTTTGTTTCCTTTATTTAGGCAACAATATGCCTGATTCGGGAGCCTTGCAACCCACTATTTCCGGTCTGGCGGGAATATATTTTCTTGAGTTTCCGTATTTTCAGGACTTTCCGGCGCTTCTGCCGCTTCCTGCACCGGGTCGACCTCAATCGCGCTATTGATGCTGTCTACCAAAGACGGGCCCTTAGGGGGGTTTTCTTCTTCTCCGCCGTTCAGGACCACCCGCATATCAGATCGCAACAGGCTCTCAATATCGGCGGACGTAGGAACACGCTTTGCAGCGCGGTGGATCACAGTCTTTTTCCACATTTCATCTTCCCAAGCGGCCCAGATACCTGTCGGCCTATCCTCTTTCTGTGTTTTGGAAGCCTTTCGCGCTTTCTCGATTTCGTCACGAGTCATAACCTCAATGTGAGGGCTTGCATCTTTAAGAGACACGACCGCGTAAGCCAAAAGCTTTTGGCCTCTGTCTTTGGTAATATTGGGCTTGTGCCGAAAATGCTGAACACCGTCCACGATCTCATATTGAAACTCATCGTTAGAATACACGATGTAGGCATTAACGCTTGTCACATCGCCGGAATTACGCATCCTCTTGATAAGGCCGTATACCATAGGCATATATTGGGCCACGCTTCCAAACTTAACGAGCGCCGCTTCCTTGTTGTCTGGAAGTAAACCATCTTGAGCGCACTTTAGAAGCGCGTTCATCACAGATTGTGTTGAGCACTGGTTTAGATCGGGGTTGTTTGCGAGCGCAGTTGTAGCAATCCGCACAAACCTTTCAACAGTGATATGCTGCGGCAAGGCGAGCTTGAATTGGCTCATCATTCTAGGGTCGTTTATTGCAGATTTAACGGTCATTTGCTGTGTCATTTCTATCCTCCAAACTCTTCAAGTTCTTCCAGTCGTTTTAGAAACCAAACAGGAACGCCGATAGGCTGTATCAGCGATCCATATCCGGGCCACTGCCCTGTTTTTGAGCATTCCGCGTATTTCCGCATCAGCCTGTTATACCGATGCCGACCGCTTTCTATCAGGTCGTTTCCCGCCACATAAAACGCGGTGCAGTAAGGCGGGCTTTTCTCTTGACAGACAAACACAAAATTATCGGGTCGCTTGCCAGTGACCTGATATATGCCTTCAATCTGCATATAGGCTTGAACATCGTAAAAATACTTTACGATTGATCTTTCAAACTCCTCCTTGCCCGCGTCTTCGGTTGTTTTTAAATCAAGAACGATCCCATCGTCCCGGTAATAATCAGGGCGAGCCTTTACGTTGACCCCGTGGTCTGGATCGCGCCAGAACAAGCTGGCCTCAATCTTTCCGTGCGCGGCAAGCACTTTCGACGCGGCTGGTTCAGAAAGAAGCGCTTTCGCCATTGCCTGCGCCTGATCGAACTCATCTTGTTTCAAGAGCGTCTTGCCTTGGCTTTTTTCAAGCGCGTCTGCATATTCGGCCTTTCCCTCTTTCGTGGCACGGGATTGGCCGGACCATACATAACAACGCTGGTTAAATTGATCCGGCTCCAGCACAAGCGTATGAAAGGCCGACCCAAAACGCAGCGCCTTTGTTTCTTTTTTCTCAGCAAGGCCAGATAAATGGTTCCACCAGAAGTGACGCGGGCTTTTGCTAATGTCTACAAGCTGCGATCTGCTGACCGCTAGATCCCGGTGGTATTCATCGGCGGGCATGTTCAAAACGATTTGGTTTTCATGCTGCCCGGCCTTTCTGGCAGGCGGCAGATTATCTAAAATATCGCCTAGCGTTTCCATGGGTTTATTCCTGTCTGTGAAATGTAAAAGTGGTAAGCGAGAAACCCCTTACGCAGCCTTTTGGGCGCGTTGCCGTTTGAGGCCGCGTCTTTGATCCACCAGCAAATCGGCTCGGCGCGTGAGCCTATGGCAAACCGCGCTTTATCCGACCGTCTTTCAGTGATTCGGGGGCTTCTCATGGCCAGAATATGCCGGATATCGTCGCCTCACGCAAGGCAATAAATGAAATTAGTTGACCTTATCTAGGCAACGGCTATCATAGCGCCATGACGCACGCAGATAAGATAAAGGATATGTCCAGAAGGTTGGCGCAAGTAAAGCGCTGGTCTAAGCGACTTGAGCGATTATATAAAGTCAGAGGTATAAGAGAGGCTGAGTTTTGCCGACAAAACGGCTTTACAAAAGGCTGGTTCAACAGATCCAAGAATCTGTGCGCCCTGCCGACTCAAAAATCTCTCGATAAAGTAGATCAGGCATTTTCTAAATATGGCGTCTGAACTGACCGCGCTTTGCGCCCGGCTTGAATTTTATGAAACCCCGGAATGGGCGGCAGAATCCATCCTGCGCTTTGAAAATCTTAACTGGTACGTTTTAGATCCATGCTGCGGCCACGGCGTTCTTGCGGAAGTGTGCAAGCGCAAGGGATACACAGTTCTTTCTCAAGATGTGCGCGATTGGGGTCTTTATAAACCGGATATTGTAGAGGACTTTTTGACAGGCGCGGATGTTAGCCAATTCGGCGGAAACAAGTTCTCGGTGATTATGAACCCGCCGTTCACGCTTGCAACGCAATTTGTGCAACGCGCCTTTGATCTTGGCGCAGAGAAAGTGCTTTGCTTTCAGCGTTTTGCATGGCTTGAATCTGCCCGCCGCCGCGATTTCTGGGATACACGCCCGCCTTCAAAGGTTTACTTGTGCGGCGACCGGGCGACATGCTGGCGAGCGGATGTCCCCTTGGAAGAAAGGGCATCGGGCACCACGACCCCGCACGCTTGGTTTGTATTCGACCGGGGTTATCGCGGCGAGACGACCTTAAAGCGCATCTACAAGAACAGTTGACCCATACTAGGCAATAACATAGGATTCCTGGCATCACTTACTTTTGCAAAAGGAACCCCAATGTCTAAAGAAAAAACCAAAGAACCGGAAGCAACTTTCGCCGGAATGCAGCGCTCCAAACTTGAGGCCGCCGCAAGCACCATGGATGCGCTTGAAACAAAAATCGCAACAATCCGTGGCGAACTTGGAAACGCTGTCAAAGATTTTGAAGATCGAGGCGGAGACAAGGCGGCTTTCAAGCTTGCCCGAAAAATCGACGCGATGGAAAAAACAAAGCGCGATGATTTCTGGTCGAACCTGAATGCGTATCTTGACGCTTTTGGAACCTTCGCACAGCAGGAGCTATTCGACCCGAGCAAAAACCCGGAATTGATTCCGAATAAAATGCCTATCTACGTTGAGCCTGCAAAGCACTAAGAATGACTAAAGTAACCATGATCTTGCCCCTGCCCGTGTCTGTGAACGCATCGCACTCACTTAGCAGGGGCAAGCGTGGCGTTATAAGAAGCGCTGAATATACAAGCTGGATTGACTCTGCATCCCGCGCTTACAGAAAACAGTTCCCTCAAGGATTCCATCCGACCTTAACAGGGCGCATATCGGTCACCTATGTTTTCTGCTGGCCGAATGGAAGCAGGGGCGCTGCTACATCCGATATATCGAACAGGGAAAAGGTTTTATCCGACTTCCTGCAAAAAAAAATCTTCGAGAACGATAAGCAGATCGACGAGCAGCACCATTACAGAAGGATCACATCCTGCGGTGAAAGCTGCGTTCATATCTGCGTCAAAGAAATTCCAGAGTGTCGTCACCTCGACCCGCTGGATATTATCAACCTCACTTGAGAAGGAACTGCACTATGACTGCCAAACTAAGCGGAAAAGTAAAATGGTTTAACGAGCAAAAGGGTTACGGCTTTATCGATACGGGCGGGCGCGGCGATCTGTTCGTGCACATATCAGATATTCAGAAGGCCGGGTACAAAACCATTAAAGAAGGCCAGCACTTCTTTTTTGATGTTTACGTGCAAGGACAAAAATCCAAAGCCGTCAATTTAGAGGCGGTATAAGAACTGCGCGTATTATTAGCCGCCATCCTTAACCGGGTGGCGGTTTTTATATGACCATTCTATATTTATACAGCCCGTTCTCGATGTAAATTTTCTCAATCGTGTGGCTGCCGAAACGAGGCTTTCTAAGGTGTCGCATTTGCGCGCTGATCGACGCTTGCGGGTCGCCTGTCCGTTCTTCTATCTCCGAAAGCGTAAACCATTGTCCTGATTTTAAAACGTCATAGACGCGCTTGAGTTGCTCTCCCAATCGCCCAGCATCTCGATCATGTTTGTAGTCTGCGCCGTTAAATCGCGCCCGCTCTATGTATTCGTCAAATGTTTGCTGGTCTTGCATCTTTTCCGGCCTTTCTTGTTGCCAAAATAAAATGGTGCGCCCCTCGGCCTAAACTTTCTTGTGGGCGGCGAATCTTGCTTTATTTCAGATAGGCGCTTTTGTGCGTTCTTTTTAGCGACCGTCTTGTCTCGCTGATCTTTTGCGTCTTTCAGAGCCGCTTTAAGCTTCACGCATTTCTTGCACATATCGAAAGTGCGGTTAACAAACTCGCTATCGTATCCGCAGCAATCCGCAAACGCATCAAAGTGACTGGATTCAAGCTAAACTTTAGCTGATTGATAGTCTAGCCCGTGTGCTTTCATAGGGCACCACCGAAACGATTTCAAAAGACGCTGATACTGCCTTTCTATCGTATCTCTGTTGTCTGTTGGCACTCTAAATGGGTATATGCAATCCTGAACCCGAACCATGATAGCAGCGGCATATAGTTTTTGTTCGGGCGTCATTTGGGGGCCTCCTCGATCATTGGCAGCAAAGGCCACACCTGAATCGTGATTACGCTTCCGAGGCTGTTAAGGGCAATAATAAGCGCAAGGCCGGATGCAAACCCGCGCAAAAAGCAATTTAAGTTAGCCCATTTCATTTTTAATCCTTTTGTTCCACTCTTGAATAAGGCTTTGATCACCAGAAATATCATATTCAAATCTTTGCCTGTAAGGATTTATCCCATCGCCTATTATTATAAAATTAGTGTCTTTCTCCCAAGCAATTAAACAAAAAGGCAAAATATAGTTTGCGTTATAAAGCTCTTGGCTTTGCCCTCTAAAAGGCAATATCACGCTATTTTTATTTATCATTTTTGCCGCCCTTATAAAAGTTTGATCTTTTCGCAAAGTACACCGACCAGCGCATGTTAAAGCCCGATCGCAACGTAATGGAAATAATTCAAAACGCTTCGGGGGTTTGGATTTTCCGCCCGCATTTGAGCAAGCGTAATCACCCCGTTCGCCCGCAGCCTCTCAATCGCAGACTGAATGACGAAGTAATCGCCGTCCATGCGGTTTGTCCAATCTTCCGCGATCCCTGCGTGATAAACAATCGCCTGATTTTTCTTGAGTCCGTTCATGGCGCTTACAATATCGTTTGCAGATTTGTCGGCCAAGTATTCCGGTTTGATCGTGTTCATTTTACTGATCCTTCTCTAAAAGTTTGATGGCCTCACAAATAGTGTGCACTAAAGAGAGCGTGTCTCTGTGTGATTTTTCGTCCTTGAGCGAAAACGCCAGAGCGTTCAAAACAACTGCGGCCTTCTGCAATCCGGTAATTATAAGTGCCTTGTCCATTACGTCTCCGTTTGGTTTTAAATTACCTATAGTCCGGCAACGATTACACGGATTCGGAGGCCTTGCAATACGGCTTTTCACTTTCTGAAATTTTTGTTTTTGACTTGCCGTAATGGCAGATTATCTAAACTTAAAGAACGCGCTTCCCGATTTTGTTAATCTACGTATACTCAATCGGCGGGTCGGGCTGATCCCCCGCGCAAGCCTCGAGGTGGCCTTTCTGACACCGGATAGGGCCCGCGCATTTTGCCACAGAAAGGGCAATAAAATGGAATGGTACAGGTTCAATATTGATGCCTATAGGTTAGACACGCTGCATTTAGACCCTTATCAGGACGGGTGCTACAGGCGGCTCATTGACCATTATATGCAATCTAAGCAGCCACTGCCTAATAATGACCACGCCTTGGCTCGTATTATTGGAATATCTCACGCCGAATGGATGTCGAAAGCGGAGGCTATTTTGAAGCCGTTTTTAAAGCTTAAAAAAGACGGGTTTTTGCACATCAAAAAGTGCGACGAAGAGCTTGATTTTCAGCGCAACCAAAAACACACCCTTCAAAAAGCTGCAAAAAAGGCCATAAATTCACGTTGGCAAAAACATAAAGAAAACAAAGACTTAAATACGGACCGTATACGGAAGCCATACGACAACCATACTAGACTTAAGACTCTAGAAAGTAGAAGGATAGATTCAGACTTAGAATTAATACCTGTAATAACTGATAGACCACCCTTAGAAGCAACAGCAGCAAGAGGCGCTGTCGCCAAGGTCGATTTGGCCCATGTCGATGTTGGTCAGGAAATTGCCAGAATCACAGGGTGGGACCGAAGCCCGAACTGGTTCGGTGATTTCGGCCGCGTTGAGGTTTGGCTTAAAAACGGCTTCGACCCGAAAAAAGATATTTATCCAACGGTTAAAAAACTGATGGCAAAACGTTCCAAGCCACCGCAATCTTTGGCATACTTCGAGTCGGCAATAGCTGACGCGCACGCCGCAAGAATTAAACCATTGGCCAAAGGAAATCCAAGCCATGACCTACGACCCAAGCTTTCACGCTCCGACCAAGCCGACGCCGCAATCGCCCGCGCAGCAGCACGCCTCCAAGCCGAAGACGATCAACAGCCAATCGCAATTACTGGCCCTGATCCGTCAATCGTTTGATATTTTCAACACCTACGGCAAGGACGCAGCCGCGCTTGAGAATATTTCTCTTGGGTTCGCAGAAACCTTGAAAGGGGTAAATCCATCTGCTGTTGATTACGCTTTCAAAGACTGGATGAAATTTAAATCAACGATGCCAACGCCTGCAGATATTTATGAAATCGCTAAGGCATGGAAACCACCTTCTCAGCGATACGAGAGGCAGGATCAAATCCAATCCAGCAACATTGCAAGACCGAGAATTGAAACGCCAGCTTGCGCTTGGTACAACTTGCGCTGGCCTGAAATAATTTCACAAGGACTTGAAAAAACGGTTCTGCTGCACATCCGAGAGCTTGGACCTCAAAAAGGGCCAGAATACTGCAAATTCTTGCGAAACCATTACGGCGCACCCGATGGCCTATACGCGGCAAGCCTGTGACCATACCAACCGCAGAACGATCTTTCTCCGCGACCTTCACCGATGGCGAGTGCGTGGTCATGCGTTTCGAGTCCGCAAGAACGGCCCAAGAGGTTTACGGGAAATGGCGAACCAGAGGCGATGTTCTGACAATCCAGTGGATCAAGGCTGATTTTGAAGACGGCGATACCAAAGTTTTAAAATAGCCCTCCCGTTTTATTACAGGGCCGCACGCTGGCACGAAGAGGCAAAAACCCTTAGACGGCTACCTCGGTCAAAAAAACGCACACAGACCCCCTTAGAATTGAAACAAACGGCATCCTAAAAATTAACCTTTTGAACTTTGGCCTTCATATTTGACCAGCAACCCCTTTTCAGGCAGTATCAAAACATGAGCAAGAAATCAGGACAAGTTACCGTAATCATTAAAAATGCAGACATAAAGCTGGGCGATATTAAGCCCTACGCCAAGAACTCCAGAACCCATACTCCCGCGCAGATTAAGCGCATCGGTAAGTCTATTCAGGAATTCGGTTTCACAAACCCGATATTAATCGACCCTGAAATGAATTTGATCGCAGGCCATGCTCGGCTTGAGGCAGCGAAGAAACTTGGGCTTGAAAGCGTGCCTGCGCGGGTTATTGAGGGGCTTACAAACGACCAAAAACGGATGCTGGTTATAGCTGACAATCAAATCGCAATAGGCGGGTCTGGCTGGGATGAAGGCGTGCTTGCTGAAGAATTAAACGCGCTTATGGCTGCTGGCGCGGATATGGACCTGATGGGGTTTGAAAAGGACGATCTTGCCAAGTTTTTAAACGCACCACCAGAAGGCTTAACCGATGAGGACGACGTGCCGCCGCCTGAGCGCACAAGCACAACACAATACGGTTCGGTCTTTCAGTTAGGCGCACACAAGCTGCTATGTGGTGATTGCACTGACCAAGTGCTGGTTGAGAAATTTATGGTCAAAGGCAGCGTTAATCTTGTCGTGACTGACCCGCCGTACAACGTGGCTTATGAAGGCAAAACCAAAGAGGCCCTAAAAATCCAGAATGACAAAATGTCAAACGACGGATTTTATGATTTTCTGCTCAAGGCGCACCAGTGTATGTTTAATTTTTCTGCTCAAGGCGCACCAGTGTATGTTTTCCACGCGGACTCGGAAGGGCTTAACTTTCGCAAGGCTCTAATAAATGCTGGGTATAAGTTGGCGCAGTGCTGCATCTGGATTAAACAGTCGATGGTTATGGGCCGTCAAGATTATCACTGGCAACACGAGCCTGTGCTGTATGGCTGGAAGGAAGGGGCCGCGCATCCGTGGCATACTGACCGGAAACAAACAACGCTGTGGCACTTTGATAGGCCAAGTAAGAACCTAGAACATCCGACTATGAAGCCCGTGGAATTGATTGAGTATCCTATCAACAATTCTTCAAAAACTGGCGACGTTGTATTTGACCCATTTGGCGGTTCAGGCTCAACGCTTATCGCCTGCGAAAAAACAGGCAGGCAGTGCCAAATGATCGAGCTAGACCCTGTTTATGTGGACGTTATCATTAAACGATGGGAAGATTTCACGGGGCAAAAGGCTAAACTTCTAGAGGTGCTGGATGCTAAAGCGGCAGCGTAAAAAATCTAAGCCTTACGAAAGCAAGGTCACAAAGATTTCAAAAGAAGAAATTGAGAACCTCGCACGCATACACTGCACGCTCGAAGAATTGCAAGCGTATTACAGATGCGGCAAGGACCTGCTGTATAAATTCTGCAAGCTAAACTACGACATGACCGTTGAAGAGTTTCTTCTGACTTTTCGCGGCACTGGAAAAGTATCCTTGCGTCGCCAAATGTGGCAGAAAGCTCTCAAGGGCGATTGGTCTGCACAAAAGTTTCTAAGCAAGCAGCACCTCGGCATGGCTGAGAAGATCGACACAACGTATGCGGAGGGCGCGAAGCCTGTTAGCGTTGTGGACGATATTGAATGAGCAGCGTGTCAAGCTTTCAAATTTAATTGCGCCTAACTTTGCCGACCTTCACCGCGCTGTTAAAGGCGGCTTGTGCGATACGATCTGGTGCATAGGCGGGCGTGGTTCTTTAAAATCTTCATTCATCGCCACTGAAATCCTTGTGCAAATGATGCGCGACGAAGAGGCAAATGCCATCGCCTTTCGTAAGATCGGCAACAACGTCCGCGACTCGATCAAGACCACATTCGAGTGGGCGATTGATAAAATGGAAATGTCCGCATACTGGGAGAGCAAGCTGGTGCCGAGTGAGCTTATTTTCAAACCAACGGGCCAGAAGATTGTCATGTCTGGCTTGGACGACCCCAAAAAGATCAAATCTAAAAAGCTGCGTAAGGGGTATTTTAAATATTCATGGTTTGAAGAGCTTGACGAATTTGACGGGCCTGATCAAATCCGAAGCGTAAACCAGTCGATTATTCGTGGCGACGTATCCCACTTGCAGTTTGCATCATTCAACCCGCCCCGCGACCCAGACCACTGGGCGAACAAAGAAACTGAACGCCTGAAGCCTAGCCGTATCATTCACCGCTCAACCTACCTGCAAGCTCCCAAAGAATGGCTAGGGCAACGGTTTTTTGACGACGCGGAAGAACTGCGGGCGCTGAACCCCCTTGCCTATGACCATGAGTATCTAGGAATCGCCACGGGTCTCGCTGAAAGCGTTATCTTTAACGGCAAATACGTGGTCCAGGAGTTCGGGATCAGCCATGAATGGGACGGCCCATACTTTGGCGCAGACTGGGGCTTTGCTGCCGACCCTACCACGCTTATCAGGTGCCACATCCATGACAACGTGCTGTATATTTCTGACGAGATTTTTGAGAAGGGGCTAGAGCTAGACCAGATCAAGGACCGTTTTAGCCGCATGGAAGGGGCCGCGACCCATACGATCCGCGCAGACTCCGCCCGGCCCGAAACAATAAGCTACGTCAAGCGCATGGGCTTGAGGATTGAAGGCTGCGAAAAATGGTCAGGATCGGTTGAGGACGGGATCGCCTATATGCTGCGGTTTAAAAAGATCGTCATTCATCCTCGCTGTGTGAACCTGATAAAAGAGTTTAGGCTGTACAGCTACAAGGTTGATAAGTTGTCGGGCGACATCAAGCCGGATATAATTGACGCCTATAACCACGGGATTGACGCGATACGCTATGCCCTTGGACCTATGATTAAACGCCAAAAGGCGGGCAACTTCTACACGGTATAGGCGGGGACATGTGGCCATTTAAAAAGATTGAAGAAAAGCGCCTTTCTACCGCAACAGTGATGTACGGTAATGAGTACATATCCAGCCCTAGGAATGTCGATGCATACGTGCGTGAGGGCTATAAGCAGAACATTATCATATACCGCTGCATCAACGAGATCACCCGCGCCCTATCGTCGGTTGAGATATTCCTGCAAAAAGACGATAAGGCGGTCGAAAAGAATGACGTTCTCCGCCTGCTCAAAAAGCCGAACATGAATCAGAATTGGCAGTCTTTTATCACGCAGGCTTTCATTGAATACCTGCTGACGGGAAACCTGTTCATTCTCGCCACTTCCGACAATAGGCCCGCCGAACTGATCGTGCTTTCATCCAGAAACGTAGAGGTTAAGTGCACCGATCTCGGATCGCCTGTCTGGTACAAGTACAAGCAGAAAATGCAATACATAGTTGGACTAGATGGTAAGTGCCAAGTGCTTCACCTTAAAACCTACGACCCTGACGATATAGCGATCGGCATGTCCCCGATCCAGCCTGTTGCGCTTTCGGCCGATACCCATAACGCGGGCATGAAATGGAACGCCGCGCTATTGCAGAACGGTGCCCGCCCTTCCGGCGTCGTCAAATTCAAGAATGACCCCGGCAAAGAGACCCTTGAGCGCGTGCGTGAATGGTTCAAAAAGACGCTACAGGGGGCCAAAAACGCGGGCGAAATCCCGATCCTGACAGACGAGGCGGATTTTCAGGAACTTGGCCTAAGTCCGAAAGATATGGACTATCTTCTGACACTTAAGGAAACAGCGAAATACATTGCTTCATCTTTAGGCGTGCCGTTGCCGCTAGTCGATAACGACGCATCCAGCTTCAACAATATCGAGCAGGCAAAAGAACGCTTCTGGACCGATACGGTCCTGCCTATGCTCGATATGTTTTTGCGGTCGTTTTCATCGTGGCTGCTGCCAATGTACGGTCTGGACGAAAGCCACGCGTTTGTCTATGACCGCGACTCGATCCCGTCTCTTGAAGGGCTTCAAGCGAAGCGTTACGACCGAATGTCGAAAGCCGTCGCGTCCGGCCTTGCGACAGTAAACGAAGCCCGGCAGGAAGTGGACTTTGACCCCGTTGACGGCGGCGACATCCTTCTGGTCCCTAGCAGCCTTGTGCCGATTGATTCAGCCACCTCGGAAGACTCACAGGACTCCGCCGCCGTGCAAAAGCACCTGATGCGCCAAGGCTATACCCCTGACGAGGTTTTTGAAATGACTGGAATCCGACCGGCTCTAAAATGACGCCATTGGCCCGCGCCCGTGCGATCAACCGCAAACTGGATAAGCTGATCCCTCGTTTCAGGCGGCAGATAGCGAAAGAGAAAAACCGTTATATAACCGCGCAGGTCGCCTATTGGGGCCGGGCGCATACGTTTTCTGACGACCTAGATTCGCAGCATGAGAACAATATGTTTGCGATATTCGAGGATAACTATAAACGGATATTCAGAGTCGCGTCTGACGCGGCGCTTGCGGCACACCCAGACCTTGTGAAGGCTAGAGAAGGCCAGAAGAAAGCGCCTTTGTTCGATACACACTTCGGGGAATGGCTGATTACAAACGGCGCACGCAAAGTAAAAACGACAGCCCAGACCACGGCAGCCGACCTTAAAAAACTGATGCGTGATGCCTTTGAGGCGGAAGAAGCCGAGAATGTGGTTATCCGGGCCGGGCTTCGCGCAAAGGGCCTGACTGCTTTCCGTGCCGACACCATCGCAAGAACAGAGATCGGCATGGCGGCTGCATACGCAGCCAAAAAGACTATAAATGCGCTGGCCTCCGAGGTTGGTGTTCGCAAAATGACGAAACAATGGGTGCCAGTAAACGACGACCGGACACGCGACGCGCACGCGGATATGGCCGGGTCTGCCCCTATAGACAACTCCGAAAAATTCGATGTCGGCGGCGAGCTTATGGACGGCCCGCATGATCCTGATGCATCCCCGGAGAATGTTATCAACTGCCGGTGCGCCCTGATTTACAACTTCGACCTTTGACGCAGTATTTAAAAAGCCTTAAAATTTAATTGTAATTCTGACAAGGAAGCGGAAATGCGCCTCGAAAAAAAGCGGATTGATGTCCATTGCGATATAAAAGCGTTTGGCGAGCCTGAGAACGGCATCGGCAAAATCAAGGGATACGGGTCTGTTTTTGGCGTGATCGACAGCTACAATGAGGTTTGTGATCCGGGGTGCTTCAAGGAAAGCCTAAAAGAATACGGCCTGCCGGCAATGCTGATCCAGCATAGCCCGTATGACGTGGGCGGGGTTTGGAAAAAGGCTGAGGAGAACGATAACGGCCTGATTATGGAGGGCGAGCTTAACCTAGACGTGCAGAAATCCCGCGAGGCATACAGCCTTGTTAAACAGGGCGCACTCAAGGGCCTTTCTATCGGATTCCGGACGATGGACGCATACTACGACGATGCAAACGTGCGCCATTTAAAACAGGTCCGGCTGCTTGAGGTGTCGCTGGTAACGTTCCCTGCAAATCAGGCCGCGCAAATCACCTCTGTGAAATTCGATAAAAATGATAAGATTATATTAGCAGGCGCACCAAAAACGGAGCGCGAGCTTGAAGAATTCCTGCGGGATGCAGGCGGTTACAGCCGGAATGACGCAAAATCGATTGTGTCGCATGGCTTCAAAGGCATGGCCCTTCAACGGGATGTTGGAACGGGTGAGCTTAAAACGGCACTTGAAAACGCACTCAAACTCCTGAAAGGCAATTAAAATGACGACCGAAGCAGAAATCAAAAAACTTGCAGACAATCTGCAAAAAGCGGCTGCGGAGATCAAATCCGAAGTCGAAACCGTTAAAAAAGATCAGAAATCAACGGCTGAGTGGAATACGAAGCTGGATAGCATGATCACGAAGCTGACCGAAGCGCAGGACGCGATTCAGGTCTCGGTTAAATCGATCCAAGATCGTCAGGCTCAGCACGAAGCGTTGCTCGCCCGCCGTGATATCGACGGCTCCGAGAAAAAGGCCGACGAAGTTATCGTAAAGTCCAAAGAGGCCCTGCGGAAGTACATGCTTCAAGGCCGCGATGGCGTGCGCGACTCCGGCTTCAAGGTCGACTCCGAAGGCGCAATCGAAATCCGGGCCATGTCCACGGACTCGAACGCAGACGGTGGATACCTTGTGCTGCCGGAAGTGGCTAACTTTATGGTCACGCGGCAATTTGAAACCTCGCCTATGCGCCGCCTTGCAACGGTGATCCGCACGGGTTCCAAAGAACTGCAAGTCACGATTGACGACAACGAGTCCGGGGCGACTTGGGTAGGTGAGGGTATCGATACGGTATCTTCCACGACCACGCCGCAAATCGGTCTTTTGCGTATTGTGGCGCACAAAATCGCAGCCCAGCCTGCGGTCAGCGTCGAAATGCTCGAAGATCCGTATGTCGATGTCGAGATGTGGCTTAAAAACAAGATCGCTGATAAGTTTACGCGCACGCAGAACACGGCTTTCGTGTCCGGCACAGGCGTAAGTCAGCCTCGCGGTTTCTTGTCGTTCTCGAACTATACGACAGCGGGCGTTTATGAGCGTGGTCGTATCGAGCGAATCAACCTCGGATCTGGCACGGATGTCACGGCAGACGGGCTTATCAACCTTCAAGCATCCCTGAAAGAGATATACCAAGGGAACGCGACGTGGGTCGTTAAACGCGCTTCTTACGCAAACATCATCAAGCAAAAAGGCTCTGATAACTATTACTTCGGCACCACGCTGCTGAAAGACGGTCAGCTTTCCTTGCAACTGCTGGGGCGGCCTTTGACGTTTGCGGATGATATGCCTGCGATTGCTGGTTCTGCTCTTGCTGTAGCTTATGGCGACTTTGCAATGGGTTACACAATCGTTGACCGTGTGGGCCTCTCGATCTTGAAAGATCCGTACACCTCAAAAGGTATGGTCAGCTTCTATTCAACGGCCCGCGCCGGTGGTGACGTGACCAACTATGAGGCGATCAAGCTCGGAAATATTTCCACGTAATGATTTAAAGGCGGGGGGCGGCAATCCCCCGCTTTCTATCTTCAATCTTTATCTAACAGGAGCCTAAAATGGCAAAATTTGACATCACGACCTCACTCACGGGTTCTCTGGCGCTTAACCAGACGACCATCAACTCCAACACAACGACCAGTGGGAACGTTATCGACCTCGCGGGATATGAAGGCGTTTCCTTCTATATCTGCGCGGCAACGCTGACCGATGGAGCCTATCAGGTAAACGTGCAACACGGCGATGCGTCAAACCTTTCTGACGCTGCTGACGTTGCTGCGGCGGACCTTATCAATTCCGAGCCTGCTTTCGTGGCCACGGAAGACAATACGGTCAAAGAAGTTGGCTACGTTGGCGACAAACGCTATGTCCGCATCCAGCTTGTATCGACGGGCGTAACCACAGGCGGCACGTTCACGGCGGTTGCAATCCGCGGAAAGCCGCTTATCGAGGCTGTGGCCTAATATTCCTGACTCGGGAAATGCGAAGGGGCTGGTTAATTCCGGCCCCTTTTCTTTTGCTTGGTGCCTATGTTACGATTGATGCCATGAAGCACACCGTCACAATGCTGCGGACTGTCTTTGCCGCTCCTGATTGGATCAACCCGCGCCATTACATGAAGGGCCGAACATACTACGATGTTCCCGACCACCTTATGCAGCAATTCATAGCCGAGGGCGCGGTCATGATAGGCCGCTATTCCGGTTCAGACATCGAATTTGATCCTGTTATTGAGTCGCCTGAGAATAAGATGGATAATGGTATGGAGAAAAAACGTCCGGGCAGGCCGAAGGGGTCGAAAAATGAAAGTAAGCGTCAAGGTTAAGACTGCGCCGACCATCCAGCCTGTCGCGCTCAAGGAACTCAAGGACGCCGCCAAGATCACGTCATGCGATGACGACGATTTTCTTACCAGCATTATCCAATCAGCCACGGATGGACTCCAGCGCTGGACCGGGCGGTTCTTTATCAACCATACGCTGACCTTGTTCCGGGACGACTTACTTGATTACGATAATGATTATAGCGATATAGCGGCGTATGGCATCGGCCATGTTTCAACGATCATTAACCAGTCTTCCGGCTTTGATCTGCCTTACCCGTATGTCGACTCCGTGACCCACATCAAGACGTACAGCCTCGCTAATGTCGCCAGCACTTTCGATGCGGCTAACTACACGGTGGACAAGACGGCTGGGCGTATATGGCTGAACGACGGAAGGTCATGGCCAAGCGAGATAAGGCCCAAGCAAGGGGTTGAAGTTGAGTATGTATCGGGCTTCGGGTCGACCGCTGCAAGCGTGCCTCCAGCCATCCGGGACGGAATCAAAATGTACGCGCTGCAAATGTACGAGTGCCGGGGCGGTTGCGCCATGTCGGACGGCTGCAAGGCGCTTGTTTCGTACTACAAGATTCACGACCGCTTAGGCTGGCAATGACATGGCCGAGTGCTTTTCATTCACAGCCGAGGCGCGGCACAAAGTACGCCTTGAGGCCCCCACACAGACGACCGATGCTTATGGCGGCCAGACTAGCGCGTATGAGCTTGTGATGGAAATGTGGGCGATCCTAAAGCCCGCATCCGGTCGCGAGGTATTCGCCCAGCAGGCCCAGCAAAATCGGGTTACGCATACGGCGGTTGTTCGGTATTCGTCCGAGCTAAGAAATATTAAAAATCTCAATCGCCACCGTATCGTTTATGAAGGCCGCTATTTTGGCGTCAATTACCTGATGAACCTTCACCGCGACATGAAGAACGAAGGCAAGGATTATCAAAAGATTTACCTTGAAGAAAACGGGGCGGATACGGATGCCTGACATCAGGGTCGAGATCAAAGGCAATAAGGAATTTGTGAAAGCTGTCCGTGACTACGGCAAAACGGCTAAGGACGCTTTAGGGAAGGCTTTGTTTTTGGGCGCTACCCACACAAGGAACGAGGCCGTTGCATCGATACAGGCCCACGGCTCGGCAGGAGTTACCTATAAAAGGCGTGGGGTTGAGCATACAGCATCTGTCGCGGGCAACCCGCCAAATACAGACACGGGAAATCTGGTTAAAAATATCACGACCGAGAAAATCAGCGGCGGCTATGACGTAGGAAGCCGTAAGGGTGCGCCTTATGGCGCGGCCCTTGAGTTTGGGACCAGTAAAATAGCCCCCCGCCCTTGGCTTTCGCCGGCGTACGAAAAAGCTGTTAAAATTGTTTTGGATAAGATCAGAAACAGCAAGGCGGCGGGTAGATGAGCGACACGACTCTAGAAGTATTGGCGGCTGTTATGACGGCTCTAAAAGCGTCCGCAACGCTTACAAACGATGTCGGCGGGTCTACAAATCCGCGGATTTACACGAATTTGCCTGACAATCCCGTGTTTCCGTTTGTGTTTCTTTCCATCCAGTCGACCGATTTTTCGCAGAAAGATTCCGCGGGCATGGACCATACGGTTCAGGTTAGCGTTTTCTCGCGCCACACGTCTTTGCAAGAGGCTGTGGCAATCCGGGAAAAGGTGTATAATATTTTGAACAGGGGCGAGGCTGCACTCGCATCTGCGGGCGTTTGGCGGTCTTTGTTTTCAGGGGTTGGCCCTGTTTTTAAAGAGTCGGACGGGGTTACATGGCAGGCAGCGGCACAATTTACGATAACAACAGGGTGAAAAAATGAGCTTTTCAGGGCGTTTATTTATTCTCAAGATCGGTACAGGCACGGGCGCAGTCGGCTCCGAGACATGGACAACGGTTGCTGGCCTTACCGAGAACACGTTCTCAATCAACGATCAGACTGTTGATGTAACCACAAAAGACAGCTCTGGAATCCGCCAATTATTGGACGGCGTTATCCTGCAATCCATGAGCATTTCAGGCTCTGGGGTCGTTAAAGACGATGCCACTTTCAAAACTCTCCAGACGGTCATGGTGGCGGGCACGGCTCGAAACTTCCAAATGACCGTGACGGGCGATTCAACGGCAGGCGGCACCTATGCGGGTCCCTTTAAAATCACAAGCCTTGAAATGACAGGCGCACACGATGGCGCGGCGCAATTTTCGATCTCTCTGGAATCTCAGACCGCGATCACGTATACTGCAACACCATAAACTACCTCCTCCGTTCAAACTCCCAGACCCGTCCTTTGCGGCGGGTCTTTTTTGTGTCAAGATACCCAAAAGGAGTGCTAAAAATGACCCAAAAAGATTGTAATGAAAGTTACATTATAATTAATGAAAAAAACTTTTCTTATCTAATGGATATTATAGAGAAAACTGTTTCACTTGAAGATAGCGCAATTAAGAATTTTAACTTAGGAAGATTGAGGGAATCTTTGTGCATGATTCGTGCAGAATCAATTAAGGGGAAAAAATGAATAATATATCCGGAGAATTTAAGATTAAACTGCTAGGGCAAGAAAGGGTCATGAAGGCCAATTTTCAGGCCGCCGAAAAGCTCGAAAAAGAAGTTTTAAAGCGCGAGATCAGCTACGTTGTGCTTCAGGCGAGCAGCTACCGCATCTCTGTGACCGATATCATAGATGTGATTTATGTTGGTTTGGCCGCAAACAAGGACACCCGTTTGAAGCGTGACGAAATCGGCGAAGCCGTGATCGCAGAAGGCGCTGCAGGCTTTGCCCCTGTCGTGATCGAGTATCTCAAGTATTTCCTGACTGGCGGCAAAGAGCAGGTAAACTCGGACCCTTTTCAATAGCCTCCAACGGCACAGAAGCCTTCCCGTTTGAGGAGTATTATAAGTTAGGGCTGGGCGTGTTAAAATTAAAGCCGGATGATTTCAGGGCCATGTCGATCGGTGAGTTTGCACTGGCAATGGACGGGCACCTGATGTCGATCGGCGCTAAGAAAAAGGGCGCGACTTGGAATGACGTGCTAGAGGCGGAGGCTAAAGCGAATGGCAAAGTTTAATCTAGCTGAACTGATCGTAAAGTTTACCGGGGACACGTCCGGTCTGGATAAGTCGATCAGCCAATCTGAGAAAAGCGTCTCCATATTCAGTAAAAACATTGGCAAGATAGCTGCTGTGGCAGGAACGGCTGCCGTAGGTTTGGGCGCTTTGGCCGCATCTCAGGCGAATGTGATCGATGCCAATAACGATATGGCCCGAAGCCTTGGCATATCGAATGCCGCACTTACCGAAATGTCCTATGTGGCGCGGTTCTCTGGGGTTGATATTGGCCAACTTACTTCCGCGCTCGGCCTTATGCAGCGCACAATCGGGGAGGCTGCGGGCGGCGCTGAGGGCGCTATCGGCTCGCTCGCAAAAATAGGTCTTACCGTCCAAGACCTGATTAACCTCAGCCCGGACCAGCAGTTTTCGCTTATCGCTGAGAAGATCGGGGCCATTCAGAACCCCGCCGAACGCACGGCGGCCGCGATGGACATTTTCGGTCGGTCTGGCCGGGCGCTCAATGATGTCATGGATAAATACGCCCAGAAGCTTCAAGAGGCAAAGGAATTTACGAACGCTTTTGGAATCGCGATGTCCGAGCTTGATGTGCAGAAGGTCACAGATGCGAAAGACGAATGGGAAAAGCTTGGCCTTGTACTTGAGGGCGTCAAGAATGAACTAGCTGTCGAATTGGCCCCAGCAGCACAGATTATAGGAAAGGCTTTGACGGACGCGGCAAGAACCGCCGCAAGGCAATGGCAGGACCTCAAGCATATTATAAACGGCGTCTTTAGCGATATTAAAAAAAGACAAGAACAGTCGGAGGATATAGTCAGGCGCTCTCGCGGTCTGTCTCCGGTCGATCGGCGCACAGTAGACCCAAGCGGCGGGTTCCCTTACGGGGTTATTTATGGTTCAGGCGGGCCTGTTTCGTCTCCGGGCGGCACCATCTCAGCATCGGCCACAAGTGAAAGCATATCCGCGCCTTTGAAAGTTGCTACAAGCTCCGCCCGCGAATTTGTAGAGGTCCAGAAAGATATTTCACGTGAAAACGAGCGGATTGCAAACTCCGCAGGGGACGCCTTCGCCGACTTCATAGGTTCGATAGGGCAGGGCAAAAATGCTCTGCAATCTCTCCGAGCGACTGCTCTAGGCGTGCTGAACGATATCGTCTCCAATATGTTCAGGCTTTCATTCGGCGGCACTTCAAGCGGCGGGTTTGCGGGTTCTATAGCAACATCGATACTTGGCGGCATTGGCGGACTGTTCGGCGCTCGCGGGTCTTTTGCCAGAACTTCCGTGCGAGGTGCTTTGAATCCTAATCTGTTCGGCCCCGGTTTTGCCGATGGCGGCGTGGTAAATAAAACGACCATGTTTCCGATCGGCACCAACACGGCCATGATGGGCGAGGCCGGACCAGAGGCGATCATGCCGCTTACACGGGTCGGCGGCAAACTTGGCGTTCAGACCACGGGCGGCGGCGGCGCGAATGTAACGCAAAACCTGAATTTCAGCACTGGAATAAACCAGACTGTCCGCGAAGAGGTTCTGCGCCTTATGCCGCAAATACAGATGGCCGCTGTTTCCGGCGTTAAAAAAGCACAAAATAGGGGGATGTTCTAATGCCGACTTACCCGCTGACATTCCCGGCCGTTGGCGTCTTAAGCAGCACGTTCAGGCTGCGGCGCGTGGTATCTGAGTCTGTTTCGCCTTTTACAGGCGCGCAACAGATTTACAGGCATCAAGGCGAATGGTGGGAGGGCGAGGCCACGTTCAGAATTATGCGGAGATCCGACGCCGCGCTTGTTCAATCATTTCTTGCTGAACTGCGGGGAAAGTTTGGTACTTTTTTGTATGGCGACCCTGATGCCCTTGCTCTTGGTAAGATAGGCGCTGGCGGCACGATCACTGTGAACGGTGCGGGCCAGACTGGAAACGCGCTGATCGTAGACGGCATGACCGTTTCGACAAACGGCATTTTGAAAAAAGGTGACTATTTCCAGTTAGGAACTGGACTTACAAGTCGCCTTTATATGGCCACGCAGGACCTTAATTCAAACGGCTCAGGGCAGGGCACGCTTACTTTTGAACCCCGCCTGCGCTTTAGCCCTGCTGATAATGACGCGGTGAATATCACGGCACCGAAAGGACTGATGCGCCTTGTGAGCAATACGGCTGAATGGCAGGCGGATCAAAGCAATCTTTATACGATATCACTTGCTTTTAAAGAGGTTGTCAGCACATGAGCCGCGATCTTACGTCGGACATCATCACAGAAGTCACGGCAACGCAGCTTAATCCCATTATGCTGTTTGAGTTTTTGTTCGATTCCTCAACGGTGCGCTTTTGGACAGGGCTGGGCGATATCGTTTTTGGCGGGAATACTTACGCGGGCGCTGGTCAGATTGTCGGCATATCTGATTACGAAGAGCAACAGAATTTGGAAGCTCGCGGCGTGACTTTTACAGCGTCCGGCATACCATCCTCTATCCTAGCGGTTGCTTTAGCGGAACCGTATCAAGGGCGCGTTTGCAGAGCTTATTTTGGTGCATTGACGGAAGCGGGCGCATTGATTGCGGATCCTTACTTGATGTTCTCCGGGTTCATGGACGTGATGGAAATTGTTGAAAACGGAGAGACATCCACTATCAATATTTCCGCAGAAAATAAAATGATTACACTCACACGTTCAAAGGAACGTCGATATACGCCGGAAGATCAAAGGCAAAGATACCCCGGAGACCTTGGAATGGATTTTGTGCCAACCCTGCAAGATAAGGAAATCGTATGGAAAAGGTAATCAAACGTCATGAAAAATGGCCCATCATGCTCACAGAGTTTCTGGAGGATCAGAAAAACCTAGCCTTTGAATGGGGCGTTCGCGATTGCATGATATTTGCCGCCGATGCTGTTTGGTACTTAACTGGTTATGATCCAGCATGGAATCTGCGCGATACTTACGGCACCGAAGGAGAAGCCGATGCGCTTATCGCTGAAGCTGGCGGGATGAAAGAGCTTTGCACAAAGCAGCTAGGAATCGATCCGCATGACAACCATAAAACGGCTCAGCGCGGCGATGTCATTCTTATGGAAGTGTCAGGCTCTCATGTTTTCGGGGTTGTCGATGATAGCGGCCAGAAAGCGGCCTGCCTTGATCCCGTCAAGGGCATCGTTCGGGTTCCAATCAAGTCATGCGTGGCGGTATGGTCTTACTAGATGGGAAGCGTTGTCTCCGCCATTGTTAAGGTCGCATCCGTAGCGCTTGCGCCTGCAACCGGCGGCTTTTCTTTATCTGGTTTTTTGATATCAACGGCGGCCAGTTTTGCGCTTTCGGCGGTCACCCGTGCATTATCTCCAAAGCCTAAAAAGAATAATTTCCAGAGCGCAAATATTGGCGGCGGGGTCACTCAGAACGTGCGGCAGGCTATTACAACGCACAAAATTGTTTATGGCCAGACGCGGGTTGGCGGACCTTACATTTTCGTCGGCTCCTCTGGGAATAACCAGTATCTTCACCTTGTCATTGCCCTAGCAGCGCATGAAATTGAGGGGATCGATGAAGTCTGGTTCAACGATTACGTTATTCCGAGTGACTGGATAAATCCGGGCGGGGGTGTCACGACTGGACGATATGCCGATTACGCGCTTATTAAAAAGTACCTAGGCACAGATTCACAAGCAGCAGACCCGGATCTAATAGCTTCCGTCCCAGAGTGGACAACGGCGCACCAGTTAAAGGGGATCGCTTATCTGTATGTTCGGCTTCTCTACGATCAAGACAAATACCCCTCAGGCATCCCGAATATTTCTGCCGTGGTGCGTGGCAAGAAATGCTATGACCCACGCACATCGACAACTGTCTATACAAGCAACCCGGCCCTTTTTCTGCGCGACTATTTAAAAAGCTTGGAATATGGCTTCGGCGCAGTTGACGCTGAATTGAACGATGCAAGTTTTATATCGGCTGCAAATATCTGCGACGAGTATGTATCTGTGAACGGGGACGAGTCGCAGATCACGAGTATTGATACTGCGACGGACATCATCACTCTAATGGAGCCGCGCCTGCGCTTTGTGGTGGGCGACCGCGTGCAATTAAACACGACAGGAACAGCGCCATCCGGGCTTTCAACGGGCGTCGATTATTACATTATCCCGTATCAGTTTAAGGATTCTGTGCGTGTTAAGCTTGCGACAAGTCTTGCAAACGCCATGGCCGGCACTGCAATCAACATCACGGGCACAGGCACCGGAACGCATAAACTTATTAAATTCGCCGAGCCTCGCTACCATGGTGCTGCGCTTCTGGATACTGGTACGGACACGGGTGAGAACGCGAAAGACATACTCTCAGCTTTTGGCGGCAAGGCCATTTATGCGGGCGGGGCGTGGATATTGAAAGCAGCGGCCTATACAGCCCCGACCATAACGCTTTCGGAATCTGATTTTACTGGCCCTATCACGGTGCAAACCAAGCTGACCCGGCGCGACAGATTCAATGCGATCAAAGGCGTTTATACATCGCCGATAAACGATTTTCAGCCGAGCGATTACCCTGTTCTGGAGGATTCTGCCGGCGCGACCGCAGACGGGGAAGTTATTTATTTCGATTACGATTTACCGCTCACAAACCGCCCTTACACAGCGCAGAGGCTTGCGAAGGTTGAGCTTAAAAAGGCCCGTCAGGAAATCGTTTGCCGGGTCCGATGCAACCTTAAGGCCCTACAGGTTCAGGCGGGCGATACGGTCATGCTTTCAGTTGAGCGCTTCGGTTGGACTTCAAAGGTTTTCGACGTAACGGGCTTTAAATTCATAACCGACGAGGCCGAAGACGGATCACCGATCATAGGGATAGAGCTTACATTACGTGAGACTGCGGCGGCTGTTTACGACTGGTCGGCATCGGAAGAGTCGGATATTGACCCGGCCCCTAACACGGATTTGCCCGACCCTTTCACGGTTTCTGCGGTAACTGGCCTTAATTTGCAGTCTGTGGCCGTTGCGACAGACGCCGCGCCGAATACCTATAAGATTGTCGCCGCATGGGACTCGCATCCCGATCTGTATGTCTTAAACGGCGGAAACTTCGAGATTCAGATCAAGAAATCAGCCGATAGCACGTGGACATCTACCGCACCCGTGACAGGCGCGTCTATTACGGCGGACCTCTTTCAGGCCGAGCTTGCGACCGAGTACGATATACGGATACGCGCCATCAATAATTTACAGGTACGCTCAAACTGGAATACAATTATGGCGTTCTTAGTCGGGTCCAGCGCTGGCGTGGATTCGACAGAGGACTGGGGTTCGTTCACGGCGGGACCAGACACAACGGAAGACTGGGGCGATTTTAGCTCCATCGACACAACCGAGGATTGGGGAGCGTTCACCTAGATGCCAAATAATCAGGTCAGGATCAGACGGGATACGGCGACCAACCTCGCCACAGCAACGCCTGCGGATGGCGAGTTGGCCTATAACACAACAGACGATCGGCTGCATCTTGGGGACGGCACTACGGCGGGCGGCATTGAAGTGCCAAACTTCCGCGACCTTCAAAATGGTCGTTATGTTTATATTGCGGCGGGAGGCACTGCGGACGCGCTGACTTTCACGCTTACGAAGGCACCTTCGTCTTACGTTGAAGGGCTAGAGTTTCGCGCTAAAGGCACTGCATCAAACACGACCACAACGCCAACAGGAAACGTGAATGGTCTTGGCGCCAAAAACTTTAAGAAGTATTCGGGAGGCGCAAAAGTAAATCTTGCCGTTGGCGATATTTGGAACGGCTTCCAGATGATAATTCGCTATGACGGCACCGATCTGGTTATCTTGAATGTGCCGTCAACTTCTGGTCTTACGAGCGTTTCTCAAGGTAACCTGAATACAGCGACCGGAACGTTTTCTCAAGGATCGCTACAGGCTGCCGGTGGTGCTGATACTTGGGATGTTGGGGACGATGTGGGGGGGACAAGAACAGGGATTAACTTACCGGGCGGCCAATATGGCTTTGCAATCCAGACTTATATTAGTACCAACGATTTTACGGGCGGCTGGGTCTTTGGTTCTACGAATACCTCTTCATACACCACTACCGTTTTCGGCTTTAATCGTGGAAACAACCTTGCTCGGACAGTCTACGGCCAACAGAGATACGTGACCGCCTCCCCGCCCTTCGATCTTGGAGACGGAGAGGCATCGGGCTTTGTTTTTCTTATGGTCAACTCGGCTGGCGAAATTGTGTCAACGTATGCCGCAGATGTCCCCCCATGGGCTTACAACGGACCGACAAGGATCAATGCTGATTACATTGACGCGAAAACAGGCAAAAAGTTTAAAAAAGTAATCAAAAAACGTACGATTGAAGAAGTTTTGGCAGGTAAACCTTCCGAGACAGAAATCGAAGAGATCACACAGGAGATCAAAAACAGAGACATGCCGTTGATTCCGCATCCATTTAGCGGCGCTACGAATGCCTATACGGTCTGTCTTTTGGACCCTATGGATGCGCGAATAAAAGACTTGTTGCAGGCCCAGAATGACGGAGACCCGGCTCTGTCCGAAGCAATAGGCAAAGGCCAGATTTACTGCGATAATATATCCCTAAGACGCAAGGGGCCTCAGGGTGTGCATATCGGGCGTATGCGCTACAAAAACAGCAAGGCGGGTTCGTAATGCCAGATAATTGTTACGATACGGTAATTGAGCAGGGCGCAACATGGGAGCGCATCCTGACGTGGAAAGACAGCGCTGGAACTGCCATCAATAACACTGGCATGACGGCCAGAATGCACTTGAGGCGCAGCTACGAGGACGCAGTTGAGTCTTATGCGCTGACGACTGAAAACGGGCGTATCGTTCTAGGCGGGGCGAACGGCAAGATCACACTGACAATATCCGCGACCGATACGGCCACAATGACCGGTGTTTATCTGTATGACCTCGAAATCGTGAATGGCGCAGTCGTGACCCGCCTTATGAAAGGCAGTTTATCCGTCAGCCTTGAGGCCACAAAATGACGACTGTTTATCTGGAAGAACTAAGGCAGGTCGTTGAGATAGACGAAAATAATATTGATATCATTGAAGTCGGCATTGCCGGAACGAATGGAGTCGGTGTTCCTGCTGGCGGCACGACTGGCCAAGTTTTGGCAAAAAACAGCAACACAAATTATGACACTGAATGGGTTGATCCCTCCGGCGGCGGAGCAGTTGACAGCGTAAACGGCCAGACGGGCGTTGTTGTGCTTGGGAAGGCCGATATAGGACTTGGAAATGCTGATAATACATCCGATGCAAATAAGCCGGTCTCGATCGCAACTCAGGCAGCGCTTGATGGCAAGGTCGACGAAAATGCCCTTATTTCTGGTTCCACAAAGACCAAGATTACTTACGATGAGAAGGGCCTTGTCACGGCAGGGGAAGACGCTGGAATTGACGACATTCTGCTTCTCCGCGCAAAGATTCAGGAAATCCAAAAAAGCATCGTAACGCCGACCTTCCGAATTATAGGCGATAGTATTGCCAGTCAAAACAATTCCAACAATAAGGCGGCTTCCGGCTCAACGACAATGGCCATCACGAAATATCCGTATTGGTGGAATATGGTCGGCTGGAGAATCGGAAACAGCATCAATAACCAAAGCACACAAAGCGTTGTCGATAATCGTCGGTATGGGTCAAATAGTGGTATTGGCGGCGATGATATGTCTGAAACTGACGCACGCCTGCAAGCAATACTAGACACCATGCCGGAAACACATCTTGTTTTTTGTGTCGGTACAAACGACATAAACGCCGGTGTTTCTTTAGCCACGCTCAATAGTCGATTTGTTCAACTTACAACCCGGACGATCAATTCCGGCAAGATTCCTGATTGGGTTCCGGTGTTCCCCAGAAACGCAACAGACGGCGCGAACGATTGGGGTTCGGTTGGCAACACACAAGCCGAAAAACGCAAGATCATGGTGGCGCATAACGAGTACAGGGAAAAGTATTGCCGGGAGCTTGGAATCATATACACGCCCGCGCATACGAAAATATCTGCGGCAGATGGACAGGCCGCTACTGGCATGACCGTTGACGGACTTCATTTAAGCGCCATAGCGGGCTGGAGTGTGGCCGGAGACTGGATTCAGTCCCACGAACACATGCTGCCAAAAAGAAATAATAATTTTAATGCTTATGATGTTTACGACGCTTCGACCAATCCGTACGGGAATATTTTGAACGGCGCTTTAACGGGAACAGGCGGCGCTATTAGCTCAGGCTCCGGCACCGGAACAGTAACCGGGACAATCCCAAATAACTTTCAGCTACAGAAATCTACAAGCACGACGACTGACTGCGTTGCCGCGATCGTATCGCGCACAGACGGCTTGCCCGGCAATGTTCTGGAGCTTACGTTTACATCTTACGGGACAGGCAGCGTTTCGGAAAACTGGCGCTTAAACTACTGGACTGGATCTACGACTTCCCTCGCATCATGGGCGGTTAACGGGGATTGGCTCTATATGGGGGCTGAGATTGAATATGTCGGCGGGCATGGTGGAGTAGGCAAATCCTGCGGGGCGCGATTGTCTAACTCAGGCGCTACGACCAGAACAGCCTCAACAATATCCTTTAATAATACTACAAAGACGATCAATGACAGCGCAAACGGCTTCGGCTCTTTCGTTGCAAACCGTCTTGCAGTCGTCTCAGGTGCTACAAACGGTGCGAACAATAGCGTTTTTAAAATTGTCTCCGCCACAGCAGGAACGCTGACTTTAGACCCCGCTTCCGTTCTTGTGACTGAATCGGCAGGCGCATCCGTAACCGTTCTTATCCCGGCCATGACCACGACCTCGCTGGGTGCCTCTACGACCACGATCCCGGACGAGGACACGCCGATCATCTACAACGAAACCGACCCGATGCTGATGCCATTTACGGGCAACCTTGTCCCGCGATATGATATATACGTGAACGGCACAATTGCCGGGACTTATAAGCTCAGGATTGCAAGGCCGTTTCTTAGAAAAATTCAAACTCCGTCCGCTGTTCTTGATTTCTTGGCAGACGATAACTAGAGGGTAAAATGGACTATCTAGGCAGAGTTTTCTTTAAAGATTTTGGGTTGTACGCATCGCGTATAAAGACCCTATTGAGCCTTAACAATGTCACGAATACATCTGACGCTAACAAGCCTGTGTCGACTGCGACGCAAACGGCACTAGACGCTAAAGCTCCATCTACCGCCTCTTATCTCGTTCTTAATTCAGACGCTGGCCTTCAGAATGAGCGCATTATAACTGCTGGGGCATTGGTTGATTTGGCTGATGGTGGTGCCGGAAGCACTCTTACTATTGATGTGGACCTTTCCGAGGCTGGCACTATAACCCCGGCTGTTGATGATACCATCCCCCTTACTGACACATCAGCGTCGAACGCTAACGGCAAGGCGACTGTTGAATCTCTATTCTTTGAGCGAGCTAAAATCGCCCCAAGATACGGCTTTGAGTTTTTTACTGATTTTATTAACGAGACATCCACAACCGCGACAGACGGCGCTCTTTCCGAGACGAACAGCGGCACGGGTGCGGCTGTGTCCCAAGTCGGGCCGAACGAAGCCGGTGTTATCGGGATGGCTCAATCCGCGACAGGGACGACAAACACGGGTCGGGCAGCACTTTTGAGCGGCACATCTTGCATACTTTTGGGCGGCGGTACTTATTTCTTTGAAGCAAGAGTACGGGTTCCGACCTTATCTGGCGCAACTGAGCGTTTTCAATTTGTGATAGGGTTCATTGATACGAGCAACGCTGCAAACCAAGCGGACGGCGTGTTCTTTTTGTATGATGAGGGCGGCGTATCCACAGGATCGGCGGCGTCTGCGAATTGGCAGACTGTTACATCTGCCGCATCTTCCCGAACTTTTACGACAACGGGAACGGCGGTCGATGCGAATACGTGGGTACGCCTAGGCATTGAGATCAACGCCGATGGATCTTCGGTGACATTCTTTATAAACGGCACATCCGTTGCGACCCACACATCCAATATTCCGACCGCATCAGGTCGCGGAACAGGATTCGGTTCGATCTTGATAAAATCAGCAGGCACGACAAGCCGGACAGCAGATTGCGACTATATAAACGTCATTGCGGACCTGACGACCACAAGGTGAAAAATGCAACCTCTGCTTGAACACTATTTGTCTAATGTAAAAAAACACCTTACAATTATTGCAGGCGGAAATCCTGCGAAGGGGCGTTCTTTGGACCACGTTCAAGAAAATATTCAGAGCGTTGTTTCCTACACCCTAAGTGCGACCGGATCAATATATTCCATAGCAGCGCAGGACGTTTCAGACTGGGCGCAGGCGCTTGGATTTGTCGTCATGCTTCTGGTGGGTCTTGTAAGGCTTGCTTACGATTTGACGCGGTATTTTCGATATCTGAAAAGCAAGAGAACATGAACAATCTTCCTTCGCAGTATGAATGGCTTGAAAAATTAAAGCACCCTCGCATGATTGTTGAGGGTGTTCTCTTATACGGCACCTACGAATTTCAGGGGGACTCGGACAATCGGGTGATATTAGAATGGGCCAAAGAAGCGGGAATAAAAGAATACGCGCACGATTCAGTCCCTTGGTGCGGGTTGTTCATGGCCATCTGCGCCAAGCGTTCAGGGTGGCAAATACCGGAAAAGCCGCTATGGGCGTTAAACTGGCAGAAATTCGGGCAGGCAGCCATAGAGCCTATGCTCGGCGATGTGATGGTTTTTAAGAGGTCAGTGGGCCATGGAAAGACTGCTGGCCATGTTGCTATGTACGTGGGCGAGGACGCAACACACTGGCATATATTAGGCGGCAATCAGGCCGATAAGGTCAGCATCGTCCGAAGGTCAAAGGCGGGTTGGTTTAAGGCGCGCAGGCCGATTTGGAAAACGGCGCAGCCCCGAGAGGTCAGGCGCGTGATATTGTCTAGCACTGGCCTGCCCGTATCTGAACGCGAAGATTGACCGCTGGACAGTATTCAGGCGATAATTGAGCAGCAAAGGGGTTCAACATGTTCGTACCGTTTTTGATATTTACCGGGATCATTTTGACGGCTGGACCATGCCACCTTGAGAAGGGTTGCGAGTCTATTCAAAAAAACGGCTTAAAGGCCACGCTTGAGAAAGCCGTTGAAAATAGAAAACTTCCACGAAAAACCTACAACGATTAAGGAGCCGTAAATGAGAAACTGGAAAACGACCATAGTGGGGCTTATCGGCGCAATTGCGATTGCGATTCAGCCATACCTTGAATCCGGCGCTTTCGACACCAAGGCCTTGATTACGGCGGCGGTCGTCGCGGCTTTTGGCGTTATTGCCAAGGACTTCAACGTATCCGGCCCGAAAGCCTAATGAAAATCGCCTATATGATATTAGCCGCCGTGGTCGTGATTGGCCTCGGCGGCTTTTTAATTCATGGCTACGGCGCTGCAAAGTTTGAGGCGGGATACGCTAAAAGGGCCGAAGAACAAAGCCGTGTGTCCAATGAGGCCGCGAAAGAAGCCATATCAATCCGGGATAAGGTCGAGAATGACAATCGTAAAAAAAAAGACGACGGTATTACTGCTGAGTTGCGTTCTTCTGGTTGGCTGCGGGCCAAGAATGACCGCTGATAACGGGTGTCTGTGGACGAAGGATTTAATTTGCCACGAGGACGACACGCCTAAAACACTTAGGCAATGCCTGGATGTGAACCGGACTAGGCAGTATATATGCGCCTCTAAGTCGCTGTAAATTCTTCCGGGACGTTTTTATAGTATTCCGACTTATTCTTGATATTGCAGAAATCATGATGCTTGTCGCAGTAAGGCTTTGTCGCGCCGCGTGTCTTGTGCCCGCATAAAGAAAATCCTGAATCGCGCGGGTCTCCGTACGGGAATCTGCACTGGCCGTTCCTGATCTTCTCAACCGGGATCATGAGCGGGGATACATTGTCAGGGGGAGTGGCTACAGGCGTGGGCTTTACCTTCTTAGGACGCATATTCACCGGCGGGAGACGCTTCGGAAGCTTCATCCTGTGCGACATGCCAATGACAGAGTTTTTAGTCGCGTCCCCGCCGATGCGGTTTGCAATCTCGGTCGCGGTCAATCCTTCGCTCCAAAGTTTTCGCAGAAGCGCCTTGTTTTGAATGTCCCAGATCATTTTTACTCCTTTGTTTTAATTTTAAGGTGGGCGGGGCAGGGTTGGTTACCTGCTATGCAGCTAAAGCCATAAACGCTGGCCCTATAAGCGAACCAGCACTGGATATTCTTATTCATCTGGCGGCCTTGGTAAGGATCTAAAATGGGTCACGCGGCTTGCAACCTCTCTGGTGTAATAATTATCCTGATTGATCTCCTTAAAATGATCCATACCCTTTGCGAAGCAAGTATATTCGACTGTTCTGACAGACCAATACGGAGTTCCTTTGGTGTCTTTGGGTTGAAGCCAGATTTGATAATAGTTATTATCTGTATCCATATATTTTATTTTTTCAATCGGCTGCCACTCACTCTCGCGCATGACCTGTATGGCGTGTTCTATAGCGGGGCGTATTGATTGCTCACCTTCTGGTTCCCAAGCCTTCAAAGTTTCCACAAGATCAACAAGCTGCTCAATCGCTTCCGGTGTTTTCATTTCCCCTCCTGCGCCGCTTGGATCAGGCCACGGGCGGCGAGGTAGTCGATGCAGTCGTTCCAGCCACGAACCCTCTCATTCATTTCGACAATACCCGCCAGCAACTTTCCATCGTCAACCATAGCCCTGCGTATGCGGTGCATCATGCTCCATACCGTAGGGCGGCGCATTTCCAAGTCCCGCGCAGCTTGCATAGCAGACATTCCCTTCTTGGCCGAAAACATGAGGCTGATAAGCAGGAACCATCTTTGCAGGTCAACATGGCTGTTGTGGAAGATCGTCCCCACGGTCACGGAAAAGGACTTACGGCACAGGCTGCATTGCCAGCGGTTGCGCTGTTCAATTTCCTTTTTACGGGAAACCTTTTCGCTTTTGCAGTACGGGCAGCAAGGTTCATCCTTCCAGCGCACTTTTTCAAGATGTTCGAGGCAGGATTCCTTCGTAGGAAAACGGCGGTAAATGCTGATGATACTGGTCATTATACGCGCTCCCATTTCTTAACGTCACGGCTCCAACGGTCAGTAAAGCGGGTGGTTGCGCGATCAAAAAGTTCAACCTTTCCACCGGGTTTTGTGCCTATGACTTCGTACACAGTTTTGCCGGCTTTGAATTTATCGCCTATGCGGATTGGTTGCTCTCTCATTTTACATCCCCTGCAAGATGTTACGGTTGCGCCAGTGCGAAGGATCAGCCTGAATTTTAAGGCAAAGTTTGCAAGTGATTTCATCGCCGATGTTGTAGTCGCTCTCAGCGTGGCTTACACGACCACAAAGCGTTGTATTAACAATATAGCCTTGGAAGGGGCCGTTTTTGTAAACTTGCTTGTGGGTTACTGTTTTCATCTTTTATCTCATTTAAGGTTTAATTATCTATATCCTATTATAACTACATATAGATGTCAAGCCTTAAAGCGTACTATTCCGAAAGAATTTTTCAAAGTTCATTTTGGCGCATCCAACATAAGCAACCCGCCTTCTTTAATCCGTTCATAAACTGTGCGCCCATCGTTCGTTTGCGCGTATGGGAGAAATACCTGATCCAGCTTTGCCATTTGCGCCGTGATTAAAGCCATTTGCGCTTCAATCCAGTCTTTAATTATTCGCCAAGCCACTCGTCTAGCATGTGCATCGTCACGATAAACACGGTCTTTCTTTAGCGCGTTTGAAATGCCATTAATATCTGCCGGAAGATGGTAAAACATTTCTCCATGATTTGTGACGATCCTGAATTTAACGCCTGACACGCCGTTTGCATCATACTCGTTTAATATTGCATTGGCCCCTGCTTTCGCAAGTATTGCGTGTATTCCGTTCACAGTCCGATCAACCGGAACTTTTGTTGTGTAATTAAGCAACGCCATCACGTCCTCACTTCTTCCAAAGCATAAAAACGGCCTTCCGTCCAATGGATCAGAAGCTTTGGTCGGACCTCGTAATGCGCCCTGCTGCTGGCACAACCTTCAAGCACAGACCTATAACCCGCATCCCATGCAAGCTGCTCGGATGTCGCAAAGGCTTTATTGGATCGTATGACTGGCATCATTCCGCCATCTCCCATGTTGCGCTTGTCCCGGCTTTCGGAAAGTACGTGTCCGGCGTTGTGTAAATCTCGCCGCCCGCCTTGATGCGGAGTCGGTAATACTTGCCGTCCTCACCCTTGATGCTGATCCCGCGAGCGTGTCGAATTCGTAGCAAGGCGTCCTCGGTCACAAATACAGGCGCGACATCATGGCCCGCATCGATGCCAAGGCGCGGGCAATCTGTGCCGCCGTCAGCGTCCCTGTTCAAGGGGCCGCAGCGCGTGTAAATCTCAAGATGGTCGTGCAGCGTTCCTGCCTTGGATACCTTGTGCGCGTTGATATGTGCAATGTACTCACCACCGGCCTTGAACCAAATTGTGGGATACGGCTTGCCGGGCCTGTCAGTCATGGTCAGGTTGTGCACTTCAAAGAAGTCAAAACCCTTGACGGTCATGCAATGATTATGCGTTGGCGTGCCTCCTCCCCATGTGCATAGTGTTTTAGATTGAGCCAAGGCAACGCTAGGGACAAGAAATAGCGCCAACGCCGTAAACCAAAAAACATTTACCATCCCACTACCTCCTTAAAACGCTCATGACCATACACCCCTTTTGTCGCTTCGATTATATCGGCAAGCGTGTACTCGGACTTTAACTCTGATTGTGATTTTATAAAAGATTTTGTGCCGAACTGACAAGCGCCAGTAATGATGCGGTAAACATTGGCCCATTCGTGCGGAGTCTTAACTGTGTCTTTGCTCATATTTTTATATTTGCTTACGTCACGGTCTGCGTTCTTGAAAGCCAGATCTGCCATTGCTTCTTCAAGCGTGTCGCCGTGAGCGTTATTGCCGGACTCGTCTGATACAAGCCATGTCTCTTTCTTATCCCCCACCTTAATAACTTTCCTGACGTTTCCGCGCGTTTGTACAATCCGCGCCAATATACCATCGCAGATTGTGAACCCTTTAAGATTAAACTTTACTTCAACCGAAAATAGAATTTGATATGTGAGGCTTGCTGGCGGGTCGTTTGTTTTGAGTTTTTTGCCTTTAACGCTGCTCAGACCGAGGCCGCCGCCGACCGTGGGGTTGAAGCCCTC
>FRDC01000600.1_pt1 | contig 34664 bp, 35 predicted proteins | sample 1106171 | NCBI WGS metagenome assembly FRDC01 (sample SAMEA3930566, study PRJEB13176) | freshwater metagenome | biome: Drinking water system; feature: drinking water; material: water | place: Singapore | collected 2014-12-20 | reverse complement strand
ATGGGGCGATGAAGGCAAGGGCAAGATCGTCGACATCCTGGCCAGGGATGCCGACATTGTCGTGCGCTATCAGGGCGGCTCCAACGCCGGACATACGGTCATCAATGAACAGGGGACCTACATTTTTCATCTCATTCCGTCCGGCATTTTGTACCGGCGGACCACCTGTGTGATCGGAAACGGCGTCGTGGTGGATCCCGGGTCCCTGATCGAAGAAATGGATCAGCTCCAAGCCAAGGGTATTGTGATCGGCAAGAACTTCGCCGTCAGCCGGCGCGCGCACCTCATCCTGCCGTACCATAAGGCGCTCGACCGGGCGTCGGAGCAGTCGAAGGGGTTGCGGAAGATCGGCACCACCGGGCGGGGTATCGGACCGTCCTATGCCGACAAGATGGCGCGGGTCGGTATTCGCACCGGCGATCTGTTGAATCCCCCATTGTTCAGGAAGAAACTGGAAGAAAATCTGGTCGAGATGAACTGGTTTCTGGAGCGGCTCTACAAGGTTGAGACCTTCCAGGTCGACAAGGTGTTCGATCAATACATGGGCTATGCCGACCGGCTCAAGAGCCATCTCGTCGATACGGTCACCTTGCTGAATCGCGCCATCGACAAGAACAAGACGGTGTTGTTCGAAGGGGCGCAAGGTACACATCTGGACGTGGATTTCGGCACCTATCCCTACGTGACTTCCTCCAGTTCCTCGGCCGGCGGCGCCTGCACAGGAACCGGCGTGGGTCCTACGATGATCGATGCCGTCATGGGGATCGCGAAGGTCTATACCACCAGGGTGGGCAGCGGGCCGTTTCCCACCGAACTGACCGATGAGGTCGGTCAGGGGCTCCAAGAGCGTGGGCGGGAGTTCGGTTCGACCACCGGGCGCGCCAGGCGATGCGGCTGGTTCGACGCAGTCCTGGTTCGTCAAGCGGTCCAGGTCAACGGGTTGAGTTCTCTGGCCGTCACCAAGCTCGATGTGCTCGACGGCTGCAAGGAACTGAAACTCTGTGTCGGCTACAGGCACGGAGGCACGCTCTATAAAGAGATGCCGTCGGATTTGGATGTGTTAACCAACTGCGAGCCGGTCTATCAGCGGATGAAGGGATGGACCGCCTCGACTACCGGAGCCACGGCATACAAGCAGCTGCCGGCGGAAGCGAAACGCTATCTGGCCCGCATCGAAGAGCTGGCGCAATGCCGGATCGATATGATCTCGACCGGGTCCAAGCGGACAGAAACGATCATGCTCCGCAATCCGTTGGACTGTTCCCGCCGTCGTCCGAAGCGACGGTGAGCAACGTCAATAGTCATCAGGCATTCGTCAATGGTAGGATAGCCCCGCCCGTGCCTGAGTTTTCACGAATGACGTGTGACGATCGTCGATTCAAGTGTTCCTGTGTGAGCCGGTAGCTCAGTCGGTAGAGCATCGCCCTTTTAAGGCGAGGGCCCTGGGTTCGAGTCCCAGCCGGCTCACCACGTTTCGATCAATCGCTTCTGAGGGTTCTTGTTTCCATAATGACCCTCTGCGGCACGCCGGTTCCGGCCTCTGCCTCCTGTTTCCTCTGTGAACTCTGCGGTGCCTCTCCTCCACTGGTGATAGATTCACCTCTATTTCACACAAGGAGGAAACCTCATGGCGACCAACCGCTCATCCAAACGATTGGCGACCACGCTGCGACGTGGGAACATCAAAGCGATGATCCGACAGAACGTGAGCGAGAATGAGTCGCGCTTCGCCACGACCTTTTCTCGGCTATTCAAGGATCAGTCCGGCGCACGGCATCTCGTTCGGTCTCAATGACCTTGGGGCGGTGCTGAATGTGGTCCGGGGCAGGCCAAAGAGTTGAGGCCGCCATGTCGTGAAAGGCTGAGCGAATTCCCGGGAAGCTTCCGGCCATAATCGGCTGGTTCATTATCAGGAGTTCAGTCGCCGTTTGATCGAGCAGTACAGCCCGTAGCCTTGGGCCACCAGCCCGCTGACGAGTAACCCTAGCGCTGTCGGAAGCCAAGGTGAGGTCGGGTCATCGAGCCCGTACATGCCGATGACGAACCCCAGGGCAACGGCAACGATGCCGACCGACCGTGCGATGGCACCCCTCAGCACCCAATTATTCGGTGACGAGGTGTTATCAGGCAGCATCCTGTCAGTCTACAGCTGCGTTGAACAAGAGTTCAATTTCACCTGGTAGAAAGCCATTGTCCGCAATAACACCTTGAACCGAGGAAGGGAAATGGCGGCGGCACCCATGTTCACGAGGAGTGGAGGAAAACTCATCTCAGGAGCTTCACGAGAGAGCAGGGGATTCGAGGACCCTTGGCTCGGCGAGTCAGTCCAGGCTCCGGTGGGGGTCGTCGAATACCGTCCCGCATTCGAGGCAGCGAACCTTCCCGGTCGGCTTACCGCTTCTTGTCCGAACATCGTCGATGAGACGCTGGTGAATGCAGAGCGTTTTCGAGTTGGGGATTCCTGTCTCGTGACCGATTTCTTGCACCGCCTGGGTGTCCATTGGCGTCTCCATTCTAAGGGGCGTTAATTCCACGTCTCCCGACTCGTCGCGAGGGTTGTCCCTCGAGATTCTCCGGCCAGAGATCTTGCGCGAAATTGAACTGAGGAAGGCACCCTAGCGTAGCCGATTCCAGAGAGCACTGGGAAATGCCCTGGTCTTGCGTTGAAAGACGAATTTACGGACTGACCAGAATACGAGGACTCTCTGGAGTGGCGGGGCGAGAGACCGCTACTCGATATGTCCTGCCGGAATCCCGCGTCACGCGAATCTGTCCCGTACGGCTCAAGTAATCGACGGCGAGAAACATCTGGTTCCATGTGAGCTCCGGGCAGAGCCCCATAATTTCTTCCATGGGACAATCGCCGCCGAGCTCCTCCAAGGCCCTGTGAACACGAGAGATGGTGGCTGAGACGGCCATAAGGCACCCCCTTTGCCAAGTTCCTCACTTATATACGCGGCGGATGCTAGGTGAATCCGGCGGGGAGGAGAACTAGGGGAATTGCCAGAAACGCAAAGAAAGGTTACCAGGGCGCACAATGGCCGATGATGCGCCTTCCGACGAATCTGAGGAGGAGTTCGAGAGGATCTTCGGCAACCGGCACTCCATTACGCCGCCTGGCTCGCGCGAGGAGAGAGTTACAGACTCACCAGGCCTTCGGCGACGGCGTACTTTGTCAGCTCGGCAGTCGAGTGGAGATCCAATTCGTCCATGATCCGAGACTTATGAAACTCAACGGTCTTCACGGAAACATTCAGCAGCGTGGCGATGTCCTTGGTACCCTTTCCCTCAGCGATGAGCTGCAACACTTCACGCTGCCGCGGCGTGAGCGCGGTCACAGGCCGTTGAAGCACCGGTACGTCCGGCGGATGCAACGCCGCAGCCAGCACGTCTTTCGTAATCAGCGGCGTCATGTAGTGTTGTCCTCGCATGACCGCTTGTATGGCCTGTTTGAGCTCCGACGCGGCGGATCGTTTGATCAAATAACCGGCCGCGCCGGCCTTGAAGGCTTCTGTTGCATATGTCGGTGTCGCATGCATAGTAAGAAAGATCAGTTTGCTGTCGGGCACGAGCTTTGTGAGTTGTCTGGCGGCATCAAGCCCGTTGAGCAGCGGCATGGAGATGTCCAGCAAGATCACGTCCGGGCGTAATTTCTGCGCTTCTTCCACCAGCGCGCGGCCGTCTTCCACGGTGCCGACGACCTCGGCCTCGGCTTCCACCAGCTTCCGAAGCCCGGCCAGGACCAGGGAGTGATCGTCTGCCATCAGGATACGAGGGCGCGTCATGCTTCCTCTTTCTTGACCGGAACCCAGGCGCAGATCTTCGTCCCTTCCGTCGGCCTGGAATGGACACGGAGGAATCCATTCAGCAGCCGCAATCGTTGCTGCATGCTGGTCAAGCCTAACCCTTTGTGATGGGCGCTCTTGTCGCTCGCGTCAAATCCCTTGCCGTTATCTGTCACGGACAGGCCGACTCCCTTGGATGAACCACTCAGTTTCACGGTGGCCTCCGTGGCACAGGCATGTTTGGCGACGTTCTGAAGGCTTTCCTGCAGCACGCGGAACAGACAGGTCGAATGGTCCAGCGACAGTGAACCGGACATACGATGCACCTTCAACGACACAGAAAGTCCCGTACGCTTGGTGACCTCACGGATGTGGTCTTCGACGGCCGGTTGCAGCCCCGCATGTTGCAAGAGAGACGGGTGGAGTTTGTAGGCGAGGTTATGGAGGTCATCGGAAAGCTGCTCGAGTTGCTCGCGAACCGGCTCCAAGGATTTTCCGATCAATTCGGGCAAGAGAGGCGGCTGTCGTTCGAGTGACGCCACATCAAGGACCAGCGCAGCCAACCGTTGGCTGACATCGTCATGCAGTTCGCGCGCGATCCGTTGCCGCTCGTCTTCCTGAGCCTTGATGAGCTTGGCGGTCAGGTCGTGCAGTTGCTTCTGCTGGAGCTGCAGCGTCTCCTCAGTCCGCTTACGCTCATTGATATCGGTAACAATGCCGCCGATCGCATAGATGTGTCCCGATTTGTCTCGCATCGGAAATTTCAAGGCGATCGTTGTGTGGAGGCCGTCGGCATAACACGGGGTCTCCTCAAATTCCATGGCTGTGCCGGCTTCGAGTGCCGTGCGATCGTCGGCTCGAAACTGATCGGCCTGTTCGCGCGAGAACAGCTCCTCGTCCGTTTTGCCCACAATACTCTTGTGATCGAGGCAAAATGCCTGCTCGAATCGGCGGTTCACATAGAGATACCGTCCATCCGTCGTTTTGATGAACGCCAGATTTGCGGCATGGTCGAGGAATGTGCGAAACCGTTCCTCACTCTCGATCAGCGCCGCATTGGTCCGTTCCAGCTCCCCCGTTCGCTCGCGGACCCGGTTCTCCAACTCTTCACGAACGTCCCGCAAGGCTTCTTCGGCACGTTTGTGTTCCGTGATGTCGTTGCCGATTATCAACAGGCAGCGTGTCTTCCCCAGCATGACTACGTCAGCGGAGATGAGAAAATGGCGTAGGCCGCCGTGTTTCATCCGCAACGGCACGTCGAGATTCCGTACCGAGAGTTCAGATGTGAGGCGCTCGATCAATCGAGCCCGATCTTGGGGATCGGGCCAAATGTCTAACAGGAGGGTCGGCTGTCCGATCACGTCGTCCCGCCGAAATCCGAACATCTCCAGGCAGGCGTCGTTGATATCGAGGCAGCGACCGGTCTTCAGTTCCGTTACCCCCATCGGATGGGGGCTCAGCCGGAACGCCATGGCCAGGAATTCATCCTTTAAGAAAGGAAGAGTCTGCCTGCGCGGGCGTGAGGTAGGAGCTCGCCTGGGCGAAGGGCGGGACCTCGCTCCTGCAAGCTGTTTGTTCCTGGTCATTTTCGGCGGCATGGGAGTGGAGCAATTCTAGGCCTCATGGGAAAGCCACGCAAGAGCGGCAGGAAGCCGATGGCCGGAGGGGAATGCCCCAGTACGATTCGACCTGAATACTAGGACAATGCCTAGTGTCACAGCCAGATCTATTACCGTAAAAGGATTCTCCAGCGTACGCCCATGAATCGTTCCGTCACAATACCATCTCTTCTTCCGATCGCCCCTTGAAGCAAGGAGTGTGTATTGATGCACGCGTCCGCTGCGGAGTCATGTCAGGACGATCGGACGAGGGATTTTGGTTCCACCGGCTCGATTGTCCTCTCTGCATCTTGCCGTCTCCTCTTCATCGACCGGAATGCCATCGGTCTTCTGGGCACGCTCGATTCGGGCTGGCTCGCGCCAACAGATGCACAGTCTCTCCCCCCATGCCTCATGACCATGGTCCAGGAGATTACAGCCCATTCAACTGTCGACAGATGCCCTGACTCGCTGTCGGCGTACAGGAGTCAGTTTCTTGGACCGCGCTCGCAACTGATTCGGGTACAAGGTTTTATGGTGCCCCGTCACGAACAACGAGATGGAAGAGTCGTGCTGGTCTTGTCCCGCTGAAATCCCGGCACAATGGCATAACATCGAGTTGCTCGACAGCCTGTTGTAGAACTTCTTCTGCTTCGTCTGTTGCTTCTTGCGTCAGGGCAGAGCACCACGGTGGCGATATTGTCCACACCAGAACGGTGGGAGTCTTTACTGAGACGATACCGGGCCGGAGGGAACTACCGATACCGCTTCGCATTTCGTGCGGACAATCGATTTCTGCCGGCCAGAGGCATATCTGTTGCTTCTCTTGCTGATCAGCGTCGTGAAATCAATTGCATAGGTGATCTCACGAGAGCGTCGCACCGAGAAGGGAGAAGCCCATGACAACACACGTACAGCATTGCATTCGCTGTGGCGGGATGATGGTTGAAGTGTACGGCGACTTGATGAGTCCGGATGAGATAGGGATGGACGTGGTCGGGTGGCGGTGCGTCAACTGCGGGGACTATGTGGATGAGCTGGTGCTCAAGAATCGGGGGATGCAACAGGGACCAGCCTCGTTTCCCATCCGATTGGCGAAAGAGCGGGCTCCAATGCAACGTCCGGCGCCGCTGTCGATCCAGCGCCGTCGCGCTGTAGCATGAACCGGAGAGTACATATGTGGGTCTGCAAGTTTTGAGTTGTGCATTGTGAGTGTTGAGTTACGCCCGGCAACTCACAACGGAAGACCGTCTTTGCCCATACGCCATACGCGAGTTCGACCATCCCGATCCATGTCGCCGAATCGTTATGGAGAATTTGGGATATGGGAGTCCGGTTTCTTCACGTCTTCATGTGATTGCCATTCGACTGAAACGCTTGTGTCATCCAGACAGCCCTGCTAGAGTGACGATTGATCGTGTAAGACCTTCCGGTTCGGAGGCGGCAGTCCTCCGGGAAACACCGAGTCTGACGCGATTTGTTTTGTGTTCCACGCCATCGTTCTGCATCTGCTGAGCACACCCCGACGGCCCCACGGCCATTCGCTCGCATGACAGCCCGACAGAGTCGTGTGGTTTCTCATTCAACTTCCAAGAGGTGCATTCTTGTTTTATGAATTTGCGTCAACCGTTCATTCCCTTCTCCGCGCCGCGGCGGGAAGTCTCTATCACGGAGTCATCGTCGCCTTGAGCGCGGTGATCGCGCTTCTCCTCCCATCAGGTGCCAAGCAGTTCCTGGCGTTCTGGTCCCTTATGGAGCAAGACAAGCTCTCGCTCATCGCCGTCGAGATAATCGTCGCCGTGCTGCTGATCGCCGTCTTCAGCTACATCCATAGAAGCCTGCGCGACCGGACCCTCGCCGCCGCGGCAGCCGGCGCCGGCCTCGTCTCCTTTTTCCCCCGGCGCACGAAGACCGCGCCGCGGCGCATCAAACGGCTCAAAGAAGAACAGGGAACCGGCCGCACCATCATAGCGATCGGGTCCAGCGGCTACAGCACGTTCGTCGATCAAGTCGGCGACCTGTCGTCCGTCCTCGATAAGTGCCTGGGCGCGAACATCCTCCTGGTGAATCCCTACAGCCAGGACGCCAGCGCGCGCATCGAGGCCATGAACCATCCCGAACACAGCTTTGCCGTCTTCCGGGAGGAAGTCCGGCAAAGTATCGCATTGCTCAAGCGGCTCAAAGCCATGGGCAAAGCCGTCAGACTCAAACTCTACGCAGACCAGCCCTTGGTCGAAATGGTCATCCTCGGCGATTACCTGTGGCTCCAGCATTACCATGCCGATCTGGATGTCCAGACCCTGCCGGAATATGTCCTGCGGCACAACCGCCAGGACCACGGCCTCTATACGCTCTACACCCACTACTTCCAGCAGCGGTGGGAGAGCGCCGACATTCCCGAATATGATCTCGACCGCGACGAGTTGGTCTATCGGAACAGAGCCGGAAGCGAACTCCTTCGGGAGCGATTCGAGACCAATGCGCGCGAAGAAGCTGGAGCCTACGCCGAAGTGGCGTAAGAAAAGAGACGCGCGAAACAGCAGTGGGGATGGACGAAACGGGCGGAGGGTGCGAGAGCGAGCAAGCAAATGGTTGCTGGCACCATTCGCCCTTCAGTCTGAATTCACGAGTCTATCTTAATACGCTGTCCACAAAATCCGGGGTGGCTCCGTAGGATCGTCGCCCGTCCGAGCGCCTCGAGAGTCTTCGACGCCATGGTTTCCGGCACTTTGACGAGTGAAAAGCGGTCGAGGACTTCGATGCCGTTGGAACGGACCTTGTCGATTCACAGCTAGTGCCGCTTTCGCTACAGACTGCTGCCTCGACTTGTAGCAGACTTCCCCATGTCCTCTCTGCCGCCAATCCTGTCTTACCCGCTAACCCTCTGAGATAAGACTCAAATGTCCAGCTGTTGACCGAACGTGCCCTGGCGTCGGTCTTGCTGAACAGCCGATCGGGTGGTGAATGGGATCCAAGGTCCAAGGTTCAAGTCGAATCACATAATTTTCGGAGAGATTGACTGGTTTTCAACTGCGCCCATGCACATCACATGTGAGGGAGGGTCCTATGTCTGTTGCTAAAGTTATCGAGATCAGCGCCGAATCGCCCAAGAGTTTCGAAGATGCGATCGTGCAAGGAATTACCCGTGCTTCCAAGACCATCCACGGCATTAAGTCTGCCTGGGTGAAGGAGCAACGTGTCGTGGTCGAAAACAACAAGGTTGTCTCGTATCGCGTGGACCTGAAGGTGACGTTCGTGCTGGATTAACGGGTAAGGGAGAGGGCCATCTCGTGTCACCGCCCGTTCAGGGGGAAGCTCGACGGTTGCGGTGGCGAGAGCGTCTCGAAGGGTCATGTGAGGATTGGCTCCGGTCCCATTTCAGGCGTGTCCGGTTGTGGGTGATCTTGGAGGGGCTGGCGGGGTTCATGCTCAGAGTCGCCTTTTACCCCGCCGCGTGGATCGTTCTCCTGTGCACCGCCGCCCTGGCTGCCTCACCGGAAGTTCCCGAGTCCCCGACCGAGGCGGTGCGCGCGACTGTCGGCAAGGTCACGCGTATCCTCGAAGATCCCGAACTGAAAGACCTGGCGAAGCTCATGCCTCGCCGCCGCATTCTGGAAGAGGTGATCGCAACCCGCTTCGATTATGCCGAAATGTCGAAACGGGCACTGGCAGCGTACTGGGTTCCGCTCACGGCATCCGAACGGACGGAATTCGTCGAAGTCTTCAAGAGGTTCCTGTCGGACCGCTATGCCGAGAAGATCGAAGGCTATGGCAGACAAGAGGTGGTGTATCTCTTGGAACGGATTGAAGGATCGTATGCAGAGGTCAGGAGCGAGCTGCGGTCGGAAAAAACAACCATGCCTTTGGATTATCGCCTCCTGTTAAAGGAAGGCCGGTGGTATGCCTACGACTTGATTGTAGATGGCATCAGTCTGGTGAAGAACTACCGAAGTCAGTTCCAACAGGTGATCCGTGAAAGTTCCTATCAGGAGCTGGTCAAGAAACTGCGCGAACGATCCCTGAGCGGGGAGACAAAAACGACGCCATGACGACTATTCATGAGGCTGATGCAGGCCGCGAGTTGTCGAAGCTTGTTTCACCCTGGGCACGCTTCCGAAGTTTCAGTCGGTCATCCTTCCCGCGATCATGATTGCTCTTGTCTCCGGCCTTACCGTGAGGCTCCGATCCGCTACGAGGCCTACACAGTTCTCTGTTCGTCTGTGCGGCCATGCTACTGAGGCGCTCACCCAAAGAATCATCTGGGATACAACAGAGTGATGAATGATTCGGCTCAGTTCTTGTGCTCGCGCTTCTTTTTCGGCTCTGCCTTTTCCTCTTCCACGTCGATCACCGCGCCGGTGTCGGCATCGATATGGACCTCCATCACTTTTTTGTCCGCCGTGACGACTTCGACTTCCCATACAAGCTTGTTATGCTTTTTCTCCAGTTCGGCTTCGATGATCTTGCCCGACACTTTCTCCAACGCGGTCTTGAGCGCCTGGTCGATCGTGACCTTGGCGGCGGCAGCCATCTCGGCTTTGCCGTTCTTTTCTTTTTCGTCGCCGAAGGCGATTCCGGCGGCGGCCAGGGTTCCGGCAACCAGCAGGATGGACAAGGCAAACATAGAGGACGATCGCTGTCTCATGGACACCTCCTTATTACGGTGATCCGAACAGGACGACCCTGTCGGACTCACTATGCGTTACATTCCAGGCCTATAATTTCCCGCTCGGCTTCCAGCCAGTCGTCGAGCGCCCGGCCCTCGCGATAGCCGCGCTCGGCATGAAGCTCATAGGCCCGCTGAGCGATGCGGACTTGGAGGTCGTCGCAGGGAGAAACCGGTTGACAGTAAACCGGCTTCTTTTCCGTGACAGCAACAGCCAGTTCCTTCTTCTGGGTAGGTCGGGAAACCTTCCGCTTGCTCGGTTCTTTCGAGGGATGCGGTTGCATGATTCACGATCTCCTTTCTCATTACGCTGTTTACGCAGAGGCGTCTCAGGTAGTTGCCCGCGAGACCCCGTATCGGCCGGGACCCTTCGGCATCAGTCTGACTTGTCCCGTTCGGCTCATGCGGTCGATCTCGCACAACACCCGATTCCATGTGAGGTCGGGACATTCAAGGACGACTTCCTCAAGCGAACAGTCGGGGGAACGAATGATCACCTGCATGATTTCCTCCCTTGTCTCGTGCATACGATCATCCTCTTCTGCGGAGTCTCCCCTGACTAAGACAGGCCTTGTGCATCTTGAGTGCCACTGTGGTTAAATCCAGGAAGCAGCGAGTCAAAAGCGCGCGCAAGGTGTTGCACCATGCGGGTTTGTCGACGACAGTGGTTGGCTGAAATATAAATATAATGGGTGCCGGATCTGGTCTTGGGGAGTTTCGCGTCAATCAGACAGAGTGTTCTGTCGCTGAATGACGCATCTTGAATGTGAGCCGGTATTCTCTGGCCCTGCCTTTGCTATATATCCTTGTTACTATAGGAAAGGTGAGAAAGTGGGGCGTTATGCGCCACTAGAACAGGTAGACTGTTGCAGATTGGGGCAATGGTGTTTGACTTGCCAATACTTGAGGTCTAACGCAACGATCTCACTTTTTCCGGCTGGAGCATGCAATGACTGAAGAATGGGGCACGATTCTAGTCGTGGATGACGACGTGGATATGCGGGAACTGGCCTATGACATGCTGAAAGACCGGGGGCATCACGTCGCCACAGCCGGAAGCGGGGAAGAGGCGTTCAAGCGCCTGGCGGAAGAGGACTACGCGGTAGTCCTCACAGACCTTCGCATGAAAGGCATGCAGGGGCTCGAACTGCTCGCCCAGATCAAACGCGACTATCCCGACGTCAACGTGATTCTCATGACCGCTTTCGGATCGGTGGAGACGGCGGTTGAAGCGATGAAACATGGCGCGAGCGATTATCTCACCAAGCCGGTCAAGAAAGACGAGCTGGTGCGCGTCGTCGAACGGGTGCTTCGGGAAACGGCTTTGCGGCGGGAAGTGAATCGGCTCAGGAAAGAGGTCCACAAGGAGTACAGCTTCCACCAGATTCTGGGGAAGAGCAAAGCGATTCAAGCGGTCTTCGAATTGATCCGCCGGGTGGCCGATAGCCCGACCAATGTGCTCATTACCGGGGAGAGCGGGACCGGCAAGGAGCTGGTCGCCAAGGCTATTCACTATAACAGCAGCCGGAAAGAGGCGCCGTTCGTTCCGGTCAATTGCGCGGCGATCCCGGAACAGCTGTTGGAGAGCGAGTTGTTCGGGCATATGCGCGGCTCCTTTACCGATGCCAAGGCGGACAAGCGGGGCTTGTTCGAAGAAGCGCAAAAGGGGACCTTGTTTCTCGACGAGATCAGCGAGCTGCCGCTCATGCTGCAGGCCAAAATTCTGCGCGCGATTCAGGAACGGGAGATCAGGCGGGTCGGGGCGACCAAGCCGGTCTCGGTCGATGTACGGATCATCGCGGCGACCAATCTCAATCTCAGCGAGGAAGTGAAGAACAAGCGGTTTCGCGAAGACTTGTATTACCGGCTCAATGTCATCGAGCTGAAGCTCCCGCCGTTGCGCGAGCGGCTGGAGGACATTCCGTTGCTGGTTGCCGCCTTTTTGAAGAAGTGCAGCGAGGCGGGCGGGAAAGAGGTCAAAGGCGTGAGCGAATCTGCGCTGGCGATGTTGATGGATTATGCCTGGCCCGGGAACGTTCGTGAACTCGAAAACGTGATCGAACGGGCCGTGACACTCAGCCGCGGCGAGAAAATTTCTCCGGATGATCTGCCGGCTGCGGTGCAAGGGGCCCGCGGCGACCGGCGAGTGCTGGACGAAGCGGCCGAGAAAAGTCTGCCCTTGCATGAAATCGAAAAAGAATACATCAAGAAGATTCTCGACAAAACCGGCGGCAACAAGTACCAAGCCGCCCACGCGCTTGGCATCGACCGCAAGACGCTGTATCGTAAGCTCGCCGAAATCGAAGGCAAGACTCATCCGGAAGAATAAAGTCTTTTTGTCGGATGGTCTGCTCGGTCGGGAGCGATCATATGACGGTCAACCATAGCCCTGCCATGCGCGCTATGCCCTGGGCGATCCCACTCCTCACGATCGGCATCTTCATCTTCGACCTGCTGACCCCGGTTGGAGTGGGGATACCGATGCTCTACGTTGTTCCTTTGGTGCTGACCATTTTCACTCCGCGCAAGCGGGATCCTGTCTATCTCTGTCTCCTTGTCACCGGCCTCATCTGGGTTGAATTGCTGTTCAATCCGCCGGAGCCGCTCGCCTCCTATGGCATGCTCAATCGAGCGCTAGGGACGTTTGTTGTGTGGTCCATGACCCTGGGATTGTTTCGCTATAAGCAGGTGGAACAGAGTTTGGCAGAAACAGAAGCCGATAGGACACAAGTTGGGCGAGACTTGATGTCGGAACGCGTGGAGCGGGCCCATGCCGAAGGGCTCATGATGGCAGCGCAGGAGGCGAGGGCCTACGCTGAGACGGCGGCATCGGGAGCTTCAGCCAGCCGACGAGAAGCTGAAGAGAAATTTCTGGTCAGCCAACTCAGGCTGCAAAGCATCATCGAGTCCGCGATGGATGCGATCATCACGGTAGACCAGAATCAGAATATCGTGTTGTTCAACCGAGCGGCCGAGCAGATGTTCGGTTGTTCCACTCAAGAAGCGATCGGACAGCCACTTGACCGATTCCTACCCGCCCGCTTTCGCGAAGCCCATCACGGTCATGTTCATGCATTCGGACAAGGCGGTGTGACAAGCCGGAAGATGGGTCATCTGGGCACTGTGTCCGGGCTGCGAACCAACGGGGAAGAGTTTCCCGTCGAAGCCGCTATTTCGCATATCACTGTGGAGGGGAAGAAATACTACACCGTTATTTTACGGGACATCACCGAGCGGCACCGAGTGACGGAAGAGTTGCGGAGTCAACAAGAGTTTATTGAAGCGGTGTTAGAGACTGCGGGGGCGCTGGTGGTCGTCCTGGATCGTCACGGCAAGATTCTCCGATTCAATCGGGCCTGCGAGCAGACCACCGGGTACAGCTCGGAGGAGATTGTCGGGAAGACGGTCTGGGACGTTCTCCTGATTCCTGAAGAGATCGACGCTGTGAAAGCCCTGTTCGTCCGCCTCGCAGGGGGGGAGCCACGCAATGAATATGAGAATGTCTGGGTTTCGAAGGATGGCCGCCGAAGACGCATCGCCTGGTCCAACACCGTCATTATCAATCGGGAGGGAGCGGTGGATTATGTGGTGGGGACGGGGATCGACGTCACGCTCCTGAACCAGATTCAAGAACAGCTCAGGAAAACCGAGCGGATTGCCGAATTGGGCACGCTGGCGTCCGGCATGGCCCATGAGATCGGCACGCCCATGAACGTGATTTTGGGCCGCGCCGAATATCTGATGGATCGAGTGAAAGAGGAACCAATCAAGAAGGGCCTCCAAACGATCGTGACGCAGGTCGAACGGATCACCAAAGTGATGAACCAGCTCCTCGCGTTTGCCCGACGTAAGCCTCCGGAGCGAGGGCCGCTCGTTTTGAAGGACATCGTGAACGACAGTCTGGAGCTGTTTCGTGAACGACTTGGAAAGAGTGGTGTGACGGTGGAATTGGCTTTGGACGACCACTGTCCTGCGGCGCAGGCCGACGTAGATCAGATGAGCCAGGTCATGATCAACCTGATCATGAATGCGCTCCATGCCATGGAGGAGGGTGGAACATTACGCATCGGATTAGAGCCGGAACAAGGCGGGATCAAACTGACGGTCGCCGATACAGGCCACGGAATTCCGAAAGACTCGCTCCCGAAGATCTTCGAACCGTTTTACACGACGAAAGAATTCGGCAAGGGGACCGGTCTTGGACTCACGGTGGTCAAGGGTATCATCGAAGAACATCAGGGCTCGATTACGGTCGACAGCGAAGAAGGCAGAGGCACGAGGTTCACGGTCCTGCTTCCGAAGAGCATATAGTGTCTAGCGTATGGCATCCAGACGTGAGGGGTTAGTGGTGAGGCATCAGGGGTGGCGAACAATGGTGCGATGTATCCATAACTCATAACTAAGAACTCAACATTCCCACCATCAGCTATTCGCAATCCGCTCCCTTCCCAAACCCTGTGGCATCTCGCGCCAGTCTATCTGCCCCATATTGTGGTATTTCTCTCCATTTGAAGGTCGAGGTAGCCGTCTTGTGCTGCGAATCTGCTGGAATGCCGACGATGTAGTTGCCGTTCAGGCGGCATGTCCTTTGCCATTCATCTCGACAGAGACAGAGACGGGAGTAGGAACAAGATCGATGAGGATGACAAACGTGACCAAGGGGAAGGCTGCTGTCGTGCTGATTGTCGAGGATGACCGTGAGATGCTCAGCCTGCTCTGCGACGAGTTCTGGAGCGCCGAGTACCGGCTGCGGCAAGCCCGGGACGGAGACGAGGCCTTTCAAATGGTCTTGCAATCGGTTCCGGATCTCATCTTGACGGATCTTCGAATGCCAGCCGGAGGTGCTGACTACATCAGCCGGCTTAGGACGGTGGCGCCCGGCTGCCCCATCATCGTCATGACGGCGTTCGGAGATGCACGGTGTAAAAGCGACGTGTTAAAGGCCGGCGCCAATGCCTATTTCGATAAACCGGTCCGTATAGCAGAGCTGAAGCAGTGTGTGCAGCAGCTGTTGAACCACAGGGTCACGTGAGGGGTAAGGCGTAAGGGGCAAGAGGGTAGTCTTGAGGGATGATATGGGTTACGAGAACTGAACTTTCATCGCTCGTGTATGCTTTCATCGCCTGACGCCTCACGATTCACGCCTTACGAGAAAAACAGATGGCCGGATCACTAGACGACGACAATCGTCCCGCTTCCTTTGCAGATCCCATCCTGGCGGCCAGACTAGAAGCCATCAAACAGCTTGCCGGCGGCTTGACCGACCGCGTGGCTGTCATGGATCGCAGTTTCAATGTGATCTATGCGAACGAGTCGGCCTGGTCATCGGCTTCTACCAGGAGTTCCAACGGCCGCCGGGCCAAGTGTTACGAAGCCTTCGCCCATCGGGCCGATCCCTGTGGGACCTGCCTGGCCGTCAAAGTATTCGATGCTCCGGACGTTCAGTCTGTCTCCTGCCGCAGCGGAGGCGACGGCACGGCTTGCGGCATGCGCCAGGCCTTTCCACTTGCCTCAGACCGGGGCGACGTCGGCTCCATGCTGGTGTTGTTCAAGGACGAGCCCTGTCAGGCGCTGTCAAATGTTGCGTCTGTTCCGGAAAAACAGACGCTTCCGGCGGTGCGGGACTCCTTGGGTGAGTTGATCGGCCGGAGTCCGGCCATGCAGCAACTGTTCGGCATGACCATTCTTATCGCGGACAGCGCGGGTACGGTCCTGATCCAGGGCGAGAGCGGAACAGGCAAAGAAGTCCTTGCCAGGACGATTCATGCCTTGAGCCCACGGAATGAGAAGCCGTTCATCGTCGTCGATTGCGGCGCGTTGCCGGAGACGCTGCTCGAAAGCGAGTTGTTCGGCCATGTGAAGGGAGCCTTCACCGGGGCGGTCGCGGATAAGCGGGGTCTGTTCGAAGAGGCCGACGGAGGAACGATCTTCCTTGATGAGGTTGCCGACACGACGCCGGTGTTCCAGGCCAAGTTGCTGCGCGTGCTCCAAGAAGGCGAGATCAAGCGGGTCGGCGGGGCCAGACTGATCTCGGTCGATGTGCGGGTCATCTCCGCAGCGAACAAGGATCTGGCCGAACTGGTCAAAGCCAGGTTGTTTCGCCAGGACCTCTACTACCGGTTGGCGGTCTTGCCGCTGTACCTCCCGCCGCTCCGGGAACGGCGAGAAGATATCCCGCTGTTGGTGAAGCATTTCGTCGCCGTGTCCTGTGCCCGACACCGTCAGACAGTCCGGCATGTCGCTGAACGAACGATGCAGGCGTTATGCAACGCGCCATGGCCGGGCAATATCCGGGAATTGCAGCACACCATCGAGCGGGCTGTCGTCACGACGACCGGACCGAATCTCATGTGCAACGACATTGATGCTATGGAGCCGAGAGACGAGCCGAAAGACCTACGATCCGCCGCGCGTGAGGCCGTGTCGCGCAGCGAACGGGCGAGTATTCTTGATGCGCTCAAGAAAACCAACGGCAACCGGGTCAAAGCGGCCAAGCTGCTCAAGATCAGCCGGGCGAATCTCTACAACAAACTGCGCGACTATTTTATTCAATAACCCCTTCATCTGTCCCTCTTCACCCCATTCTGGGACAAACGCTGTCCATTTATTTAGACAGCGGAACGTATTGGAATCTCGCACTGAGTAGCTGCTCTCCTGTGTGAGCCTTGTATCTCTGTGGATTTTTTCACCAGCTCCGGAGTGGGTACGTTTGAGTCGGTCTCGCAATTGCCGCTCCTGCCAATAGGATTCTTCATGTTGTGATTCAGTAGACGCGCGGCACGAAGGTTGCGCTATCGCTGGGCTGCTGGTGAGGGTGTGGGTGATTTTGGACCGGCCTCCGAATGACCCATTTCCTTCGCAAGAAGGAGCCCTTCACCAGCTCTATCCCACTGTGATCTAGGCCGGAAGGTAGTCGGAGGCCGGTTCTCTTTTCCAAAAAGGATAAGGAACCAGGAGAAGGTCGCTGAGCGATCAACAGCCACGATATTTCAACCACCTGCTGCGAAAGGCGGCAGGTCCATCGGGAGGAGGCCGTGTATGAGACCGTTACGAGATGAATCGCACCACAGGGGAAGGAAAACCAGCCTCGGGCTGATGCTGCTGAGTTTGTTGTTCGCAGGCAGTCTGGTCACGGCGCCGATCGGACTGGCCGCAGACCGGCACAGCCACGACGGAAGCGCGGACCAGGCCTCGGCGGAGAAGGTCATCTATCGCGAAGGCGGGCCGATTCTGCACGACCGTATGATGCAGGAGGTGAAACGGCAACAGGAATATGTCGGGAAAAAGGGCGGATACAGTTCCGGCGCGGATAGCCACATGCTTCAACAGGGCGTGTTGCTGGTGGCAGAGGATCCTGCGAAGGTTGCCGTCGGCGTCGGACCTCGCTGTCCCTCGAATGTTCCGGTGAAAGAGTATCACGTCTCGGCGATCAACATCGAAATCACACTCAGCCGGTTTCTCGACTATTTCCCCGGCTATATGTACGTGCTGACTGAGAACGTCGAGAAGGCGAGAGCCGAGGAAACGGCGAATCGGGACGCGCGGGAGAAGGACAACGATCCCGGCGCCGTGTCGAACGGGTTGCAGGGCGATGTGATCCAACCGCTCGTTATCAGGGCCAATCAGGGCGATTGCCTCAAGCTGACGCTTCATAATCAGATCAACGATGAACCGACGAACCTCGTCATTAACGGCTCTTCGATGGTGGTAGCGGCAACAGGTAAGCCGGCGACTCCGTCGAATCCGGATGCCACGGTGGCGGCAGGTGGACAGCAGACCTTCGAATGGTTCATCCAGCCTGATACGCAGGAAGGGGCGCGGTTTTTCCGCTCGCATGCCTCGCGCGAGCAGTTCAATCAGGGCTTGATCGGCATGCTCGTCGTGGAGCCGCGTGGCTCCCGCTATCTCAGCCCGTTCGACGGCAAGCCGATGGCGAGCGGCTGGGAAGCCATGATCGAAGACCCGAAGGGGGCGGACTTCCGCGAGTTCGCGATCTTCTATCACGAGGCCGGCGATGAAGCCTTCCGGCTCTTGAACAAGAAGAGTGAAATGCTGCCGCAGCGCGATCCCCACACCGATTCCTATCGTCCCGGCGCGCGGTTGCTGAACTACCGGAGCGAGCCGCACGGCACGCGCATCGAGCTTCAGGCCCATCTGGGGTTCTATGGCGACGAGTCCATGGCGTACGGGTCCTACACATTCGGCGATCCGGCGACGACGATTCCCCGGTCCTACCTCGGCGATCCGGCCAAATTCCGGATGGCAGGCGGCTCGGAAATCGTACACTCACATCACCTGCATGGCGGGTCCATCCGCTGGGCGCGCCAGCCGGGAATCAGCCAGCTCGATTTCTCGGTGTCCAAGAACGGTCCGGTGAAGTTCCCGCAGATCAGCGACACTTCGGACCGGTTGGACGTGCAGTCCATTGGGCCGACGGAGGTCTATGATCAGGTCATTGAGGGAGGGTCGGGAGGTCTGCAAGCCCTGGCCGGTGAGTTTGTGTTCCATTGCCACATCCCGCAACATTATGTCACGGGGATGTGGGGGTTCTGGCGCGTATACAACACACTGCAAGCGCCGGGATTCCAGACCGACGTGATGAAGCCGCTCGTCGAACTGCCGGATCGTATCGGCAAGATCAAGCCAGGTATTCCATCCGACACACTGGTCGGCACCACGGTGGATTGGTACGGCGGCAAGAAGTACGAGATCACCAAGGACAAGACCGATTGGAAAGCCGATCCGGTCAAGGTCTCCATCAAGGACTGGGTGGAGATGATGCTGACGCCGCAGGGCAAGCCGGGCAAGAAGAACACGGAGAAAGAACAGACGTTGGCCTACGATGCAACCGTTAACGATTGGGCTTGGGACGGACAGAAGGCCATGAGCGAGCCAGAGACGACCTATGAATGGGTCAACTACAAGTCGGCGACGCCCGGCAAGCGGCAAGAGATTCTTTTCGATGCCAGGACCGGCAAGATCGCCTGGCCGTGGCTGCGGCCGCATCTGGGCCGGCGCGTGCCCTTCTCGCCGAGCCACAGCGGAGCGCCATGGCTTGAGCCGATCCATCGCCGCGACGACGGCAGCAATTCCACCGAGCCGCCGAGGCCGGGCGAGCAAGGGCCCTGGAGTCTCTGTCCGGAGGGCGCGCCCCGGAAGTATTTCAACATCCATGCGATTACGCTGCCCATCACGCTCAAAAAGGCGACGGCCAAGACGCCCGCGATCGTGGATCCGGACGGCATGCTCTACGTGTTGCATGAAGAAGAGCAGGAGGTGCGGAAGAACCACGCCAAGCAGATGCCGCTGGTGATCCGCGGCAACGTGCAGGATTGCATTGACGTTGTCTATAAGAGCGAATTGAAAGACGATCAGCGGCAAGGGTTCTCCAGCAAGACGAACCTGCACCCGCACATGTTCCAGTTCGATACGCAAGCGTCGGATGGGCCCATCATCGGATTCTCCTATGAGATGTCGTTGCGGCCCTTCACCATTTTGAAGGACGAACACCCCGGCAAGGGCATGCCTGTGCCGATGAACACAACGATCGAAGCCGATGCGCCGAAGGGCGCGATCAGTATCACAGTGAAGGACGCCACGCGGTATCACCTCAAAACCGAGCTTGGCGTGGGCATGGACGAAGTGGGCCGGTTTGAGTCGGCCCGGATCAGCAAGATCGACGGCAATACGATTGTCTTCGAGCGCCCGCTCATGCATGGTCATAAGAAGGGCGAGATTGTGTCGGTGGAATGGATCAGGGAACGCTGGTATGTGGATGCCGATTTCGGCACCACCTTCTGGCACGACCATGTGTTTGGATTGGACGGTTGGGGCCACGGGCTCTTCTCCACCTTCATTGCCGAGCCGCCGCGGTCTACCTACCATGACCCGGTGACGGGTAAAGAACTCCGTAGCGGGCCGGTGGCCGACATTCACACCACCGAGCCGGTGTCCGCTCATATCTCCGGCTCGTTCCGCGAGATCGTGACCCAGGTCATGGACTCCAATCCCAGAACGGCGGAGTTGATCACGACCGACAATCCACAGGCGAGAGTCGGAGCAATCTCCGTGGACGGTACCCCGTCCGCGGTCTATCCGGCCAAGCTCAATCTATCGGCGATGAAATTTCTCAACGGCGGGGAAGCCACGACGGGGAGCGGCTACAACATGCGTGTGGAGCCCTTGTCTGTGCGGTTGGCGAACAATCCAGATCCGTCGCAGTTGTTCAGCAGCCGGATTCACGGTGATCCTGAGACGCCGATCTTGCGGGCATACCTGGGCGATCCGGTGGTGGTCCGGCTGCTCGAAGGGTCGGCCAATGAAGTCCATTCCTGGCACATCAGCGGTCATTGGTTCCCGATGGAGCGCTACAGCAAGAACTCCATCCCGCGCAGCACACTGCACGTGGTGATCGGAGAACGGTACGACGCGGCCATTCCCGCGGCAGGAGGACCACAGCAGATGGCGGGTGACTACCTGTACTACAGCGGCCGGGCGTCGCACTTTGCAGAAGGCAGCTGGGGTCTGTTCAGGGTCCTGGACAAGGCCGAGGCGTCCTTGAAGCCGCTGCCGGGGCGAAGCGCGATTCCAGAGTCGGCCAAGTCTGTCTGCCCGGCCGATGCGCCGGTGAAGAGTTTCAACGTGTCCGCTATCGACAAGGCGATCCGCTACAACAAGGGAACCCCGGGTGTTATGGAAGTGGACCTGGAGCGGAAGATGGTGTTGGGCAACGAGGCCGGCAAGATGTACGTGCTCGAAGGCGAGAAGACGAAAGTAGCCTCGGGTAGTCTCGAACCGAATCCGTTGACCTTGCACGTCAACGTGGGTGATTGCATCAAGGTCAATCTCAAGAACGAGATGGCCAAGGATCGGGCCGGATTCCATGTTGATCATCTGGCATTCGATCCCAAAGAATCGATGGGGATCAACGCAGGCAACAATCCCGGCGATCAGACCGTCGCGCCGGGACAACGCCGGACCTACACGTTCTACGCCCATCCGGAATTCGGGGAGAACGCCGCCCTGATTCAGGATTGGGGCAACGTGATCGAGAATCCTCGAAACGGGCTGTTCGGGGCGATCATCATCGGCCCGAAGGGATCGCAGTATCGTGATCCGGTGACCGGCGAAGATTTAGCCCAGAAGAGTTCGTGGCGGGCCGACGTGATGATAGACCGTACCTTGCCGGGGAATGAACAGCGGAAGAACTACCGGTCGTTCGCGCTGCTGTTCCAGGACGAAGACAACATCATCGGCACCAGTTTCATGCCGTATATTCAAAAAGTGGCCGGCGTGACGGCAGTGAACTATCGGTCGGAGCCGACCGATTATCGAACCGAAAAGGGCTGTGCCTACAGTGAAGTATTCGCCTGCGTGAAGGCGGGGGACCAGCCGGTTACGCCGACCATTGCGGCGCACCTCGGCGATCCGGTCGTCATTCATGTGCTGGGCGCCTTCAGCGAGCAGGTCCAACTGTTCAGCGTGTCTGGCCATGAATGGAAACATGAGCCGTACTTGGCCGGAGCGGATCTCGTGAGCACCATGGAATTCGGCGGGTCCGAGGTCATCAACGCCTGGCTGCACGGCGGAGCCGGCGGGCCCAACGGTATTCCCGGCGATTATCTCTGGCTCAACCAGCGTCCGGGGTATCTCGATGCCGGGCATTGGGGGATGTTGAAGGTGCTGGATCGGGACAGTCGGACGATCCTGCCGTTGGACAAACAGGTTCCGGCGACACAACGGGCCGAGGAGGAGCATCCGGCCCAGTCCATACCGGTATCGATGAAGGCCGAGTAGTCTCGGTTGGAAACCGGTGAATAGGCGGGGGAGCTGGGCTGGTGAGGGCCTGGTTCCCCCGTTTCTTTGTCCAGTCCGACGGGAAAGGCGTCTTGCGGCAGGTCCGTGCGATACTGTAGAACTCATCCAGCAGCTATGTGGCAACGCGTATGTGTTCTCGGACCTCTGGTTTGGCTGATGTCAATTCCCATCGGGGGGGTGGCACAGCAGGCGGCGGCGATTGATTTTTCCGCCGAGCGCATCGTCAGGAACGAACAGTCCTCAGTGACGGCTCATGTCAATGCCAAGGATGACCGCTGGCGGTTCGAGTTCATGCAACCGCAAGGAGGCGCCAGCATCATCATTGTCCGAATGGACTCCCGGACATCCTGGCTCATTTTGTCCAAGCGACGGCAATATCTCGAAGTGCCGGTCGAGAAAGACCACCGATTGGTGGTGAGCGAGACGATGGAAGGAGAAGTCTCGCGGGAATTCATCGGCGATGAAACTCTGAACGGCTATCCTACCGAGTTATTCGAAGTGACGGTTGCAGAGAACGGAGTAACTCGGCAATACTATCGATGGGTGACCAAGGTTCAGCGGTTTCCGGTCAAGACCGTGAGCAAGCAAGGCCGGTGGTCGGAGGAGTTTCGGCGGTTGATCTTCACCGAACAGTCTCCGTTCTTGTTTGAGCTTCCACGTCGTCTGGATCGGGCCAATCCGCCGATCGAGGTACAACCGTCGGCGAACGACATGCGGATGAAGGAGGGATACCAATGAAACGACCGATTATGATGGGGTTATGTCTGGCAGCCTGCGCGCAAGCGGCCATGACAGCCGGGCTCCAAACGAATGTTCTGGCCTATGAGTCTAAAACTGTGACCGAGGGCGCTGTGTTGCGCGGAACCGTGAGGTTCGCCGGAACGGCGCCGGCTCCCAAAGAATTCGACATATGGCGATATCCGGATCACGTATTTTGCGGCGCCCTGTCCGATGGCGCCGGGCATCGATTGCTGAGGGAAGTCAACGTCGGAGGGAACAGAGGGCTCAAGGACGTGGTGGTCGTTGTAGAAGGGGTGCGGAGCGGGAAACCGTTCACCTTTACGGATGCCCAGGTCGAAGCCAACGTCTGCCAATTCCTTCCTTTCGTCACCGTCGTGAGCGACAAGCGAGAGTTGACCGTGACGAATCGGGATCCCGTGTCCCACGATATTCAGGGCTATGCCTATGATCAGGCCGGCGTGGATATCGTGTTGCACCGGCCTTCGCTCAAGGCCACCGGCACCACGGATGTTGTGAATCTCGTCAAGGGGCGAAAAGTGTTCACGATGCAGTGCGGCATGCATCCCTACATGCAGAATTGGGGTTATGCGATCGACAACCCGTATTATGCGGTAACGAATCAGGAGGGGGCCTTCGTCATCGGGGAGCTGCCGGCCGGCACATATCGTATCAAGGCCTGGCATCCTGCGTTAGGGGTTCAGGAGCAGGAGGTTACGGTGCAGCCTAACGGAACGGCCATGCTTGACTTCCGCTTCGATTCGAAGCGATCGGCGGAATGATGTCGAACAACTGCCGGCTTTTTCTCGGCGTGCTGATCGGTGTCGTTCTGATTGGGATTGTGCCTGTTCATGCGGGATCGCCGAAGGACATTCAGAATCAGGGCAAGGAAATGGTGAAGGACGCCGAAGAGATGGTGGCGCACGGCGGAATGGGTGATGCGAAAGCCATCGTGCACCATTGTGCCGAGGTGGCGAAGCATGCGGAAGCGATTCTCAAGGCTTTGCCGTCGGCCGATGAACATGGCAAAGAAGCCGCGCCGCACTTGCAGGACGCCGTGAAGTATTGCAAGCGGGTGGCCGAGATGGGCGACAAGGTCGATCCCGGTGCCAGCTTGAACCCCGCAACGAAAGCCCGCGCGGCGGCGAGAGAAGCGATGAAGCATCTTGCGGCAATGAAAGACAGCGGGGCCTAGGGGAAAGTCGGCCTGGCACCAGCAAGCTCGGCTGAACTTACACTTGGAAGAAGATCGCAGGCCAGAAATTACAAGACACTGGTACGAGAAGACGGCGGGACGACTCTTCCCTGATACGCGGCAATCGTCGCTCTAATGCCTCAGTTTCCGGGTCGAGATCTGCCTTTATTAATGTCGTCAAAGACTTTCATTGCCTCAATGATTTGAGGTCTCTTGCTCCCTTTACAGCAGGTCTCCACAGTTTCGATGATCAATCTCGCTTGACGAACGTGAAGTTGCACGTTCGGGAGTCTTTCAGCACGGTCAACATGAAGGTCGTAGTCGGCATTGTTTCGGCAACTCTGTAATGTTCCAAGATGGCCACTCATCTGCTTGAGATTGTCATCTTGACTGCTCGCGAGATATTTCACTACATCACCATGGCCACCCCCTGATCGGGCAATTCGAAATCCCATATTATCGAGAATATCCCTACAGACATGAAATGCTGCGTAATATGCGCGGCTTGTGGCACTTCGAAGCTTGGAAGGCTGTGGCGGATTTGCTTTTACAAGGTCTTCAGCAAGGTCGAGGAAATGTTTTGGGTCCACGATCAAATAATATCGTAGATGAGACGCATCTTGTCCCGAGCCGGCCAAGGGACAGCCTGAAGCATGGTTCTTGTGTAAGCGGTATACATCGCGAGCACGGCGTCAGGTTCGGCTTCCACCTCTGCAATGATGGCCAACCATTCCTCATCGGATTCCCGATCGTGCTCGACTTCGACGTGCATCCTAACTAAGGGTGCAAAATTCTGGCGAACCTGACGAAGGGCTATTTGCAACCAGTTCGACAGTTGGTGCTGATAGCAAAAGTCGATGACTTGTTCAGAAAGTAGGACAGCCCGCGCTTCCGTGGCTATTGGCTCTTCATAAGAATATTGTGTCCGTGTATTCGCCCAGAAAGAGTTCTGAATTCCGGACCCTGATCGAGCGATAGCGACGTTCTTGACATCGTATCCCTCATGAGACTTCCAGCGCGCAATTCCTCCGGATACAACTGTAGATATCGTGTGCGTAGCAGTCTGTAAAGTATGAACACGCCCGTGGGATGTTTCTTCCGTTTGTTGCCATTCCTCGTAGGGATCTGACCGTACGTGATGGGCGATGACAGACGCAGTACCGTACCTTCTATACAAGACGAGGTGTGGATCTGAAAGAGCTGGCTGCGACGCAACCGCAACTATGAACTTACCTTGAGAAAGACTTGCGCAGTTTGTTTGTGCCGAAACTACGTCATCAAGAGCGTAATCCATCGTTTACTCTCTCCGGCCCCACCGTTCCCGCTGAACTTCTTGACGAGTGATGTCCGCAAATCCCCTTACAATCCATTCGCGGCTCATCGCAAACCAGGATTGAATACTTGCCATATCGGTTGAGTTTGGAATGCCTCTGGCTGTCAGTTCAAGTAGCAGGACAGAAACCTTGTCCTTCCTACGTTGCGCAGGCCGAAGAGCTATGTGTAAGCGGCCTCCGTTCTCTGGCAAAAGAAATGAAGATGTCCATGTCACAGTTTCCGGTGATGGGAGAAACTTGTGACCATCTTCCCAACGCACGTCAACTAAATCAGTTTGAATTTCCTCCACAGTGCTTCGGTTCTTTTCCACTGGAATATGATTGATGTAGGTGATTTCTAGTTGCGTGATGTTGGGCTCAGCGATTTCTTGTGAGAGCAAGAATGCTAGGAACTTTTCCCACGCCTCGAAAAAACGCTCTGACACTCTTCCAAACCGGGGATACACATCATCTTCCTTCATTCTCTTCCAATTGTGAAGGAATCGATCATTTTGAACCTGCATCACCCAGTTCTCAGGTGAGTCCAAGAAAAACAGTCGAGGTAACGGAGGGCCATCCAGCAACTCAAGCGCGGCCATTTCTGTCGGGATGGCTTGATCGAAGCGTTCGATCACAGGAGCAAGAACGGGCATTTCTTTGAACTTTGGATAATCCGCCTTGATCGCCTGCCATAGAGTGCCTATCAAAGGTGTCCGCCACTCTTTGAGAGCCTCAAACTGAATCCCATATATTACTTCAATGACGGGAGGGCGCTGGTAGTCTGGGAGAGGTTTTGAAAGGGAATCAGCCATCAGGATAGGAGAAGCAACCGAAAAACGATTTACGGTACTTGTATAGGAAAAACAGGCGTTACGCAAGCCTCGTTCGAAAAGATTTCTATCTGGATGCATCAGTCTTTGGCACAATCGGGCTGACCGCGTTCTGATCCCGTCCCGGCCGATAGGTCTCCAGCATTTTCTTGACCGTCTCCATCATTTTTGCCTCTTCAGGACGCGGCACTTTAATGCGCACCCCGCGTCCTTCATTGCGTCCAAGCGAAAAGATGTGGTGTTCGATCATCTCTCCCTGCGCGCTATCCGAATACGTGAAGATCAGGTCCTTTGCGGGGAATCCGGCCAGCGCCAGATCCTGATCCTGCCGCCATTTCACGGCGATCGTCCTTTTGCCGTAGTGTTCTCCGATGATGCGGCGATGGGCCGCGGCAAATTCATCGAGCGTCTGCCGTCCGTCCTGGCTTTTGCCCTCCAGCACATTCATATGGCCGGAGAAGGCGATGAGGCTGTGCTCGATGAGAGGATAGAGCGTCACCCCGGCTCCATCAGGCAACGGATTGCCCAGGCGCCAGTCATCGGGATACCGGACAGAGAAGCCGAATCGGGCGTTCGTATAGAGTTTCCATCCCAGCGGTGCATCGTCACTCGCGGCAGAGAGCGGAGCGGAACCCACGAGCATCGCGGCAATACAGAGAACAGCCATCATTCCGAGTCTTGTCATAGATCCCCTCATCGCGCGGACCGAGCACAGCGGAATCCAATCGTGGCGGCCCGCCGATCCGGCGAGGCGCCGCTTCTTGTGGCTGTTCGCAGCATCACCGGCGCGCTCTTCCAGGATCCCCCCCGCACAACTTTGTACCGGCCGGAAATCGGCCCGCGCGGATTACGGTCCGGCATCGTCGCATAGTAATCGATTCCAAACCAATCTTCGACCCACTCGGCGGCATTCCCCGCCATATGATGGAGGCCATAGGGGCTCCGGCCTTCTTCTCCGCTTTCAACAGGGGCGACGATGGGAATCTCATGGACATGGTACTGGCCGAACTTCGCCAGCTCCGGCGTGGGAGGCTGTTGCCCCCAAGGAAAGAGATGGCCGCTGTTCCCCCGCGCGGCCTTTTCCCACTCGGCTTCTCTCGGCAGCCGCTTGCCCTGCGCGCGGCAGAACTCCGAGGCCTCCGGCCATGTCGCGTAGAGCGCCGGCCACCGGGCCAAGATCTCGGGCGGCAGGGCATGGACCTTCGTCATATGATCGATCAGTTTCTGCACTTCTTCGGGAATCGCGCGCTGATGCTCCAATAGCCACGACAGGTACTCTCCGAGACTCACTTCGTCGCGATCGATTTCGAACGAGTCGAGCCAGACTCGGCGTTGTGGCTGTTCCGTGTCGTCGTATTGGGTTTCAAGGCTGAAGGACCCATCACTCATACGCGCCGTACCCATGAGAAAGGGGCTCTTGGCGATGGTCAGCATCGGAGAGCCCTGAGCAAACGCGGCGATCTGCCCGACGGGGCTCGGATTCTCTTGCAGAGTCGCTGCGGAACTCATCCCGGCGGTTTCGAGGACGGTGGTGAGGAGGATAAGGCCGAGTATGTGAGACATCATAACATCCTGTACTGAGATCACCGTACAGGAGTCAATGGGCAGCCGAAATCTGATAGCTGAAAGCCGGGAGCCGACTCGATTATGATACAGCGCATGTATTCCACCCTGGTCGTCCTGCACATTCTTGCCGCAATGAGTTGGGTCGGTGGCATGATTTTTCTGTCCCTGGTCCTGGCGCCCCTGGTCAGGAGCCGGAAGGCAGCGCCGGAGTTCATGGCGCTCTTTCGATCCACGGCGTTGCGGTTTCGCCCCGTCGTCTGGACGGCCATCGGCATTCTACTGATTACCGGACCGATGCTTTTTTCACAACGAGGTCTCAGCGTGACGGACCCTGCCTCATGGCCTGGGATCGTGACGGTGAAGCTGGCTCTGGTGGGTCTCTTGCTGTTCCTGACCTTGCTACACGACTTCTTACTCGGACCCAGAGTCAGTCGGGTCAGCGCGATTCCGGAATCACAGCGCACAAGCGGCGAGCAGATGGTTTTTAAAACCGCCCGCTGGCTGCCACGGGTCTCTCTCCTCCTGGCTCTGGGTGTCGTAATTACGGCGGTAGTGCTGGCGCGTTCCTAGCAGGATGCTGAAAAAGTCCGCCAGCGGCGTTCTCGCATCGCTCAGAGGCTCACCGTACGGCGCGGAGTACGCTTCGCCGCTTCGCTCGCTGCGGCCTTGCTGGACGGCCATTTTGAGCATCCTGCGTGGCTACTTGATGTTGTCTCATACAGCGAGAGCTGCGATAGCTTCAGGGGGCAGCATGAGTTTTTCCGCAGCCTGCTAGACCGTATTCTTCATGAACAATGGGGGCTCATGGCCTCCAAGCGCTACGGTGTCTTCGCGCAGCGAAACCCGTAGCCGAACTGCCGACCCGATGGATCGGCATTGTACCGGAACGAGGAACGCAAAAACTCCTGAACATAGCGCCAGTTCCCGCCCCGCACGACTTTAGACTTACCCGTTGCCGGTCCTTGAGGATTCTTCGTCGGGCTCTTCTTGTAGTAATCATGGTCATACCAGTCGTTGACCCATTCCCAGGCATTTCCGGCCATGTCGTAGATGCCATAGGGACTCTTGCCCATTTCGAACATCCCCACTGGGACTAAGGCCATATGATGAGCCCATTCCTTCTTGCCGAAATTTGCGTGGAGCCTGGTGGGGGTCTCATTGCCCCAGGGATAGAGGCGGCCATCCGTCCCCCGCGCCGCCTTTTCCCACTCCGCCTCGGTCGGCAGACGCTTGCCGGCCCATTTGCAGAACGTGGCTGCATCCGACCAGCTGACGTTCACGACGGGACGTTTCTGATGGCGGGGTTGGTTCATAATATCCCATTCCGGTGGCGCCTCCGTGCCCGTGGCCTCCAGATATCTGGCATACTGACCCACCGTCACGTGGTACTTGTCCATATGGAAAGCGTCAAGGTAGACGCGACGTACCGGCTTTTCGTCAGCTTTCAGGGTACTCCCCATCGTGAATTCCCCTGCCGGCACCAGCGCCATTGGTACGTCGCGGGAATCGGTCTGGAACGCCTCTCCTGCTGACCCATCTGGTTTCAGACTATCCGGCGAGCTCGTCGAACGTCGCTCAGGGAATTTCGCTTCCAACTGTTGATAGACGGTCTGTTGCTCGTTGTTGAGGCCCAACTGATTGGCGCCGTCCAGGGCCTCCTCTGCCTGCTTCATCTTGTCGGGCTGAGCCTGCCCACTGGCAATCAGACCCTTTGCTTTCTCCAGCAACCGCCACGCAGTCACTTCCTCCAGCGACTGCCACACCTTCATTTTGCTTAATCGTGGTTCTCTCGTCCCCATGATCCTGGATTTCGCATCGAGATGTAACGCGGTCTCGTAATGTTCTTCCGCGCAATCCCAGGCCGCTAATCCTCGACAGGCCTCCGCCAGGTTGAAATGGGCCTGCACACTCGACGGGCTCTTCATGATGCCGGCTTCCAGCGCCACGCGCGCTTCCGCATACTGTTTGTTCTTCAGCAGATTCTCCCCTTTGGCAAAGTCCTGGTTGCCGGCGGTGCCGGAAGGCGCCGCCATGGAGTTTGCGGTCATGTTCAAACATAGGGCAAAACCCAGCGCCCCAACCATCTGCCTCATAAACGCCTCCCTCCCTGCTGCGACTGCCTTATGGCAGTGGGTCTTGCCTCCCGATAAAGAGCACCGGCCGTCGTCGTGAACACAGGCTTCATGGCCGGGAAACATAACATAACCGGGCATCAGCATAAAGAAGCCTAAGCGGTTGACCAAGTCTTGTGCGGTTGATGATTCGGTCTCGCTAGAGGTCCCCGGCAGATGGCGGATATCCGAATAGTCAGCCGATGGGAGATTGCGTCGTCTCTGAGGCGTCGCTGGGGAAGCGGATCGCCCCGTGGGCGGAACACTTGATCGACGGCGGGAAAGTATTCCTGTTATGCGGCTGGAAAAAGGGAAGTATCACAGCCATTGGCCAACGGCTGTGCACCCTCGGCGGCCTCCGTATTGGTTGATCAGGCCGCCGAGAAGATGTGCACTCGGATAGTCTAAGGTGCCGGCTTCTCCTTGTAGGTGCCGTGACCCGCCCGGCCCTTCGTCAGCGTGGTGCCGGCCACTCGTGTCACGGAGATCTCCTGAGGAACGCCTTCTCGCTTGACGGCTAACTTCACGTTGGCCCCCGCTTCTCCCCGGACCATCTTGACCACCTCCTCATATGTCTTTCCCGAAACCGATGCGCCGTCGACGCTCACCAACTCATCTCCGTGCTTCAGTCCGGCCTTGTGGGCCGGCCCTTCAGGATATACGTGGCCGACATATAACGAGGCCGGATCTCCAACGCGTAAGGCCCCAATGTGGAGCGAGATACCAATCACACCCTCGGACATCTTGGCTTCGTCTGTACGACTGGGAATCTCTCCCGGTTGATCTGCAGCATGAAGCGGACCGATCACCATGACACTGAACACCATACCGGCTATGAGAGCCTTACCGCTGTTTCTCATACATATCCCTCCCCTTACATAAACGGTTGAAGCAAAAAATTCAGCTGCCGGCTGGAAGCCCTGAAGCACAGTGCCGGCATGATCAAACTAGACTCACGCTACTAACTCTACATGAGAAATGGATTAGGTGGGCATTAGACCTCACTCAGCTGTCGCCTTCTGCGACAAAAGCTCGGTGCCGGCTGTAGGAAAAAGCTACTTTTGTCGATCGGTTGTTCGCAGCACGAGACGGAACCAGTGAATATCCAAGGCTGATTGATATGCTTCTTGAACTCCTCCCGCGGTTCTCTCCTTGCACCCGTCAAGGACTGAATGGTCGAGGAGGTGGCCTGTCTGTCCAATGTGCCGAGGGGATGGCTTCGACTATGAATAGAAAGGCCTAGCAACAGAAATGAAATCGCGCTGGTGTGTGTCGGTCTTTGTTCTCTGGATCCTAACAATCACTGTTCTGGGATGGTTCTTCATCAAGGGATGGACGACAACGGGAAGTGACGGACGCACGGAAATACTGCTGGCGGGAGCTGAGCGTGATCAGATACTTGGGGAGATGCGGCAACTTCTGAAAGCCGTAGATGGCATCGTCAGAGGTTTGGGGGCGGCGGAGCCCGACCGGAAGCTGATCCAAGAAGCTGCAAGGGCGTCGGGGATGAGGATGGCGGCGGATGTGGAGCCAGCCATCATGGCCAAGCTGCCGCTGCCCTTCAAGCAGATGGGCATGTCGATTCACGGCGACATGGATGCACTGGCCGATGCGATCACGCGGAACGAGACTTCTCAACAGATCTTGCAACGGTTGTCGAGCATGACGGCCCGCTGCGCGGCCTGCCATGACATGTATCGATTCTCAGCGGAGCGCTAAAGGCGCAGCCTATCACGTCCGTCCAGGAGGAGGTGGACAATGGCACGAGTGGCGATTATCGGCGCATCGATCGGCGGCTTGCCGGCCGCCTATGAAGCGCGGGAGTTGTTGGACAAGCAGCATAAGGTCACGGTGATCTCGAATGTGGACTCGTTCCACTTCGTGCCGTCGAATCCCTGGGTGGCGGTGGGATGGCGCACACGGAAGGATATCAGCTTCGCATTGGGGCCGGTGTTGGAGAAGAAAGGCATCGAGTTCATCCATGCGGCGGCGGATCGGATCGAGCCGGAACAGAACCGGGTGGTCACATCGAAAGGCGAAGTGCCCTACGACTACCTCATCATCGCTACAGGCCCGAAGCTGAATTTCGGCGCGGTGCCTGGGCTTGGCCCCAGCGGCTATACACAATCGGTGTGTAACGTCGATCATGCCGAACAGGCCTGGGGCGCTTATCAGAGTTTTCTCAAAGACCCTGGCCCCATCGTGGTCGGCGCCGCCCAAGGAGCGTCCTGTTTCGGACCGGCGTACGAGATGGCGTTTATCATAGACGCGGATCTTCGGAAGAAGAAGCTTCGAAGGAAAGTACCGATCTACTTTGCTACGCCGGAACCCTATATCGGCCATATGGGGCTCGCCGGGGTCGGCAAGTCGCGGCGGCTGATGGAAGATGAATTCGCCGAGCATTCGATCAAGCCGATCTGTAACGCCGCGATCAAGGATGTGCAGCCGGGGAAGATGATTCTGGAAGATGGACAGGAAGTGCCGTTCCGCTATTCGATGATCATCCCGCCATTTGCCGGCGTGGATGCGGTAGCGGGAACGTCGGGTCTCTGCAATCCCAAAGGATTCGTCAACATCGATGCCTACCAGATGAATCCCAAGTACAAGAACATCTATGCGGTCGGGGTGTGCGTCGCGATCCCGCCGGTTGAGCAGACGCCGGTCCCGACCGGCGCGCCCAAGACCGGCTATATGATCGAGTCGATGGTGTCTGCCGCGGTCCACAACATCAACGCGGACATCGAGAATAATCAAAAGAAAGAAACGGCAACCTGGAATGCCATCTGCCTGGCCGATATGGGCGACACCGGGATGGCCTTTGTCGCGCTGCCGCAGATGGCCCCGCGCAATGTGACATGGGCCAGAAAGGGGAAATGGGTGCACCTGGCCAAGATTGCCCTCGAAAAATACTTTCTGATGAAAATGAAGCGGGGTGTCAGCGAACCTTTCTTCGAGAAGGCGGTCCTCCAGGCGATGGGGATCGGCAAGCGTGAACAGGCTGGCTAAGCGGGTATTCGTTGCCCTGAATCCTTTGTCCATGCTGTGTCTCACACAGGCAAAGAGGAAAGGAGGGCGACATGAGACTCAATGAGCGGTTGCGGTTGATTGCGGGAGTCTTTGTGCTCCTGTCGGTCGTTCTTGGCGCCACGGTTCACCCCTATTGGAACTACTTCGCCGCTTTTGTGGCGGTGAATCTCATCCAATCGGCCTTTACCGGCTGGTGTCCGATGATGGCGCTGTTGCGAAGGCTCGGTGTGCAGGAGTAGCAGGACGGTGAAAACGCCCTCCAGCGTCGTTCTCGCATCGCATAGAGGCTCAACGTACCGAACAGAGTACGACTCGCCTCTTTGCTCGCTGCGGCCCTGCCTGTGGCAACGGCGCTTCTCGGTGCGCCGGGGTGGGTGGGTGAGAAGAGAGGACGTTTTGACCATCCTGCAGTCAATCTACACTCATGCTTGATGATCAGGAGATGGCCATGTCCATTCCGTTGGTTCTCGATGGAGCCTTCGCCGGCGAGCAGGCATTGCGGGACATGGTCGTCGCGCGGAAAGTCTGCTTCGATCACGCTCCGTTCTATGTGCAAGATGGGTCGGACTGCATCATCCAAATCGGTTTTCAACTCAATCTCTATGCCGCCTTTCAGGATGCCAGTCATGTACCGATCGGGGAAGACCCTGAGCTTCATGAGCTGGTGGGGGAACTCCACCGTCTCTGTCGCGTGTTCTTTCAATCGTTGGATCTTCTGAAACCCTGCCGATACCCGGACCCTCCGATGCATCGCGTCATGTATTCTCCGGAGCGCCGGTACCGGGCCGAGGTCTGTCTGCAGATTCCTATCTTCGACCGGGCACACTATGGCGCCAAGCCGGATCACCGGCTCGAAGAATTGCTCGCGACGGCGGAATGTCTCTTGCTGCAGTTAGGAGCCAAACGTGGGCAATGGGAAGATGAGCCGTGCGCAGAGAGGCGATCCGACGTGAGTTGCGAGGATCATGCTCGAGCGGCCATGGAAGGATGATCGAACCGGCCGATCAGTCCGGTTGTTCGCCCCGTTCACGTCGACCGATATATTCCGGCCCCGGGATTGACCTTCCGCGGAGATTGGAAGAACATCCCGGACCGGCGAGGACAAGATACATGGAACGATGGCTCATGGCGGCGTTGCTGGTGGCGGCGGGGTGCGGTTCGAAAGACGAACCGCCCGCGTCCGTCCTGTCGGCTGCTCCGCAGACGACGATCCAAGCTGCGATCATCGAAATCCGGACCGTCGAGGCGCCCATCCGTGTCGAAGTCACCGGGCAGGTCATGCCTATCTTCCAAGCCGTTCTCTCGAGCCGTATCCAAGGAACCATCGATCAACTGCTCGTCCGGGAAGGCACGCAGGTGGTGAAGGGGCAGACCCTCATTCAGCTGGACAACCGCGACGTGCAGGCGGAGATGGCCCGCACCGCAGCGGAAGTCGAGAATGCCGAGGCGCACCTCGACCGCATGAAGACCCTGCATGCCCAGGACGCTGTGTCGAAGCAGGAAATGGAAAACGCGACCAGGACCTACAAAGTTGCGGAGGCGAATCACAAAGCGGTGTTGGCCCAGCTCAGCTATACCGTTGTGAGGGCGCCCTTCGACGGCGTGATTACCGAGAAGAAAGTCGAGGCGGGAGAATTGGCTTCGCCGGGGCAGCCCCTGTTGAAAATGGAAAATCCCCGGCAGCTGCGGCTTGAAGCGACCGTGGCGGAAGGAGATTTGAAATCGGTCTCCCGCGGAGACAAGATTCCCGTGACTATCGACGCGTTGCAAGGGCGGGCGCTGGCCGGGATCGTCGGGCAAATTCTCCCCGCCGGCGATCCTCACACGCACACCTTCACGGTGAAAGTGGACCTGCCCCCGGTGCAGGGATTGAAAACCGGCATGTTTGGACGGTTTCAATTGGACAAGGGTACGACCAGGACCACCCTCGTGCCTGAGACTGCCGTCGTCGAGCGCGGGGAACTGACAAGCGTCTTCGCCGTCGGTTCCGATCGGATCGCCCGCCTCCGCTGGGTCAA